>Ga0247727_10001674_pt1 | contig 51964 bp, 54 predicted proteins | sample WisWelCaveWW1625_FD_202498 | JGI IMG/M metagenome (GOLD analysis project Ga0247727, IMG submission 202498) | Biofilm microbial communities from Wishing Well Cave, Virginia, United States - WW16-25 | ecosystem: Environmental > Aquatic > Deep subsurface > Groundwater > Cave microbial mat | place... | reverse complement strand
ACGGACGCCGCTCGCGAACGCGCCCTCGCTCGGGCTCAACGAGTCCCAGAGCCGTACGTGGGAGAACCTCGTCGGGCGCAGCCTCCCGTTCTGGCGGCACTGGTACGGGCCGCTGCGGGAGACGTTCCCCGAGCAGCTCGGCGAGGTGTCCCTCGAGGCGTTCGTGCGCGCGATCAACCGCGCCGAGCCGGGGCTGATCCGCGTCGACGCGGACGAGACGACCTACTCGCTGCACATCATCCTCCGCTTCGAGCTCGAGCAGGCGATGCTCGACGGCACGATTACGCTCGAGGACCTGCCGGAAGCGTGGAACACGCGCATGCGGGCGCTGCTCGGAGTGGACGTCCCCGACGACGGTCGCGGCGTCCTGCAGGACGTTCACTGGTCGGGCGGCGGCGTGGGCTACTTCCCCACCTACGCCCTCGGCAACGTGATCTCGCTCCAGATCTGGGCTGTCGTGCGGGAGGCGATCCCGGACCTCGACGACCGGATCGCCGACGGCGACCTGCTCACGCTGTCGGTGTGGCTGCGCGACAACCTGTACGCGCTGGGTCGCAAGCTGACACCCAAGGAGACGCTGGAGCGCCTCACCGGGTCGCAGCGGATCGACACCGGGCCCTATCTCGCCTACCTCGACGAGAAGCTCGGCGCCGTCCCGGCGTGAGCGTCCTCGGCGAGCGGGATCAGTCCGCGATCGCCGAGGTCTTAGCGACCCTCGAGCGCGACGTCGCGGTGCGTCTTGACCTGGGGCCCGTCGCGACGCCCGTCGCACTGCTTGCCGCCGGCGGCCGCGAGCTCGACCCCTGTGCATAGACGCGCACGCTCGTCGAGGCCGTTGCCGCCGCGTCGGAGCGTGTGCACCTCGACATCGTGGAGCACGAACAGCCGGGCGCCTACCCGTCGCTGACGATCGGCCCCGGGCTCGTCTACCTCGGCCTGCCGTGGGGCTACGAGCTCGCGACGCTCGTGCACGGGATCGCCGCTGCCGGTCGGTCGGAGCCGGGGCTGTCCGAGGGATCCCTCACGCAGCTGGCCACGCTCGAGCGGGACGTCGCCCTCGACGTCTTCGTGACGCCGACCTGACCGCACTGCCCGCCGGCCGTGCTGCTGGCGTACCGCTGCGCACTTGCCTCGCCGTGCGTGACGGCGCGAGGCATCGAGGCGTCCGAGTTCCCGCTCCTCGCCGACAGACACGGCGTTCACTCGGTGCCCGCTGTCGTCGTGGACGACCGGGCGCGCTGGACCGGCAACGTGCCGGAGCGGGTGTTCGTCGACCGGCTCGTCGCCGCGGTCGGCCCGTAGACTGACTGCGTGGACGTGCTCGACCGTGCCAACGCACTCCTGGCGGAGTACGCGGCGCTCGCGCTCTCGGAGCTGCCGGGAGGCGCAGACCTGTTCGACGTCCACACGCACCTCGGGCTCGACATCGACGGCATGGCGGGCGAGTTCGACGAGCTGCTCGACGTGCAACGCTCGTACGCGATCTCCCGCTCCTTCGTGTTCTGCCTCGACGAGCCCGACCGCCACCCCGGCTTTCGGGCGGCGAACGACCGCACCCTCGCCCACGCTGCGAGGTCGGGCGGTGCATTGCTCCCGTTCGTGCGCCTCGACCTCAACGAGTCCCCACTCGAGGAGGCTGCCCGCTGCCTCGACCAGGGCGCGCGCGGGATCAAGCTGCATCCACGCGCCCAGTCGTTCCTCCCCGACGACCCGCGCCTCGAGCCGGTGTTCGAGCTCGCCGCCGACCGGCGCGTGCCGATCCTGATGCACGGTGGGCGCGGGCTGCCACCGATCGCCGACGGGCTCGCGCGACTGCTCGACCGCCACGCACCGCCTGCGTTGATCGTCGCGCACGCCGGGATCGTCGACCTGGCGGCGATGGCCAGGAACTTCTCCGGCCGGCCCGGCGTCTTCTTCGACACGTCCGTGTGGAGCCCCCTCGACCTTCTCGACCTGTTCCGGCTCGTCTCGCCCGAGCAGGTCCTCTACGCCTCCGACTACCCCTACGGCCGCCAGCCCAATTCGCTGCTGATGGCGGTACGCACGGCGCGCGCCTCGGGGCTCGACGACGACCTCCTCCGCGCCATGCTCGGCGGCAGCGCCGCTCGGCTCGCGGACGGGCTCGACTCCATACCGCTGACACCGCCGCGCGGGTCTGACGAGGTGACCTATCCGTTGACCTTCGCGCGCATTCACCAGTACCTCTCGATGGCCGCCTCGATGCTCTGGCTGCGGCAGGCAAGCGATAGTTACGGCATCCTCGGGCTCGCCCTCAACGCGTGCGACGAGCGGGCGAACGGGCACCAGGAGGGGACGGAGCGGATCCGAAAGCTCCTCCTCGTCACCCGTGACCTGTGGGAGGCTGCCGCGTCCATCGAGGACGAGGCGCAGCAACGTCGTGCCACCCGCGGTGCTTTCAGGCTGCTCCACCTGGCCAACGTGCTCGCAGTCACGAACGCCGAGTAGATGAGTGACCGGTAATTGCCGTCGATGCGGGGATGGCCGAGACCGAGCCGGGGACGCCGCCCGTCCGAGCGCGTATCGGTGAATACGGGCGAGGGCGGGCGGCGCCATCCGGCGATGTGTCTCGGCCACCATCCGCGCGGCGCGGAATTGCCGGTCACTCATCTACGATCGCCCGAATGACCCGCGCGCTTGCCCCGCTCGTCGTCATGTTCGCGCTCGCGGGCTGCGGCGGCAGCTCCGACGACGAGGCCGCCGCACCGACTGCCGGGTCGGGTACGTGCCAGACCGTCGACGTGCCAGCGCCGCGCGCGGACGGCGGCGGTACGAAACCGACCGAACCGCTGGCGGCGGGCGTCACCTACCGGCTCGTGTTCTCGACGAACTGCGGCGACTTCACCGTCACGCTCGACCCGAAGGTCGCGCCGAAGACGTCGGCGTCGCTCGTCGGGCTGGCACAGGACGGCTTCTACGACGGCACGATCATCCACCGCATCGTTCCCGGCTTCGTGATCCAGGGCGGCGACCCAACCGGTACGGGAACCGGCGGTCCCGGCTACCAGACGATCGACGTCCCACCCGCCGACGCGCGGTACACGCACGGCGTCGTGGCAATGGCCAAATCGGGGGCGGACCCGCCGGGAGCGGCCGGCAGCCAGTTCTTCGTGATCACGGGAGCCGACGTGGGCCTGCCGGCCGAGTACGCGATCGTGGGCGAGGTGACCGACGGACTCGAGGTCGTCGACGTGATCGGCGCCCTCGGCGATCCCGCCACGGAGCAGCCCACCGAGCCGGTCGTCCTGGCGTCGGTCACGGTCTCCGAGGGCTGATGGGCAGGGTGGCGGCGGTCGTCCTCGCCGCCGGCGAGGCGTCGCGGTTCGGCGCGCCAAAGCAGCTCGTGCTCCTACCTGAGGTGCTGGCGCGGCTCGCGTCGTCCCCTGTCGACGAGATCGTCGTGGTCGAAGGCGCCCACCCCCTGCCAAGCAACAGTCTGTTGCAAGATCGTTCGATGCGCATCGTGCGCTGCGACGAGTGGGAGCGCGGGCCAGGGGCGTCGCTGCGCTGCGGGCTGGCCGCGCTCGGCGACGACGTCGAGGCAGCGATCGTCGTCCTCGCCGACGGGCCGGACCTCGCGCCGGAGGCGGTGGCGCGCGTGATCGAGTCCTGGCGCCTCGGCGCCGGTGACAATGATGTCGTCGCCGCGTCGTACGGCGACGTGCGAGGCCACCCGCTGCTCGTCTCGCGCCGCGTGTGGGACGCCGTCCCCGACGACGGCCTACGTCTCTGCGACCCGGTCCTCGTCCCGTGCGACGACCTCGGCGCGCCGGGCGACGTCGACCGCCCCGAGGACATCCCCGAACGGCTGCGGTGACGAAAGAGCACGCCCCGGTCGGAGACCGGGGCTTCGTCTACGCGGCGTCGCCGCGGAGCTGCGCGAGCTTCTCCATCAGGCCCGCCGGCATCCGCTCGACCGAGCTCGTGCGGACGTACATGCGGAGGTTCGCCTCGAACTTGTACCGTCGCCGGCAGTAGTCGCAACCGTCGAGGTGGGCCTCAGCCTCGCCGACCTCGGCCTCGGAGAGCTCGCGATCGAGGTAGCCCTGGAGCAGCTCCTCGCATTTCTCGCAGGGGCCGAGGCTCATACGGCCGCATCCTCGGCAAGCCGCTGCTTCAACAGTCGGCGCCCGCGGTGGAGACGCGACATCACAGTGCCGATCGGGATGTCGAGGATCTGCGCGGCGTCGGCATAGCTGAACTCGCCGATGTCGACGAGCACGACCACGTCGCGGAAGTCGTGGGGAAGCGCGGACAGCGCATCGACGACTGCATTCTGCGACAGGCGCTCGACGACGCGCTCCTGGTCGAGCGCCTGCTCGCCAGCGGCCTCGGCCATCTTGTTGGCGAGGAAGTAGTCGCCTTCCTCGAGCGGTGTCACCTCCGGCGCGCGCTGCTGACGTCGCCCGCGGTCGATGTTGAGGTTCGTCAGGATGCGCAGCAACCACGCCCGCAGGTTGGTACCCAGCGTGTAGCTCTGCCAACTCCGGAAGGCTCTCGCGTAGGTCTCCTGCACCAGATCCTCTGCTTCCTCCCGCGAGCGAACGAGCCTGCGGGCCACCCGGTACACCTGATCGGCAAGCTCGAGCGCCTCCTCCTCGAAGCGAATCCGGTCACGAGCCTGAGCCGCAAGCCGGCGAGCCTCGTTCTCGGGAGCGACCTCGCCCACCGGGCTACCGTACCAATGCCGTACCGAAGCTGTAACGACGCCGGGAGGTGCGCTATTCCGGCTCAGACAGCGGCTATCTCACGGAACCCGGAGCGACTCATCGCCGCGACAAGCGTCTCGCGGCTCGTCGCCTCGTCGTTCCAGGCGAGCGTCACCTGACCCATCAAGTTGGCGTTAGCCGACTCGAGCCCCTCGACACCTCGCAGCGCCATGGCAAGCCGGTTGACGCAGCGCTCGCAGCGGATGCCGCTCACCTGCACCGTCTCCGTGACCGTGGACATCGTCCCGATGCTAGCCGTCGTCGTGCAGGTCGGCTGTGAGGTTGAGCTCTCGCGACCGGGGCTGCTGCCGGAAAGAATTTCAGACCGCCGCAGAGCGGCGGGCAGTAAGACACCAGCCTGCAGCGCACGAAGCCTCGGTGCGCTCGGCTGCGAACTGTGCACCGCTGCCTTCAGTTGCCTGCAGGTGCCGGCTTGCCCTTGACGCCATGCACCGGACGGCCGGCTGCCTCCCAGGCGTAGTACGACGCGCTCGCGCCGAACGACGACTCGTACTCGACCACGCGGGGGTTGCGGCCGACCTCCTTCGCGCGCTGCGCATGCCAGAGGAGATTAGGGTCGTCGCGTTCCTGCCACACGAGGACGAGGTGCGCCGCGGTCATGAACTGCGCCACGAAGGTGCATCCCCAGGCCGGGCACGGGAACGGGTCGGTGCGCACGCACCACCACCCGCTGTGGTCGCCGCCGTCGTCCTCACGCCAGAGCTCCTCGTCGGAGACGAGCTCCTCGTCCGACAGGCGGATCGTGCCGATGCCGGGGCGCTCCTCGTCCACGCCAGCACAATACGTTCGTGGAGGGTCACCGCGACATCGCGCTTGTGCTCTCGGGCGGCGGCATGAACGCCGTGCTGATGGAGGCCGGCTTCGTGCGACGACTCCGCGCCGAGAAGGAGCTGTGGGCTCGAGTCGGGTGGATCTACGGCACCTCGGCCGGGGCGCTCATCGGGATGATGTCGGCACTCGACCGGCTCGACGACCTGGAGGACTTCCTCTTCCGCCTTCGCCCTGACGAGGCGTTTCGACCCAACCGGCTGTGGCAGCTACCGCTGACCGGGCTCCACGACTACACCCTCCCGCAGACGATTGCGGAGCGAGTCGCCCCGACGGACGAGCTCGGAGCGGCGCTGGCGGCAGCAACGATCGAGCTCATCGTCTTCGTCACCGAGGTGGCGGCACTCGACGCCGACGGAGACGAACATGCCTTCGAGCGCATCTTCTCCTCGCACACCACACCACCCGCCCTGATGGGGGACGCCGTCCTTGCATCCGCGGCGATCAGCGCGCTCGTGCTCCCCGTGCGCGTCGGCGACACGATCGGCACCGACGGCGGCTGGGTGCGCAACTTCCCGCTCGGTCACGCGTATGACAACCCTGACGTGCACGAGATCGTCGCCTTCCGGAACGTCTCACGCCACCCACGGCCGGCGGACGAGAACCTGGCGCGGCTCCAGCGACGGCTCGAGCCGTTCCGCGCCGTGCCACCCGTGCGCGCCCTGATGGGCGAGCTCGCCGCGGCCCGCGAACGCCGCGGCCGCGGGGAGCCGGCGCACCTGCCTGAGATGCTCAGCCGCCTCATGCGCGTCGCGATCGCCCGCAACACGGCGCTCGAGGAGCGGTTCGCAGGCGAAAAGGACGCATCGGTACGCGAGCTGGAGGGGCTACGCGCGGATGTCGTCGAGATCGCACGCCGGCACGCAGCCCCGTGGCGGCGCCGTCGCGCCGCCGATGCTGTGGCCGCGCGGTTCGGCGCGGCGCGGTTTCCGTTCCGGCACGACAGGCGCCTGCCCTGCACGATCGTCTATGGCGACGCGGGAGCCAACGGCCTCGACCCGAGCTTTCGCGCGGGCCTCGAGTGGCCGGAGGAAGCAAAGCGCGTGCTGCTCGACCAAGGCCGGGAGCTCGCCGAGCAGGCAATCCGGGAGCGCGGCCGGTGAGAGGGAGGCGAGAGGCCCGGTGCAGGGCAGGATTGGTGTGCCCGGGCCTCTCGTCTCCGCCTTACCTGCTGGCGCAAGACCGGAATCCGCTCGCGCGGGGGGTCAGGCTTCAGCCTGACTCCCCCTCTTCGCGCGAAGATCCCTGAAGGCGGCCGCTTCGCGGCCGCGCCGCTCCATTTCCACGTCGAGCCTCACGACGTCGGCGTCTCGGGCGGCGCGCCGAGCGTCACCGTGAGGGTGCGCCGCTCGTCCCCGCGATAGATCTCGAGTAAAACGGTGTCGCCCGGCGTGTGCGACGAGACGACGTCGCGCAGGTCGGCGATCGTCGAGACGCGCTTGCCGTCGATGGCGACGATCACGTCACCGCCGAGTGTGTAGCTCTCGCCGGCGACGACGACCGGCGTGTCGCCACCCTCGAGCCCGGCCTTCGCCGCACCGCTGCCCTCGGTAACCCTCTCGACGAGAAGGCCGTCGCGGACGGGAAGATCGTGCGCACGGGCCAGCTCAGGCTCGATCGGGCGGGCTGCCACGCCCAGGAAGGCGCGCTCGACCGTTCCTTCCGCGAGGAGCCTGGCGACGACGAAGCTGACCGTGTTGGAGGGGACGGCGAATCCGATGCCCACATTCCCATCTCCGGCGCCACCGGTCTCGATCTGGGAGTTGACGCCGATCACGCGGCCGCGGGCGTCGATCAGAGGGCCGCCCGAGTTGCCGTGGTTGATCGGAGCGTCGGTCTGGATCACGTGGTCGATTGCGTTGCCGCTCGGCGACGTCACGGCGCGCTGCAGTGCACTGACGATGCCGGCGGTGATGGTGCGCTCGAGACCGAAGGGATTGCCGATCGCGACCACCGGCTCGCCCACCTTCACGCCGTCCGAGTCGGCGAGCGCGAGCGGCTTCAGCGAGCCCGCGGGCAGGTCGACCTGGAGCAGCGCGAGGTCGGTGGCCGGATCGGAGCCGACGAGCCTCGCCTCGACCGTCTCGCGGTTCGAGAAGCTGACCTGGATCTGATCGGCCCCCTCGACGACGTGGAAGTTGGTGACGATGTGACCGTCGCGGTCGAAGACGAAGCCCGACCCGAGCGCGCGGCGCTCCCCCGACGACGCCGTGGTCACCTGGACGACCGCCGGCGCGGAGCGCTCATAGAGCTCCTGCACCGAGAGCCCGGTGCGCGAGGCGACCGCAGTCGACAGCTGCGACGTGGTCCGCTCGACGACGGTCGTCGTCGAGCCGTCCAGCGCCCCGAACGCCCAGGCTCCGCCGATCGCCACGCCGCCGCCGAGGAGGGCGGCGACGGCGAGCGCGGCAATCGAGGTGAGATGGCGCTGCGGTGACGTGGAAGGAGTCACCACGAGGTTGTAACCCCGCCCTCGTGAAGCCTGGGTTGCGGCGCGTTAAGCGGCCGTTGCGCCGGCCGCGGTGACCGCGGTGACCGCGACGACCTTCACCGTCTGCTCCCGGTCGGCGCCAAGCGCCTCGTCGAGACGCCGCTGCAGCTCGCCGGACGCGTAGAGCTCCTCGGTGATGTCCGCACCGCCGATCAGCTCCCCCTTGACGAACACCTGCGGGATCGTGGGCCAGTCGGTGAGCGAGGACAGCTCCTGGCGGATTTGCGGGTCGGGGAGAATGTCCACCGCCGTGATCGGAGCGCCCGCCGACCGCAGCGCCTGCAGGGCGCGCATCGAGTTCCCGCACGCGGGCGCCTGCGGCGTTCCCTTGATGAAGATCGCGACCGGCTCGTCGTCGATCACCTGCTTGATCTGCTCGCGCAGCGTCATCTCGTTCCCTTCGTCGTGATTCGAAGCTCGTGGATCGTGCCGTCCGCCAGCGGCGCCGCGAGCGCCCGGTTGACGAGGCGGTGCTGCTCGACCAGCGAAAGCCCGTCGAACGCGCTGGAGACAACCGTGACGTGGAAGTGATCGCCGCCGCCGGTGCGGTCGACGACCGCCACTTCGGAGCCCGGGAGGGCATCCTCGAGTAGCGCGCTGATCGTCTCCGCCGCCATCGGCAATCATGCTAGCGGTGGCCGGCCGTCTCGCCTTCCTTGTGTCCTTCCCGGAGCGCCTCGTGCGCACGGTCGCCGCTGCCCTCGGCGGCGTTGTGCACGAGACGGCGCAGCTCGTGTTACCGCGCTTCGTCAGGCGGTCGCGCCTCTACGAAGCGACTGCGAAGAACCTGCTCCGGGTCACGATCGAGCTCGTCGGCGGCGTCGAGCGGCCGCCGGCTACGGACGAGGTCGAGCCGGACGCGGGCAAGCTCGCGGCGCGCAAGGTCGCGGGCAACGCGGTCGAGCTCGGCTCGATCGCAGCCTTCGGGTTCTCGCCGCTGTGGCTGCTCGCCGCGGCCTCGGATGTAAGTCGGGGCACGCGCGTGTACCTCGACGCGTTCGTCGGCGAGCTGAAGGAGGCCGGCGTGCTCGCACCGAGCGTCGAGCTGACGACCGTCGACGAGCTGCTCGCGGCGCTCGAAGGCGCGACGGGGACGACCGCGCGCCTGATCGACGTACCCCCGTTCGAAGTCGCGGCGCTGCGACAGTCGCTCGCAGACCTGCGCGAAGATGCCGCCGGGCTGCCGACTCCGACCGAGCTCGCATCGCTCTACGAGGGCCTCCGCGGCCTGGCGTCACGGGAGCGGCGCAGCGTGCTCGAGGTCTCGGTCGGGATCGGGATCGCGTTCTTCAACTCCGCGCGCCATGTCGGGCGCCAGCACGTGCTCGACCCATACACGGAGGACTTGCGGCCGGTGCGGGACGAGGGGTTCGGCGCCTACGCCGGACGCGTGTCGCGGCCGTACGCGAGCGCGGTGGCGCGGCACTTCGACCCGGAGAGCCGCACGCTGACCGAGCGAGCGATTGGTCGCCTCGGGGGCGACTGATGTCGCGGAGCTGCGACCGGCCTGAGCTTCGCCCCTAGAATCGAGACATGGCTCATCCGGACTCCTTCGGCGCGCGTAGCAGCCTCCACGCCGGTGGAGGTGCCCACGAGATCTACCGCCTCGATGCGCTGCAGTCGCGCTACGACGTGCGGCGGTTGCCGTACACGCTGCGGATCCTGCTCGAGAACGTGCTGCGCCGCGAGGACGGCGTCACGGTCACCGCCGACGATGTCGAGGCGGTGGCGACCTGGGACGCGAAAGCGGAGCCGTCCAGTGAGATCACGTTCGGGCCGGGGCGGGTGTTGCTGCAGGACTTCACCGGCGTCCCCGCGATCGTCGATCTGGCGGCGATGCGCGCCGCGATGGCCGACATGGGAGGCGACCCGAGCAGGATCAACCCGCTGATCCCCGTCGAGCTCGTGATCGACCACTCCGTCCAGGTCGACGCGTTCGCGAGCGGTCTCGCGATCAAGCGTAACGCCGAGCTCGAGTTCCGGCGCAACCGCGAACGCTACGCATTCCTCCGCTGGGGACAGACGGCGTTCGACGACTTCGTGGTCGTGCCGCCCAACACGGGCATCTGCCACCAGGTCAACCTCGAGTTCCTCGCCCGCGTGGTCGAGACACGTGACGGGAGCGCGTTTCCCGACACGCTCGTGGGCGCCGACTCCCACACGACGATGGTCAACGGACTCGGCGTGCTCGGCTGGGGTGTTGGTGGAATCGAGGCCGAGGCCGCGATGCTGGGTGAAGCGATCTCGATGCTGGTGCCGCAGGTCGTTGGCTTCCGACTCACCGGGCAGCTGCCGCAGGGCGCGACGGCAACCGACCTCGTGCTCACGGTGACGCAAATCCTGCGCGAGATCGGTGTCGTCGGGAAGTTCGTCGAGTACTTCGGTCACGGTCTGGCTTGCCTCCCGCTCGCCGACCGGGCGACGATCGGGAACATGTCGCCCGAGTACGGCGCCACGTGCGGCTTCTTCCCGGTGGACGAGGAAACGCTTCGCTACCTGCGTCTCACGAGCCGCAGCGGAGAACGCATCGCGCTCGTGGAGGCGTACTGCAAGGAGAACCTGTTGTGGCACGAGCCGTCGGAGCAGGCGACGTACTCCCAGGTCGTCGAGCTCGACCTCTCGACTGTCGAGCCGTCGCTCGCCGGCCCGCGCAGGCCGCAGGACCGGATTCCGCTCCGTGACGCGAAGCGGTCGTTCGCGGAGGCGCTGCCGACCTTCGGCGTCGACTACGGCAACGGCGCCGACGAGGCGGTGGCCGAGTCGTTCCCGGCCAGCGACCCCCCGGCGCATGCCGAGCCCGGTCACGCGCCCGTCACCTCGGAGGCATCGGTGGCCGTTTCGACGCCCGCCGAGCCCACGCGCCGCGGCGTCGAGTGTACGGTCGACGGCGAGACGATCTCCCTCGACCACGGCTCGGTCGTGATAGCGGCGATCACCTCTTGCACCAACACGTCCAACCCCGCCGTAATGGTCGCTGCCGGCCTGCTCGCAAAGAAGGCGGTGGAGCGTGGCCTCGAGCGCCGGTCGTGGGTGAAGTCGTCGCTCGCACCCGGCTCGAAGGTCGTGACCGAGTACTTCGACGCGGCCGGTCTCACCCCATATCTCGAGGCGATCGGCTTTCACACCGTCGGCTACGGCTGCACGACGTGCATCGGCAACTCGGGCCCGCTGCCGGAGGCGGTCTCGCAGGCGATCGCCGAGGGCGGCCTGGTCGCGTGCGCGGTGCTCTCGGGCAATCGCAACTTCGAGGCCCGCATCCATGCCGAGGTGAAGGCGAACTACCTGGCGAGCCCGCCATTGGTGGTGGCCTACGCGCTCGCGGGACGCATGGACGTCGACCTGCTCAGCGAGCCGATCGGCGTCGGATCGGACGGCAGCGAGGTCTACCTCGCCGACATCTGGCCGTCGCCAAGCGAGGTGCAGGAGACGATCGCCGCCTCCGTGGATCAAGACATGTTCCGCCGCACCTACGCAAACGTGTACGAGGGCGACCCCGAGTGGCGCGAGCTGGAGATCCCCGCCGGCGACCTGTACGCGTGGGACGCGTCCTCGACGTACGTCCGCCGGCCCTCGTACTTCGACGGGATGGGATCGTCGCCGAGCACCGTCGGCGACATTCAGGGCGCCCGCTGCCTCGTCTCCGTCGCCGACTCGGTGACCACCGACCACATCTCGCCTGCGGGCGCGATCAAGCTCGACTCACCGGCGGGGAGCTACCTCGTCGAGCACGGCGTCGAGCGGGGCGACTTCAACTCGTACGGCTCCCGGCGCGGCAACCACGAGGTGATGGTGCGCGGGACGTTTGCCAACGTACGGCTGCGCAACCTCCTCGTGCCGGGGTCGGAGGGCACCTGGACGGTTCACGTGCCGAGCGGCGAGGAGATGACAATCTTCGAGGCGTCGCAGCGGTACCTCGCAGAGAAGACGCCGCTCGTGGTGCTGGCCGGCAAGGAGTATGGGACAGGCTCCTCTCGCGACTGGGCGGCGAAAGGCCCGCAGCTGCTCGGCGTGAAGGCGGTGATCGCCTCCAGCTACGAGCGCATCCACCGCTCCAACCTCCTGATGATGGGGGTGCTGCCGCTCCAGTTCCTCCCGGGCGAGAACCGTGAGTCGCTCGGGCTGACCGGACGCGAGGAGTTCTCGATCCTCGACGTCCGAAACGCGGAGGCCGACGAGGTGACGGTGCGGGCGGACGGGAAAGAGATCCGCGCCATCCTTCGCCTCGACACGCCGCGCGAGCGAGAGTACGTCCGCCACGGCGGCATCCTCCCGTTCGTGCTCCGCAAGCTCCTGGCCGGCTGACCGTCGACCAGACGAAGTCAGTCCTCGTTGAGGTCGGTCGAGCGCGGTGTCTGACACCGCCGCGTGCCGCCACGCCATATGCGCCCCGGCGCCGTAGGCTTGCGTCGTGAGCGGCGCCGACCCGATGATCGAGAGCGGCCGCAGCATCCGGCCCGTGCCGGAGCGGCTGCGTGTGCTCGGGGCACTCGACACCGGCCTGCTGTGGGCCAACCTCGGGGTCTCACTGCTCGTGGTCGTCGCCGGCGCGGTGCTCGTGCCGGCGCTGTCGCTGTCCGACGCGCTGATCGCGATCGTGCTCGGCTGCGCCGTTGGGAGCCTCATGCTCGGCCTCGCAGCCGCGATCGGCGCGCAGGCGGCAGTGCCCTCGATGGTGCTGATGCGGGCCACGCTCGGCGGGCGCGGCTCGTACCTCCCTACCACGATCAACCTCGTCCAGTGCGTCGGCTGGACGATTTTCGAGCTGCTCGTGATCGCGACCGCGGCGGCGGCGCTGTCCGACCGTGCGCTCGGTTTCGGCGTCCAGTGGTTGTGGACGCTGGTCTTCGGCGCGTTCGCGCTGGTGCTCGGGCTGATGGGGCCGGTCGGCGTCGTACGCAGGCTGGTGCGGAAGGTGTCGGTGTGGGCGGTGCCGCTCGCACTCGCGTATCTCGTCTGGTGGACGCTCGATGGCGCCGACCTCGTCGCCATCTGGGACAGGCCCGGAGAAGGTGGCCTCTCCGTGTGGCAGGGCGCCGACATCGTGGTCGCGGTCACGGTCTCTTGGATTCCGCTCGCCGCCGACTACACGCGGTTCAGTCGCACCCCGCGCGGGGCGTTTCTGGGCACGAGCGTCGGCTACTTCGTCCCTGACGCGCTGCTCCTGTCGCTCGGCGCCCTGCTGGTTCTCACACACGACGTCTCCGACGCGGCGGCACTCCCGCCGACCGTCGCCGCGGGCGGGGTCGCCGCCTTCCTGGCGCTGCTCGCGCTGACGGTCGCCGAGACGGACGATGCGTTCGCGAACGCGTACTCCGGCGCGGTCTCGGGCCAGAACCTGTTCCCGTCGGTACCGCAACGCCTCCTCGTCGTAGGGACGACGTCGGCCGGCGTCGTCGGCGCGCTCGTGATCGAGCTCGTGTCGTATCAGGCGTTCCTGCTGCTGCTCGGCTCCTTCTTCGTACCGCTGTTCGCAGTCCTGCTCGCAGACTGGCTGGTGGCAGGACGCCGCTACGACGAGATCGAGGTGTTCGGTGCGCCGCCGTGGCGCCCCGGGCTCGTCGCAGCGTGGATCCTCGGCTTCGCGCTCTACCAGTGGCTGGCGCCAACCGGGCCGAGCTGGTGGACAGACCTCGTGGCGAGGCTCGAGCCGCCGTCGTGGGGCATCGGCGCCACGATCCCGAGCTTCGTCGCCTCGTTCGCAGTCGCGTTCGCCGTGGCGGCACTATCGCGGCGTCCCGCACCCGGCGCCGCTCGCGCGTGACCGTTGCGATCCTCGGCAACCTCTCGGTCGACCGGGTCGCCGGGGCTGCGCCGCGCCCGGGGGGAGGCGTGTATTACGGCGCGGTCGGAGCACGGAGACTCGGCGTCGACGCGCGCGTCGCGGCCCGCTGTGCAGAGGGCGAACGCGCGGTCGCGCTGGCGCCGCTCGAGCGGATCGGCCTCCCCGTAGCGTTCGAGCCTGCCGACGAGACGACCCGCTTTTCGTTCCACTACGAGGGAGAGCAGCGCGTGATGGAGGTCGACGCGATCGGCGACCCGTGGACGCCGGGCGATATCACCGGCTGGGCTGCGCGTGCGCTCGCCGGCGCGGGCTGGGTGCACGTCGGCGCGCTCCTCCGGTCCGACTTCGCGGCTGTCACGCTGCGGGCGGCTGCAGCAGGCGGCCGCAAGCTGCTCGTCGACGCGCAGGGGCTCCTGCGGTGCGCCGAGACCGGCCCCCTCCGGCGAGACGCCGACATCGATCCGTCCCTCCTCGCCTCGGTACACGTCCTCAAGCTCTCGGAAGACGAGGCGCAGCTCCTGGCGGGAGGTCTCGACCCGGCCTCGCTGCGAGCCCTCGGCGTGCCCGAGGTGGTGCTCACCCTCGGCTCGGAGGGCTCGGTCGTCGTCACCGCCGACGGCGAGGAACGCGTGCCGGCGGACCACGTGCCTGGCGTCGACCCGACGGGTGCCGGCGATATGTACGCGGTCGGCTATCTCGCCGCGCGTGCCGGTGGCGCACCGCCTGGCGAAGCCGCCCGGAAGGCCGGCGCGTTGGTCACGGCCCTGCTCTCCGAGCGGATCTGATGCGCGCTTGGGTCTCGACCACGCTTGGGGTCGTCGTTGTCGACATCGACGACGGCGACGTTGACTTCGTCGATGGGCCTGCCGAGTTGCCGGCCGCCCGTGCGCCGGAGATCTCGCTGCCGCTCCTCGTCGCCTCCGCTTGGTCGGGCTCCACGGTGGCTGCCGTCGTCGATCGCAGACCGCCACTCCTCGTCTCCCACGACGGCGGCATCACCTGGCGGGAGGCGGGGGCGGGGCTGCCCTCAGGACGGGCGGTCGCGATCTCGCCCGACGACCCCGACCTGATTCTCTTCGCAGGCGAGGAGCGCCTGTTCCTCTCACGCGACGGCGGCCGCTTCTGGCAGGCACTCGCCGTCGAGCTGGCAGGGATCAGCGCGGTCGCGCTCGTCGACGAGTAGGCTGATGTGAAAGGAGCGCCGCGGCCGCGCAGCGGACGCCTTCAGGGATCTTCGCGCGACCGGAATCCGCGCGAGCGGATTCCGGTCTTGCGCAGCTAACGCTAGAGGCGGAACTCGCCGCGGGCGACGACGACCGCGCACCCGCCGACCTCGACGCGATCGATGAGGCCCCCGCCGCCCTCGGCCCGGGCGTAGAGCGTGGAGGGCCGGCCGATCTCGATCCCCTGCGAGATCACGATCTCCTCGCCCCACGGGATCCACCGATGGCGCGCCAGGTGGCACGCGAGCGGCCCCGCCGCGCTGCCCGTCGCCGCATCCTCCCCCACGCCGTCGCCCGGCGAGAACATTCGCGTCTTCCAGCGTAAGCCCGAGCCGGCGAAGCAGTTCACGCCCGTGACACCGAAGACTCCGAGCGAGTCCATGTCGGGCGTCAGCGCCGCGACGTCGTCCTCGGACGGGAGCGCCACGAAGATGTGCCGCGCCCCGTTGTCGTACAGCTCGACCGGCAACTCGGATCGGGTGACTCCGAGCAGGCGGAACAGGCTCTGCATGTCCTCGACCGCGGCCACGGTGGGGATCGGCTGCTCCATGCGGCCGAACACGATCCGCCCGCTCTCGTCCCGCTCCAGCGTCACGGGGACGACGCCGCGCTCGCACTCGAGGCGGATGACGCCGAGCTGTAGCGGCGCCGCCAGCACAAAGGCCGTGCCCAGCGTGGGGTGGCCGGCGAACGGGAGCTCGTACCGCGGCGTGAAGATCCGCATGCGCGCGTCGCCCCCGTCCTCGGCGGGCAGCACGAACACGGTCTCGGAGAACCCGATCTCGAGCGCAAGGCGCTGCATCGTCTCGGTGTCGAGCCCGCGTGCGTCCGTGAACACGGCAAGCTGGTTCCCCTGCAGTGGCGTTTTCGTGAAGACGTCGGCGACGACGAAGCGGTAGCCGCTCACCCGCGCGCCGGCTTCGACGGGGCGCTCTTGCCGGCGACGGTCGTCCGGAACCCCGCCTTGACCACAACCTGCTTGCCGCCCGCCTTGACGGTCACCGAGCCGGAGCGCACCGCCACCGTCGTCGTCGGGGCGCCCCCCTTCGTGGCGGCAGTGACCACCCACGTGGCCGCCCCTGCGGTCGAGGTCGCGTTCTTGGTGGCGACGACGTGCGGGCGGGCCGCCTCGCTGCCCGGCTTCGCGGCGACGGCGACGACCCCCTGCTGCAACGAAAGCATCCAGCCGCCGGTCACCGAGGCGCACTGGCGTGCGTCGACGGCGAGACGAGACGACGCGCCCAGGTCCGCGGCGGCGTCCTTGCCGGCGCTGGCGAGAGCGAGCGCGGCCCCGGTCCTGGTGACGACCGCGGCGCCCGGCGCGACGACCGTTCCCGGCTTCGCACGCTTCACGGCTGCGCCCTGCTCGAGCTCCACAGGTCCTCTGGCCTTCGTCACCAGCCAGCTGCAGTAGTCCGGCACCCGCACGGTCTGCCCGACCTCGGGCGCCGTCGATCCGGCGCCGCGCTCGGTCTCGCAGAGGAACGGATCCGCCTGCAGTTGCCAGGAGCCCGGTGCGAACGTCGTCGTCAGCTGACCCTTCTTCGAGGTCACGTCCTCGCGCAGCGTGATCTTCTCCACGCGTTGGGATCCCAGCTTGACCGCGACGAGCGTGAGCTCGTAGGAGGCCTCGCCGAGCTTGTCGCCAAGGCACTTGAACTCCCACCGGACAGCGACGCGCGCCTGGTTCTTGCCGGGGACACGTCCGGTCACCGCGCCGTAGATGAACGTATCGACGGCGAGGGCACTCGCCGCAGCAACCAGTGAGACAACCGCCAGGATCGCTGTCAGGCGACGCATCGACGCATATTCAAGCAGCCCTCAGGTCAGCGACAGCAACCACATGCCACCGACGGTGTAGAGCACCATCAGCGCCAGCATCGCGTACTGGGTGCGCATGGCCCGCTGGGCGGGGGAGACCAGGGCCACCGCCCGGTCGTGCGCGACGACGAGCGCGACGACGTGGCCGATCACGAGCGCGATCACCTGCGTGTACCACGTCTGGTTCGGTGACAGCACGTCGAGCTTCGGCTGGAAGTCGGCGGCGCCGAGGAGATCCCAGCCCCGGCCGTACGGGTCGGAGAGCCGCGGGAGCGCGAACTGCCCCTGCACGAGCAGGTACGTAAGGTAGTGCGCGAAGGCGTACACGAACGCAATCGGCACGAGGCTGCCGAGGAAGACACCGCGGAGATCGGCCCCCGGACCTGCGATCCGCTGTGCCGCGTGGACGGCTATGCCGTACGCGGTCGCGATGATCGCAATCGACAGCATCAGGAGCGCGAAGTTGACGGCCATCACGACCAGATCGGCGCGCTCGGGGTCTGCGATCGCGGAGCGGATGTCGAAGATGCGGTTCTGCCACCAGCTCGAGCGGCTGAAGCCGTCGAAGGCCACCGAGCCGAGCATCAGCGCCACGAACGCCAGCGCGCCAGGGCGGCGATCGACGAACGTCAGCGCCGACAGCGGCCGGCGCAGTATCAGCTCACGACGGCCGTCGCGGTCTCTGCTCCCGAGGAGTGCAATGCGCGAGAGCAGCTCGAAGTAGAGCGCAAAGCCATCGCCGTTTCGTCGCCAGGCCTCGCGGCCGTAGACGATCGTCCCCGACCACGTGACCGCGCTGTACACGGCGATCGCGATCGCCAGCATCCGCGGATCGGCGGGGTCCTTGTACACCAGCTCCAGGGTGATGAAGCCCAGGAGGAGCCCCCACGCAGGCCACACGCCGAAGCGCGCCGGGTAGCTCCGGGGCCTCCGTCGAAGCCCCAGGCGACGCGCTCCCCCTGCGACCCCGTCTCCGACGGCACGCCACGGGTCGACTGCCACCCACACGTTGCCCACGCAGACGACGAGCACCGTCATCCCGACCCAGAACACGACGTAGACGAAGGTCGGTGCGAGGTTGAGGATGACGCGCTCGGGCCCGAACGCCGCCGCGGTCCAGACGAGAAGGAACAGCGCCACGCCGAGGGCTTGCAGCGCGATCGCGAGAGCGCGCGATCCCAGCACCGCCCGCAGCATCCGGGGGAAGGGGCGTCCATCACCGGGCGCGCCGAGCCGCGGCTCCTGCCAAAGGACGCCGAGGGCGATGAAAGAGACGACGAGGACGGTGCCGCCGCCCACGAGGAACAGCCACCCCGGCACGGGGAGGTTGGTGATACCGCCCAGCCCGTGCGCCGAGGCGGCGGCCGGGACGACCAGCGTCGCGGCACAGGCGGCACTCAGCGCGAGCGCCGCCCGTCTCACGGGCGCACCTCGAGCTCGCCGATCTGGAGCCCCGCGTCCTCCAGCTCGATCTCGAAGCGGCCGGGCAGCTTGGCGACGAAGGCGATTCGCGCGTTCATCCCGGGGGCCGTGTTTGCCGTCAGGTCGTACCCGTGGAGATGCACCTCGTCGGCCCGGTCGGAGACGACGACCAGCGTGACCTGCTCGCCCTTCTTCACCGTCACCCGCATGATCCCCCCGGTCGGCTTGCCACCGTGCACGACGATCCGCAGGGTTGTCGCGGCCGGCGGCTCGGGCTCCGTCTCGGTTGTCGCGGGAGGCTCCTCGGTCGTGACGGGCGGCTCCTGGGTCGTTGTCGTCTCGGTGGGCGGCGTTGCTGTCTCCGACTCGCCCCCGCACCCCGCGGCGCCGAGCACGAGCAGCGCTACCGAGGCCACGAGTGCCGCTGCCCGCGGGTTGATGGGCCTGGATCTCACGTGACTTCTCTCGGCGCCGGGTTCCGTCAGCTCAGGCGCAACGTCGCACAGCTCGGAGCGCTGGTGTTCCCCGTGGGATCGGCGGCCTGCACACAGAACCGCAGGTTGCCTGACGGGAGCGTGCGCGGTGCCTTCCACGGGAGGAAGTAGAACAGAGCCTCCGGATCGGCCTCGTCGAGCCGCCCGCGCACCACGGCGAGCTTCTTCGCCCCCTGGTAGACGGTCGCCGACTCCCGGCTGCGACCGCTGTCGTCGGTGACGCGGTACCGGAGCCTGACGACCGTGCCTCGCTCCCCGGAGCTCGGGAGCGCGGTCACCCGCGGCGGCTGCTGGTCGGCGTTGGGCGCGAAGGTGGCGGCGACGGTGCGGGGCCCTGCCATCGTCACGCGGCACGTCCTGGAACGACCCGTGCAGGCACCCGTCCAGCGCACGAACGTCCACTTTTGGGCCGCCGCGGCGGTGAGTGTGACTCGCACACCCGTGCGCATCGACGCCGTACACGTCGGCTTGCAGCGGATGCCGGCGGGCGTGCTCGTGATGACGCCGCTGCCGCTGGCCGTGACGGCCAGCGGGTGGGTGCGCGGGGCGGTGACGAACCTCGCGACGACGGCGCGCGCCTCGCTCATGACGAGCGCGCATATCGGCGCGGTGCCGGTGCAGGCGCCGCTCCAAGCCGTGAATCGCGCACCCGGCTCGGCGGTCGCCGTCAGGGTCAGCGAGGTCCCGCTCGCGACGACCGCCCAGCACGCGTCCCCGCACGAGATGCCGCCCGCACTGCTCGTCACGGAGCCGGGGCCTGACATGGAGACCGCGAGCGGCTGGCCGGCGGCACCGCTGAAGAGCGCCGTCACGGCACGGGCCGCCGACATCGTCACAGTGCACGAGGGCCCGGAGCCGGCGCAGGAGCCGCCCCATCCGACGAACGCAGCCCCGGGATCCGCCGAGGCGCCAAGCGTGACGGTGCTGCCGCTCGGGAACGGCGTGGAGCACGCCTGTCCGCACGTGATCCCGGCGGGATCGCTCGTCACGGAGCCCTGCCCTGCCGCCGCCACGGTGAGACGGAACGACGGCGGGTTGAACGTCGCCTCGACGTTCTTCGGCCCGTCGATCGTGAGCACGCATGGAGTGATCCCCGCGCAGGCGCCGCCCCAGCCGGCGAACGTCCAGCCGACCGCCGGCGCGGCGGTGAGCGTGACGGTGCTGCCGGTCTTGAAGCTGGCCGCGCACGAGGCGCCACAGTCGATCCCGCCCGGGTTGCTCGCGACCCGGCCGTCCCCGCTGGTGGCGACGGCGATCGGATACGCCTCTGCGGGCGTCTGGTCGAACGTGGCGGTCACGTAGTAGTTGAGCAGCCGGCCGATCGGTCCCATCGTGCAGCTGAGCTCGGTGCCGACGCAGTCCCCCGACCAGCCCTTGAATGTCGAACCGGGATCTGGGATGGCGGTGAGCGTCATCGGCACGTACTTCGGATCCGTCGTGTCGGTGATGGAGACGACGCATACGACACCGCAGTTGACCAGCGTCTCGATCCCGTCGTCGACAGGCAGCCTCCCGCGAACGGTGCCGGTGGCCGTCCCCTTCTTGACGATGTGCAGGGTGCCGTGCAGGGCCCGCTGCTGCACGGCCGACGCGGGGCTGCCGGCGAGCAGCGCGGCCGCGGTCGCGCCGAGCGCCACCGCGGCGATGCCTGACCACCGCGCGAGCGGTCTTCCCTTCCCCATACCGCGGCACTGTAAACGCCGTCAGCGACTGTCGCGATCCACGACGCGCTCGGCGGCCCACTTGGCGTGGTGTCGCTCGGCCCAGTCCTCGCGCACGTCCCCGAGCGTCATGCCGCGGAGCGCGTGCCGCGTCGACGGATGGAGGACCGCCAGATAGAGGTGGCCGACGAGGATCGCGAGCGAGACCCACGTCAGCGTAACGTGCACCATGCCGGTTCCGTCGAGGAGGAAGCGGTGGTCGCGCTCGCCGAGCCAGAGGAAGACGCCGGAGACGAGGAACAGGACGGCGAAGGCGGCGGTGAGCAGCACGTTCAGCTTCTGGCCCGCGTTGAACTTCCCCTGCGGGACGCGGCGGCCGACCAGCCAGCGACGATCGTCCGAGTCGAGAGACTCTGCCTCGCGCCAGTCCTGCCGCAGGCTGCGACGGTCGCCCGCGACGATGATGACCGCGATCAGCACGACCCATGCCACCGCCGTCCACAGGTGGACGTTCTTGACGAGCTGCCGCCTCGCCACGATCTCGGACAGCGTCGGCAGCATCAGGATCAACCCGGTCGCGAGCATGAGCAGGAACGCGACCGCGTGCGTCCAGTGCAGGGCGCGCTCGGTGCGATTAAAGCGCGGCAGAAGTCGGGTGTCAGTCAGGCCGGGGATGTCGCGCATCTACTAGGCGGAGAAGCCGTTGGAGCGTCCGATCCACGCGTCGGCGTCGTAGCCGTGCTGCTCCCAGTAGCCGGGCAGGACGTCGCGGCGAACCTCGATCCTCGTCACCCACTTGACGCTCTTGTAGCCGTACATCTGCGGCATCACGACCCGGGCCGGCGCTCCGTGGGGGCGGCTCAGCGGCTTGCCGTCCATGTCGATGGCGAGCATCACGTCGGCGAGCAGCGCCTGCTCGACGGTGAGCGAGTCGTCGTACGGCACCTCGTCGGAGATGAAGCGCAGCGAGCGCCAGCCTGCGAGCGGCTTCGCCTGTTCAAGCACGTCGGCGAAGCGGACACCGCCCCAGTGCACGTCGTCCACCCTCCAACCGGTGACGCACTTGAAGTCGGACACCTGTTCGGCCCGCGGCAGCGACCGCAGGTCGGCAAGGGTGAGCGTGACCGGCGTCTCGACGTGTCCGACGATGGAGAGGCGGTACTCGGCCGGCCGGATCCGCGGCATGCTGCTGCCGATCGTGTAGATCCGCCAGCCGCTCGAGGGCACGAGTGACGCAACGCGGTCGGGCACGGCCTTGCCGATCAGCCCGACGGCGTCGCGGGCGAAGAAGAGCCCGGCGACGCCGGCGCCGACGACGCCGAGAAAGGCGGCACGCCCGATCGTGCGATCCTCCACAAGGATGGTGTAGCAGATGCTTTCTTTCCTATTGGTTACGGATGACCACGCCTGCCGAGGAGCCCGTCGAGCGGTGACCCCTACGATGCGTGGATGCGCGTCTATCTCTGCCGGCATGCCGAGGCGGCGCCAGGGGATCCCGACGAGCTGCGCGAGCTGACGTCGGCGGGGCGAGAGCAGGCGCGAGCACTCGGAAGCCGTCTCGCTTCGCTGCCGGAGCCGCCCGCCGTCGTGCTCACGAGCCCGCTGCTGCGGGCACGGCAGACCGCCGAGGAGGTCGCGACGGCCACCGGAGCCCGCGTCCTCGTCGAGCCGCGCCTCGCCCCCGGGGCAACGGCCGAGTTGCTCCGCGAGGCGCTCGAGCCAGGCATGGGCGCGGTTGCCACTGTCGGGCACCAGCCGGACTGCTCCGCGATCGCAGTCGCAGTCACGGGGACCGATCCGGGGTTCCCTCCGGGAGGCCTTGCCGAGCTCCGGCTGCGTGGGTGAGATGTCCGCTGCGATCGTCGTCAGCGGGCTTTGCAAGGCGTACGGCACCGTCGAGGCTGTCCGCTCGATCGATTTCGAGGTCTCAGCCGGCGAGGTGTTCGGCCTGCTGGGGCCGAACGGCGCCGGCAAGACGACGACGGTGGAGATCCTCGAGGGCTACCGGCACCGCGACGCGGGCGAGGTGAGCGTCCTCGGCCATGATCCCGGGCGGGCCGATCGTGCCTTCCGCGGTCGCATCGGCGTCGTGCTCCAGCACTCGGAGCTGTGGCCCTCGCTGACCGTGCGCGAGGTGCACCGAGTGTTCGCCGGCTACTACCCGCACCCGCGCGACATCGACGAGGTGATCGAGCTCGTCGGCCTCGACGAGAAGCGCGACGCGCGCGTGAAGTCGCTCTCGGGGGGGCAGAAGCGGCGTCTCGATCTTGGTGTCGCGCTCGTCGGGGACCCCGAGCTCGTGTTCCTCGACGAGCCGACGACCGGCTTCGACCCGGCCGCACGTCGGGCCGCCTGGGAGATGATTCGCTCCTTGCGGGCGTTGGGGAAGACCCTGCTTCTGACGACGCACTACCTGGACGAGGCGCAGCAGCTGGCCGATCGGGTGGCGGTGCTGCGGGACGGCGAGATCGTGCGCAGCGGCAGCCCCGCCGAGCTGACCGCCTCCTCCAGGGCGCGGATCCGCTTCGTCTCGGACGGGGAGGAGACGGTGATCGAGACCGAGGAGCCAACGGAGGTTCTCCACCGCCTGACGGGCGAGGCGCTGGCGGCGGGGCGGGAGCTGGAGGAGCTCGAGGTGCGGCGCGCGACCCTGGAGGACGTCTACCTCGACCTCGTGGCGGAGGAGGGCGATGGGACGGCCTGAGTCTGTCCCGCGCTCCACGCGCGCTCCTCGGGCGGCGCTCGCGGTGCCCGGCCGGAGGGGACAGTATGAGGATACGGCCCCGGAAGGCCGGGTGCCGCGAGCGTCGTCAGGCGACGGCGGAGGCCGGCTCCGCCGGCCGGGAGCCGACGCCGGCGAGGGACGCGCGTGAGCCTGTTCGCGCACCAGCTGCGGTCGGAGCAGCTCGTCTTCTGGCGCAGCCGCGAGGCGGCGATCTTCATCTTCGTCTTCCCGCCGATGCTCTTCCTCCTGCTGGGGTCGGTCTACGGCGAGGGGGACATCGAGGGCGTGCCCGTGACGAGCTACCTGGTGGCGGGGCTGCTCGGCTATGCCGTCGCGAACACTGCGTTTGGGGGGCTCACGATCCAGCTCGTGATTCGGCGTGAGTACGGCATCCTCAAGCGCATCCGGGCCACGCCGTTGCCGGCGTGGCTCTACCTCGGCTGCGTGCTCGCCTCCAACCTGATCGTGTACGTGCTGCAGGCGCTCTTGATGCTCGTGCTGGCGCTCATGCTCTACGACGCGGATGCTCCGGAGGCCCCGCTCTCGCTGCTGGTCGTCCTCACCGTCGGGGCGGTGGCGTTCGCAGGCCTCGGCTTCGGCCTCACCGGCGTGATCCGCTCGGCGGACGCGGTGGCAGCGGTCGTGAACGTGGTCGTGCTGCCGATGTCGTTCCTGTCGGGGGCGTTCGGATCGACGGAGGGCTACCCGGCTGCCCTGCAGACGGTCTCGGATGTGCTGCCGCTGACGTACTTCCTCGACCTCACGCTGGCGGCATACGTCGACGGTCAGGGCCCGTGGGAGGATCCGCTTGCGGTCGCCGTCGTCGCAGCGTGGGGGCTCGGCGGCTACCTCGTCGCCGCACGCCGGTTCGGCTGGGAGCCCCGTGACCGGTGAAACGTCTGGGATGCCCCCGGCCGGAATCGAACCAGCGCACGCGGTTTAGGAAACCGCTGCTCTATCCACTGAGCTACGGGGGCGCGGCGTCAGGGTAGCGCCCGTCGCGAGGGAAGGGCTTGGCCCGGCTGGTGCTCCCACCGGCGCGTGCGTGATAATCGCCGCGTGCGACGAGCGCTTCTCGTTGCGGCCGTTTGCCTGCTCGTGCTCGTGCCCGGGGCGGGGGGTGCGCCTGCGGTCGCGAAGCTGCTGCTCGGCAACTCGGGCGACCTGCCGCGGTTCTACGGGCAGACCGGCCAGCGCTCGACCGTCCACTCGATCTTCGTCGGCTGGGGCCAGGGGGCGATCTACGGCACGCCGTTCGCGCAGCTGCTGCAGCGCTCCGGGCCGATCCCGATGTTCCACGTCGGCACCAAGGGACGAAACGGAAAGCAGGCGATCACACCCCGGAAGATCGCGAACGGCGCCGGCGACGCCTACTTCGTCGCCCTCAACCAGGCGATCTCGGCCTACGGCGGGCTGGTCTACGCACGGCTGATGGCGGAGATGAACCACTTCGAGAACGCGTACGCCGCGTTCCGGCGGGACGGCGCGTCACGGGGCTCGCAGTACTCGCCCGACGCGCATGCGAAGGCGTTCGGGCGCTTCCACGTGATCTTGCACGGCGGCACCCGCGGCGCCGTCGATGCGAAGCTCAAGGGTGCCGGTCTCCCCGGCTACGGAGGCCCAGACTTGCCGGTGAACCCGCCGAGCAAGCTGCAGACGATCTGGAACCCGCTCGGTGGCGGGCTTCCCTCGACCGCCGCGAACGCAGCCGAGAACTACTACCCGGGCGACCAGCTCACCGACCTCGTCGGCAACGACATCTACGGCACCGCGCAGGGTTGGTCGGCCGCCGCCAACGAGGCGCTCTACCGCTTCGCACGCGCCCACGGCAAGTGGTTCTCGCTGCCGGAGTGGGGGCTCGAGGGCGTCGACGAGCCCGACTTCATCGAGTACATCTGTAGGTTCGTGAAGGCGAACCCGGCCATCTTTCTGGCCGCCTACTACGAGGCTGCGCCCGGCTCGCTCTACGACCTGACGCCGAAGCCGAAGTCGAAGAAGCGCTACCGCGCCTGCATCGCCCCGCTCGGCGCGCCGCCGCCGCCGGGGGCGGGGGGCCAGTCACAGACGCCGCCCGGCCCCAACCAGATGCGGATCGTGCCCAACCCGATGTCCGGGCCGGCGCCGCTCGACGTCACCTTCGACCTCTTCGTCAAGCTCCCGCAGCCCGTCGTACGCTGGCAGGTCGCCTACGGCGACGGGCAGGTCGACCAGGGCGAGGGCGCCCCACCGGACACGGTCGACCACACCTACGACGGTGACGGCGTCTACCAGGCGACGCTCCTCGTCTACCTCGCGCCGCCCTACACCGGCACGGCGATCGGCCTCCTCACCCAGGCGACCGTCAAGGTCGGCGACAACCCCGGCGTGCTGATGTCGCTGGTGGCGAAGCCGCGCAGCGGCAGGGCGCCGCTCAAGATCGTCTTCACGGCCACCGTCAACCTGGATCAGCCGCCGGTGCGCTGGCAGCTGCTCTACGGGGACGGCCTGCAGACGGAAGGAACCGGCAAGCCGCCGCGCTTCCTGGGTCACACGTATGCGAGGAAGGGCATCTTCCGCGCGATCCTGATCGTCTACCCACCGCCGCCGTTCACGGGCACCGCCGTCCGCTTCCTCACCTACGCGGACGTGCGCGTCACGTAGGTCGCCCGCCCCGCGGGGACGCCTACTCAGTCGGTCTTGAAGCCGTAGCGCTCGAAGCTCGGTGCGAACTCCGACGCACCGTCCGCCGCGGGCACGATCGCGGTCTGGTCGGAGCCCCCCACAACCATGCCCACGACACGCTGCTCCCCCTCGACGCTTTCGACGAGGGCCCAGCAGACGACGCGGGCGCTCTCGCCGTCGTCGTCGTACTCGCCGCCGTAGAAGGCACGCCAGCCGGCTTCGGCGGGGACGAGGGAAACGACGCGGTCGGCCACGGGGCGATGATACGGGCGCCGCGGCGGACGGGAGCGGGTGACTGTCAGCCCCGCGCAATGCGGTAGCGTCGAGGTGTGGCGGTCGAGCGCGAAGTGATGACTTGGGATGACCTCGGCACCGGTGCCCGCGAGCTCGCGCAGGCGATCGCGGACGACGGCTTCACACCCGATCTCGTGCTGGCCGTCGCACGGGGCGGCCTACTCGTCGCCGGGGCGATCGCCTACGCGCTCGACGTCCGGAACACCTTCACGATGAACGTCGAGTTCTATACGGGCATCGACGAGCGGCTGGAGGCGCCGCTCCTCCTTCCACCTGTCCCCGACCCCGTCGACCTGCGCCGTGCCCGCGTGCTGGTCGTCGACGACGTCGCAGACACCGGTGCCACCCTCGCGCTCGTGAAGCGGTTCTGCGAGCCGCACGTGGCCGAGGTTCGCTGCGCCGTGCTCTACGAGAAGCCGCACTCCACCGTCTGCTGCGAGTACGTCTGGCGTCGCACCGCACGCTGGATCACCTTCCCTTGGAGCGCGCAGCCGCCCGTTGAGCGCACGTAGCGGGATTTCCCGACTTTCGGACAGGTGTCAGGAAGCGACGCCGCACGTAGACTGAGGAGTGCTCAGGGGGAGGGCAACGAAGGGAGAACCGAGAGTTGTGAGCTGGGGGGCTCGCTCGGCATCGACAAGTATGCGCGCCCGCGTGGCGGCCGTCCTGGCCGGCGCGGCGATCGCCGCTGCCTTCGCACCCTTCGCGCTCGCAGACGATCCCGCGCCTGACCCCGCTCCGACCACGACGACGGCGACCACGACGACGGCGAAACCGAAACCGAGGCCGACACCGGCCCCCAAGCCTGCCGCCACGACCAAGCCGACGGCGACGTCGACGAGCACCTCGTCCTCCTCTTCCGCCGGCTCGAGCTCGGGCGGCTCGAGCTCGAACACCGTCTCCTCCTCGTCCTCGACCAGCCCTTCCCCGAGCCCCGACTCGAGCTCGTCCGAGAACGCGAGCCCCGCGGGCGTCGCCTCGAGACCTGCGGCCACGCCGAAGGCCAAGCCGGACGCGAAGCTCCGGCCTGAGGCCAAGCCGACAACCAAGCCGGCGCCCAAGCTCACCGCGACGACGCCAAAGCCGGCGGGCGTTCCCGCCCCGACCGTCACCCCCACCGCGTCCGAAACCGGAGGCGGGGACGGCGGAGGTTTCAACGCACTGGTATTCGTCCTCATCATCGCCGTCCCCGGCACGATGCTGCTGCTGTCGCTCGTCCCCGAGCACACCGCGCGTGCGGGCGGCGCCGTCGGCCAGCTCGTCATCCAGACTCGTGTTGCTCTTGCTGCGGTCGCGCTGGCGATCTGGCTCGGCGTCTTCGTCTCCATGTTCCTCGGAGGCCAGGTCTAGATCATGCGTCGCTACCGGGGGAGATTCGCCGCGGTCGCGGTCGGCGCCGCCGCGCTCCTGCTCGTGCCGCTCGCGGTCGCGGTGGCACCGGCTGTCTCGATCGCGTCCGGACCCAGCGGCGTCGTCAACTCCTCGTCCGCGACGTTCGACTTCACCGTCGACGATCCGGGCGCTACGGTCGAGTGCTCTCTCGACGGCGGCGGCTTCTCCGGCTGCTCTTCGGGAGTCGGCTACTCCGGTCTCGGCGACGGCGGTCACACCTTCACCGTGCAGGCCACCAACACCGACGCCGAGACGGGCTCCGACTCGCGCTCCTGGACGGTTGACACGACCGGCCCCACGCTGTCGCTCGCAGACGTGGTAGAGAACGTCAACGCCGTCACGCCGCCCGTCCCCGTCACGTACTCGGCCGGCGCCTCCGACCCGAACGGGCCCGTCACGTTCGACTGCACTCCCGCCTCCGGCTCCTCGTTCCCGTTCGGCGACACCACCGTCAACTGCAACGCGACCGACGGAGTGGGCAACAGCTCGAGCGGCTCCTTCACCGTCACCGTGCAGGATGTCACCGCCCCGACGCTCTCCACCCCCGGCGACATCGTCGAGAACGTCAACGGCGCCACCTCCGCGACCGTCTCCTTCGCCGTCACCTCGAACGAGGGCACTCCGTCCTGCAGCCCCTCATCCGGCTCGACCTTCCCGCTCGGCGCCACGACGGTGAACTGCACCGCCACCGACGGCTCCGGCAACACGGGCAACGCGAGCTTCACGGTCACCGTGCAGGACACGACCCCGCCGACGCTGACGCTGCCCGGCAACCAGACCGTCAACGTCAACGGCGTCACCAGCGCGATCGTCAGCTACACGGCCACCGCCTCGGACGGGGGCACTTCGCTGACGCCGAGCTGTGCGCCCGCCTCGGGCTCGAGCTTCCCGCTCGGGCCGCCGACAACCGTCTCCTGCTCGGTCACCGACGCCGCTGGGAACACGACCTCCGGCGGCTTCGACGTGACCGTGGAGGACACGACGCCGCCGACCCTGACCCTGCCGGGAACCGTGACGAGGAACATCAACGCCGCCACCGCCACGATCGTCACCTACACGGCCACCGCAGCGGACGGCCCGACGCCGATCACGCCGATCTGCGCACCGCCGTCCGGGTCATCCTTCTCGCTGGGCACGACACCGGTGTCATGCTCGGCGACCGACGCCTCGGGCAACGTCGCCACGGGCGGGTTCAGCGTTGTCGTGCAGGACACGACGGCGCCTACCGTCTCCATCACCTCCGGCCCGAGCGGCGCGGTGGCCAGCGCCGCCGCGACCTTCTCCTTCACCGCGAACGAGGGAACGCTCACCTGCGACCTCGACGCCGGTGGCTTCTCGGCGTGCTCGTCCCCGAAGGCGTACACCTCGCTCGCCGACGGATCCCACACCTTCCGCGCGCGCGCCACGGACGCCGCCGGCAACGCCGCCACCGCCACGCGCTCGTGGAGCATCGACGCGACACCGCCGGTGCTCACCACGCCCGGCACGCTGCCGGTGGAGGCAAACAGCGCGTCGGGATCGATCGTGACGTACACGGTGACCGGCTCGGACGCCGGTGTCGCGCTCCTGCCCTCGGCGATCACCTGCGCGCCGCTCTCCGGCACCCTCTTCCCCATCGGCACGACGCCGGTCTCGTGCTCGGCCGCGGACGCGCTCGGCAACGTCGGCACCGCCACGTTCGACGTTGTGGTGCGGGACACGACGGCTCCGACACTGACCGCGGCGGACATCACCATCACCGCCATCACGGAGACGGGGATCCGCCGCGAGGATCCGGCGATGGCCGCGTACCTGCGCAGCCTCTCGGCCACCGACCTCGTGTCGGCTGCCGTCGTTGTGACGACGAACGCTCCCGACCTGTTCCCGGTCGGCCAGACCCCGCTCCTCGTCACGGCCAAGGACGACGCCGGTAACGCGACGGGACGAACCGTGACGGTGACAGTGCTCCCGCTCGGGCAGGTCGCGCCGCCGCCGCCCGACCTGACGCCGCCCGCCGACGTCACGGGTGCCCGCGCAACGGCCGGCGACCGTCGCGTCGACCTGCGCTGGGTGCCGCCACAGGCCGACCTCGCCGCGGTCGAGGTGAAGATGACGGTGGCGGGGGAGCAGGGCGCCGGCCGCGTCGTCTACCGCGGTCTTCGCGGAACGGCTGTCGTCGCCGGCCTGCGGAACGACGTCGAGCACCGTTTCGTCCTCGTCTCGATCGACGGGGTCGGCAACAGATCGCGCGGAGTGGTCGCCCTTGCCACGCCTCGCTCGCGGCTGCTCGCGTCGCCCAAACCCGGCTCGAGGGTGACGAAGCCTCCGCTGCTGCGCTGGGCGCCGGTGCCGGGTGCGTCCTATTTCAACGTACAGCTCTACCGTGGGAAGACGAAGATCCTGTCCGCGTGGCCGCTCGTCGCCCGTCTCCAGCTGAAGAAGACCTGGGTGTACGACCGGGCAAAGCGGACGCTCGCGCCCGGCACGTACGTCTGGTACGTCTGGCCGGGGCTCGGCAACCGCGCCGAGGCCCGCTACGGCCCCCTACTCGGCAAGAGCATTTTCACCGTCGTCAAGGGCACGAGCTAGCCAACCCGACCGGATCGAAGCCACTTCCTTGGCCGCCGCCCTCAAGCGTCTCGAGCGACGGGCCGATGAGAGGGGTCAGGCCCGTGAACTCCGGCTCGAACCAACCTGCGGCAGCAGACGCGCACCTGCGCGACCGCGAGCGGTCGGGCGGCCGCAATGGGCCACCCGCAGCCGTTGTAGAGTCGTACCGCAAGCTCGCGGACGTCTTCCACGAGGTTCTCTCCGAGCAGACGCTCGACCAGTTGCTCGAGCGTGTCGCGCACACCCTTGACGAGCTGGTCCCGAACGACGGTCTCACCTTCTACGAAGCCGACGTCGTTGCGCGCACCCTGGCGCCCGTGTTCGCGATCGGCACGGACGCCGAGAAGGTGCTCGCGGATGAGCCCTTCGGCTTCGGCATGGGCATTACGGGCTGGGCGGCAGCGAATCGCGAGGCGGTGCTCGCCAACGAGGCCCACCTCGACCCCCGCGTGCGCTGGGTCGCCGACACGAATGTCGCACCCGAGTCGCTGATCGTCGTCCCCCTCATCGCGCGGGGCCAGCTCAAGGGGATCCTCAACATCTATCGCGACGGCCTGCAGACGTTCTCCGACGTCGAGTACGAGCTTGCGAAGCGCTACGCGGACGCTGCAGCGCTCGCGATCGACAACGCCCACATCCGTGCCAGCCTGGAGCACCAGGCGCAAACGGACTCGCTGACGGGGCTCTGGAATCACCGTGCCTTCCACGAGCGGCTGCGCCACGAGCTCGTCCGCGCGTCGGCTCTCCACGACCAGGTAGGCCTGATCATTCTCGACCTCGACGACTTCAAGAAGGTGAACGACGTGTACGGGCACGGGGTCGGCGATCACGTGCTGGCCGGGTTCGGCGACATCCTGCGCAGCGCCGTTCGAACCGGGGACGCCGTGTGCAGGATCGGCGGCGAGGAGTTCGCGATCGTCCTCCCGTCCGGCACGTTGGAGACCTCGCTGCGCCTCGCCGAGCGCGTCGGCAGCACCATCGAGACGACGTCCTTCGATCCTGTCGGGCCGATGACGGTGTCGATCGGTGTCGCGATCGGCCCCGACCACGCCGCCAACCCGCGCGAGCTGGTTGCCTGCGCCGAGGTGGCGATGATGTCCGCGAAATCTCGCGGCAAGCACCGAATCGTCGTCTTCGACGACAACGACGGCGGGAGACCGGACGTGGCGCCCGACGCGCGTCGGGCGGAATTCCGCTCGATCGCGCACCTGAAGATGCTCCACGGCGTCTCGAGCAAGCTCAGCCGTCTCAACGGCGTGGCGGAGATCGGGCAGACGATCGCCGACGAGCTGAGGTTGCTGGTCGACTATCACAACTGCCGCGTCTTCGTCCGCGACGGAGCCGCTCTGCGCCCGATCGCGTTTCGCGGCGCGCTGTCGGCCCACGACGGTGAGGCGATGGAGGTGCTCACGACAGAGGTGGGGGTGGGCATCACCGGCCATGTAGCCCAAACCGGGACGCCGTACGTGACGGGAGACGCGGCCAACTGCGAGCTCGGCGAGACGATCGCGGGCACGGAGACGATCGAGGAGTCGCTGCTGTCCGTGCCGCTCAAGTACGGCCACCAGGTAGTCGGCGTGATCGTCGTCTCGAAGCTCGGTCTCGACCAGTTCGACACCGACGACGTGCGGCTGCTGGAGGTGCTGGCCGGACACGCGTCGGTCTCGCTCATGAACGCACAGCTGTACGAGGCGCAGCGCCGTGAGGCGGAGAGCGCGAAGCTGCTCCTGGAGCTGTCACGGGAGATCTCGTCGACGCCCGAGATCGCCGGTGTGCTGAGCGGGGTCGCCGACGGCGCGGCCAGGATCCTCGGCTCGGCGAAGGTCTCGGTATGGCTGCCGGCCGAGGACGGCACACTAGAATGCCGTGCCCTGCGGCTCGACGATGGCGTAACGACGAAGACCCACGTGGGGCTTCGCCTGGCGCGGGAGCTCTCGGAGGGCTTCGCAAGCCTGACCGAGCCGTTCCTGCTGCTGCGCGAGCAGGCTGTTCAGATCGTCCCGGAGGAGCTGCTCGACAGCGAGTCCGAGGCCTATGCGGTCGCGCCCGTCGCCACCGATACAGGCTGGGGCGCGATTTCGGTCGCCGTCGCCGAGGCAGCGAGCTTCGGTCAGCGCGAGCTCGACCTGCTCGGCGGCATAGCCAGCCAGGCGAAGCTTGCGATCGCGAACGCCTCGAGCTTCGACACGCTGGAGCGCACGTTCCTTTCCACGGTGGAGACCCTCGCGAACGCGCTCGAGGCGAACGACCAGTACACGTCCTCGCACGCACGATCGATCCGAGACATGGCGACCTCCGTGGGGGCCGAGCTCGGACTGGACGCACCGGCACTCAAGCGGGTGGAGCTCGCCGCGCTCTTCCACGACATCGGGAAGATCGGCATCCCGACGGACATCCTCACCAAGCCAGGCCCGCTGACGCCGGAGGAGCGCGCGATCGTCGAGCGCCACCCGGAGCTCGGCGAGCGGATCCTGGCGCCGATCGAGCAGCTCCGAGACGTGCGCACGATCGTGCGGTCGTGCCACGAGCGATGGGACGGAAGCGGCTACCCGGACGGCCTCGTGGGGGAGCAGATCCCGCTGGAGGCGCGCATCATCTTCGCCTGCGACGCGTTCCACGCCATGACCACCGATCGCCCGTATCGCGCGGCGCTGCCTCACGACGAGGCGCGGAGGCGGCTGGCGGAGGCGGCGGGCACCCAGTTCGACCCCGGCGTCGTGGACGTCTGTCTGCGCGCGTTTGGCCGGGCTTAGCCGGCGCAGGACGGAAACCGCTCCCGCGGTTTCCGTCCGCGCAGACCCCTAAAGGCGTCCGCTTCGCGGCCGCGCCGCTCCGCTCTCACGTCAAACGTGCAGCTCGACCCCGGCTGATCGGGCGAGGCAGGCCTCGCCCCTACGCCCCGGCCTCGGCCCGTCTGAGCCCCCGCAATGCCCACAGGATCATCACCGCGACGAGCGCGAACGCGAGCGCGAACGCGAGCGCGACACCGGCGGGCTCGCCGGCGATCAGGCTGCGCGCGGCTTCGAGCAGGTAGGTGATCGGGTTGGCGGAGGCGACGGCCTCGATCCAGCCCGTCAGCAGCTCGAGCGGGACGTAGACCGGCGCGAAGAACAGGAGGAGGAAGACGGGCATCTGCATCAGTGGCCCGGCCTGCACCGTGCGAAAGCGCATCGCGATCCCGGCAGCCCAAGCGAACCCGGCGATGTTGACGAACAGCGCCAGCGTATACAGGCCGACGATATCGACGGGACCGCCCCCGACCTGCATCCCGGCTGCGATCGCGATCACGGGCAACAGCGTCGCCACCATCCCCCACCGGACCGCCGCCGCGAGGAAGTAGCCGAGGAGGATGCCGGTGCGATTCGGCGACGCCAGCAGCAGCCGATTGGCGAACCCGCCCTCGAAGTCGCGGGCGACACCGAACCCGGTGAACACGCCACCGAACGCGGCGGACTGCAGGAGCACGAAGCAGAACTGGAAGGCGGTGTAGCCCTCGTCGAACTCGAAGCCGGGCACCTGCTGCACCTGGTTCAAGCCGCCCGCGAAGGCGACGAAGAAGAAGAGCGGGAACAGCAGCGTCGGCAGCAGCAGCCCCGGCGTCCGCACCACGTTGTGGATCACCCTCCACGCTACGCCCCTTGCAACCGGCCATACGCTCATGTCCGGGTCATCCTCCGGGGCAGCTCACGCGAGGCGAGCGCCAGCGCAACGGCGGCGATGGCAACGGCGACACCGAGCCCGAGCGTGAGGGCGCGCGGGTCCCAGCCGGTGATGATCAGGCTGCGCACGAACTCGAGCAGGTACGAGACGGGGTTGAGCGTCGCCAGCGTTCGGAACCAGTCGACGGCCATCAGGTCGCGCGGCGCGTTCATCGACGAGATGAACAGGAACACGAAGAAGACGGGGAACAGCCCCTGCACCGTCTCGCCGGACCCGCTGCGCAGCGCGAAGAACGACCCGAGCGCGCCGAAGCCGAGCGAGACGAGAGCGGCGAAGGCAAGCAGCACGGGGATCCCGGCCGGCCCGGCGGCGAAGCCTGCGCCGGCGATCAGGCCCACGGAGATGTAGAAGACGGCCTGCGCAACCCCGAGCACCACGACCCCCGTGAGATGCCCGGCGAGCAGCGCCGAGCCGCGCAGAGGCGTCAGTGCGAGGCGGTTGAGGAACCCCGTCTGGATGTCGCGGGCGAGGTCGGTGCCGGCGTTCAAGGTGGAGAACAGAGCGCCCTGAATGAACGGCACAGCGAGCGCGAAGGCGAGGAAGGAGTCGGTCGGGAACCCGGGGAGAAACGTCGACGCCTGTAGCCCGGCTGCGTTAACCGCCATCAGGGCCACGGGGAAGACGAGGGGAGGGATCACGTTCGCGGGCTGTCGCAGCGTCCGCCGCATCGACCTCTGCGCGACCGCGCCGACCTGCGTGGCAAACGCGTTCAGCTTGACTCGCCCGCCTGAGCGTCGGCGGCATCCTCCGCCTCGGCGGCGCCCTCGAGCGTGCGGCCGGTCTTCGCGAGAAAGACGTCGTCGAGGGTCGGTGCGCGCAGCTCGACATCGTCGACGGCCAGCCCGTCGGCATCGAACGCTCGCACCACGTCGGCGAGCCCGATCCCGTCCCGTAGGCGCACCGCGACGTCGCGGCCGCCCTCGAGCGGTTCGCCGAACCGAGCGAGAGAGGCGGCGATACGGGGTCGGGCGCCGGCGTCGGCGGGCAGGACGTGGACGCTCGGGCGGCCGATGCCGGACTTCAGCTCGGCAGGCGTGCCCTCGGCGACGATGCGTCCGTGGTCGATGATCCCGACGCGGTCGGCCAGCACGTCTGCCTCCTCGAGGTACTGGGTGGTGAGGAAGACCGTGACGCCGTCCTCGCGCGCGAGCCGCGCCACCTCCTCCCACAGGGCGCTGCGACTCTGAGGGTCGAGCCCCATGGTCGGCTCGTCGAGGAACAGCAGGCGGGGGCGGTGCACCAGGGCGAGCGCAAGGTCGAGTCGTCGCTTCATGCCACCCGAGTAGCCGCGCACCTTCCGGTCGGCCGCCTGCGTGAGGCCGACACGCACGAGCAGGTCCTCCGTCCGGATCCGACGATCCGCCTTCGGGAGGCCCTGCAATAACGTCTGTAGCCGCAGGTGGTCGCGCCCCGTGAGCAGCGGATCGAGCGCGGCCTCCTGGAGCGCGGCGCCGATCACCGACCGCACCTGCGGGCCCTGCTTGACAATGTCGAAGCCGGCCACGCGCGCCGTGCCCGACGTCGGCGGCAGCAGCGTCGTCAGCATCAGCACAGTCGTCGACTTGCCTGCGCCGTTCGGGCCGAGGAAGCCGTAGATCTCGCCGGGCGCGACGTGGAGGTCGATGCCGTCGACGGCGCGCAGGCCCTTTTGGAACTCGCGGACGAGCCGTTCGACGACGATGCTGTTGTCGGCTGCGGACATGCCGAGAGCCTACGGCACGGCCCGCTCGAGCCCGCCGCGGCGGATCAGGACAGAGCGGCGGCAGGCTGAGGCTCGGCACCCACGATCGCCCGCCACAGCACGATCAGCGACACGGCCAGCGTGCCGAACGTGAGCACCGGCCCGGCGAGCGCGTGGTACGAGACCATCCCCGCCGAGTAGTCGAAGCCGCGCACGACCCCGTACAGCAGCACGGCGAGCAGGCCGCCGGCGAGCAGCGCCGCGATCCGTGACGGCAGGCCGACGCGCCCGCTTGCAGCGACGGCGGCGCACGTGATCAGGGGAACGGCCAGCGAGACCACGGCGAGACCGGTGCCGGCGGTCGCCAGCCACCAGCCAAGCAGGAGGATGGAGCAGATGCGGACAACGTTGAAGGCCACGAAGAGCGCAACCGCGAGCCCGCCGCCCACCAGACGTCGCCAGGCCCTGCCAGGGAGGAGAAAGACGGTGACGCCGGCGATCCCGAGCGCCCCCGCCGCGCTCGAGCAGGTGCCGGTCACGATCGCGTACACGTTGAAGTCCTCGCCTCCTGTGACGACGAGATCGGACGGCCCCACGGTCTCGGTCTCGAGGCCGAGCGCGCCCAGCACGACCTGAGCGACGGCGACGTCGAACGCCGCGAAGCGCTCGTGGAGCAGGAGGTAGCCGACGAAGACGAACCCGAGCGCGAGCACCGAGCGCACGGCGACCGACCCGATCAGGAGCCGGCTGCGGCCGGCGCCGGCGAGACCCGTCAGTCGCTGGATCGGGACGGGGCGTCTCATGCGGCGCGCTCCAGGTCGGCGACCTCGACCACCCGGACGGTCTTCGCCCAGGTGTCGCGCCGCAGCGCGATTCGCGTCAGCGCGCACCAGCCGGCCGCCATGTTCACGTACGCGTAGAAGACGAGGGCGTGGCCCTTTGCGAACGAGCCCACGACGTCCTCGTCCTCGCTCCGCCGCGCGTACAGAAGCGCCATCACCACGGGTGGGAGGAAGGTGAGCAGATACCAGAAAGCCGCGTACAAGCCGAGGTTGGCCTCGACTCCGTCCAGCGGGATCGGGCCTGCGCCGGCGATATGGGCGGCGACGGCGGCGAGCCCGAGCGTGAAGGCGATCGACCACGGCAGCATCACGAAGCTCGGGGAGACGAGGTACACGATCGTCTCCAGGGCCGTTCGCCGCGGCACCACCGGCGACTCCCACAGGATGCGCGACTTGCGGGCGCACAGCATGTGGCCCTGGTACCAGCGCGTCCGTTGACGCAGCAGCGCCCTCAAGGTCTCGACCCCTTGCTGGGACACCCACCCGGCCGACGCGCAGTCGAGCTCCCAACCGCGCAGGGTGAGCTCGAGACCGAGGTCGAGATCCTCCGTGAGCGCATCCGACCACGGGCACGGCCCAACCGAGTCGAGAGCGGCGAGCCGCGTGAACTGGCCGTTACCGCCCAGGGACACGGAGCGGGTGCGGACGCGCGCCATCTGCGCGATCGCCGACATCCCCCAAAACTCGAGGTCCTGCATGCGCGCGAGGAAGCTCCCCTTGTTCCGAATCCGCACCGGGAGCTGTACGCCCCCGACGCGGGGGTCGTCGAAGCGCTCGAGCGCGACCGGGATCGCGTTCGGAGACAGCCGCCCGTCGGCATCCATCACGCACACGATCGTGCGGTACGGGTCGAGCCGCCGCCGCCGCGCCAGCGTGGTCACGCTCTGAAAGCCCCTGTTCAGGGCGGGGCCCTTCCCTTTCTGGGCGGCCGGCAGTTCCCGCCGCACCACCATCGCACCCGCACCGGTAGCGAGCTTCCGAGTCTGGTCCGCGCTTGCGTCGTCGACGACGACGACGGTCGCGTCGGGAGCGAGCTCGCGGATGGCGTTGACCGTCTCTCCGATCACCGCCTCCTCGTTGAGGCACGGGATCAGGAACACGAGGTGGTAGCGGTGCTGCGGAGCCGGCGGGCGCCGGAGCGCGGATTCGAGCTCGGCCGTCCCCCATCGGTACCAGAGCACGAACTGCGCAAAACCCCAGGCGAGAAGGAGGAGAGCGACGGCCATGACGGCGTTGTAGAGCGTGCCCATCTCGCTCACACGAGCCCCGCAGATCCCGAGTCTGAAGAAGCAAAGGCGAGTCGCCGCTGGCGTACCGCCAGCGCTGCGCCGAGCGCGACGACGGAGAGGAAGACCGGCCAGGGCGAGTCCAGCCCGACGGCTGGGACGGGTGTGCAGCGGGCGCTCGAGGCGTCCGCGATCGCCGAGTTGTACTCGTTGCTCACGTCCCCGAGCCGCCACTCGAGTGTCGGGTTGGCGGAGGTCGGAGTGAAGGTGACCGCGAACACGTCGGTGAAGGTGCCGGGCTGGAACTGCGACGGCTGGCCCCTGTCCTCGGGAGCGGGCAGGAACCAGTTCTGGTTCCCCGGCGGTGTCTTTCCGGCCGGCACGGTGACCTGGTTCGTCCACGTGTTTGCGTAGCCGAAGTGCGCGGTGATCGACCCGTCGCCGCCGACGTCGATGCAGTTCAGGATCGGCGTCAGGTGATTCTGCGGCGAGCCGGCGGCACCCGGCGCGGCGACGAGCGCGAGAAGCGCCGCGCACCACAGCGCGATCGCCGTGCCACCGCGCTGCGGCGGTCGGCGCTTCGTCGTGTGCGTCGTCTCGCGCATCGTTGGCCGTCGAATCCCCTGAACGAGGGGTTCAGCCCCGCAAGGATCGGCAGTGCCGTGCGAGACCTTGAGCGATTGGGGTACCAAGAACTAGTCCTTTCAGGTATTCCCATTCGCCGTTTCGTCAGCAGACCCCTCCGAAGGGGTACGAGGCCATCCCCCGATTTGCCGATTCAGCCGCCGTGCAGCGTCCGCGCGATCGGCAGCCTCTCCGCGTCCTGTCGGTGTTCGGGACGCGCCCGGAGGCGATCAAGATGGCTCCCGTCGTCCGGGAACTGGCACGGCGCGCGGGCGAGGTCGTATCGCGGGTGTGCGTGACGGGCCAGCACCGCGAGCTCCTCGACGACGTGCTCGACGTATTCGAGATCGTCCCGGAGTACGACCTCGACGTCATGCGTGCGAACCAGTCGCCCACCGGAGTTGCCGCGGAGGTCCTGCGCGGGCTCGAGCCGGTGCTCGCCAACGAGCGACCGGACTGGGTGCTGGTGCAGGGAGATACGACCACGGCGGCCGTCGGTGCGCTGGCGGCCTTCTACGCGGGAGCGCGCGTCGGGCACGTCGAGGCGGGACTACGGTCGCACGAGCACCGCGAGCCGTTCCCAGAGGAGGTCAACCGGCGCGTCGTCGGCGTCACCGCCGACGCCCACTTCGCGCCCACGGACGGCGCCCGCCGCAACCTGCTGCGGGAGGGTGTGCCGTCCGCGTCGATCCTGTTGACCGGCAACCCGGTGATCGACGCGCTCGAGCACGTACGCAGCCTGCCCCCTGCTCCGCTGCCCCAGCTGGTGGGTATCCCGGCCGGCGAGCGAATAGTCCTGCTCACCGCCCATCGCCGCGAGAGCTTCGGTGACCCGCTTCGGCGCATCTGCGCCGCGGTCGACGAGCTCACGCGCCGCGTCCCCGACGTGCGGTTCGTGTATCCGGTGCATCCGAACCCAGCCGTCCGTGAAGTCGTGACGGATGCCCTTGCCGGAAACGATCGAGTGACACTGCTCGATCCGCTCGGCTACCACGAGCTCGTGACCTTGCTCGGTCGGTGCTGGCTCGTGCTCACCGACTCAGGCGGGTTGCAGGAGGAGGCGCCGAGCCTGGGCAAGCCGGTGCTGGTGCTGCGCGACGTGACCGAGCGGTTGGAGGGCGTGGAGGCGGGCACGGTGCGGCTCGTGGGTACCGACACGGAGCGCATCGTGCAGGAGGCGACGGCGCTCCATGCCTCGCCGGGCGAGTACGCCCTCATGTCGGAAGCAGTGAACCCGTACGGCGACGGGCGCGCGGCAGGGCGGATCGTGGCGGCCCTGCTCGGCGAACCCGTGGTGGCCGCCACCACCAGCGTGACGGCCGCGCTCCACCGGAGCGTCCACGCGAACGCGTAGCCCGACCGAGGGACGCGCGACCCCGTTAGCGGGAACGCCTGGCGAACCGCTAGAACAGAATCTGGAGGGCGGTCTCGACCGGGCAGCCGCTCTCGAGCAACGACACGGCCTCGTGCAGGTCGACGTCGCGGTCGAGGGCGAGGACGACCGAAGACTCGCCGTCGTAGCCGGCGGTTAGCAGTCGCTCGATCCGCCAGCTCACGATCTCTTCCTGCTCGTCCCGCGCCGGTGCGATGGGTGTCTGGATCGCCATGTCGTCAGATACAACGCGGCGAAGGTCAGGACGGTGTCAGGGAGCGTTGCGGCGAGGTTCGTCCCATGTTGCGGTTGCGTTGCGCCGTTCCACGAGCGGGGGTCTGGCCTTCAGGCCCGACCCGACGTACACGCACGCCGGGACGAAAGAGCGGGTCAGACCAGAAGGTCAGACCTGGGCGGCGTGACCGGCTCGATCGGGAGCTTGGCCGCTACGGTGCGGCGGCCGCCGCGGTGGTAGACGACGTCGACCGAGTCGTCCTGCTTGTAGGTGCCGGCGACGCCGAGCACCATCCGCGTCCAGCGACCCATCCCGATCTTCCCCTCGCTGCGGAGCTCGCTCTCGAACACGAGCATGCCGCCGCGCACGAGGTAGTCGTCACCCTCGACCTGGGCGACGCCGTTCACGTACACCTCGAAGGGTCGCTCCACGTCCGCCGGCAGGCGGACGCGAGTTTGACTGCGCGCCTCGTCGGTCACCTTCATAGAATGACACCGCTCGTGCGCCTGAAGCTCGTCGCCATTGCCGCAGCCGCCGTGCTGCCCGTCGTTCTCGCCGGCCCCGCGCTCGCGGGGAACGGCGGCTTCGCGCCCGTCCCGCCCGAGTCGCCGAACGCCGAGGGGATCACCCAGAGCTACTGGTTCATCACAGCGTTCGTCCTCGCCGTCTTCGCGCTCGTCGAGGGTCTCCTGATCGCCTTCGTCATCCGCTACCGCCGCGGCCGGCGCGACCGCGCCGCCGATGGCGTCCAGATCCACGGCTCGACACGACTGGAGCTCATGTGGACGGCCGGCCCGGTGCTGGTGCTGTTCGCGATCGCTGCGTTCGTGTTCGTGAAGCTGCCAGGCATCTCCGATGTGCCGGGGGCAACTGCTGCCGGCGGGCCAATCGAGATCGAGGTGGTCGGGCAACAATTCGCGTGGCAGTACACGTACCCGAACGGCGTCGTCGCCATCGACCACCTCCGCGCCCCCGCCGGCAAGCCGGTGGTGCTCGAGGTCACGGCTCCGGACTGGGACGTGATCCACTCCTGGTGGATTCCGGCGCTCGGCGGCAAGATCGACGCCATCCCGGGACGCACGACCACGACGTGGTTCGAGGCGGCGGACGCCGGCACGTACAGCGGCCGGTGCGCCGAGCTGTGCGGGATCTTCCACGCGAAGATGCTGGCCGAGGTCGAGGTGATGAGCGAAGGCGACTTCGACGCCTGGCTGGAGGCCGAGCAGCGCGCCCAGCAGAGCCCGAACGTGGGGCTCGGCCGTTCTGAGTGGGAGGGGTACTGCGCCAAGTGCCACTCACTCGACGGCGGCGGCGGCTACGGGCCGCAGCTCGCCCCATCGAGCCTCACCGACGACGTGGCGATCGAGCGCATCGCCCGCGAGGGGCGCGCGCTTCCCGGGCGCAAGGTGATGCCGCCGGTCGGCCGCGACTGGACGCAGGAGCAGATCGACTCTCTGAATGCCTATCTCGAGGAGCGCTTTGGCAGCCAGGGTTAGGAGCTCGTTGCGGAATGAGACTCCCGCCGTCCCCGACTGGCAGCGCGGCAAGGTGGCGAGCTGGCTCGTCACCGTCGACCACAAGCGGATCGGGATCCTCTACATCGGCACCGCCGGCCTCTTCTTCCTCGTGGCAGGGTTCCTCGCGCTGCTGATCCGCATCCAGCTCGCGCGTCCCGACCAATCGATCCTGACGGGGGACAGCTACAACGAGGTCGTCACGATGCACGGCACGGCGATGGTCTTCTTCGTCGTGGTGCCGATCCTCGCCGGGCTGGGGAACTTCCTCGTGCCGCTCATGATCGGCGCGCCCGACATGGCGTTCCCGCGGCTGAACGCGCTCTCCTACTGGCTGTTCGCGTTCGGCGGCGTCATCTTCCTCTGCTCGTTCGCGGCCGCCGGAGGGGCCGCCAACACCGGCTGGACCGCGTATCCGCCGCTGTCGGTGATCGCGCCGGGCGTGGGCCAGGACCTGTGGGTCCTGTCGCTCCACATCCTCTCCATCGCCTCCCTCGCGAGCGCGATCAACTTCATCGTCACGATCCACAACATGCGCACGCGCGGCATGACGTGGATGCGCATGCCGCTGTTCGTGTGGTCGATCGAGCTGTACGCATGGCTGCTGGTCCTCGTGCTACCCGTGCTGTCGGCCGGGCTGACGCTGCTGCTGCTCGAGCGCCAGTTTCCCGACACGTTCTCGTTCTTCCGGCCCGAGGACGGCGGCAGCCCGGTGCTCTACCAGCACGTGTTCTGGTTCTTCGGGCACCCCGAGGTCTACATCATGATCCTGCCTGCGATGGGGATCATCTCGGAGATCCTTCCCGTCTTCAGCCGCAAGCCGATCTTCGGCTACAAGGCGATCGCCCTCTCCACCGTCGCGATCGGGTTCTTCTCTCTCCTCGTGTGGGCGCACCACATGTTCACGGTGGGTATGTCGAACTGGCTCAACGCCTGGTTCATGGTCGCGTCGATGGTGATCGCCGTCCCGACGGGGATGAAGATCTTCAACTGGCTGGCGACGCTGTGGCGAGGCAACATCTCCCTCGACACACCCATGCTGTACGCGATCGGATTTGTCTCGATCTTCACCGTGGGCGGCCTCTCCGGGATCTACCTGGCGGCCTTCCCCGTCGACTGGCAGGTGCACGATACGTACTTCGTGGTCGCGCACTTCCACTATGTGCTGTTCGGCGGCGCCGTGTTCGCGATCTTCGGCGGCCTCACCTACTGGTGGCCGAAGATGTTCGGCCGCCTCCTCGACGAGCGCCTCGGGAAGATCACCTTCGTGACGCTGTTCGTGGGCTTCAACCTCGCCTTCTTCCCGCAGCACATGCTGGGCCTCCTGGGGATGCCGCGGCGCATCTACACCTACTCCGAGGGCGGTCTGTGGGAGGCGTACAACATGGCCTCCACGATCGGGTCGTTCGTGATGGGAGGGGGAGTGCTCGTGTTCGCCTGGACCGTCGTTCGCAGCCGGCGCGGCAAGCGCGCCGGCAACGACCCGTGGCTCGGCGACACGCTCGAGTGGTACACGACCTCGCCGCCGCCCGCACACAACTTCGACTCCGTGCCGTACGTGACGAGCGCCCGCCCGCTCTACGACCTCCGCCGGAAGCTGAGGGACAAGGGTGCCCTCTAGCTATCGCGCAAGGTCGGAATCCGCTAACGCGGATTCCGACCGCGCCAGAGAAGCGGGAAGCCCTAAAGGCGTCCGCTCGCGGCCGCAAAGCCTTCCCAGGGCAGGTTGGGCGTGAGGCCCGGCCCGGTCCTGCGGGTGACGGCGCTCGGGGCTGCGGTGGCCACGGCTGCCGTCGTGGTCAGCGCCGCCGTCGACCTCGGGCGCACGCACTGGGGCGCCGCGCTCGTCGCGCTGCCCCTGCTCGTCGCCGTCGTCGTCACTGCACGCTTCGCCTATCCGTCGCTCAAGACACCCGCCACGATCGCGCTCGGCCTCTTGCTCGCGGCGATCGCGACCGGCGGCGTCGTCGCCTGGAGCGGCGATGCCCGCTGGGCGGAAGGGCTGCACGTGGGCGCGGCGGCCTGTGCGCTCGCCGCGTCGCTCGTGACATGTGCCGTGTCTTTCCGGGGCGAGCCGCTGGCCTTCGGCCCGTGGCGCGACTACGTGACGCTGACGAAGCCGACGATCATGGCGCTCTTGCTCGTGACCGGGGCCGGCGGCATGTTCGTCGGCGCCGGGGGCTGGCCCGGCGGCGTAGAGCTGGCCGTGATGCTGCTGGGCCTCGGGCTTGCCTGCGGCGGCGCCAGCGCGATCAACCACGTGATGGACGCGGACATCGACCGCGTCATGGGTGAGCGGACGGCGCGGCGGCCTGTCGCCTCGGGGCGGGTGCCGGCGCCGCGCGCGCTCGAATTCGGGATCACGCTCTGCGCGCTCTCGTTCGCCGTCCTCGCGTCGTTCGCGAACGTTCTCACGGCGCTGCTCGCGATCGCCGGCGGCCTCTTCTACGTCGTCGTCTACACGGCCTGGCTGAAGCGCTCCACCGACCAGAACATCGTCATCGGCGGCGCCGCAGGCGCCGTGCCGCCGCTCGTCGGCTACGCGGCCGCCACCGGCGATCTCGGACTGCCCGCGCTGTGGCTGTTCCTGATCGTCTTCCTGTGGACGCCCCCGCACTTCTGGGCGCTCGCGCTGATGATCAAGGAGCACTACGCGAAGGCCGGGGTGCCGATGCTGCCGGTGTCGCGCGGCGACCGCGAGACCCGGCGCCAGATCGTCCTCTACTCCCTCGTGCTGGTCGCCTTCACCCTCGTCGTGGGCCTCTGGCTCGGCCCCGTCTATACGGCGGCGGCGGCCCTGCTCGGAGGCTGGTTCCTCGTGCTCGCCTGGCGTCTACGACGCGACGGCACCCGCCGCGACGCCGCCGTTCTCTTCCACTACTCTCTCGCCTACCTCGCCCTGCTGTTCGCAGCGGCGGCGATCGACCCGCTTCTCGTCTGATGCTGGCTCCGGAGCTCGCGCGTAGGAACAACCGCCTCGGCTTCGCCCTCTTCGGGCTCTTCCTCGTGCTGTTCCTCGGCACAGCGGTCGTGGGGCTGGTCTACCTACAACTGGATTGAGTTGATCGGATCCGCTCGCGCGGATCCCTTTCGCGCGAAGATCCCTGAAGGCCCAGTCCGCTTCGCGGCCGCGAAGCTCGTCGACTGTCTCGCCGGGTCGGGCGGCGGGCTCGAGACGTCGTTGCGGCCGCCCTCCCCTCCCCCGTTCGGGTGACTGTGGACGGCCCCCCGCGCTGCCGACAAGAGAGTTGTCATGCGCACCCGCCGCCTTCTCCCCGTCTGCTGCCTCGCGCTGGTCGCGACCACCCTCATCGCCGGCTCCGCGCTGGCGAAGACCGGCAGCCCCTCGGCCCCTCAGGGCCTGAAAGCGTTCCTCCTCCGCGCCAACGAGCCGTTGGCGCACGAGTTCTCCCGCACGCCGGCCTTCTCGTGGCGTCCCGCGAAGGGCGCCCTCCGGTACGAGTTCCAACTCTCCAAGACGCCGATCTTCGGCGAAGGCTCCATCTTCTGGAGCACGTGGGTCAAGACACCGGCCACGTCGATTCCAGTGTCGCTTCCCTGGATGACGGGGGAGCCGTACGCCGCGTACGCCCGCGTACGCGCCCACACGGGCGGCGGCGTCAGCAGGTGGAGCAAGCCGTTCGGCTTCAATCTTCGCTGGTCGTCGGCGCCGAGGATGCTTCCAACCGCGGCGGGGTTGTCGCGCTGGACGCCAGTCGAGGGCGCGACGAGCTACCACGTCTGGTTCGTCGACCTCGACAAGCGCGTGCAGACGCGAACGAATGCAGTCGACCATCGTGAGTTCTACACCTTCCACCGCACCGCACAATGGGCAACCAACGTGCGTTGGCGGGTGCGCGCAGTGAGGTCGATCTACGGGACGACCTTGAACGGGCTGCCGCGCGTCAGCTACGGGCCCTGGAGCCCCGTTTACATGAGCGTCAACCCGGTCCCCAGCACCGGCACGCTCGCCGCGCTGACGGCCGTTTCGGAGGTAACAACGACGAGCACGCGGGCGAGGGCGGCGGTGCACGAGCTAACGCCGGCGTTCACGTTCTTCGGGCACGTTGGGCTCAACGGTGCGGCCCACGAGCTGTTCCGCACCTACGTCTTCTCCGACCGCGATTGCGTGAACGTCATCTTCCGCGGCGCGATCGTCGGCAGCCCGGCGTATGCCCCCCGCATGACCGGGCCGCTGGCACTCCCCGCGACAGCAAGCAAGGTGACAGAAGCGAGCGCCGACTACCTCCCCGACGGCTCTGAAGGCCTCACCTATATGGCCGACACGGCAAAGGTGTCGACAACCGAGAGCGACAAGCCTGCCGCGGAGGCCAAGAAGGAAGGCACGTCCGGCGAGGGCGAGGACGAGGAGCCATCTGCAGAGGACTCGCTGCCGTCGCTCCCGCAGGCCACCGGCGCTCCGGTCGATCTCTGGGACAGCGGCTGGCCCAACGGCCGCTTCTACTGGACGGTCGTTCCGGTGAGGCTGAAGGTCACGATCGCCGAGACGACCGTTCTCCTTGCCCCAGCCGGAGCGGGATCGAGCACGATCAACGTGCAGTCGACGGACGGCATCTCGGAAGGCGTGCTCGTCGGGATCGGCATCGGGGCGACCGAGGAGACGGCGGTCGTCGCAGCGGTCACCGGCCTGGTCGTGACGCTGAAGACGCCGCTTCGCTACTCGCACGCCGCGGTGGAGCGAGTGGTGACCGGCTCGCAGGTGCAGTACTGGGACGCGGAACTGCCGCAGGACGCTTGCGCGGCCGGCCGCGTCGTCTCCTTCGGCAAGGAGAGCTCTCCGGTCGTGGCAGGCACCTCGAGCGCCTTCGCATCGGGGCTGTCGCCGCAGGGGCGCCTGGTCGCGGCGCGCACCACCTCGCCGACGTTCTTCGGCGCACCCGTCGTGGCGTGGCTGCCGGCGCTCGGCGCCGACACGTACCAGGTCGAGTGGTCGCGCAAGGCGTACCCGTGGAAGGCCGTGGGGCGCCGCGCGACACAGGCGACGGCAGCGCTCCTGCCGCTCGACCCGGGCACCTGGTACTACCGAGTCCGGGGCATCAACAACCTCCTCGCCGGCGCCGCGAAGGGCATGACCTGGTCGAAGCCGCAGATGGTCCGGGTCGCGAAGCCGACGTTCCGCGTCATCCGCACAGCCAAGTAATACGCCGTCGAGAACGATGGTCTATGGTCGGGGCCCGATGGGCCCCGACCTCGTTCTTGCACTCGAGCTCGCGGACGCCGCTGACGCGATCTCGCTGGCCCGATTCCGCGCCCGCGACCTGCACGTGCAGACGAAGCCCGACCAGACGCCGGTGACCGAGGCCGACCTCGCGGTCGAGACGATGCTCCGCGTACGTCTCGCCGAGGAGCGCCGGCGCGACGCGATCCTCGGCGAGGAGCACGGCGCGAAGGGGGATAGCTCCCGTCGCTGGATCGTCGACCCGATCGACGGCACCCGCAACTACTCACGCGGCATCCCGGTCTGGGCGACGCTGATCGCGCTGGAGGAAGGCGGTCAGGTGCAGCTCGGGGTCGTCTCCGCGCCCGCGCTTCACCGGCGCTGGTACGCCGAGCGTGGCGGCGGCGCGTGGGCCGGCGACGACCGCGTGCGCGTCTCGTCCGTGCGACGGGTCGAGGACGCGGTGCTCTCCTTCGCGGTCGAGCGGCCGCTGCCGTCACTGGCGGCCCAGGCCTGGCATGCGCGCGGCTACGGCGACTTCTGGGGGCACATGCTCGTGGCCGAAGGGGCGATCGACGGCGCCGTCGACACGATCGGCGTCTCCGTGTGGGATCTCGCACCGGTGCAGGTGATCGTGGAAGAGGCAGGAGGCACCTTCACCGACTTCCACGGCGAGCACCGTGTCGACGGGGGCTCCGCGATCTCGTCCAACGGGCACCTGCACGCCACGCTGCTCGACGCTGTGCAGTAAGGCAAGTCGCGCGCTCCTCGCGATGACGGCACCTGCCACTTTCGCCGTCAGCGATGGCTCACTTGTTGGAGTTTTCACACTATAATATCCAATATGAGGATGTCCGGGTGCCGGTAGCCGTCGCTACGGAGGATGCGCTGCGGTGCGCTGCCTCGCTCCGGATCGCGGCGCGCGGCGCCCGATCTATCGAACGCCAGGCACGCCTCAGCGACGACGAGCGACGCCTCCGCGCCGCGCTGGGGCCGAGCGTGCCGAAGCAGGCAGCCGCGCGGGCGCTCGGCGTGAGCCTCACCGCGCTCGACCGCTGGATCGACCGCGGGCTCGTGCCGGTCGTCCGCAGCGCTGAAAGCTCGCGACTGCGACCCGAGACCGGCCCGCTACTGGAGCTTCTGATCGAGATCGAGCGACTCCGCGAGCACGGTCGCAGCGGACGGCTGGTTGCAGCGGCACTTCGCAGCCTCGGCCGGCGGCCGATTCACGATGGCCGCTGGATCGTCTCGTCCGAGCTCGCTCGCCTACCAAGGCCGAACGTGCCGGCGTGGGAGCTCATGGCAAACGCCGCCGCTACGACTCCACTCGAACGGCTCGAGGCGGTGGCCGAGCTCAGCGAGGCGGTAACCGGCCTCGCACAACTCCGAGGCACCGCATGAGCGCGGGCCCACAGCCGCTCAAGATGTGGGAGCTGCTCGGTGCGCTCGTCGCCGGCGGCGTCGACTTCTTCGTGATCGGCGGCATCGCCGTCGCGGCGCACGGCTTCGAGCGGGCGACGAAGGACGTTGACGTCGTGCCCAACCCCGACCCGGCCAACCTCGCCCGCCTCTACGCCGTCCTCTCCGAGCTCGACGCCGAGCCGATAGAGATCGGCGACTTCCGGCCCGAAGAGCTCCCCTACGAGCTCTCGCCGGAGGGGCTCGCCGCAGGCGGAAACTGGGCCCTCATGACACGCCACGGCCGGATCGACGTGATGCAGTACCTCGAGAGCGTGATCGAGAGTGACGCGGACTACGCGTCGCATGCAACGCGCAGCCTCGTGGTCGCGACACCCGTCGGATCGGTTCGTTTCGCCGCATACGAGGATCTCCTGCGCATGAAGTACGCCGCCGGACGCGACCTCGACCTGACCGACATCCGGGCGCTTCGCGAGGCCCGGGGCGAGCTCGAGTAGCACCGACGGCAGGGCCGCCGGCCCGAGCCTAGACGGCTCGGACTGCCGCCTCGTACACGCGGTCGCGCGACAGCACGTCGAGCTCCGCGGACAGGAGCGTGCTGGCCGTGGCGCCGTTCACCGCCGGCGGCTCGACCGGGTCGCCGTCGACGCTGACACCCGTGACCGCCTCGGCGGCGCTCACCCGCAGCGTCACCTCGCGCCGCAGCCGCGAGCGCAGCCAGCCCGCGAGGAGGAGCGCGTCGGCGCGCGGCCCCGTCACGTGCAACGAACGAGCAATCTTGATGCCCGGCCAGAGCCCCGCCAGGCGCTGACGCCACGGCAGCGTGCGCCGGTAGGCGAGGTCGGAGACCGCGACACGGCGAAACAGCCGCTCCAGCTGCTCGAAGCCCCGCGCCGGCGAGCGCCACTCCGAGGAGTCGACGACGAGCCGGTCGACGACGCCGACGATCTCCACGAGCCCTGCTCGTCCCCACGCCGGCTCACCGCGCCAGCGGCAGAAGACCGGCAGATCCGAGAGTAGGAGCGGCAGCACAATCGAGGCGGGGTGCTCGGCGGGCCGCCCCCGCAGCCGAACCTCGATCACCTCCGAGACCACCTCGCGGTCGATCCCGCGAAGCGTGAACTCTCGCACCGCCACGGACGCCGCCACCGCGTCGCGGCGGCCCGGCTCCGGGATCAGGACGATCGTCCGCGCCGGGTGGCGCTCGTGCAGGCCCGCCAGCGTCGAACGAACCTGCGGCAGCCACCGCGGCGGCGCCCACACGACGTGCGTGAGCGTGCTCGTGCGCAGCTCGGGGAGGCCGTCGTCCTCGCGGGCCCGGCAGCGTTGCCGCGCCAGCTCGCGCTCGATCTCGGCCACGACGCCCATGCGATCAACACCCCTCGCCGCAGAGGGGGACGACAGGCGGGTCAGGCCGGAAGGCCTGACCCGAGGTCAGTGCCTCCGCCACGACCGCCCGTCCTCGTGCAGCAGCTCGTCGGCAGCGGCCGGGCCCCAGGAGCCCGCGGCGTAGCTCGGGAAGCTCGGCTGCTCGCGCCCCCAGCTGCCGACGACGGCATCGACGAGCTTCCACTGCTCCTCCACCTCGTCCTCGCGGGTGAACAGCGTCGCGTCGCCGAGCATCGCGTCGAGCACGAGCCGCTCGTAGGCCTCGGGCAGGCCCTCGCGGAAAGCACCGCCGTAGAGGAAGTCCATGTGCACGGTGCGGATCTGCATCCCCGACCCGGGGACTTTGGCGCCGATCGCGAGCGACACGCCTTCGTCCGGCTGCACATGGATCAGCAGCACGTTCGGGCGCAGGCCGTCGCCCGCCAGCTCGGCGAACGGCGGATGCGGTGCCCGCTGGAACTGGATCGCGATCGTCGTCTCGCGCCGCGCCAGACGCTTGCCCGCACGGACGTAGAACGGCGTCCCCGCCCAGCGCCAGTTGTCGACAAGAAGTTTCGCCGCCACGTACGTCTCCGTCGTCGAGCGCGGGTCGACGCCGGGCTCCTCACGGTACGACGCAACCTCCTCGCCCTCGACCCAGCCGCGCCCGTACTGACCGCGCACCACCGCGCGCGGCCCCGGCGTCTGCAACGCACGCAGCACCTTCACCTTCTCGTTACGCACCGAGTCCGCCGTGAAATCGATGGGCGGCTCCATCGCCGTCAGCGCCACGAGCTGCAGCAGGTGGTTCTGGAAGATGTCGCGGATCGCCCCCGCGCGCTCGTAGAAGCCTGCGCGGCCCTCGATCCCCATCGACTCGGCCACCGTGATCTGCACGTGGTCGACGAACTGGCGGTTCCAGATCGGCTCGAAGATGCCATTCGCGAACCGCAGCGCCAGCATGTTCTGGACGGTTTCCTTGCCGAGGTAGTGATCGATGCGGAAGATCTCGTCCTCGGCGAACCAGCGGCGGACGGAGGTCGTGAGCGACTGCGCGGAGGCGAGGTCGCGACCGAAGGGCTTTTCCACGATCACGCGCGTCCACCCGTCCTCGCGCTGGCGCCGCTCGCCGATCTCGCGCAGCACCGTCTCGAACGCTTGCGGCGGCACCGCCAGGTAGTGCAGCCTGTTGCCGGCGGTGCCGAGCGTGCGGTCGAGCTCGTCGAGCACCTCGCCGACGAGGTCCTGCCCCTGGTCGCCGGCAAAGTCAGTCGACACATAGCGGACGCCGGCGGCGAGCGACTCCCACACGTCGGCGCTGTACGGGTCGCGCGCGTACTGCTTCACGGCGCGCCGCATGGCCGACGCGAACTGCCGCGTCGTCTGCTCCGTCCTAGCGACGCCGACGACCGCGAAGCGCTCCGGCAGCAGGCGCCGGTAGGCGAGCGCGTAGAGGGCGGGGAAGAGCTTGCGCCTCGTCAGGTCGCCCGAGGCGCCGAAGATCACGAGCGCACAGGCCTCAGGCTTGCGCCTGAGGCCCAAGCCTTCGAGCAGCGGGTTCGTCGGCGTGCTCACGCCTGCCTCGCGCCGACGGGCAGCAACCCAGCGGGCAGTGCCGTTACTCGAAGGCAATCTTGCGGACGGCGCGACCGCCACGGCCGTCGAGCGCGGTGACCGAGACCACTCCCGGCTTTACGAACCCGGGCTCCGGCACCACGCGGACCCAGGTCGCGCTCAAGCCCTTCCCCGTAATCTTGCCGTTGGTCGCCGCCCAGCGGTACGTGACGCGGTCGCCATCCGGATCCTTCGCGCCGCGCGTGAGCCTGATCCTCGGCGCGGCCTTGACGATCGCCGGCACGCCATCGACCACCGCGTACTGGTTGTTGTTGGTGACGACGACGTTGCCCGGAAGCCACCTGGGCGGCCGATTGGCCGACGGCGCAGCCGACACCGCGGCCGCGGCGAATAGCACCACGACGCCCACGAGCAACGACGCGGTGTACCGACTCTCTCGCGTCATCCCTACCCCTCTGCTCGAGGAACGGCAGGAGCCTAGCACCATCTCCACGACTTGTCACGATCCGCACAAGACCTCGCCCGTCATCCGGTGACAAGCGCGCCGAGCTTCGCCTCGATGCCGGCGAGCAACTCGTGGAACGAGTCCGCGAACTTCTGCACGCCCTCCGCCTCGAGCACCGAGACGACGTCGTCGTAGTCGACACCTGCCTCGGCCAGCTCGCCCAGCAGGCGCTCGGCGTCGTCGAGACCTTGCAGCAGCGTGTCGCCGCGTACCTCGCCGTGATCCTGGAAGGCGCGCACGGTCTCGAGCGGCATCGTGTTCACCGTCTGCGGCCCGATCAGCTCCTCGACGTAGAGAACGTCGCGGTAGGCAGGGCTCTTCGTCGAGGTCGACGCCCACAGGCAGCGCTGCGGCTCCGCACCCTTGCCAGCCAGATACGCCCAGCGCTCGCCGGCGAACGCCCCCTGCCAGTGGCGGTAGGCGAGCCTGGCATTGGCGATCGCGACCCGTCCACTCAGGTCGGCCTGCCCCAACCTCTCTAGGCGGCCGTCCGCCTCGATGTCCACACGGGAGACGAAGAAGCTCGCCACCGACGAGACCGCGGCCGGGTCGCCACCCGCCGCCACGAGCCGC
>Ga0247727_10001673_pt1 | contig 51984 bp, 58 predicted proteins | sample WisWelCaveWW1625_FD_202498 | JGI IMG/M metagenome (GOLD analysis project Ga0247727, IMG submission 202498) | Biofilm microbial communities from Wishing Well Cave, Virginia, United States - WW16-25 | ecosystem: Environmental > Aquatic > Deep subsurface > Groundwater > Cave microbial mat | place... | reverse complement strand
AACCCCCTCCGGTCGCTTTCATCAAGCTCCGCGAGGGGGACTTTCGTTTCCCATCACGCTGCGCGCGCAGAAAGATGCCGAACTCCATCAATTACTGAGCTGACGCAGACGCGCCAGTCTGTCCCTCCTTCGGCTGGCGGCCCCGCGAGTGACCGTCCCGATCTACGCGGCGATATGGCGGTCGGTCCTGGCTCCATCGGATTTCAGCCTGCACATTGCCGGCGCGAGCGGGGTTGGGAAGAGCGAACTCGCCGCTTTGGCACAGCAGCACTTCGGCTCGGCGTTCATCAGAACCAATCTCCCGGGCGCTTGGTCCAGTACGGGTAATTCCTTGGAGGCGCTCGCCTTCACGGCCAAGGATGCACTCCTCGTCGTGGATGACTTCGCTCCGAGAGGTTCCATTGCCGACGTCGCGCGGTACCACCGTGAAGGCGACCGCCTCCTGCGGGCGCAAGGCAACAGAAGCGGCCGTCTTCGAATGCGCGCGAATGGCACGCTGGCGGTCGCGAAGCCGCCGCGGGGGCTCGTCCTTTCCACCGGCGAAGACGTACCCCACGGCCAGTCCCTTCGGGGACGGATGCTCGTCGTCGAGATGGGGGCGGGGGACTTGGATTGGAAGGGCCTGACCGAGTGCCAAGCGCACGCCGCGTCCGGGGATTACGCCCGTGTCATGGCGGCGTTTCTCGAATGGCTGGCGCCGGATTACGACGGCATTCCCCATCGTGTCCAGGCGCAGGCGGGCGACTTGCGTCAACGCGCTATGAAGGATGGACTGCATCGTAGGACGCCCGACATCGTGGCCAATCTCGCCGCGGCCTTGGGGATCTTCCTCGAGTTCGCACAGGAGGTTGGAGGGCTTTCTCCTCAAGAGGCAAGCGGTCTCTCGGATTCGTGGTGGGTCGCCCTGCTGACCGCCGCTGACGCACAGATGCAGCAGCAGGCGGGGTCCGATCCCGTCGAGCGATTCATGGACTTGATCCGCGCTGCCATCGCGTCCGGTCGGGCGAACGTCGCCAACGCAAGAGGCGAGGCTCCCCAGAACCCTGATGGCTGGGGGTGGCACAAGGATTCAATCGGCTGCCCCGTCCCGCATGGGGACCGGATCGGATGGGTCGATGGCGAGGATCTCTACCTCGAACCCGACGCCGCGTTCGCCGTCGTCCAAAGGCTCGGGTCTGCAGGCGGAGAGAATCTCAGCATCTCGCTTCAGACGCTGAAGAAACGAATGCACGAACGGGGCGTACTCGTGACCACAGACGAGCGCGCCGGCCAGACGCACCTCAGTGTGCGCAGAAAGATCGGGGGAGTGCGGAGGAACGTGCTCCACCTGCGCGGCTCCGTGGTGCTGGGAGAAACAGGCCCATGTGGCCCACATGATGGAAGCTAAGACCCCTGGAGATGGGGCGGCTCTGCTCGGGAGCGTGGAGCGTGCCGCCCGATGCGGGCCCAATTGTCCCACGGCGGGGCCGATTGGGCCACTTGGGCCACTCCCATTCGCATAGGAGGCGACATGACGGACGACAACGGCAGCCCTCTCCCGCCGGACACGCGCTCCTGCCCGGTCTGCGAGCGGTGCGGCGTACTCCGGTCGTCGGGTACACCATGCTGCGCGTGCGGCTGGATCGACGTGCCGATCGAATACACCTGCGACCCGATGTCGGAGGAGGCGCTTCGAAATTTCGCGGATGAGCTGAGCGGGTGGCGCATGGACTGCCTCGATCGGTATTCCGACGATCGCCACCCTGAACCGCTCGCGTCGGCGGAGGCGGCGTTCTACGACGTCGTGGGTGTGCTTTGGCGAGGCCGGACGGGGACGCCTTGGCGGGGATGGAGGACCTTCGGCGAGTGGCCGGGCGTGCCCTCTGACGTCGACTGGATCCGCTGGATCCGCTGGGTGAGGGACCGCCATTCGGATCTCGAGAAGGCCGTGACGGCGGAGGCACATTCCTGTGGCGAGGACAGCCGGAAGGCACGGAGATGATCGAATGGTGACCGGGATGGCGGTTGGCGCATCATGACTAGGACCTACGTCGTTCGGCCCTATTTGACGCCGGAGGAGTACACCCGGCTCGTCGATGTGATCGACGTGCTTGAAGACAAGGCGCTGGTCGTAACCGGCGTGGAGACGGGCATGAGGGTGTCGGAGATCACAGCAGGTTTTCCCGTTGAGATGATCGCGTGGGACGCTGGCACGGCGCAGATCAAGGATGAGAAGAAGGACCTGTGGCGAACGATTTCGCTGTCGGCACCGGCTCGAAACCTCATCCGAATGTACCTGAACGCCGATCGTCGGGAGAAGGGCCCCGTCTTCCGGATGAGTTACAAGACCGCCAACCGGCGGCTGAAGTTCTGGACGGCGCACGCCGGCATCAGGAAGTACCGCGACGGTCGGGAGGTCCGGCTCTCTTGGCACGCGGTACGACACACCTTCGTTAAGCTGTCGAAGGCGTCCGGCCGCGACCCCATGGCCATCGCCCAGCAGCTGGGCGACTCCTTGGGGACCGTGATGAAGATCTACGGCACGTGGGAGGCGTCGGCGATGACCAAGTACTTCGACGGCAGGCCGCTCCTAGGCAGGCCCGGGGAGACGAGGCCATGATCGTCGTGTCCGAAACATCTGGAGGATCCGGACACTACGGATGCGCCGTCGTCGCGACGACCGCGAATCCGCGCGGGAATTCGGGTCGCTGCGAAAACCAGTCCGTCCTGATTGGCGGAAGGGACACCCAGCGAGGAAGCCTGTGAACCAGGAGCATGACCTCGTGAATCCGAAGGAAGGGCCTCCGGCCGCGAGGGCGCCAAAGCGTCGGCCGGGCCGTCCCGTCCAGCGCGGGGATCGGCGCCTGGAACTCTTCGACGAAGTCTTGGAGCTCAAGGCCAAGGGGCTCTCCCTGCGGCGGATCGCGGACCAGCTTTCCATCTCAAAGAGCCTCGTCCACGAGTTCATCCGGCACGCCGACTGGCGGTGTCCGCTCGCCCGTGGCCGACCCGGGGTGCCACCGACGCCTCGAAGGAAGCAGGAGTAGGGACTGCTACAACTGCGGGTGGTGGGACGTGGGTATGCGCCGATGCGCAGTGAAGGGGCAAGGAGAACTGGCGAAGCAGGCGCTTGCCCCAGTCTCCAAGACATGCCGAGCACGAGCGATCAGTTCCCTCTCCGGGTCCCCTTGTCGCCCCCTTCGTCCTTGCCCTCGTCCACCCTCAGAAGATCGACGAGCCACTGCGGTGCCGACGCGATGCCCTCGCTCGGCGACCTGAGCCAGCGGTACCGGCGACCCGATGCATGGAGAACGCCGCCGTCGAGGATCGGGTGCTTGCCCGGGCCCTCGCATGCCCGTCCGTGCTTGCAACCACAGGTCCCGTCGTCGTTCACCCACCAGAGCGGCAGAACCGACAAGCCGATGGAAAGGTAGAAGAGCACCGCTTCGATGAGGGTCACATGATCGTCAGGCGAGTTGCCGCCCCCGGATTCATCGGGTAGAATGCTCATCGCTGCACGAACTCCTTTCGCACGCGTGCGGCTGGTCGCCGTCGCATCAACGACAGGGGGCCTTTTTTTCCTAGAAAAAACGTTGCCTGTGCCTGACCACTACGGACGCGAGCTCTTCGGCCTGCGCATCCGTTGCATGAGCTTCTCGATCTCGTCCTCCGGGTAGCGAATCGTCCCGTTCCGCGACGCGGAAAGGACGAACGGCGCGACGCCGAATCGATCGAGAGTCCGACGCGCCGTCTGCCGCGAAACGGACCAGGCGATGGCGATGTCGGAGAGCGAAATGAGATGGAGGAGCCGCCGCGCCTGATCGGCGGCATTGGAACGCTTCGGCATGTTGCCCACCTGTTGTCGGCGCACGATCGCGCCCTCGGGTCAAGAGCCCTTGCGGCTCCTAGGTGAGCATCGATGCTCCAAGTCGCGGGCAACAAAAAAGCCCGAGGGCATAACCCTCGGGCGCTTCATCGCCCCTTGCAGTTGGGACCTCTTGCGTCCCCTTGAACGTGAGTCTATCCCAAACCAGCGTTTCGTCAACTCCAAATTCGCCAAGCTGCCCAGAATTCCTTCGGTCAGCCGATCTTGTCCATGATCGTCACGACGATGATCAGCATCCGCGCGCTCCCAGAAATGGTCGTCATGCGACCAGAAAGTTGATCGCGTCCGCGAATTTGCCTCCATCCCGCTCCGCATAGCAGTTTTGCTGGATAGCAAGACTGTGCCCGGCGAGCAGCGCGACAACCCATGCGGGGACGCCCTTGTTCAGCAGGTGGGTCACGAAGGACCTGCGCAATCTCTGCAGCCCGACGCGCCATCCAATCCGGACCTGCATTTCGCGATCAACGGCCTTGCCCAGCTTGTCGGGATCACACGAGCCGTCGGCACGATTGCCCCTCATGACCGTGCGAACCGTCCCGCGATTGCCATGAAGGGACAGGAGGATCGCCTTCAAGCGCGGATGGATCGAGACTTTCCGAGTACGCCAAGTCTTGGTCACTTCCTCCGGGAGCGTGAGGAGATTGGCCTCCAGATCGACGTGTTCCCATGCAAGCCGCGTGATTTCGCTCCGCCTCAGCCCCGCGTAGTAGGCCATGGCGATGGCCAGATGGACGTTGCCGCCGGCCTTCGAGGCGGCGTCCAAGACTTCGGGCATCTGCTCGACGGCGAGCCGACGCTGGACCATGGACTCTGCAAGCGGCGAGGTGGAGAGGGCGGGCAGCCCGTACTGCTCGCGTAGAAACGAGTACTCGACGAGCGGACCGATGCGCTGAGGCTCGACCGTGCGCACGAAGTCGGTGATCGGCTTCCCGCGCTCAGCCGCTAGAGCAATGTCGTCAACGGCAGCGAAATCCAGTACTTGCGGCACGCCGAAATGCTACCGCGAGTTGTGAGCGCGAGATAGGCTCGCTGGTAATGGATGGAGGTAGCTGTGCTCTTCGCACTCCTTGAACCGAACCTAGATCGTCTCTTGCGGGAAGCGCGGGATGGGGCCGTGCAGCTACTCGCCCACTGGGTCGAGGAGAAGAGCAGCAAGACCCTGCTTGCAGCGTCCGTAAAGTTGGCCGACGCATCGAAGCGCCTGCTCGCGGCGGTTCCATCACCGCTCGCCAAACGATCAAATCTGCACAGACACGTACATTTCCTCGGGTATTGGCTCGAAAGGGACAGCAAGGCGTCCAGCACGTCCGACATTCTCGACATCAACTTGCGTGACCTTCCTGAGATCGAATCATCGCTCATCGCCGAGGCCACGCAACGGTGGAGCCTCGACCTTGAGCTTCGGAATCGCACTCACGAGCTCCTGGAGGAAGGCAAGTTCCCGGAGGCGATCCGCAACGCCTTTCTCGTTCTCACCGAGCGACTGCGCACATTGAAGCGCGGAGTTCGACAGCGGGACGGGCACGCGCTGATCGAGGGACTCTTCGGCGACTCCGGCAGGATGGTCGCGTACATGGCGGACGGTCCTCGTCGAGCGGCACAGAATCTGCTCCTGGGTCTCTACTCCGTGATTCGGAACCCACATGCTCATCAGCAGCTCGAGACAGCGGGACCAGAAGCCGTCGGTCTCGTTCTCATGATCGATCGGGTTCTCAAGGAACTTGCACGGATCAAGCGGCTTAAGAGGCGACGCGGAGCCGTACGCCCATGAACCTCTACGCGAGCGAGGCAACGAGCTTGCGAATCGTCTTGACCCCGGTGGCCTTCAAGAGCTTCGATTCCTTGCGCCAAGACACCTGAAGGCCCTGAAGGCAGATTGTTGGAAACCACAAGGATTCTCTGCGCTGCGGGACACACCGCCAGATGCCGCCTCCGCTCATGCCGTGCAAGTCGAAGTTGTCGTGCCCAGGGATTTCGGCGGAGTCGAAGTGCATCTCGAACTGAGCCGGAGGATCGAAGCCATCAGCCCAACCATCCGGTGAATCACTACGCACGACGTCAATTATGCAGGCGTAGCCGCCAGCGCGAATCACTCTCACCCTCTTCGTCCCGCTGACAACTGACGTGCTCTGCGGGTACGCGAACATCAGCGCGACCGAATTCGGCGCGGGCAGTTCATCAGCGGCGTTAGAAAGATCGTACGGAAAGGCAGGTTGCGGCGCACCACGAGGACTGATACGGGCGACAGCGACATCATGCTTGTCGTCCCAAGAGACATCACGCGCTGCCAAGTCCAGTGGCACCGGCAGACCGAACTTGGGAATCGGCGCTGACTTGGCCTTCTCCGCGAACTCCGCCTCAGTCGTGTACACGAAGGTTGCGCCGTCGGCCGGATAGTACGCCGCGAGATTTCGCAGGCCAATGTCGCGCAAGACGTGCGCCGCCGTGGCAAGATACAGACCGCCGGAAATGCTCAGCAATACGCCTGATCCGGCCCAGAATGGTCGGCCCTTCCCATACGGGCCCGGGCGCGATGACAAGCCAATCGTGTGCCTGTAGGCCAGACATGCAAACGCTTCGTGCTCCGGGGAGAATTTCCTCGCCATTGGACTCAGGACCCAGTCTATACGATACGAAGCTGCTGATCCGGATTCGGTCGTCGCGTTCGCTCACGCTGGCTAGAGTATATGTCGACCGATGGTCCGCAAGCGATCACCTCCGCCCTCCGACTACGACGCCGAAGCGCTCCGCGATGTCGGCATCGCTCGGGACGGCGACCATCTGCGCTGCCGTCGATGCAGACGTACTTGGGTTCCGCGACCCACCCGCGACGGATCGCTTTCAGCACAGTGGTACGTGTGCCCTCGTGGATGCAATGCCAAGGAGACCGAAAGTCCCCTCCCGCGCCTTCGGAGGGCCCTTGGAAAGCGACAGGCTTGGAGCACCTGTCCTCTCAGGCTAGCTGAGCACGCCCTTCCTGGTCATCGCACGAGCGTAACAAGCCAGGAATGCGGCTAAGACAATGGGGATTGCGGTGAAACTCAACGCACTCGTTCCGCCCATCACCTACATCCCGCCAAGAAGAAACAAGGGGCCGAGATTGGAAATGATCGCCCCGATGCCTGAGGCGAGCAAGACAGGAAACGCGAGGCGGTTCTTGAGAAGCAACAGGAGGCACCCGATCAGGCCCCCGAACACGCCGACCGCCCTGAACGCAACGGCCCACAACGGGAACGATTCGAAGTACTCGCGTTGCTACGGAGGAAACCGGCTCATGACAGCTTCGACCTTCATCTGAGTGAGCATGAAGGACATCACACCGATCGAACTCCACAGGCCTCCGATAATCCCGATCAACCACAAATGCCACGGCCTGCCCGGAGTCTTCGTCCCCTGCGCTTCGGACATGGTTTCCTCCTCAGTCGTTTTCAATTGGCGAGCGATTATCTGATCTGATAGTCCGCGATTCTGAACTGGTGGGAGCTGCGCACCAGGTACCAAGGCGTTGCCCCGCCTGAACGAGGGCGGAGCCCGATGCTATTTCCTGGGCTTCGCCTTCTTTGCAGCGGGCTTTTTGGCCCTGGCCTTGCCCTTGCCAAGTGCGTCCCGCAGGGCATGGTAGTTGGCCGCGTGTTCTGCCGGTGTCACGCGCTCCACGGTGCGGCCCACCACGTCGAGCGGAAGGTCGTCCAGCGTCTTGAAGCGGACGCAGCCCTGGCCCATGTCCAGCTTCTTGCCGCTCTTCTTGTATTCGCTGGTGAACCAGTCTCTGAGGCTGTCGTTGCCGTAGAAGCACAACATGTAGAGCGCCATATATGACTTTGGTGAGCCCAGCGCAAGAAGCGGCAGCGGCTGTTTGACGTTGCCGCCATAGCCTGCAGGATAGGTGGAGAGCGGCACGTACCAGCCAATCATCCCGAACTGGATGCCCTCCTTGTAGCCCTCCGGCAGATGCTTGTTGATCTCCTTGCGCACGGCCGTCAGCGCTGCACGGCGGTCCGCAGGGAGGGCTGCAAGGTATTCGGCAACGGTGGAAGCGGGCATGGCGCCACGCTATCGGCTTCACGCGTTTGCACCAACAGAAATTCAGCCGCCAATAGTGCAGGAAACGAATCGAACGAGGAAGACATGCGAGACGAAGGCGAATGCCCGTGGCCGAAGAAGGGTGAAGATCTCTTCGCCGCGGGTGACGACGGGTGGAACACTGGCACCACTCGATTCGCTTCCGTGTTTGGATCGCTCACAGTTCGGCGTTCACAATGCCAGTGGCGATCTCGTAGATCTTGCCAAGCCGTCGACCTCTGAACTTGCGGTAGGCGGCCTCCGTGCATGCGAGAAGCGAGGGATCGGCAGAGACATCACTCAGCAGCAGGTGGTTCTCGATGTCGATGCCATCGGCCTTCAAGCGGGCGAAGTAGTCCGCAGGTTCCTCCGCCCGCTTCCGGATGTTGTCCGTCGCGCCCAGGAGCCGGTAGTTTCCGATGTGGTTGACCTCCTGTGTCGGCAGACTGAACCAGTTCAGGAGGATGCTCTTTGGGTAGATGTGGTCTACGTGCGGCTCGTTTCCCTTGAAGCGGACGTTGAACGGGCTCTTCCCGAACCTCTCCACGTAGAGCAGGTTCAGCACGATGAAACGCAGGCGCCCGTCCTCAAGGTGCTGCTGCTTGAGCTCGACGGGGGCGCCTCTGGAGAGCCCGAAGTACTCCTTCACCGGGGCCATGGGGAATGTTCCTCCGAGCGCCTTGCCGACGCGGTTGTGAACGGCGTTGATAATGTTGTCGGTTTGTGCGCCGTACCAGTTGAAGAGTTGGGACTTGTAGTAGTAGGCGCGCATCAACCTGCGGTTGCGTTCATCCGGCTTGGGGTTGTGGAAGAGGAAGTCGAAGAGCGGGATGAAGCTGCCGTAGCTTCGGACGACCTTCTCCGAGTAGAGCTGGATCTCCTGCTCTATGAAGTCCCTGAGCTCCTGAAATGCGGTCTCGGCCCGATCCCAGTTCGTTTGGATCTCCTTGAGCAGGCTGTCGCCCTCGGCGGACGTGAACTTCTCCGGGTCCAGCTCCGCCTTCTTGTCGTGCGCGACGACGAGGCACTTGAGCACGAACGCCTTGTCGAATTCAAGGTGGCCGCTGCTGAGCATGTCAGCCACGCTCTCGATGTTCTCCTCGATCTCGGCCCATCCTTCCTTCATGGCGGCGAACATCAGGTCGGCGGCGTCGAGCTTCGTGCCGCCGGAGTTGACCCGAACAAATATCTCCAGAATCCTGCGGTACTTGTATTCGCTGGCGACGCCGTCGAGTTGCTCAACCCAGAAGTGCCTGTCCTCTCGGAGGAGCGAGACAAGCTGCCCACAGTTCTTCCGGACGAGGCGCGCTCTCTGGCGACGGGCCTCTTCCGAGTCGCCAAGCGTCATGTCGAGCGCCTCGTTCAGCTCGTCCGCGATCTCCTCGGCGTTCTTCATGGCGTGGCGACCCAGGAGGTCCCTCAGGCGGTAGTGCGGGAGAGCCATAGCGGTCGGGGAGAACGTGAGTTCGTAGATCAGATCGCCTTCCACCGGCGCGACCCCGCTCACCATGTTGAGGTAGGCTTCCCGGCTCTGGCCCCCGCCCTCGGACTTGATCGAGCCGATGAAGAGCGCGAAGAGCGTCTGGAGTCGCTGTTGGCCATCGAGGACGAACACCTTCTCGACGTCGCGGGCGCTCTTCGTGTTGTCGTAGAGCTTGTGGAGATCCGCGTTCCAGTCGATCTCGCTCATGAACTTGCGCGCTTTGATGGCGTCCTTCGTCCGCCAGAACAGGAGCGTCTGGATAGGGTAGTTCCTCATGAGGCTATCCATGAAGCGGCACATCTGCTCCTCGCTCCACACGAACGGCCTCTGGATGTGCGGGAGGAATAGCGTCGAGTTCATCTCCTCGACGAGGCCGAACAAGGACCGGGGCTTGTAAGACATCGCCAGTTCCCTCCCAGTTGGATCGTGTGCCCACGCGGTTCCTGCACCGATCTGCGCGCAGATCAGCAACGCAATCCTGCGCCCCAGCTTATCCATTCAACCATCCTCATGCGCATCAATGGGTGTCGGGTGGCACGGTCGCACTTCGACTTTCTTCGTCGGGCGCGCGCTTTCCGAGGAAATGCTTCTGCACCGCCGAGAAGAGTACCAAGTAGGCGAGGCGCGTTTGGGAACCCACCCCGGCCGCTCGTCCGCCTCTTCGATATGGACGACGCACCTTGCGGCGGGGAGCTGGTCTACGTGCCCGAGCGCGATGAGGCCGGCCAGCTCATCGTGGTCGGCGTCTGTGGCAGCTGTACGCTCTCCTCGCCTGCAGTCTGCCCCGACTGCGCGCATGCAGGTGTGATCTGGGCTGCGCGCGGCGACGTCGCATGCGCGGCCTGCGAGCGCCGCTACTGGCTGAATCCAGAGTGGGGATTTACGGACTGCCCCCACTGTCCGGGGCGGCTCTTCGTCAGCCTGATCGATGAAGCCAGCGTGTCGGCCGAGTGCGTGGGCTGCGACTACCGGACCGACCAGGTCAGCTGTGGTGAAAAACGGTGCGACGGCACGATCATGGTGACGGCCACGTTGCTCGGTCCGATGGCGTGCTGCGACAAGTGCGGCTGGGGAGTGCGCTGGCTGGGGAAGTAGCTGGTGGGTGACGCGGAAGGCGGAGGCGATGATCGTTTCTGAACCGCGTGTTGAAAGGGAGCTGAGTCATGCAGGGCAGCAAAAGCCAGAGTGGTCGCATCGAGATCCTCATCGAGATCAAGGACGGATCCGAATGGAAAATCGTGAGGGCGGAGGGCGATCCAGACGACATCGACTCGCTGGAGGGAGCCTTCGCTGATGACGCAAGGGAGATGCTCTGCGACTACGGCGGCATACCGTGGCACCCACCCGGCCGGTACGGGGCCGTCGTCATGCTCTCGTCCAGGTGCACCGGCGGCTGGCCGGACGAGAACGAGTACGACGTGGGGATCGTGGTCGAGTCGTTCCGGAGGGTGCCGCTTGGCGATTGAGGCGGGCTACGAATGGGCAGGTTGTCGCCCATTATCACCCTCGAAATTCGAGCGGGATCGAAGGTTCTGGTGTCCGATAATAGTCATTTCAGGCCACGGCGAGCGGTCGTCGCAGCGGGCGGCGGAATGACGGCGGCCGAGTCGCGTCCGGATGCGGGAGAGCCCGCCAGCCCGCGCCGGCCGGGACGGCCGGTGCTCGCCGCCGATGCGCGCGTCGAGCTGGTCCGCACGATCGTGACGCACAGGTTGGCCGGCCGATCGTACCGGGAAATCGCCGACTTGGTCGGCGCCTCCAAGTCCTTCGTCGGCGCGATCTGCACGCATGTCGCCACCTGCCCCGTGGTGAGGGGGCTCATCGGCGGCCCGGCCGTTCGCCGGGCCATCGGCGGATGATCGGGGAGATGATCGGAGGTCGACGTACGCGTACGACGAGAGGCCAGCTGCGCGCTTCGGGACGAATTGCATGAAATGGTTCTGGATCCTGGAGAAGAGTACGAGGTGTGTCCCGGCATGACGCACACGCGCGTAGAGTGGCGATGATCCCATGAAAGACAGCCGCGAGCTCCGCATCGTCGTCGGCCCCGTCATTTCCCGCGTCGAAGGCGTGCCGCCCACGCGCGAGCTCTTCGAGGCCTTCGCGGTCTGGGAACGCGGCACGGGGCGCGACGTCTTCCCGTGCTACCGCCTGGACAACACGTTCTTCACCGGACTGCTGCCGGAGGTGGTGGCGCTGCTCGAATCGCAGGGGATCGCCGTCACGGTCGACGATGCTCGACGACGCCCCTCGCCATCGCGCCGATGGACGCTCCGGGGCGCGACGCCTCACGACTATCAGCGGCGCATCGCGGATCGACTCTCGGAGCGAGCGCTCCTGCTCGCGCGACTCTCGAGCGCGGGGGGGAAGAGCGTCGCGGCGCTCGCGGCCATTCGCGCGACGGGCGTCGAGAGGGCGCTGTACGTCACGGATCGGCTCGATCTCGCATTCCAATTCGAGGAGGTCGCGCGCGAGCATCTCGGAATCGCGCCGGGATTCGTCGGCGCGGGACGGTTCGCGGTCGACGCGCCGCTGGTCGTCGCCAGCGTCGACTCGGCGCTCGCGCGCGCCGACGAACTCGGTCCGTTCGGCCTCACGATCGCCGACGAGGCGCACTCGGCGGCGGCCTCCAGGTACTTCGAACTTCTGGGGAAGGTCGGCTCGTACTACCGACTCGGCCTCACGGCGACGCCGTTCCGCAGCCGCCGCGAGGAGGACCTGCTGCTGCGCGCGCTCTTCGGCCGCCCCGTCGAGATCGCGGCGCTCGACGAACTCGAACGGGGCGGATTCGTCGCGCGGCCCCGCCTCCGCACGATCCCCGTCGCGGGATCGATCGAGCTGACGCTCGTCTGGCGCGACCTCGAGGAGGCGCTCGTCGACTGCGCGACGCGCAACGACCTGATCGTGCGCGAGTCGCTCCGCCTCGCCGCCGAGGGCCAAAACACGCTCGTGCTCGTGCGGCTCATCCGCCACGGCATGATACTCCGCGACCGATTCCGCGCGGCGGGCCGCGACGTCCCCCTGGTCACCGGCGGCATGCCGGCCGCGGAGCGCCACGACGTCGTGCGCGGCCTGCGGACGTCGCGCGGCGCGATCGTGATCGGCACCGAGGTGCTCGCCGTCGGCGTAGACATGCCGACCCTGGGCGGCCTCGTGCTCGCCTGCGGGATGCACGCGAAGGTCCCGACGCTCCAGAAGGTGGGGCGCGCGATGCGGGTGTCGCCGGACGCGCCGTCGCGCGTGAAGACCGTCGTTGATTTCGACGACGCGATGCACCCGACGCTCGCCCGCCACAGCCTCGCGCGCCGCAAGTGGCTCACGGAAATTCTCGGATTGAAACAGGAGGCATCCCCATGAAGCTCTTCGATGTTTCCGAAGTCGTCGAGGCGGTCGAGATCGACGACCGGCGCAAGCTCGACGTGCCGTGCAAGCTGCGCCAGCTCAAGATCGCCGCGAAGGCCGTCGGCGAGAGGAACGAGTTCGCGCTCGACGTCCCCGATCTCGGGCCGTGCCCGATGGACGGGTGGGCCGCGACGCAGCTCCTACAGAAGAGGCTGAAGATCCCGGTCGACTTCCTCGCCGATCGGTGCAGCGAGAATCTCGCCCAGCAGATCATCGACCACTTCCTGCTCGTCGAGCCGCCGCGCGCGCTGCTCGTGCGGCTCCGCGACACGGACGAAGGGCATCGTGTCCGCGCGGTCCTTCCCGCATCGTTCGTGCGCTTCGATAACCGCGACTTCGTCGACATCGCGGGCGACGTCGCGGACGAGTACAAGCTCGAGGTGGAGCAGTACCGCATCACCGATCTCGGCTTCTACTGCCGGCTGCTGTCGCCCGAAAGCGTTGACGCGGGCGCGCGCGGCGTCCCCGACCCGCACCACTTCGGCTTCTTCTTCCGCAGCAGCGAGGTCGGCTACGGCGTCCCCGAGGCGCACCTCACGGTCGTCCGCCAGGTCTGCTCGAACGGCGCGCTCGGCATCGCCGACGAGCCGCTGATGCGTCTGCACGCGTCGAGCCTCCATTCGCTGGACCGCCAGAGGCTCGTCGAGCAGTTCCGCGCCGGCCTCAACGACGGCCTGCGGCGCTGCGACAGGGTCATCGACGTCATCCGCGGCTCGCGCGAGAAGGTGGTGAAGGTGGAGGACATCGACCGCGAGTTCCGCGCGATCCACAGGGCGCATGGGCTGTCGCTGCGCAACCTCGAGATCGTGCGCGCCGCGTTCCGCCGCGAGTCGAACGGGCTCTCGTCGAAGGAGGCGACGGTGTTCGAGCTGGCGGGCGCGCTCAACCGCGCGGCGCAGTGCCTGCCGAGCGAGGACGCGATGAACTACGAGACGGCGGCGTGGCGGATGATGGCGGACGGATGGCGGAACTAGGCCGACCGTGATCGCGCGGCGCGCTTTTGCGGCTTCCGGCGTTGCCACGCCGAGCGAGATCACGCGAGGGCGCCGGACGAAGTCGGGAGTGCGGCTGCGCTGCCCGGGTAGCACGTTGCGGGGCTGACGGTCGTTGCCGGGAGCTCAGATGGGGACTCCACGCAGAAGGAGCACGACATGCCGCAACCACGCTCCATCGTCCACCCGCGATTCGGCGTCCAACACGCGCTCCGCGAAGTGCCCGGCAGAAATCCGAGCGGCCGCGCCCGAATGGACTCGTTGGGGTCGCGGCATTCGAAGGCCGTCGCGATCGACGATCTGCTCCAGCACTACCGGCGCCACGCCGAGCTGCGCAACACGCCCAGGACGCTGGAGCTCAATCTGAGCATCCTGCGCCGGTTCATCTCCTTCGCGCGGCGCAGGACGGGCCTTCGAATTGTGCCCATCTCGAAAGTCACGCCCGCGCTCATCGAGGAGTTCTCGCTCGCGCGAAAGCGCTCGGGGCGGACCGCGTGGACCGTCAATCGTGAGCTGGGCGCGCTCTCGGTCTACTTCGCGTGCGCAGTTCGCATGGGCGCCGTGGCCAACAACCCGGTCAGGCGCGTCATCAAGCTGCCCGTCGTCCGCAATCGCGTACCGAGGACGCTCAAGCCGGAAGAGGCTGCGGCGCTCGTGGCAGAGGCCGAGAGGTCGGTCCCGTTCCATGGGCGTGGCGGCAAGGGCGTGGGCAACGGCAGGGAGCGGATCACGCCGATCGCGGACATGGTCCGCTTCGCGCTCAACACCGGAGCGCGGCTTGGAGAGCTGCTCCATCTCGAGTGGGCCGACATCGACCTGGATCGAGGTCTCGTGCACTTCGCCAACAAGGCCGAGCACACGCTCAAGTCCCGCCAGGACCGCGTAGTGCGCATGAACCGCGTCGTGCTCGGACTTCTACGGCGTCGCCGGCGGTCGAGCGAATCGCGATCCGTGTTCTCCGGCGCGCTCGGCCAGCGGCTCGATCGCGCAAACGCGCTGCGAGAGATCAAGATCGCCTGCCGCCGCGCGGGTGTGCCGTGGGCGCACTGGCTTGCCCTGCGGCGCACCTTCCTGACGCGGTGCGCCGCCGTCGGCATGCCGCCTTTCGTTCTGCGGGAGATCGCCGGGCACTCCTCGATCCGGACGACGGAGCTTTACTACATCGGAGCCGTGGAGGGGCCGCTATGGACGCCGCCGGTGGTGACGCGGTGAACGGCACAGTCGACCTGAGCGGCTGGGTCAAGCGTTGCGAGCACTAGCGCCTTCGAGATCGAGATTGCCGTCACGAATTCCGACGTCCGTCGTCTCATGCGGCCACTTTTCGCAGTATTCGTCGCGCGCACCGCCAAACACCCGGAACCCAGCACGCTGATGGACGTGCAAGCCCAAGGACGTGATTACGCGTAAGTGAGGAGGCACTCATGATTGGACTCGTTCGACGCTGGGGCGCGCTCGGGTTCGGGTTCATCGAGTGCGCAGAAGTGTCCACCAATGTCTACTTCAATACGAAGCACCTTGCGGAGGCCGGCTACCTTCCGCGCCACGGTGACGAGGTGGAATTCAATGCCGTAGAAGTTCGCCCCGGCCGTTTCGAAGCGCGAATGGTGCGGCGCACCTCGACAATCCCTGGAGCACTGGTCCAGTTAGTCGGCGCAAAGGGTGCATCAATCGCTATTAGCCCCTATCCAGCGCTGGCGGCCATCGCGCTAACGTCCAAGCCTGCCTTGTTGACCCAGCACATTCCAATTCCGGTTTTTCCAAAATCTCCATCGCCAATCGCGCAATCCGCAGCCGAGCTAGCGTCGAAGGAGGAGAAGCCCCAAACAGTCGCCGCCCTTTCAGAGCAGCTGAGGCACGGATTCGCCCACGAGAAGCAGGGACTCGAGGCGGAACAGGCGGTCCGGCGCTCCAGGGTCGCGGACGCGGAATCGCAGGTCACAACAACCAAGCAGGCCTTCAAGGAGGCCCAGGGACAATTCGAAAACGCCAAATGGGAGCTGTCCGACACAGAAGGCAGGCTGGCGGATTTGCCGGCGTCGCAGAAGACGAGGCAAGATCGCGAACTCGTCGGCTTCATCGAGGAAGCGAGGGTCGAATTCGCAGCTAGGCTCGCGGGGCGCCGCAAGTTGCTCCTGGAAGCGAATCACGTCCGCGAGGCTAGCATCACGCGTCTGGGCAAGGAGGTCGTAGAGAAATACGAGCGCGTGCGCGGCAGGTCCAAGGCGGAGTCGGACTCCGAAGCCAGGGATGCCTTCGTCCTGCTCGAGAAGAAGGAGCGGGACCGCGTGGCGGATTACGCCGGCGTCCTCGACCGGCTAGACGAGGTGGAGGAAGTGCCCCTGCGCTTCGTCCACTTCGAGTCCAAGGCAGAGGACGGCTGGCAGATCGTCGTGAGCCAGATTCCTGAAGAGACAAAGGACTTGGACGACTTCTGGCGCGTGCGTTGCGCCTTCTGGGAGGCGGCGGAACGGGCGGCAAAGGGACTGGCGGTCGGTGAGGTCGCCGACATCGAGCGCGGCGTAGTGGGCGGTTGCGAGGCGGTTCGCGTGCGCACTCAGGAACTCAGGGACTTCCTGTTCTTCCTGATCGAGGAGGCGATTTCATCGCGGCCGTCGCTCAGGCCTCTCGGGCTTGCGCCCGTCGTGGAGACGGTGGCGGGGATCGACATCCCCATCTCCCCCTCGGACGAGCAATCCACTCTGGTGCGCGAGGCGGTTGCAACTGGCGGGTCGGCGACCGGGATCTCGAAGAGGATCGGGTTGCCGCTTCGCCGCATCGTGAGCAGGCTGGTCCGCCACGACCTGCCCTTCCCGGACGACGTCATTGAGGAAGGAACGACGAACACGCTCCTCCAGCTACTCGGAATCAGCGTCATCCAGCCCGCGAGTGAGACCAGCGCAGGTGATGGCGCGGTCGGCGATGCCGACTATGTGTCGACCGCCGAAGAGGCGGTCGAGCGCATCGAGAAGGAGCACCCCCAGCGGATTCGAATCCAACCCATCAAGCAGTCCTTCATCAAGGGCAACCCCTTCGAGCACCCGACGCGCCTGTACAGGGCGCTCAGGTTTCTGGCGACGACCTACTACGACGCGAAGACCAAGGCGGTTCCCTGCCCGAATATGGATGAGACGCTGCGGCTCTGCTCCGGCTTCTCGTATCGCCCGAGCCAGTCGGACGTGACGATGGGGGAGTTCGCCAACCACTACGAGATGACGTGGAAGGGCAAGAGGGTGCAGCTCAAGGAGCACATTGTGAAGGGAGATTCGAAGGACGCGCGACACGCCATGCGGGTCGCGTTCTTCTTCGACGACAAGGACCAGGTGGTCGTCATCGGTTACATCGGGCAGCACCAGCGAACGCGGGCGACGTAGGAGGTGATGACGTTGGCTTTCACACCGACCCAGCTCTTTTATCTGACATCATTGCGTTGCAACGAGCGCTGCACGAAGTGCTCGCACTGGAAGGTCCGGGACCATCCTCGGATGGTCGATGTCGGACTGGTGATCGAGGCTGTCCGCGCCGTCCGATCGGCGAGGGAATTCTGCATCGTCGGCGGCGAGCCCCTTGTCTACCGCGACCGTGTGCTGTCGATCCTCCTCGCCCTCGCGGATCTGCCGATCCGAACGACGGTGGTAACCAACGGGGTCCCGTGCACGCCCGAGTTCGTCGGAAGGCTCAAGGGGCTGAACGTCCATCTCGTGTTCTCGATCGACACGCTTGACCCGGTTCGATGGCGCTGGGTGCGGGGAACCGACAGCATGGAGCAAGTCTTCCGAAACCTCGACCACATACGCGCGACGCTCCACCCACGGCAGCTGAGCATCCAGTCGGTACTCGCGGAGGAGACCCGCAACGACGTTGCCGCCGTCGGCGCCTGGTGCCGCGAGCGGGGAATCTACCACTCGATTCAACCCTATGTGCAGGGCGGATTCGACGGTTCGTGGACGCCCGCCCATCCGGCAGCAGCCCGGGCGGGCGGCGGCGACGATGGAAGCCCGTGTCTGGCTGCGGACCGAAACCTGTCGATCATGCCCGACGGAAGCGTATTCACCTGCTTTCAGCAGGCGCTCATCCCCGGCAGTTCCCGGCCGATCGGCCGGCTGGGCGAGACGCCCATAAGCGAGATGCTGGAATCGGCCTACACCGAGACGGTGCTCAGCCGCATGAGGACCTGCTCTCTTCCCTGCAAGGTGCTCAAATGCAACCAGTGACCGCCCTGAACGAGCTTATCCTCGAGCTGAGCTACAACTGCAATCTCGCCTGCGTGATGTGCGGCTTTGGGGGAGGGCCGGTCCTGCCCGGCCGGTTCATGACCAGGGAAACGCTCGGGCGGGTCCTCGACGCGGTGGACCCCCCTCCCCGTGTCATCCGCCTGAATGGCCGAGGTGAGAGCACGATCCACCCCGAGTTCGTCGACATCCTGCGCCATGTTCGCGGCCGGTATCCGGGAACGCAGATCAACCTGTTCTCGCACCTGTCGTCGGCGCGTCCCGGGGTCATTGACGCGATCATCGAGTGCCGGGTCCAGATGTTTGTCTCGATGGACAGCCCCGACCCGGAACGGCTCGTCGCCATCCGGAAGAGGAGCAGCTACGGCAGCATCATCTCGAACCTCGATCGGCTGGCAACGCACGTCCCTCGGCCGTTCGTGGTCTTCACTCTCCAGGAAGCGAACTTCGACGACGTGGTCCCGATGGCCCGATTCGCGCTGGAACGGGAACTGCATCTGATCGTCAACACGGTACGCCGCGACATGGGAATCGAGCCGTTCCAGCTCCTCGTCCAGAATCGCGCGGACGATCTGCGCGGCGCCTTCCGCGAGGTCTCCAAGCTCTACTCCGGGCGGGGCGTCTCGTGCTTCCTGCCCGACCGGATCCAGGGGGTGGAGATCCTGGCGGACGGCACACGGGCGACCTACGGCGGCCGCCGGCGCTGCCCGGCGATCGACAGCGAACTCTGCGTCCTCTTCGACGGGACGGTGACGCCTTGCAACATGTTCAATCCCTTCACGTACGGGAACATCCTGCAATCGTCGCTGAAGGAGATCCGCGAGGGCGCGAGCTTCCGCTGGTTCAGCGAGCACCACAAGGAGCATCCGTATTGCGCCAACTGCGCGTGCCTCGGGGGGACGGCATGAGCTTCGTTTCGGCCCTGCCCCTCCTCGACACGCTTGCCTACTGGTGGCGCAAGCTGGCGGGCGAACCGGGCCGGCCCTGGTTCATGGCGCTCAAGATGATCGAGGTTTCGGCGTTCCTGGACAATCGCTTGAGGCATAGCGGAGCAGGCGACCACGCCCCCGTGCGGGCCTTTCTCGCGGACCGGCCTCCGAACGCCGTTCCCGCCGATCCCTCGGTGGTCGTCGTGGTTCCCGCGTACTGTCGCTCCCGGGAGGACGACCAGCGGATCCGCGCCCTGCTCGACGCACTTGCGTCCCAGACTCGCGGGTGCCGTGCGCTTCTCGTGGACGATGGCTCTCCGCTCCGTGTGGCTGCAAGAGGAGTCGAGGTGCTCCGGCTAGACGGAAACCGTGGTCCGGCGGCGGCCCGCAACTGCGGGCTGGCTCGCGCGCTTCAGCTCCGTGCGAATGTCGTCGCGCTGACGGATTCGGACTGCGTACCTGATCGCGGATGGATCGAGGAACTCGTTTCGGCGTTCCGGGCAGAGCGGCGGGCCCACGCAATTTCAGGGGCGACCTGGTCGCTCGACCGATCTCGATTGGGCCGCTACCACGAGCGCAACGGAACCCTGAACGGCCGCCAACTCCGAGGAGGGGCACGGCTTCTCTACGGCCCCACGTGCAACCTCGCTTTGACCGCCGAACTCGCACGGAGTATCCGCTTTGACGAGACTTTTCGGACCGCAGCGGCCGAGGACATCGACTTCTGCTTCAGGGCGAACAAGTCAGGGTGGGCCATCTACCACGGTCCCCGCGCCGTGGTTCGGCATGACTTCGGCTACGACGGTCCGGGGGCCCTCGCATCTATTCGGAAGTTCTGGAGGCAGTTCCGGCGGTACGCCCGGGGAGAACGGCAGCTCCTGAGGAAGCATCCAACCTACTGCCGCGTGTTTGCCGATTCAGCGGAGCTTGCGCTCATGGTGTCCGGATCACAACTACCTGAAGACGCTGGCGCCGGCGATTCTAGACTGCCTCTAGGTCAGGCTTGCGCAGCGCGAGACTAGGCCGACCCGATGACCCTCCGGCGAATCCTGTCGTTCCCTGCGAACCCGCGCAGCCGCGTGATGCGCTGAAGTGTGAGGTGGCCCTGTGGTTTAGCCGCCGGCGAGGCGCGCCTCGCTTACACCTTCGGATCGCAGCCGCACCTCGATCACGTTTGGCAGCCGGTCGCGCACGGTTTCGTCGTGCGTGATCACGAAGAGCTGGAGGAACTCCTCCTTGAGCTCGCCCAGCGCCCGGAGGATGAGATCCCTGCGCGTCGCGTCCTGGCTGCCGAAGACCTCGTCGAAGACGACGCACTGGAGCCGGCCCCCTCCCCGCTCCGCGACGACCTGCGCGATCGCGATGCGCAGGCAGAGGTTGACGAGGTCCGTCTCGCCGCCGCTGTAGCGCGACAAGTCGAACGCCGCCGCGCCATCGTAGAGCCGCACGTTGTACTCGTCGTCCAATTCCAGGCGGTCGTATCGCCCCTCCGTTGCGCGCGCGAGCAGCCGCGCCGCGCGCTGCGCGAGCGCCGGCCGGATGCGGTCCGTCAGGTAGATCTGGAACTGCTTCACGACCTCGGCGAGTTCCGCGAGCTCGCGGCAGGCCTTCTGCGCCTCTGCGATCTTCGCACGCAGCGATGCCTGCTCGGCGATCTCCTTCTCGCACGCCTTGAAATCCGCGCGGGCCCCGGCCTCGCGCGCCTTGAGCTCCGCGGCTTCGTCGCGGAGCTTCTCGACCGCCTTGTGCGCGGCCTCAGCTCCCCTGCGTGCCGCAACGAGCGCGTTCGGATCAAACCCCAGCTTCTTTAGCCCCTTTCGCGCACGCTCCCGCGCCGCCTCTTGTTCGTCCGTGTCCGTTGCGAGCTCTGCGCAGCGAGTCCGCAGATCGCCGATCTTCGAGGCCTTCTGCGCCAGCGCCGCCGCTCCCTTCTCAATCGTTCCGAGGCGGCCGACACCGCGCTTCAGCTCCGCGTGCTGCTTAGGGTCGAAGTCGATGCGTCCCATCTGGCGGCGCTCCTCCTCCCGCTCGTGCAGCCTGCGGTCCTCGCGTTCCGCCGCGGCGCGCTTCTTCGCGAGATCCTCCCCACGCGCGCGGAGCGCCTCGAGCTTCTCGTCGAGCACGCCGTAGGCCTTCTCGGCCTTCGACGCCGCGTCGCGAGCCTTCTTCTCGGCCTCGTTCGCCGCGGCGATCTTCTCGCGCGCCGTCTTGATCTCCTCATCGAAGTGTGCAAGGACTTCATCGAAGCTGCCGCCCATCTTGCGATGGCATGTCGGGCACGTGCCGGCGGCGCCGATCGACTTCGCGTCGCGGCGCTTGCCTTCCAATTCTCTGGCTTCGCCCTCGAGGCCGGAGAGCTCCGTCGCTAGGCGCGTCGCTGTGCCGTGCGTGTTGCGCTGCGCCTGGACTGCCTCACGCAGCTCGGCGCGGAGCTTCACGAACTCCGCGCGCTTCTCCTCGAGCGGCGCGGAGGCGTTCTTCAACCCCGCGACCTCTCCCCGCAGATGCTCGATCTCCCCGTCGAGGTCCGTCGCGCGCGCGAATGGCTCCCGCTTCGGATCGAGCCGGTCGTACTCCTTCTTCGACATGCGCAGACGCTGGAGCTCCGGCTGGAGCTCCTTCAGCTTCGTTGCCGCGTTCACAGCCTCGGCGAGCTCATTCTCGGTGTCCCTGCGGTGTTTCTCGATGCGGGCGAGCGCCTGCGACGCCAGTTCAATCCCTTTCGTAAACTCGCTGTGCCTTCGTTCCTGTTCCTCGAGCGCCTTCGCCGCCTCCTTGCGCTCCTCGAGCGCCTTCGCCGCCTGATCGATCTTGCCGGCGACCGACGCCACCGTCTTCGCCAGTTCCTCGAGCTTCGCCCCAAGCTCGTCGCGAAGCGCGACGAGCTCCGCCTCGGGCTTGAGCTGACCCTCGAGCGTATTGGCGTCCCTCTCTCTGTCCCGTGCGCCTGCGCGCACGGCTTCGAGCACGCGGTCGATGACGTCGACGTTCAGCATCCGCCGGAACGCCGCTTGGCGTTGACCGGGCGGAATCTCGGTAAGAGCATCGACCTGCTTCTGGCGCGCGAAGACGGAGGCGAAGAACGTCGTGCGGTCCATGTTGAGCAGCCGACGGACCTGCTCGCTCACGCCTCGCGACGACGCGGCGATCGGACTGGCGGCGCGGCCCTTGTAGAGCTCGGCCTTGGCGACGAGCGCCTTTCCGGACAGCTTGCGGAGAAGGCGGTAGTTCATCCCGGCGATTTCGAATTCGATTTCCACCTCGCAGGCTTCGCCGTCTGGCGCGAAGGACGATCGCACGAGCGCTACGTTCGTGCGCAGCTCGCCGTAGAGAGCGTAGCCGATGGCCTCGAAGAGCGTCGTCTTGCCGCTGCCGTTCGGGCCGACGATGCCGCAGAGGCCATCGGGCAGCTCCAACCCGGCCGCGCCGTAAGTGCGGAAGTTCGCGAGGCGGAGGCGCCTAATCCTCATGCGGCTCTTCCTCCGCCCGTACGCGGGCGAGGTAGTCGAGCCCGAGCTCGAGCATCCGCTTGCGGCCGCCGTCGATCTTCGCCTCCTTCATGAACTCCTCGAACTCCTTCTCGAGCGGTCGGATCGCCAGCCCGGCGCTCGCCGTCCGTCGCTCCTCGTCCCTGATCCTGAAGTCCCACTCGAAGTGCATCCCGGCCTGCGTCAGCTCGCGGAGCGCCTTCGGGTCGAGCCCGTCGCGCGCCGAGGACGAGAGGTTCTCGACGATGATCCGGCCGAGGATGCCGTCGAGCTTCTCGCTGCGCAGCGTGCGCGCGATGGCGTCGAGCACGTCGCGCGCCGCGAGTCCGCGTGCGTCGATCGTCGGGAAGCTCTGCATCGCGCGCACCTCGATGGCGTGATGCTTGGGCGCGCCGCCGGGGAGTTCGACGATGACGAATCCAGGTGTGTAGGACGCCTGGCTGAACGACGTGCGCTCGGTCGAGCCGCAGTACCAGGCGTTGGGCGTCACCTGCATGTGCCTGTGGTAGTGGCCGAGTGCGATGTAGTCGAGATCTGATAGACCTCCGAGCAATTCCGGCGGGAAGAGGTGCTCGTTATATTCGCCGGACTCGATCTGGCCGCTCTCGCGCCGCAGCCCTCCGTGCGCCGCGAGCACGTTCAGCTTGCCCGGGACCGCCTTCACCTTGGCGAGCGAGGCTTCGAGCTCCGCGTCGCTGGGAGCGTCGGACACGCCATGGACGACAAGCCTGCCGAGGTCGATCGCGCGGTACTCCGCGTCGAATACGGGAAAGACGTGCGGAAGCGCCCCGAGCGCGCGCAGGATGCTGCCGGTCGTGCGGATGCGCGGCGCCTCGTGGTTGCCGGCGACGACGACGGCCGGGATGCCGGCGCGCGAGAGCTTCGCGAAACCCTCCATGCAGACGGCGATCGCGCGGTTCGCGGGACGCACACTGTCGTAGAGATCGCCCGCGTGGATGACGGCGTCGGGTCGCGCCTCGAGGATGCCGTCGATCGCGCGCAGGAATGCACCATAAAAGTCCAGCTCGCGGCGGTTGACGCCGCTGGCAGGGTCCGCCGCGTCGTACGCGGCGAAGCCCAAGTGCGTGTCCGAGAAGTGCGCGATTTTCACTCTGCTGCGCCGCGTTGCATTTTACGTGAGGCCGGGGAATTCAGGTGCTCACATCGTGAGCGGTGGCAGCTGCACGTCGGGCCACTTCTGGCCCAGTTCTTCGCGGATGATCACGACGTGCTTCCGGGACAGTTTGCGCGTGTTGTTCCGCCTCCCCTTCCAGACGGTGCCGTCGGCCAAGTTGAGAATCTCGCCGGTCTCTAGGTTGTGGGGCACAGGGAACTGCGGATCACGATCGCGTACGGATCGGCCCCGAGCCGGGCACGGCCCTGTACTTGAGCACGCCCTTCGGGGATTTCATGGCTCGGGTATCAATGTGCGCCGGAATCCGCGCGACCACCCGGATCGGGAGCTTCTCGCGGAACGCTGGAGCCGTTTCACCGGCTAGGGCGCGCGCAAGAATAAGTTGATCTCGTACTCTCCAGAAAGGACGGTGGCTCACCGCGCTTCTTCACGACGGTCACGCAAGCCTGCATTTCGAGAACTCTCAAAGTGGAGCTACCACACCACCTCACAAGCAAGGTACTCGCTCAGCACGATCCGAACTACGGTCTCACCCGGCTGCGAAACCGCATACCGGTAGCGGCCTTTCTGAAGGACTGTCCAGCCGCCTTCAGCGTCGTAACCATCGTTTCCAACCACGAACATGTTTACGAACGCCCGGCTGCCGATCTCCGGCCAGCCTGGAGATTCAGGCAGGTTCTCGAAAGCTCCCCGCTGCTCGGCCGACATCCTCATAAGCGGGACGATCATGACGTGTTCTGGCTCCTCCAGTCGCGGCTCGCTGTACTGGTGAGCGGCGTGTCCGCGGGCGAGCTTCACGATGACGCTCCGCACGCAGTCTTCTTGGGGTTTCCAGATGACGGTGCCGGACCCGTCCTCGCTGCGGCCGACGGCGATCCTGGCGGCCAGAGCGGGGGAGTGCTGAAGACTTCTCCTCACCTTCTCCCGCTGAACCGAGGCTGGGTCAGTTGACCCACTCACCACGCAGTCAATCAGGCAAGCCAGGTATTCCTCGTCCCGCGAGAAGCCGTTGTTGCATTCGTGGCACGAGAACACGACGGGCAGGTCATCCGGAAAGGGCTCATCCAGGAAGACCCTGGACGCAACGTGCTCGCGTGTTGTGGGTTTCGCACCGCAGAACACACAGAATGCGGCGTAACGCTCATCGGCGAACAGGTTTCGCGGATCCATCGGACACCTCGGCGTCAGGCTTGCCTGCGCACCATATTCCCCATCGTCTCTGGCATCGAAAGAAGCTGGACAGGGATCGGACTAGGCGGTGGCTCTCCTCCTGGAGGAACGAGCGCGTTCGCTCTTGCCCATTCCAAGACGACGGCCAGAATGCGTGGGCGGACCTCCGGGCGATCCAGCGGTTCCGAAAGCCGCTCGCGCGTCGAACCCCGTCCGAAGAAGGGGACGCGCACGATGGCGACTCCACGACCTTCGAACGCTGGGCGGACGATGTCGTAGAAGGCCCTCCAACTCGGCCTCTCCCCCGAGACGATGACGACGGGGAACGCAAGATCCTCGGTCCTGCGGCAGAGCCTCATCGCGTGCGACCTGAGTTCGTCATCGCCGACCGCGCTTCTGGGCTCCGACCGGGCTCCAGAGACTCGCACGCTCCGGGGACTGGCGTCCGCGTAGCTTATCGGGGAACTGCCCACTTGAATGGCGCTTCGCCGTAAATCGAAAGTGGGCAGGTCCACGGCTCTCTCCACGGCCTTGTGGCTCCAGGTCCAGAAGGCGACGCTTCCCTTTCCGCGAAGCTCGTAGGGTTCCGGATCGTCGCCAACCGGTCTCGACGAATTCGCTTCGCGGCCGATCACCAGAATGCGCGGCCAGACCGGATTCCTCGGGCCGTAGTACAGGAAGAGCCCGTGAAACCCTTCTGGGCCAACCATCCGATCACCTTCTCATGGCACGTCGTCGCGCACATCCTCGAGGCGCTATTCTAGCCGCCTCTGGAACCACTTCCACTTCTTGTAGGCGCGCTCCATGCAGTGGTCGTAAACCGAGCCCTCGTCGACGCAAGTCTGGCGATCCAGTCGGTGTAGTCCGCCTCCGATTCTTGCACCCGAGGCGGCCACGGGGATAATCTGTCTCGGATGGGCGGGGGTGGTCGCGGAGCCGAACGAGGGAGCCGCATCTTCCGCGGCGAAGCCTGACGCCGCAGAATCCCGCCACGGTGCATGCGAGGAGGAGGATCGCGATGGCGACCGTGGCGGCATCGACGTACCCGGCGCAGGGCACGCCGACGGCGGAGGCACGAGCGCAGCGCAGGGAATGCTGGCGCGACGTGCTCAAGCGGTGGCGGAAGAGCCTGAGACATCGATCACAACGGCCCGACTCGAACGCGCCGCACGGTCACTCCGAATCTGGAACATCGCCGGTAGCGCGGTTACCATAAAGAGAATGGCCTCTCCCGCCGCGCCACCGTCGGGACCCAAAGTGGTGGATTTGTTCAGCGGGGCAGGAGGTCTCAGTCTCGGTGCTGCGCGCGCGGGCTTCGCCGTGTGCGGTGCGATCGAAAATGACAAGCGTGCCCGAGACACTCATGCGCTCAATTTTCCAGACAGCCTGCATTTGCAAGAGGACATAGCAACCCTCAACGGACAGCGGGTTCGCCGGGCCTTCGGTTTGAACGGCGAATTGGCGGGCGTGATCGGCGGACCGCCTTGCCAAGGCTTCAGCTACATCGGCCGAAACACGTCCGATGATCCGCGGAACATGCTCTTCTCTCATTTCTTCCGACTTGTCGCGGAACTCCAACCCCGCTTCTTCCTTGCGGAGAACGTGCCGGGGATTCTCCACACGCGCAACGATGCACTGCGCATCCAGGCGGTGGAGCAGATACGAGAATCGTACGACGCCTTCGGGCCGATGACGATTCGCGCACACGAGTATGGAGCGCCGACTACCCGTGCGAGAGTTTTCTTCTTTGGCTGCAAGCGATCAGACGCCTTGAAGCTCACCGTCGGCGACTTCGAGAGCGCCGCAGTGAAGAGCAGGGTCACGGTTGGCCGCGCGTTGCGCGGCTTGCCGATCCGCATAGACCCTGAATGGCAGGCCGAAGACGAGGGGTGGCGCCTTGTCGAGGCGGAAGGCTCGGGCTACTACGACGAACGACTCCACGGTCACACGCCCGCCGGCGTGGGCGATGCGATCGCGCTCGCGAAACTCCGCAAGGAAGGGCGCGCCTCAGGATGCTTGGGCACCATTCACACGAAGCATGTTGTTGACAGGTTCGCGGCAGTAAAGCGAGGCAAGCGAGACTCAGTCTCCAAGGCGCAGCGATTGGACCCGGAATCGTACTGCCCCACCCTCAGGGCGGGCACCGGGCCCGAGCACGGTAGCTACCAAGCTGTGCGTCCAATACACCCAACGCAGGATCGCGTCATCACCCCGCGAGAGGCGGCGCGCCTTCAGGGCTTCCCTGACTGGTTCAGGTTCGCACCGGACAAGTGGCACAGCTTCCAGCAGATCGGAAACAGTGTTAGTCCGATCGTGGCCGAGCGGTTGCTGACCGTGATTCTCGACGCATTGGGATAGGAGCACTATGCCCACAGAGGCGTATCCGTCAGTTCCTGCCGCTCCAGTCAAGTCGTTCTTCGTATCGATGCTCACTCGTGACATCCGACTTGAAGACGCGATTTTGGATCTGCTCGACAACTGTGTCGACGGGGTCATCCGATCCAAGGGGGCGACAGGGACAAAGCCCTTCAAGGACCATTGGGCTCACATAACGTTCGACCGCAAGAAGTTCGTCATCGAGGACAACTGCGGCGGGATACCGTGGGAGCTTCACGACTACGCCTTCCGAATGGGCGCAGAGCCGGGACGCAAACCCGAGAAGACTGGCACATTGGGCGTCTACGGAATTGGCCTGAAGCGCGCCCTCTTCAAGATGGGCCAAGAGAGCACAATCTCCACTCAGTCGGGAAAGCACGCATACATCGTCGGAATTCCTCCTACCTGGATCGACGATGAGAAGAAATGGGATCTCCCCGTCGTGCCCCTGGCAAAGCGGATGCCCGAGGATGGAACGAGAATCGAAGTCACCGACCTCCACGATGGCATCGCTGGCAGGTTCGACGAGGATAAGGCCGGGTTCAACGCCGATTTAGAAAAGCTCATAGCGACCCACTACGCCTACATTATCGACAAGGGATTCCAAGTCACGGTCAACGAGAAGCACGTCCGCGCCAGGGGGACGAAGATCCTCTTCTCAGGCGGGCAACAGGCCCGAGCGGGAGTGAATCCATACATCTTTCAAGCGCAGCAGAACGGCGTGAGCGTGTTCTTGGCAGTCGGATTTACCCGGCCGATTCCGAGCAAGGAGGAAGCCGAGGAGGCTGCGCAAGAAATGCGGCGCTCTTCTAGCGACGCGGGATGGACAGTGCTGTGTAACGAACGCGCCGTAATCTACTGCGATAAAACGGAGATGACGGGATGGGGCGAGGCCGCAGTTCCCAGGTACCACACGCAGTTTATTGCCATATCCGGAGTCGTGTCCTTCCGAGCGGCCAACGCGATGCATTTGCCAACAACAACGACTAAGAGGGGCATAGACGGTTCGTCATCGCTGTACCTCAGAGTGAAGAACAAGATGCGGGAGGGTATGAAGTTATTCACGGGGAACACTAACAAGTGGAAGGAGAGAACGGCAGAGGCCAAGGCATACGCTGACAAGGCAGATCTGCTCTCGCTGGAGGAGCTCCAGGAAAGGGTCGCGCGACTCACAATGAAAAAGACCGACAATGCCTTGGAGGGCGGCGCAGAATACTGGCCTACTCTGCCAGAACCCAAGAAGACAGTCACGGACGTTCGCCGGATCCTGTTCACGCGCAAACTTCACGAGATTCAGGCCGTGGCAGAGCACCTCACGGGCAACCCCGGTATGCCTCCCAACGATGTAGGTTCCAAGTGCTTCGACGAGGTCCTCAAGGAGGCTGGGAAGTGAAGCACCCGCCCTACCACCTGCGCCCGTTCAAGTCGGTAGATCGGGTCATGCTCATCGAGGTTCTCCGTCGCATGGAGGCCGGTTTTAGATTGGGAGAGTTCGTCTATTACGGGTTGGGCGGGCCGTTTCTTGAGGACATCAGGCTATTGACCCTGTACTACCCGCACATGAAGAAGGTCTCGATCGAGAAGAACGAGGAAACCCTGAAGCGCCAACGCTTCCACCAACCCAGCAAGAAGACGGTCATCCATGGCAGCGATCTGACGGGCTTCATCGCCAATTACCACGTCGAGGAGAAGAGCATTTTTTGGCTCGATTACACGGATCTTAGATACGCCTGGTTCGCGGACTTCATGAGCCTCCTCCCGCGGGTAGACCCGTACAGCGTGGTCAAGTTGACTCTCCGCGCGGCGGACAATGAAGACGCCGCACCCGAGTATGCACGGCGTCTCTCTGCAGACATGGCGATTGACGACGAGACCATCAAGAAACTGGAAGACGCGCACGTAAAGAAGTTCCGCGACGAGTACGCCGCCATATGCCCGGAGGAAATGGACTACTCCTCGTTTCGCAATCGGAATTACGTCCTCCTATTGCACGAGATGACACGCATTGCAGCCAGCAAGGCGCTCCCTGTGGCGGGAGGGTTCACGTTCCAGGTGGTGAATGCCTGCTATTACACGGACAGCACGCGAATGTACAGTTGCACGGGAATCAAGTGCCCCAGTGGGAAGGTGCGCGATATCCAGAAGCTCTTCAGAGGCTGGCGGTTCGCGAACCTCAATTGGGCCGAGCCCGAACACATAGACGTGCCCCTGCTGAGCATGAAGGAGCGGCTGCGTCTAGAACCGCTTCTGCCCTGCTTGACTGCGACCGGTAGAGGCTTGGCTCGTGCCCTAGGGTATCGGATTGATGAGGACAATAGCGCCTCAGTGCGACGCTTGAAGCAATACGCCGATTTTCACGCCTATCTCCCGCATTTCATCAGAGCAACACCCTAGCCGACTGGCACGGACATCCTCGACAGAAAGACGAGATCCCGGTGGATGGCAGCTGTTCGCAGGAAGGGGAACGCCGCGATCTTCTCGCTCACGTCACTTGAGTAGCGCCTCTCCCATAGAAACTCTGCCCTCAACGCGCCAGTATCTTCCGGATTCTGGCAATGCACCGATCTTCGGATCGGAGGATGTCCTTTCCCCAGAGCCGGAGTACGCGCCATCCCATCCTCCGAAGGCGGCCGCGGCAGGACCGGTCGCGCGAGATGTTGCCTTCGATCTTCTTTCGCCAGAATGGCGACAGCCTGTACCGCCACTGCTCGAATCGTCGGCCGTGCCAGAAGTCGCCATCGAGGAAAACCGCCAGCTTCGCCGACCGAATGACGACGTCCGGGCGACCGGGCAGGCTTTTGGCGTGCCGCGAGAACGCGACCCCCTCGATGCGAAGGCGCCGGAATACGCTCCGCTCGATGCCGGTGTTCTTCCCGCGAATGCGGGACATCAGGGCGCTGCGTTCGCGCTTCGTGAGGAAGTCCGGCATTCCCCCTCAGCCCGTCTCAAATCGCATCATACCACGATGGACACTCAGGACGCTGGACTGCTGTACTGGAGCCGCGCTACCCTGCTCGCATGCAATGTCTGCACCCCTCCTGCCCTAAGGGCCACGGAGCGTCCGACTGGCAGGCGGTCGTCGATCACCCCGATCTGCAGGCTCGCCTCGCTGATCGAACGGCTCTGCTGCAGGCGCTGCCGCCGTTCGGGAACAGCTTCGGGACGCCTCTACCGCAGCCCACCAGTAACGGGGCTCTGCTTGGGCGGCTACTCTGTCTGTGTCCCTGCCTGTACGCACAGCTGCCTGTCAGGGTCACCGCGAGAGCGGTCGTTCATCTGTGTGAAGCGACTCTCCGCGCACCCATCACGTCGCAGAATATCTGCCAGGCGTTTTCCGTTCAGCATCCGAGTAACCCGCAGTTTCTGCATCCGCCGCTGGAGCCGGGAGCCAAGGGGGGAGACATCATGGAGGAGTTCTGCTCTGAGGTACTCACGAACGAGCAGATTCCGCCCATGGGTCTCGATCCGGCCGGATGGCCGATCTGGGAATCACCCGCGCACGTGTCGCTCAACTCCGGGAAGTTCGCGCGGATGAAGCTGTATGGCGACATCCTCATTCCCGCCGCTCCAACGAACATCCTCATCTCCGTCAAGAGCGAGGCAACGAGAGAGCGCCTCCTGCTGTCGGGCAACCGGTTCGAGTCGATCGGCTTCGGGTTCTTCAACGATGCCGCCGAGTTCTGGACTCAGGACAGAATGAACCTCTTCAAGCGGATGGGGTTCACCGCCGTGTACATGCCGCGAGACACGGTGAATTCGATTTTCGCGCACCTGCAGCAGACGAACACCGCGCAGTACGCAATCAACATTAACGGGAAGCAGCTGTACCGACCCATTGAGGATTTCGGCGCGGACATGCGCGCGGTGGCCGGCAGGGTCACCCTGGACCTGTGATCAGGCCCGCAGTGACTATCCACCCCGGTTACTTCGTAGCGACTCATGAGCGGAGTCTGGATAGGCGTTGCCCGTAGGCGCAGCGCGAACGAAGCGGACATTGTTGGCAGAGAGGCCTCGGCCGGCATACGGCCCGGCTGAAGTCAAGCAGCGCGTAGTTGAACTGCCGAAAACCGCGCTTCGGCGTCATCAGCTCCGCGAGCGCAACGAACGACCGATCCCGTCGCGTTTCGGCATCGGTAGGAAGACCGAAGAGTCTGCCGTACAGTCGGACCACGTTAGCATCCACGATGGCGGCGTGCCGCCGCGCGTGTAGCGAGAGGTAGGCGGCGGCGGCGTACGCGCCGACGCCCGGCAACTGCAGCAGCTCCTCCGGCGTGTCCGGAACCGCGCCGCCTCGCTTCGCGAGCTCCCTGCCGAGGGCCGCCAGGAACTTTGCCCGCCAGCGCAGGCCCAGCGGTCGGATCAAGCCGGCGATCCGCCGGACGCCGGCGCTGGCGAGGTCCTGCGGCTTCGGGAAGCGGCGCACGAACAGGTTGTAGACGGGGACAACCTGCTCGGCGCGTGTTCGCTGAAGCAACAGCTCAGCGACGAGCGCGTGGAAGTGGTTCTTCGTCGAGCGCCACGGAAGACGCGCGAAATGCGATCTCCCCCACCACAGGAGCGCACCGCGGAGCCAGCTTACTTCTGCCGCAGAAGGACGGCTTCCGCCGCCGGCAGTCTCTTTTCTGGGACGAGGCAATCTGCAATCTTCTCCGCGATCGCCTGCACGACGGGCACGACGACGCTGTTGCCGAACTGGCGGTAGGCCTGCGTGTCCGACACCGGAATCTCGAACGTTTCGGGGAATCCCATCAGCCGCGCGCATTCGCGCGGCGTCAGCCGCCGGGGAATCCCGTTGTCCCCCTGCGGGATCAGGACCTCCGCGCCGTCCTTGTAGTAGCGCGCGCTGATGGTTCTTGCCACGCCCTGAAGATCGACCAGCCCGTAGCCGAATCCGTTCCCCTTCTTCCGGTGCTTTTCAGCGTACTTCTGCAGGTACTCCCAGAGGTGCGGAGTGAGCGTGTACTTCTGCGGGACGTCGCTCTGCAGGATGTCGGCCATCTTCGGTTTGCTGTCCTCGAATTCCGGAAAGCGGAAGTCTCTGGGCGTGTCAAAACCGACGATGTAGATCCGCTCGCGGTGCTGCGGCACCACCCTGCGGGCATCGATCACCGCCGAGCTGATGTAGTAGCCGAGCTCTTCGGACAGGGTCTGGCAGATGACGCGGAAGGTCCGCCCCCCGTCGTGTGATCGGAGGTTCTTCACGTTCTCCAACACGAAGGCTCGCGGACGCCTGCCTTGGATAATCCGCGCGATCTCGAAGAAGAGCGTTCCCTGTGTCTTATCGCGAAACCCGTGCGGACGGTTGAGGGCCTTCCTTTTCGACACCCCCGCGATCGAGAACGGCTGGCACGGGAACCCGGCAACCAGCACGTCGTGGCCGGGGACGTCGGAACTATGGATTTTCGTGATGTCGCCGGCCGGCCGTTCCCCAAAATTCGTGAGATACGTCAGATGCGCGTGTTCGTCCCACTCCGACGAGAATACGCACCTCCCGCCGGCGTTCTGGAATGCGAGCCGTGTTCCCCCGATCCCGGCGAAGAGATCGATGAAGGTGAAGCTGCACGCCTTGCGTTCGTCAGGCGCGAATGGCGGTCGTGGCGCAGGGGTGGATTCGTGAGCAGCGACATCAGACCCGGACCTTGCTCGCGTTGCGACACCGGCTCGCCCGGCCTTGACCGACGTCTCCATCTCTCTCCTTCCCCGGATCATATCAGTTCCTCATGGTGCGTCAACGGCCGATGTCACGGTACACCACGGATGTGCCACCCGAGGTCACGGTCGGAGCCGGAACGCTCGCTTCGAGTACAGCTTGTCTCGCGCAGGTGCGGAGGTACCTTCGTCGGCTTGTACGATCCAGATTCTCGTTTCCTCATCAGCGAGCGCGAATGCGGTCAAGTGTGGGATTGTTGGACACATTCCTACGCCACGCGACATCCGGCTCTGACGCCTCAACAAGATCATCAAGACCGGCCTGTTCCGGCAGCTCTTGGATAGTCCGTCCGCTCAGCCAGCCGCTCAAAGCCCGTCGGCAGACCGATCAGCCGCCACCGGCTCGACCGCCCAAGCGACGGGGCGCGTTCCGTGTTGAAGCGGATTCCGGCCTCCTTGAGCGCAGAGAGATCCCGGTAGACCGTCCGCCGGGCGGCGCCGGTCTCCTCGATCATCTCCGCGACCGTCGCCCCGAAATGCCGCGAGGCGAGGTAGAAGATCAGCCCGAGCGCCCTCCGGAGCCGGCCGTTCCTGCCGCCGCGCTTCGGGCGAACCTGTCTGCGCGGCCGCGAGCGAGTACCCTTTCCCATCACCGACCTCCTCGTTCGTCGGGCAGTCATCGCGTCGGGTGGACGCGCACGCGCGTGACGCGGCGCAAACGCCCCAGGGCCTCCAGTTCCGCGAGCGCCGGTTCCGCCACGCCGCTGTCGGCGATGAGCCTGGCGAGCAGGTACCCGTTGACCTCCGCCACCGCGTCCCAGAGCCCCACCTTGGACAGGACCTCCTTGACCCGTTCCCGGACGGCGTCGTCGTTCGGATGCTCCCACGTGTCGTACTCGTACGACGAGACGAAGAACTCCTTCCCCGCCACCGCCTTCCTGCCGAGCTGCTCGCAGGCTTCCGCGATCCCCCGCTCGGCGATCCCGATCTCCCCGGTAAGCCTCTCGCGCTCCTCGGCGAGCCGCCCGAGTCCGTCGACGAGATCCGCGACCTCCTCCGGAACGTCGGGAGTCGTAGCGCCGCCCTCCTTCATCCGCCGGACGCCGCGGCCGGAGAAGGCGACCAGATCGTCGGCGCATCCGACCTTGCCACAGCGCACGAGTTCGGTGACGAGCGCCATGAAGACCTCGAACTCGGTCATAACGTCCGCCAGGGCGCGGTGCTGGGGCCGCTGGACCGCCACTCCGGTCGCGTCGGCAAGCGACGCGAGGTCATGGTGGGCGAGGCGCATTGAGGACTTCGCGAGGCCGATCGTGTCGAGGACGGTGTCGGGAATGCTGGCCTCGACCCCAGCACGGGCGAATTCGGCCTTGAGAAACGCGAGGTCGAACGCGATGTTCTGCCCGACGACGACGTCCGCCCGGGCCAGGAACGCGGCGAGGATCGGGGCGACCTCCCCGAACGCCGGCGCGTCCGGCAGCGCCTCAGTCGGCACCGCGTTCCGGAGCATGGACGGCGGCTCCACCGTGCCCCGGACAAGCGACGAAAACGACGCGACCATGTCCGCGCCCCGGAAGACGGCGACGGCCACTTCCACGACCCTTCCGGAGGAAGGCGACAGGGCCGTCGTCTCGACGTCGACGACGCAGACGTCGCCCAGTCGCCGGACGAGCTCGACGGCCCGCGCGCGGCAGATGGCAGCTGCCGGTCCGGATGCGGTGGCGGTCATGACCGTTCCCTCCTCCCGCGCGCGTAGGCCTCCTCGAGCCGCGCCTTCGTCCAGTCGCGGATCGGGAGCCCCCCCAGCGTGAGTCCGGCCTCGGCAGGGTCGTCGGCGGAGTCGAACCCCACTTCCCATTCCTCCCAGATGCCGGCGGGTGGCGCGCCGCACGCCCGGCACACGCGCCGTCCCGCCCGGCCGTGGAAGAAGAACCGCCAGCAGCGCCCGCACCGCGCCATCATGGGCACGCTCTGGCCCAACTCGTATTCCACGAAGACCGCGCCGAAGGCCGGCCCGACGACCATGTAGGCCAGCGCCTCGTCATCGGGGTAGACCGGTCCAAACCGCACGCCACCGTTCGCGAGCGCCAGCCACACGGACGGCGGCCGGCGCTTGAAGGTGGGCGAAAGCTCCCCGCTCTTGATCCATTTCGAGAAGGCGGAGATCTGCGCGTCGCCCCGATCGTTGTGATAGCCCCGCGGTTCGACGACGAGGTTTAGGTTCGGGATCCAGAAATCCGGCAGGTAGGTGACGCCATCGCCGATATCGAACGGCCCCCAGCGCTCGTACTCCCACGTCTGGCGCGCGCAGGTCCCGAGCAGATACGCCGTGTTGACCTCGAGACGCGACCGGAAACGGATGCCGTTCGCCACGACGCGCACGGCCTTCGTGAAACGCATGCCCCCTCCTGCAATGCTTAACGCTAAGTAAGCAGCTAAGCAAGCATACCGTGGCGGGCGCGGCGTGTCAAGATGGAAATGGGAAGTGGAGGCGGGCTACTTCTTGCGCCACTTCGCCAGCGCGGCCTTGCGCGCTATGGCGCTGCGCTCCGCGGCCGAGAGCTTGTTCGCCCGTTCTTGGCCGGCCTTCCGGGCGATCAGCTTCCTCTCCGTCTTGGTGAGGCTCTTGGCTCGCGCCCTACCGCCCAGCCGCCCGAGGGCAACGGCGGCGGGGTTCTTCTTCGACTTCTTGCTCGCATCGGGACTCGTGGAATTGGGCGCCATGCCTGAAGCCATCATACACCTATCGGCCGATTTGGCCGAGGCGTCCTGGCCTGAGTCGCGCGAAGCGCGGGATTTCGCGTTTTCCACGTTCCTACTTCTTGTGCCCCTGCGTCCAGCGCAGAATGCTGTGGACCACATCCACGACGAGGGGCCTGACGGAATCGTCGGCATGCGCGGCGAGATTCGCGATCATGCGCTCCGGCCGAACGGCGGCGGTCGAGTCTAGGCGGAAGCAGAACATCTCCCACGGATCGACTCGAAGCGCGCGCAGAATCCTCTCCAGGACGTCCATGGAGACGGACTTCTCGCCGCGCTCCACAGATCCCAGATACGTCGGGTCGATTTTGACAAGGTCCGCGAGCTTTTCCTGCGTGAGATGCCGCGCCCTCCGCAGCTGCTGCAGGTTCTTGCCGAGACCGTCCCGCAATGCCCCCATCTGGCCTCCGTGATGCTGTTTATGCTAGGGGGCCTGGGGAAGGGGATGAAGCGTCCTATAGGCATTATGTGATAGGATGAAGATGTCTAAGGGACATAGTTCTGCTGTCCATGAGACAGTGCGCGGATTTGGAGTCCGCACCCTTCGGAGGAGCACGACTTCATGGCCGAGCTCGACTTGGGGAAACAGCGCGAGGAACTCCGCAACGGCCTCGTGGGGCTGGCTGCTCTGCTCGTCGTTGTCGTTGGTGCGATCGTCATCTACCGGGGATGTTCTGCCCCGACTGCCCCGCTGGCGGCCACGGCTCCGCCGATGGCGGAAAGCGGCTTCACCATCATCGACGGAACCGACGACGTCATGCTCCAGAAGCTCGTGGAGAAGTACCTTCCAATGGTGGAAGGGGAAGTGGGCAAGAAGTTCAAGAACCCCGTCCGAATCATGTCCATGGAGTCCGTTGAGCGTCCGGACGACGATTTGACTGAGTGCGGCATACCTTTCGATCCGAAGGTCGACTTGGCCGCCACGACCGCCGACGGGTCGGCGATCTACTTCTTCGAGGACTTGCGCAAGGCGCTCGTGGAGCCGCAGGTCCAGATTTCCACTCGCGAGCGCGACCCGGATGCTCCTGCGCTTCCGCCCCGCTGGAAGACGCGTTTGCTACAGAGGCCGTTCGCGGGCACGAAGGAATGCGTGGAAGCTGCTGTGATCCACCAGCTTGTCCACTCGCTCCAGTGGCAAAACCGAAGCGTCAAGGTCGATATGGGAGCGTCCTCTGACGAGCACGAGCTTGCGGGCTACACAGTCCGGTACGAGGGACTCGCCGAGTACGCGACCAAGAAGATCCTCGGGAAGATGAACCGCGTTGATGTCTACGAGCTGCACGTTCAGGCGGTGGACGCGTGCGGTCACAGCGCATACGTGGTTCACCAGATCGGCCTGAAGTACTTCGAATGGATGGAGGCGCGGGGCTTGAAGCCGGGGCTCTCAGACTTCGACAGGGCGCTCTCGTTCGCGGAGGTCTGTGAGGCGGCCGGCGTCCCCGCGGCCCGCCCGAAGGAGTCTCCCCCTCCCAGGATCCCCTTCGACGAGAAGGAGATCCAGGAGGCCCTCAAGCGACTTGACCGACATCCGCACAAGAAGCGCTAGCGAGTCGGCCGGGGAGCTTGATCGCCTGGGCGTGAACATGACCGGCACGGTCCACGAGAAGTTCAGGGTCGAGAGGAAGCTCGGCGAAGGGGCCATGGGCGAGGTGTGGCTCGCGACCGATACGGCGCTAGGCCGGCGGGTCGCCCTCAAGTTCATCAAGAGCGAGGACCCGCAGGAAGCCGAGCGCTTCAAGCGCGAGGCGCAGATGGTCGCCAAGCTGGACCATCCCAGCATCGCCAAGATCTTCGAGACGGGCGACGGCTACATCGCCATGCAGTACGTCGAGGGGCAGTCCCTGGACGACATGGACATGAAGCCGACCGTGAGCAAGGCGGCCGGGTTCGTCCGGCAGGCGGCCTTGGCGGTCCACCACGCCCACGAGCACGGCGTCGTCCACCGCGACATCAAGCCGGGCAACATCATGGTCGGGAAGGACGGCCACGTCTGGGTCATGGACTTCGGGCTCGCCAAGCAGGTCTCGGTCCGGTCGAGCCTCTCGGTCTCCGGCATGATCCTCGGGACGCCGAGTTACATGCCGCCGGAGCAGGCCGACGGGAGGAGCAATCTGGCCCGGCCCGAAAGCGACGTCTACAGCCTCGGCGCGACGCTTTATCAGCTTGTGACCGGCAAGCCCCCTTTCTCCGGATTGGGCGTCTACGACACGATCAGGAAGGTCGTCGAGGAGGAGCCGGTCCCGCCGCGCTCGATCGCCAAGGGGCTGGAGCCCGAGCTCGAAGCTGTCATCATGAAGTGCCTCGAGAAGGAGCCCTACCGGCGCTACCGCACGGCGCTGGAGCTCGCCGAGGATCTCGGCCGGTACGCCAAGGGCCTGCCGGTCGAGGCGCATCACGGCTTCGGATATCGCGCCATCAAGCTCGCGCGCAGGTACCGACGCCCGATCCTCGTCGCCGCAGCGGTCGTCACGATTATGGTTGGGGCCATCGTCTGGTCGCTGGCTTCGGGCCTGCGCGCGCGGGACGCCGAGCTCGCCAAGCTCCGCGCCGAGACCGGGCTCAAGAACGCGGAGATCGAGCGGCTGCAGCTTCTTGAAGAAGCCCATCGGGCCGAGGCGGAGAAGGCAAAAAGCGAGAAGGCCGGCCGGCTTCTCGTCGAAGGAATCAACCTCACCAAGCGCGGGCGCTTGGACGACGCCATCGCCAAGTACGATGAGGCGCTCGCGCTTGATCCCAAGCTCCTTCACGCCTACATTGAGCGCTCCACCGCCAAGGTCGTCCAGAAGGACTATGACGGGGCGATCAGAGATTGCACGGCCGGTCTGGAGATCGATCCGAACTACGCCGAGGGCTACAGCGTCCGGGGCGCGATCTCACTCGCGAGGCAGGACCTTGATGCGGCGATGATGGACTTCGACAAAGCCCTTCTCATCAAGCCGGCACTCTACCTGACGCGGATGAATCGCGCCCAGATACTGATCGTCAGGGGCGAGAAAGCCGGTGCGATCGAGGAGCTGGAGATTGTGCTCGCCAAGGCTCCGGCGGACTGGAAGGATCGGCCGCATGCCGAGAAGCTCCTGAAGGAGCTCCGGGAGGATTAGGCGTGGATTAGGCGCTTCAGTGCCGAGCACCACGCCGGGCGGAATGCGCACGGCCCAGCCGGGCTTCAGTTGCTATGGCGCTACCGCGTGAGCGACCAGATGCCTGCCGCGCCGAGCAAGAGCCCCAGCACGAAAGCGATGAGCCGCCGCGTCGCGGCCGCATCCGGATCGTCGAGCTCCTGCAGCCGACAGCGCCACCTTTCGAGGGTCTCCACGAGCGCCTCGATGTCCGACGGCAGCCCGTAGTCCGGCTCGACGAGAAGCGTGCCGCGCAGGACGTTACCGCCGGCGTCGGCAAGAAGATCTGCAATCATGATGCCGTTCCCTCATCGAATTCACCTGCCTGAGGATCGCGTAGAAGCCCAGCGCCCCGATTGCTAGGCCTGCGAGCCCGAGGACGATCTCAATGCGCAGCATCTCCGGGCGCAGCCGCCGGTACTCCTCTTGGCATCCGCGGATGGCACCCCGCAGTTCCCGTCGCTGCCGCTCGGCTGCCGGCTGATGGGTGATTTCCGGCTGCCCTGCTCGATCATGAAACCCCTGCATCGCCTGCATGATGGGCTGGCTCGGCGCGGGCGTTCCCGCGTCGCTCGTCGGTTCCCAGCTCATTTGGTCGCCTTGGCAGGGCTTGCCACCTGCGCCTGCAGGACCGTGATGAGCTCGTCCATCGTGAACGTGATGCCCCAGACTTCGCGCAGGACGCGCATTCCGGGATTGCTGTTGATGTAGGCCCGATCGCGGCAGCGCCAGCAGAAGATGGTGGGCCTGTTGATCTTCGTGAGGCTCGCGTCCATCGTCCCCAGCTCACCGCAGAAGATGCAGGAATAGGATCCGAACTTGATCTTCATACCCGATTCACCTCCAAGTCGTCTTAGCCGAGGACAAGACCCTCGTTCAGCTTGCCGAAGCGGTTCTTCTGGACGCTCCATGCTCCCTCCTCCACGCGAATGACGATGTCGGCCAAATGGCGCGAGGTGTTGTCGCCCGCGATGTCCCCCTGCTTGTTGGCCTGCGCGGCGGCGACGATGCTGACGTCCCGATCGCGCGAGAAGGCGACCAAGTCCCGCATCTTGAGCGTCGACACGGTGATCGAGTCGATGATGACCAGGCCGACGTTGCGGTCCGCGACGATGCGGTCGAGGGTCGCCACGTCCCCGACGACTGCGATGAGGAAGTCCTCGCGCACCACCTCCAGCCAGCGCAGCCGGGACCGCGTCGTCTCGCCGATTCCCTCTTCGAGGGGCACGTAGAGCACCGGGCCGGGGGTCGCGTCGCCGATGCGGGTTGCCATCGTCGACTTTCCACCACCCGCGGGGCCGTAGATGCCCGCTACGTACCGTTCGCCTGCCGGAATCAGGTACGGACGAAGCGGCTGCACATTGATCATCCTGATGACCTCCTTTGCCGACGTGATGATGTCACCCTTCCAAATCGAGTCCGCCGGCCTGACGAACACCGGCAGGACGACGTCGAACTGCCCGCAGTCGGGAGCGATGCAGATGCCCATCGGCTCCCCGTACTCGGCGGAGCAGCGCACGCAACGGAATCTTCGAATCTCCATTTATCGATCCCATTAATAAATCCATCTATAGGGCGCGGTCAAAAAAGAAAGGGCGCGGCTTGCTCCCATCGGTGGAGCCAGTCGCGCCCTATCGTGGCGTCGTGTTCGGCGCGATGTCGCGCCCTTCAGCCGGGAATCTACCCCGCCTCTTGCTCCTTGTCAAGCCGGTCATGGTGCTCTGGTCAGATCTTGCCGACCAGTTTCCCTCCGACGGAGGAGCGAATCACGCGCCAGAGGTCGCCGGCGACGTGCACCTGGACGTCGGCCAGCCTCCTCGTTTCGTGCGACGTCGACGTCCCGATGGCGATGACCCCCAGCCGATCGACAAGCTCCCGCAGATCGACCTGACCGAGGCCCAACCCTTCGAGCCCGTCGGCCACCACGAACTTGACCCCCATCAACACGGACGCCGACTCCTCGGCGGACGCGATCTGTCGCGTGCACGGCCATTCGGTCTCGCTGCTGCCCGGCGCCGGCTCGGCGGGTCGAAGGTCCGTTACGAGCATGGCCCCGCCGCAGAACTTGTCGATCATCTTGCGCACCATCGCAGCCGTGCTGGATCGTGGCCCCGAGATGATCGCCAGACCCGGCCTCGGAACCGCCAGATTGTAGGGGCTGAGCAGCTGGACGCGCTTGCGCATCCCATCCTCCTTCGAGAGCGAGCCGCCGCCACGGCGGGGTAAAGGTGGTCGGCGGCTCAAGGTTCCGGCTTCCCCTCGCCATAAGGAACCTCTTCTCGGCGATCTCGAGATGTTGGGCGAGAAAGTGAAATGCGGGTGCAGATTTTCAGCTTGATCGCCTACAACTACACCCGTCCAGCCCTGTCTCCGCCGTACCGGCTACGGATCACGCTCCACCACCCCCTCGACAGCCGGAGTTCGACGTCCGCCAGCCGGGACGGACGCGCCGAGCGGCGGGTCACGACGATCACCACGCCGAGACGCATCGCGAGATCGATGAGCTCGAGATCGTTGAAGCCGTACAGGTTCCCCGGATCGATGAGGACGAGCCGGTTCTTCCCGGACGGGCGCGGGACGTCCGCGGGCATCAGCGACCAGATGCTCGTGAGCCGGTAGAGTGCCCCGTCCAAATCCTCCGCGTGCCGCATGCCCTGCTCGCACAGGACTCGGCTGCGGGGAAAACGCGACGCGACTGACAAGACGAAGCGCGTCTTGCCGGCCAATCGCGGACCGGAGACCGTGACGAGGCCGGGGCACGGCGTGCGAACCATGTACGGATTAAGAACAAGTTCGTCCTCTGCCACCGGATCCCCCTCTCTCGTCGCCCGTGGGGATTCTACCCGGTGGCGCCCGGTTGATTGCACGAACTCCGCGCCATCAGGCCTTTGGCCGCACGCCTGCCTTTCGGCACCTCTACCCGGCTTGCCGCGCGATTCGTCTCCGGTCGACGAGTGGATTCGGCCGATCATCACCGTGAACGTGAATATTGTCTGTTACGGCTGCGGACGCAGCATGGGCGAAGTGGACGTCGATCCGACGCCTGAGATCCGCGTCTGGTACGGCCTGCACGACTGGGACGGGTGCGGGACCGGTCTCATGCAGATGGAGGCGTTCTTCCTGGCCGAGCATGTCCGGAAGCAAAACGCGCTGCCGCGCCGTGACCCTTCCACGCTCGTGACGACGGATAGCCACCTCTAGATCCGACGCTTCCACTACGCCAGCGGCACCTCCCAGGCGTAGAGGACGCCCGACGCGTGGCATGACGGCGGCAGGACGGCCAGTCGGCCGTAGTTGAGGACATCGACGCCCTCGACGCCGAACTGCGTGAGACCGTTGGGCGCCGCCCGAAACGCGGGGTCGTAAGGGAGGTAGAAGTGCCAGCCCCTCGCCGTGCGCACCCTCGGCGCGGTCGGGAGCACGATGCGGGTCTCCCGGAGGGCGGCGACGGCGGCCTCCGTCACAGCGTCGAGAACCGTCACGCCGCTGATGCCGCCGGTGATGACGGCGATTCCGGCCGTCGTCCCGTCCGGCCACCAGACGGCCATCTCCTCGTCCGTGGCGTGCCGCCACTGGTACTTGGCCCAGTCGATCGCGGGCCGTTTCTCTCCTCGGGGAACGGGCACGACCGAGAGTCCTCTGCTCCGATAGAATTGCGCCCATTCGATGATTCGCATGCCGTCCTCCCTTCCGGTGACGTGGTCCCCGTAGCGCCGAGCAGGCGCGCCGCCCAATTCGCGCCCTACGCGAGGCACCTGCCGAATCTGCGGACGGCCTTCCGGAGCATGTCCATCAGGCCGTCGACCGCGGCCCCGTCGGCGACCATGGCCGCCGGGATCTGCACGGCGAAGAGCCCGCGAGCCGCGAGGTTCAGCTCGCATCCGTCCGAGCGGGCCTTGCTCCCGGCCTGCCCCTCGATCGCCGCGCGCAGGGCGAGGAAGACGCGCTCCCTGAGCGCGCCGTCGCCCAAGCAGCTGATGGGGAGCACGAAGAACGCGACGTGCTCGCCCCCCGCCGGCCCGTCGGCCGGTTCCCGCAGCTCCAGGAACGCGGGATCGCCGACGAGGCTCACCGCCTCGGACGCCGAGATCCTGTCTTGCATTGCCGTACCCTCCGAGAAGTTCCCCGTCCACGGCGAGGCGGATGAGCGGCCGGGGCGAATCTGCCAACGCCTCGCTAATAGGAAGATCTGCTCGCCGTTGCGGAACCATTTCGACGGAAAGCGCGCGCGCGACGAAAAAAGTCGAAGGTGCGATCGCACCTACTGGATGGCGGGGAGCTCCGCCGTCGAAAGGAGGATCCGGTAGCGGTTGGACTCGTCTGCGAATTCGCGCGGCCCGACGAACGCCTCGCGCCTCCAGACGCGGTCCCGCCCCTGTGCGCGGGCCTCCCGGCAGCGCTCGGATAGCCTCATCCAGTGGCCGCGCCTGGCGTGTGGGATAGGAGACGAGTGGGAGCCCTCGGCCGGCGCTCTCGGGGTCATGTCCGCCAAGCCCTCGTGGTCGATCACGACGTAGTGCCGCTTCTTCCGGACGGGACGCCGCTCGCCCCTCTCGACGCGCCGCTCCTCGCGAGGCGTCAGGAGCGGCGTGGTCTCCAGGATGTAGTTGGCTGGGTGGGAGATGGCGGCCACGCGCAGAATGGCCGCCTCGACGACGCCGCCGATTTCCGGACTGACCTGCCCGGCCGGCCGCCGATCGACGCGCAGGTAGCGCGCCATGGTCTCGCCGGCCAAGTGGATCAGGAACTGGCCGTCCTTCTTGCCGGCGAACTCGAACTCCAAGGCCTGGGGAAATCCCGGCAAGTCACGGGCGTTCTCGCCGAAGGAGACGAGGAGGAACCGGTCGCCGGCTTCTCCGGAGCCGAGGCGGATGATCCAGTTGAGTCGCCAGGCGTCGCGCCAGTTGAACGCGACGGCGACGCTCGGAAACGGAGTCATCAGGCCGACCGCAAGATCCTCGACCAAGTCCTCGCGGAACTCGTCGACGAACCTGACGAGGCCCGGGCCGTCCTCGAGCACGAAGAGCGGGGAGCGCTCGATGCGGTCGGCGATCTCGAGACGCGACCCGAGCGTCGCGACAGGGGGCGGAACCTCGCCGCGCATCTCCTTCGCGTGGCGGCGCACGGAGCCAAAGACCGATTCCAGGAAGTCCGCTAGCGTCACGGCACAATGTGATGCCCAGTTCGCCTGCCGCGCGCCGTCGTCACAGCCCGTCCTTCTTCGCCTCGAAGAATGCCAAGAGCTTGTAGAGGCGCTGCGCATACGGCGCGAAGGCTTGCAGATGCGCCCTGAGGATCTCCTTGTCGATGACCAGTCCCGTAGGATGCCCTGCCAAGTTGCGATTCTGCCGGTATAGGTCGAATAGCGGCTTGACGCAGGTCCTGAAGTCGGCCTCGTATTCGTCGGGGACCGCGCCGGAGGTGATCTTGAAGCCGAGCGACTCTTCGAATTCCTCGAATTGCGTGGAGATCCAGGAGCCGGCGATCTTCTTCTCGAAGGTGGGGCGGGCGGCCGGCTGGAGGGCAGCCGCATACGCGGCAATGAGCAGGATGACCAGCCGCTCAGATGCGGTTCCGAGGGTTATCGTCGAGCTCAGGAGCAGGTCCTTGTTGAACGCGCTGATGGACTCCTCCAAGTACGTCTTCGCTACCATGTCCAGCTTGGGAACCGACGCGAGGACCCCCTTCAAGAAGCCGGCTGGGTCGTACACGAGGTCGCGGCCCTGCTCGATGCACTGCTGGCCGTACTTGGTCACATGAAGGAACCCGTGCGATCTGTTTCGGCGGTTGTAGGGAGCGATCACGCCGCGCGTCATGAGGTCCCACAGCACGTCGTTAAACAGGTCAGCGTAGTCGTCCTTGGCGCGTTCCCCGTACGTCCTCCGGAGATGGTCCTCGATGTGCGCTTCGAGATGTGGGACTTGGAAGGACGAATCAAGATGCGCACGACGTTCCTTGATATATCCGATGACTCGCTCTCGAATCTCCTCGAACGTCGGTTCCGGCATGGGCAGGCACCTCCCTTGTCACTCCAAGCCAGATCATAGCTGTCGGCGCAGCCTTGGAAAGTCCCGCGACTTCGCTCTGTGGCGGGCAATACAACCTTGACGAATACTTGCCAAACTGCCCCCGGCTTGGTTCCCTGATCCCGTGAGGCATCCGAAGCCGGACAGGAGGATCACGGACGAGTTCGTGGACGAGCTGGCCCTGCGAGCGGAAAGGTTCAAACGGAAGCTGCACCAAGCCTTCGTCTCCTGGTACGTGGAAGCGTACTTCGGCGGGACGGGCTGGGACTTCATCGACGACGCCGGGGACGGGGGCATCGACGCGATCGTGTGGCGTCCCGACGACATCCCGCCGGTGGTTCTAATGCAGTCGAAGTTCACGGAGCGCATCGGCGGGCCGCTCCTGGGAAAGGCGGCGTACCGCGACTTCCGGAAAGTCGTCGAGGCCTTCTACTACGGCGAGGAAGCCTTCGACGGACTCCTTGCGGGCGCGCGGGCCGACGTGCGGTCGAAGTACCGCAGGGCGTTCGACCGTCTGAGGGATGCGGGCACATGGGCCCAGCAGAAAAAGGCGTTCCGCCTCGTGACGACGTGCCGCAGGAGGGCGGGCGCCGCATCCGACTGGGTCCCGCCCGAGAACTACGTCTACGCGGACGACGTCCTCAAGCTCTACCGCGAGTACAGGAAGGGCGCGACCCCGCGGGCCCGGCCGCTGGAGCTCCACGTCCGGGACAAGCTGAGCTACACGGACCCCAAGCGCGGCGTGACCTCGTACCTTTTCAACGCGCAGCTCTCGGACTTCCGCCGCTATCTCGACCGCAGCGACGTGGCGCGGCTGGTGGCGAGGAACATCCGCTACAACCTCGGGGGCCGCGTGGGCCGGGACATCGCCGAGACCTACGAGCGGCGACCGCACGACTTCTGGTACCTGCACAACGGCATCACGGTGATCTGCGACGAGTTCTTGGAGCGCAACCAGGTCGCCACCCTCGTCAATCCGAGCGTCGTGAACGGGGCCCAGACGCTCTACGCCATCAGCAGCTCCCCTCGCCGGGAGTCGTTGGCGCTCGTGCCGACGCGCGTCGTCGTCCGCGAGCCCAAGGACGGCAAGCCGCCGGAGGACGACGAGTGGCTGCAGTCGGTGATCCGGGGCGTGAACACCCAGAACCGGGTCCGCGCGTACGACCTCCGCTCGAACGAGCCCGAGCAACTCGAACTGCAGAAGCGGTTCCGCGAGACGAAGGTCTTCTACGAGCGCAAGCGCGGCGAGTGGCGCGAGGTCCGGAACGAGGCCCAGTACAGGGATTTCGCCCGCGTGTCCCTGCGGACGCTCGGCCAGATCCTGACCGTCACGGCGGACAGGAGCGGCAAGGGCGTCCTCCAGGTGAAGCGCAGCGTGGAGGGCATCTTCGACGAGAAGCCCTACCGAAGGCTCTTCCCGTCGCGGGCCAAGGTGGCCCGCCGCTTCGAGCGGATCTACCTTGCCTACCGCGCCTACCGCTTGGCGAGCGAGTACGCCTACGGCACCGCGAGCGAGTGGCGCAAGCAGCGCCACGGCTTCTGGCACGTCGTGTGGCTGTTCCACCGGGGGATCTCGTCCTACCCGCGCTTGCACACCCACGCGAGCCTCAGGACGGTTCGCGACGCGTTCGACGCCTTCGAGGACCGCGGCGCCGTGGGCCGGCGCGCGAGGAAGGTGGTCAAGCAGGTACGGAAGGCGGTCTGGCAGGCGTGGCGCAGCGCGAGGCGCGCGGACACCGAGAGGTGGACCCCCAACAACTTCTTCAAGGCGAAGTTCGGGAACCGGAAGGTGCTTTCGCTCGCGCTCCCGAAGGTGCGCGCCGCCCTTCGGTCATTGGCCGCCCACATGGCCGGCCGTTGAGGAACCGCGCTCGAAGATCCAACCATGACCGGGCGCCGGGACGACCTCCGTCCGTCACCGCCTTGCGCGAGCCGGATCCACCACGATTTCGGTCAGGAGGATTCGCGAAATCGCCTTCGTCTCGCATGTCTACTTCGTTCGATCAGTTTCCTGCATTACTCGACCATGCAGAGCAACAACGATGGTCACTCGTGATCGGGGTCCTGCGGAGCGCGGGAGCCGCCTGTGTCTACAGCGGTGGGTGGAGAGGGACCCATCGGGGCTGAAGCGGGCAACACCATCGTCATTCCCCCTCAAGTCGAACAGCCTTTCGCATTCTACGTGAACAGGTCTGGTCCAGTGGAGGTTCGGCTGCCAGCCGATCGCGGTAGAATCTCTCGGTGGTGCAGGAGCTGACGTCGCTGCTGGATCAAGCCTGGTCCGTCTTCCACGCCCATGAGCGCGCCAGCTACCTCGTGCAGCCCTCGGTACCGATCCTCTTCTTCGGCCACAGCGAGCGCTACTTCCGCTCCCGCCCGCGCGTCGTCACGGTGGGCCTCAACCCGTCGCTCAAGGAGTTTCCGGCGGAGGCGCCATGGTCGCGTTTTCCGAAGGCAGCCTTCAAGGACGGGCCGCTGGACCGCACGGCCTACCTGAGCGCGCTCAACGAGTACTTCGTCACCAAGCCGTATACGCCCTGGTTCAGCTCATACGAGCCGTTGCTGAACGGGATGGGCGCGTGCTACGGCTACGACACCCAGCTCGAATGCGTGGCCCTTCACACGGACATCTGCTCAGTGCTCGCAACCGATCCTACGTGGAACGACCTAGAGGAAGAAGAGAAGGCCGAGCTGGAGCCCGAGGGAGCGGCCCTTTGGAAGTCGCTTATCACTGCGCTCAAGCCGGACGTCGTCATCGCCTCGGTAGCCGCAAGGCATCTTGACAAGATCGGGGAACTTGCGACTTGGCGCGTCATCTACAGCATCCGCGACGGCCGAGCACAGCCGTTCGAAGTTCGCGTCCACGATCTCGATCTCAACGGGCACCGCGCGCTTCTTGTCTTCGGTCGCGCGGCCCAGAAGCCATTCGGGCTCGTCTCAACCGAAGACAAGCGCGCGATCGGGGAGCAAATCACCCGCGAGTTCGTGCAGTCTACGGCAGGAGCACGACCTGAATCTTCCAGCCCGCCTTCCTGATCTTCGTCTCGGCGCGCTGCTTCATGGCGTTGGTCTTGACGAAGTAGTACTTCTCGCCGGATATGCCGTTCAGCTTCCTCAGGGTCACCACCATTCTCTTTTCAATCGTTCCGCCGGGCTTTGCAGACGTCGTACCTTCCGCGACGATAGTGACGCTGCCCGTCACGCAGCGGAGATCGGGCTCGTCAGCTCCACCTGTCTGATACGGGTTCCAGCGCCACCGAGCGGAAGCGTGGAGCACGTTTTTCTCAAGCCACTCCGCCGCTCCAAGAAGAAGCGCCGCGTGCTGAATCTGGTTCAGGTCCTCGTAGACAGCCCTACGAAAGTCGAAGAGCAGGCGAATTCCGGACGCGACGGTATCAACGTCCGCCTTCGTGAGCCTCCTGGTCTTCGCCAGCCACTCGTTGATCTTGGTCAGGAGAACTTGCTCTGCGTCGGCGATCGATCCGACTTCCTGCATGCGTGCCCTCGATGAGCAGACCAGCGTATCGAGCGCGCGCGGAAGCGTGAAGGAAACCCCATCGCGCCGTTGCCGCCCGACGGGGTCCCGTTGTGGTGGTCGGGGTCGCGACGCCCGCCCCGAAGGGCCGGCCAGCACCGGCCAGCCCGGCCAGCGCCGCTCGCACGACCGGCGAGCTTGGCGAACATGGCGAACCTGAACGCCGTCCTTGAAGGACTCGCGACCGCCTGATATGCTCCGGCCGCTGTGGTCCTGCCGTGCGCATGTTGCCGGAGCGCCCGGGCCGTTAGCTCAGTTGGCTAGAGCGCCTGCTCGACACGCAGGAGGTCAGAGGTTCAAGTCCTCTACGGCCCACTTTAGAGAACTCGACTTGCGCGACTTGGCCGCTACGGCCACTTTGGAGAGCACAGAGTAGGGTTCCCAGAGGTTCAAAACAGCCCGGCGGTCGGAAATGACCACTTTGGAAACGAGCTGGTCGACGATCCTCCGCCGCTCGAAGTTGTCCGCGGCGACTTCGTAGATCGCGTAGGCGCGCTGGGCGATGTCGAGGATGAGCGTCGCGTCCTCGAGGTAGCTGCCGTCGGCCTCCTGGTGCGCCCGGATCTCACCCTGCACATCCATGAGCCGCAGCCGCCAGCCCTCCGACTTCGCCTTGAAGTCTTCCGGCGTCAAGATGCCCTCCAAGCGATCGGTGTAGGCCTTGTCGATCCAGGTCATGAGGCGCGTCGATTCGGCGGTGAGCGCCGTCATTCTCTCCGCGTGGTACAGCTTCTCGCCCTTGAAGCTCTCGGCGAGCGCCGACTTGACGAGCGCCAACGTTGCTGCGTCGATCTTCAGGCGCTTCAAGGGCTCGCCAAGCTGCGCGACCAGGTCGCGCTCCGAGATGTGTGATCCCTCGCAGACCTTCCCGCCGTTCTTCCATCCCGTGCAGCGGTAGTAGACGTAGCGGCGGGTGACGCCGTTCTTCTGCTTCTTGACGTGCAGTTCGGCCGTGATCGGAGAGCCGCAATGGCCGCACTCGCCGAAGCCGCGGAAGGCGAACTTCTTCGTCTTGGGACGCTGCTGTCCCCCCAGGACGGACTGGACGCGATCGTAGAGCACTTTCGACAGGAGCGGCTCGTGGTGCCCCGCCACGAGTTCGTCCTTCCACTTCATGACGCCGAAGTAGAAGGGGTTGGTCAGGATGTGGTAGATGCCGCTCTTCTTCACCGGCGTCTTCTTGTGCGGGTGCTCCAGGCCCTCCTTCTGGGCGATCTTCGCGATCTGGTTGAGCGAATAGCGGCCGGTCGCGTAGAGCTCGAAGAGCTTCCGGACGATCTTGGACCGAGCCGGATCGGGGACCGTCTCGCGGGTCACGGGGTCGTTGAGATAGCCCGTCGGTGCCGCCGACGGCCAGCCCCCGCCCCGGAGCTTCTCGTTGAGCCCCTTGGTCACCTCCTCCGCGAGGTTGTTGATGTAGTTGCGCGCGAGCACGACGTGAAGGTCGAGCTGGAGCTGATCGCTCGACTTGGAGTTCTCGTTGATGACAAGGCCCGTCTTGAAGAAGTGCACCTCCTTGTGGTGCTCATCGATCAGCTCGTAGATCGTGACCAGGTCGCGGAAGTTCCGCGTCATGCGGTCGGGCTTCTCGAAGAGCATGACCTTGACCGACGGGTTCGTGCGGAAGTACTGGACGAATTCCTTGAAGGCCTTGCGCACGTCCGCCTTCTTGGCGCTCTCCGCCACCGCCCACGTGCGCACCGTTTCGAGATCGTGCCGGCGCTCATAGTCCGTGCTCTCTCGCCCCTGCGCTTCGAGAGAGTAGCCGTCCTCCTGCTCCTTGGAGGAAACCCGGAAAAACCGCGCGGCTTTGATCGTCATGCCGCCCTCCGTTCCTTGGACGGGGCGCGCGTGCGGCGGTCGATCTCATCGAGCAGCCGGAAGAACTCCGCCACGCGGCGCCGCGTCTCTGCGTTCCAGACGGCGCCGATTTCACGGGCGCCGTCGTGGCTCGTAATCGGCACGCCGCGCTCCGAATCGCGGATCACGTGGGCAGGCTCGTCTCCGCCGCTCGGCGTCCCTGGAGGCGGCTCGTGCGAGCCTTCCTTCGGTGCGCCTGTCGAGCTTGTGAGCGGACAACGACCGCCATCGGCCGGACTATCTGATTGAACGCGGCCCGGGAACGGAAGTTCGCGGGAATCCTCGTGGTTTGCCATCTTTCCCCCCAATCTCCCCAACGTCGATCGGGCGGCACCCTCTCCAAGGCGTCGCCCGATTCATGCGCGCCGCTGACCCTCCAGCAGCCACAGTCGATGTCCGCCCCATGCGGAATCGACGCGCTGATCGTCTTCGACTCGTCCTCCTAATAGGTTCCGGGGAGCCTCTTGATGACCTTGAACCCCGCGTCCTCGGGGGGCACGATCGCCAGCTGAAGGCCAAACGAGGCCATCGCCGAGAGGTTGGCGACCAACTCCTCGTAGGTGTCCCCGAGCACCTCCGGAGCGCAGACCAGAAGGACGTCGGCCTTGCCCTCGGCCTTCTGCAGCCCCTCGTACAATGCGCGCCACTTGTCCGACTCGATGGCCGCTACGGCGAGGGCCGAGTAACGTCGCGCGTAGGTCACCACTTTCGTCGACTGGCTCATGGAGCCTCCTTCTGTTCCGCCATCGCGCGGCAAGTGCAGTGGCGAGGGGTCATTAAGATGGGGAGAAGTGCATTTCTTTCCCCATATACAAGGACGTTTTCGTTGGACTCGGATAGCGGCGGTCTATGCCGCCCGCTTCCCGCGCGGACGTTCGCTCGTCTGGACCAGGCCGAGATCCGCCCCCAGCGCCCGGAGCCGTTCGATCGCCCGGCACTGGCGCTTGAAAACGGCGCTGACGCCGAGGGGCTGGCCAGGCGCGCCAAGCAGTCTCGCAATCTCCTTGAGGGTGAATTCGTACCCGTAGCGGAGGAGAAGCAGGTCGCGATCCTCGGGCGAGAGTTTCTCCAGCGCCTCCTGGAGGGCCGCAAGCCGGGAACTCTCCGAATCCTCGTCGACAGCGGCGCTCGCGGGGATGTCCTCGGGGTTGTCGGGCAGCTCGTCACCGTCCGTCAACGGCACGTCGGGCGTCGCGATCGTCGGAAGGCTCACTTCCAGAGGCCGGCGCCTTTCGGCGCGCCAGAGGTCGCGGGCGTGATTCTGGATGATCCGAAGCACCCACGCGAACAGCTCGTTGTCGGTGGCCCCCCGGCACTGCGCGCGGCGCTCGTAGGCCTTCTCCAGCCCTTCGATCACGACGTCATCGGCCTCGCTTCTGAGCGCCCGGGGCAGGGTCAGCAGCACGGCCAGCATGAGTCGCAGCCGGAATCCGGTCTCGAAGAGGCGGGCGGCGAAGCCCTCGCCATCCGTCGACCGTGCCCGCAGTCTCGCGCGATCCGTGTCCTTCTTCATGGTTTCCTTCCTTTCTTCTCCTCCACCTCCTTATCAGGGTCCCGCGGGCAAGATCGTAATTCTGGAGGCCCTGAATCGGATAAGAACGTGAAGAAATGCAAGATTTCCGCCTCCCCCTTGCGAATCGTCTTGGCTGACGCCCCTTTGTTTGACCCGGCGACTCCGTCGTCCTACCCTGCTCGCACCCGCCGAATCGCATCAGGCGAGCCGGGGAAGGTATCTTTCATTTTCGAGGCATTTTGAATTCTGCTTTTGCCCGCGAGACCTGATAAGAGGGTAGATAGACGAATGGAGGCCCGACGCCATGGCCAGATCGAAGAGGCGGAAGTGGGATCTCACGCGCGTGATCGAGGGAATTCTCGGCCGGCGACGGCGTGGCCGGCCGCTCAAC
>Ga0247727_10001672_pt1 | contig 52043 bp, 49 predicted proteins | sample WisWelCaveWW1625_FD_202498 | JGI IMG/M metagenome (GOLD analysis project Ga0247727, IMG submission 202498) | Biofilm microbial communities from Wishing Well Cave, Virginia, United States - WW16-25 | ecosystem: Environmental > Aquatic > Deep subsurface > Groundwater > Cave microbial mat | place... | reverse complement strand
CACCATCCGCGTCACCTCCGAGATCATGGAATCGAACGGCTCGACCTCGATGGCGAGCGTCTGCGGCGCGACACTCTCGTTGATGGACGCGGGCGTGCCGATGAAGGCGCCTGTGGCCGGTATCTCCATCGGCCTCGTCACCGACGAAAAAGGCGGTAACCCGATTCTTCTTACCGACATTCTCGGCTCCGAAGATCATTTCGGCGACATGGACTTCAAGGTCGCCGGCACCGGCAAAGGCATTACCTGCTTCCAGACCGACTTGAAGCTGACCGGCCTCAGTCACGACCTCACGCGCAAGGCATTCGAGCACGCGCGCGAAGCCCGTCTCTTCATTCTCGACCGCATGCACGAAGCCATCGCCCAGCCGCGCGCTGAACTCTCGAAGTACGCCCCGCGCATCTCGACGATGAAGATCAACCCCGAGAAAATCGGCGCGGTCATCGGCACGCAAGGGAAAGTCATCAAGGGCATCGTCGAAGCCACCGGCTGCCAGATCGACATCGAAGACGACGGCACGATTCACATCTTCTCCAACGACGCCGAAGCCGCCGAACGCGCCATCGAACAGATCAAGGCCATCACCGCCGAGGTCGAAGTCGGGCGCATCTATCACGGCAAGGTCGTCGGCATCAAAGAATTTGGCGCGTTCGTCGAAATCCTGCCGAACCAGGATGGCCTCCTGCACATCAGCGAGATTGCCGACCGCCGCATCAACAAGGTCGAAGACGTGTTGAAACTCGGCGACGAAGTGGACGTGAAAGTCCTCGGCATCGACGATCGCGGCAAGGTCAAACTCAGCCGCCGCGCCGTCATGGCCGAAAAAGACGCCGCCGCAAAGCACTAACGCGAGCCGGTGCCGCTTGTCTCGCTCGTTGTAGGCCGCGTGCCCACGCGGGGGCGGACAGCTCCCGTCGCGCCGGGCGAGCCTTGCGTCGCATCGCTAGCCGCTTCATTATGCGAGCGTGAAGCACACGACGAGTGAGCGCAATTACGCATATCAACACTGATAGGCGTATAGAACACTAGTCACCATCGGGACGATTTACATGAAACTAACCAATGACAGCTATGTCATCTTCATTGGCACCAAGAACTTCACGGACCGCTATTACCGCGACAAGACCGGTTGGCTAAAGGTTAGCGCGCGTGGTCGAAAGTTCCGGATGACGGCCGAGCAGGTTCTGAATCACGTCCTGCCTGCGCTCGCCGTCATTAAGCCAAACCTAATCATCAAGGTGGAACATCGCGCGACCCGTGCTGGCGAGCGCGACAAAGCAGTACAACAGTAGTAGTAACGTCCCCAACCTCTTCGTTGTCGGGCCGGCATCGAATCCAGTTGCCTTGCGCGCAACCGGTGCGTATAAAACTGCCGCGAACGTTTGCCGAATTTTCGGCCTGGAGGTTATCATGCAAATCAAGTCTGGACGCACCAACTCTGTCCGCTGGTTCATCATCTTGGTGATACCGGCCATTCTTATCGCCGTCGCCCCGGCGTGGGCGCAGGAAGCGGCCGGAGGAGGCACGACCAAAACGACCAGCATGCTCGATATGATCAAGCATGGCGGCATCTCGCTGGCGATTCTGGGCGTCTGTTCCATCGCCACGCTCACGCTCATCATCGAGCGGTTCATGTTCTACCGCAAAGCGGCCGGCGACACCGAGGAGATCATCGCCAAGGTTAAACAAGCCGGCACGCTCAGCGAAGCGCTCACCGCCATCGAGCACGCGCCCGGCATCCAAGGCCGCGTGATGCGCAAGGCGATCCAGGCGGCGCGCGACGGGTACACGCCCGAGCAGATCGAACAACTCGTCCAAGGCTACGCCACCGGCGAACTCGTGCAGATGGAGAAATTCCTCCCACAACTCGACACGTTCGTCACGATGTGTCCGCTCATCGGGTTGGCCGGCACGACGCTGGGCATGATCAAGTCGTTCAGCATCGTCGCCGCCATCGGCATGAGCGATCCGACAAAACTGGCCGGCGGCATCTCCGAAGCGCTCGTCAACACCGCCGCCGGTCTGCTCGTGGCCATTCCCGCGTTGTTCGCCTACAACTGGTTTACCGGCACCAAAGAGGCGATCATCATGGACATGGAAAAGGGCCTCAGCGAGCTGATGGTCATCATCAAATCCTCCGTCCACCACCACTAAGCGTTCCCGTTCGGCGCCGATGAAACTCAAGCGTCGTAGAATCAAACGCGGTCGCGTCGAGATCATCCCGATGATCGACACGATCGTCATCCTGCTGATCTTCTACATGACGTTCTCGCGGTTCACGGAGGCGACGCGCAGTGCGAAGGTCAAACTGCCGGAGTCGGTGGCCGGTGACGAATTTAAGAAGCTGCCGAATCAGCTCATCGTGAACATGTTCTCGTCCGACGAGGTCACAATCGGTGGCGATGACTACAAAATTACCGATTTGCCGCGCCTCATCACCAACCTTAAAGCCCACGATCCCGAGATGGCCAACCTGTCCATCATCCTGCGCGGCCATCGCGACATGACGTACACCGATCTCAGCGAGTTCATGCGCCAGTGCGCCAAGGCCGGCGTCGCCGACGTCGCGTTCACCACGCTCGAAGGGCAAGGTGGCCGGTGAAGCTCAATCGCCGCCACGCCAAACGCGGTCGCGTCGAGATCATCCCCATGATCGACACGATCCTGATCCTGCTCATTTTCTACATGTCGTTTTCCAGCTTCACGCAGACCGAAAAACGCATCGACGCCAAGCTCCCGCGAGTTTCCGTGCCGGGCGGCAAACCGCCCACCGAGATCCCGCTCGACATCACGCTGCACGTCCGCGACAAGGACAACATCCTCGTCAACGGCAGCGCCATGTTCGACATGTTCAGCCTGCGCGACGCGATGATGCAGCTCGCCACCATCGGCCAGCAAGCCACCGTCATCATCGAGGCCGATCCCGAAACCAGTTACCGGGACGTGATCAGCGCGCTCGACGCCTGCGCGCAGGCCCGGCTGACGAAGGTCGCCTTCCGCCCCATCGAAAAGAAGACTGCCGCCCCATGATCGCGCGCTTCTTCAGCTCCCTCTTGGCGGTAACACTCACGACCGGCGCGCTCGCCCAGCAACCGGCCCCCGCGCCGGCAGCGGAATCCGCCACGCAAGGGGCGCTCAACGATGCCCGGGAATTGTTTCAAGCCGGCAAGTGGTTGTCCGCGCTCGATCTCTTCCAGAAATTCCAGCAGCAATATAAATTCAGCGGCGGCGTGCCGGTGGCGATCTTCTACGAAGCCTCGTGCCTCGTGAACCTCAAGCGCTATCCGGAAGCGATCAACACCTTCGACCGGCTGTTCAAGACGTACCCGAACGCCGGCATCCTTCCCGAAGCCACGCTCAAACAGGCGGAAGCCTACCGGGAACTCGGCAACCTCGCCAAAGCTCTCGAACAATACCGCGCATTCCTCCAGCGTTACCCGAAACACGAGCTGACCGGCGCCGCGATGATGGGCCAGGCCTGGACGCTCTACAAACAGAAGAACTACCCCGCCGCCACTCAGTTTCTCCAGCAGATTCGTTCCACCTTTGCCGGCGATCCCAGCATTGCGCTGGATGCGGGCTTCCTGCTCGGCCAAGTGTTCACCGACGCGAAACAATTCGACGCGGCCCGCGAACTCTACAAACAGATTGCCGGCTCGCGCGACCCACGCGCCACCGAGGGACTCTTCCTCGCCGCGCAAGCGATGTTCGACGAGAAACGTTTCCCCGAAGCCATCGCCTACTTCAAACGCGTGCAGTCCAAGCCCGGCTTGATTGCCGGCATCAGCGAGCAGATCGACGGGCTTCGCGCCGAGATTGCCGCCCGGCTCCGTGCCGGCCAAAACGCCGGTACGCTTCAGGCCAAGATCGAAGAACTCCGGCAACTCGCCACGGACATTCAAGGCCGACCCGATTTCCGCGCCGTTGCACTGTTTCGTACCGCCAACTGCTATCAAGCCCTCGGCAAACCCGAGGAAGCCGCCATCGTGTACCGGCAGTTCTTGCGTCTCTACGCGAACGACGCTCTTGCCGAGAAAGCACACTACGGCCTCATCCAATCGCTCACGGAGGCTCGCCGGCTCGCCCAAGCCGACGTCGAATCGAAAGCGTTCGAAAGGCTGTATCCGAAGAGCGCGCTTTCGACCGACGCGTTGTTCATGAGCGCCGAAACACTTTTCGGCACCGGCCAGTACAACGAATCCATCGAGCGCTACCGGAAATTCCTCACGACCGGCAAGGATGCGCGCCTCATCGAGACCGCCGAGTTCCGCATCGCCAGCGCGTTGTACGGCCTGAAGCAATACGCGGCCGCACGTGACGCGTTCAGCACGTTCACACGCAAATATCCGCAATCCAAGCTCGCGCCCGACGCGTTGTTCGGCCTCGGTCGAACGTACTTCGAGCTTTCTCGCGCCACCGAGGACCCGAAAATTGCCCAACCCGATTTGCAGGACGCGGCCAACACTTTCGAGCAGATCCGCCGGACGTTTCCGCAAGCCGAGAACTTGCCGGATGTGACGTTCCAACTCGGTTACCTCTACAGCTACCTCAACGCCTACGACAAATCGGTCGTGGCGTTTCAGGAATTTGTCACGAAGTGGCCGGCGTACAAGAACCGGGAGGGCAAACTCCTCGCGCCGGAAGCCTCGTATCAACTCGCCCGCAGCCTCGCCGCCACCGGCAAAGTCGACGACGCCGTCGCCGCGTACCGGCAACTCGCCGAGCGCTGGCCGGACAATGAACTCGCTCCGTTCGGCGCGTACGAAATCGCCGGCGTCTATGCCGACGCCAAACGACCGGCTGACATGATCGCCGCCTACCGGGCCTACGCCGAGAAATATCCCCGGCACGCCCGCGTCGGCGATGCGCTCTACGCCATCGCGCAGCAACTCGAAGCGGAGAAGAAGCCGGACGATGCCATCGCCGCCTACCGGCAACTGGTCGAACGCGCCGCCAGTTTCGGCGCGGAATTGCCGGACGACGTGCGCAACGCCGCCGTCGCCGGCCAGTTGCGCGTGGCCGGCATCCTCGAACAACGCGGCTCGCTCGACAACGCGGTCGCCGATTGCGAAACGTTCACCAAGAAATTCGCGGCGGATCCGGTCGCCGTCCGCTCGATGACTTCGCAAATCGGGCAGATGTACCGGCGCGCCAAACGCGCGGCAGACGGTTTCGCCAAGCTCGACCAGATCGTCTCACAGAATTTGCAAAGCCCGGTCATTCGCGTCGCCGCAACGAGCAGCACGATCGAGTTGGCGCTCAGCGAAAAAGATTACCCGCGCGCCTATGCCGGCGCGTTGAAGTTGCTGGCCGACCCGGAACGCGACCGGCTGCCGGCGCTGAGCTACGTCGCCATCGGCAACGCGATGCTCAGGACCGACCGGTTCAATGAAGCGCGGGATGCGTTCGAGAAAACGATCGCGGCGCCGGCCGCGGATGCGCGGATTGCGCCGCTCGCGCAACTGGGGCTCGGTCAAGCGCAGCTCGCGTTGAACCAGCTCGACAAGGCCGAGGCCGCGTTCCAGCAAATGTTACAGGCCGATCCCCAAAGCCCGGTACGACCGGAGGCGGAACTCGGTCTCGCGAAGGTGCTCGAAGCGAAGGGCCGCGTGGACGAAGCCGTGCCGATATATAATAAGGTCCTCGAGGCGTCGCGGGGCGAGGCCGGCTTCGAGTCGGCGTACCGGCTTGGCAACATTGCGCTCGGTCGGACGAACTACAAGGTCGCCCTCGCCTACTACGCGAGGTTGTTGTTTGCCGGCGGGCCGATGGCGGAGGAAGGCGCGTTTCGCTCGGCGCAGTGTCATGCCGGCCTCGGCAACCCGGAGGGGGCGCGCAGCGCGTATCAGGCGTATCTTCGCAGATATCCGAGCGGCCGGTTCGCGAAGGAAGCGCAGGAAAAACTGGCGGCGTTACCGGCTCCCGCGCCGGCACCACAATGAAAGTGATCACGCAAAACTTTGTGACGTGGCTGATGGGCTTGACGCGCATTGCCCGGTATCTCGTCATTGCCGTGTTGTTCCACGTCGTGCTGTTGTTCGCGCTGGCGTCGATCAAGATCGTGGCATACGCGCCGAAGATTGCGGCGTTTTTTACGGGCGCGGAATTGCCGCCACCGAACGAAGAGGAACCCGACCCGTTCGCGCGATTCGGCCCAGTGGATTACAACGGGCCGACGACCGGCGGCGGTGGCGGTATCGGCAAGGAGAAAGGTCCCGGCGGCGTGAAGACGGCCGGTGGAACGCCGGCCGAATACCGGGCGGAGATTTTGAAGGAACAGCGCGTGACGCAACCGCAGGAAGCGGCGGAGGTCATCGGCGTGTTGGCCGATGCTTCGACGGGTGTGGTGCGGCCGGTCGGCACGCCGTCGAGCGTGACGGTTCCCGGGCTCGGCATCGGGAAGGCGGAACTCGGCACGGTGGGCGTGCAAGGGCCGGGCGGAAATATGTACGGCGGCCGGATGGGCGCGGTGAAGATGCAGAACATCAACAAATTCAAGGGCAGCCAGGAAGCCGAAGCGGCGGTGATGGCGGCATTGCGTTGGTTGAAACAGAATCAACGGCCGGATGGTTCGTGGCAATGCGAGCAGAGCGATCCGGCCGGCACGGCGTTGGCGTTGCTGGCGTTTCTGGGACACGGCGAGACGGTGGACTCGCCGGAGTTTGGGGCGTGCATCCAGAAGGCGCTGACGTTTTTGGTGTCGCGCGTGAACCAGAACGGCGGGGTGACTGGGTGGGATTCGAATCATGGGAATGCCGATGGCTACACACAAGGCATTGTGACGTATGCGCTGGGCGAGGCGTATGCGTTGTCGGGGTCGCCGGCGTTGCGCGATCCGTTGCAGCGGGCCATTGGTGCGATCGTGCGGTGGCAGAAGAGTTACCGGGACAATCCCGCGCAGAATGGCGGCTGGCGATACCGCCCGAGCCACCGCGATTCGGATGTGTCGGTGACCGGCTGGATGATCATGGCGTTGAAGTCGGCGAAGAACGCCGGCTTGGACGTGCCGCAAGACGCGTTCGACAACGCCGCGAAGTATTTGTGGAACATGTATGGCGAATGGTATGACGACAAAAAGAACATCACCAACCACGGATTCGGCTACGAAAAACAGGGGGTGGATCTCGGTCCCACCGCGATTGGCGTGATGTGTCTTCAGTTCATGGGACAGGCCAATGATCCGCGGATCAAGGAAGCGCTGAAATACCTGAAGACGCAGAAGGTGGACTGGCGCGGAACGGACGGCTACTGGGTTTTGTACTCCTGGTATTACATGACGCAAGCGATGTTTCAGGCCGGCGGGGATTGGTGGACGTACTGGAACCAGCAGATTCGCGACAATACCGTGCGCGCCCAAAATGAGAACGGAAGCTGGTCGTTACCGGACAAGAGCAAGCTGGAAAATGAAACGATGTCGAAATCGCCGGTGTATTCGACGGCGTTGAGCGCGTTGATTCTGGAAGTGTACTACCGGTACTTGCCGCTGTACCAACTCATGGAACAGCAGCAGGAGAAGCCGGCCAAGTAGTCGGGCCGGTCACTTCTTCGCACCGGCCTTGCACTCGGGTTTGTCTTTGCCGAGACCTTCTTTTTTCGCAGTGATGTTCGCGGCGCCGGGCGCCTTCTCGCGATTCTCGTCGATAAAGCTCTTCCACTTCTCCGGCACGTCACCTTCCGCAAAGATGGCCTCGACGGGGCAGACCGGCACGCAGGCTGTGCAGTCAATGCACTCGTCCACGTTGATATACAGACGGTCGTCGACTTCGTAGAAGCAATTGACGGGACACACTTCCACACAATCGGTGAATTTACAGCCCACACAAGGTTCGGTCACGATGTGCGACATAAGTTCCTCCTGTTGCTGGTTGCGTGTACGTCTGTGATATACTGTCGACAATGGACGTTGCCAAGAGTAAATTGACGACGCGCGTCCGGAAGGTCAGGCACACACTCCGCGCCACGTACCCGGACGCGGAGTGCGCGCTGCATCACACCAATCCGCTGCAACTTCTCGTCGCCACCATCCTAAGCGCGCAATGCACCGACGAACGCGTCAATCTCGTCACGCCGGCTTTGTTTGCGAAGTATTGCACTGCCGGTGACTTCGCCGCCGCGCCGGCCGGCGAGTTGGAAGCGATGATTCGCAGCACCGGTTTCTTCCGCAACAAAACGAAGTCCATCCGGAAATGCTGCCGCACACTCGTCGAGCGCCATTCCGGAAAAGTACCGGACACGATGGCGGAACTGATTCAACTCGATGGTGTCGGCCGCAAAACCGCGAGCGTCGTGCTCGGCGTCGCCTACCGGAAAGCCGAAGGCATTGTCGTGGACACGCACGTCGCGCGGTTGTCGTACCGGCTGGGGTTGACGCGGCAGCGCACTGCCGAGAAGATCGAGCAGGCGTTGATGAAGATTGTGCCCCGGCAGGACTGGATCGATTTTTCGCATCTGCTCATCTGGCATGGCCGGCGCCGGTGTTCGGCGCGGCGACCGGATTGCGAACATTGTGAAGTCCTCAAACTGTGCCCACGGATCGGAGTGAAATCATGAAGGAAGGCGACCGAGCCCCGTCATTCCCGGAACTCGAAGCCCACGCCGGCAAGACGGTCGTGCTGTATTTCTATCCGAAGGACGACACACCGGGATGCACGGTCGAAGCGTGCGAGTTGCGGGACGCGCACGCGAAGATCGCCGGCAAGGACGCGGTTGTGCTCGGCGTCAGCCCGGACTCCGTGAGGTCGCACGAGAAATTCGCGACGAAGTTCAACCTTCCCTTCACCCTCGTACCGGATGAGGACCACCGGATTTGCGAAGCGTACGGCGTGTGGACAAAGAAGTCGATGTTCGGTCACAAGTACATGGGCGTCGAGCGGACGACGTTCGTGATTGATCCCGCCGGCAAGATCAAAAAGATCTTCGCGAAAGTCAAACCTGCTGGTCACGCCGCCGAAGTGCTCGCGGCGATCTAGGGGTACGTGACTTTGATGCGATAGAACTTGACCGGTTGGACTGCGTTTACGTCCGTGATGGCTCGTTCGGTCCCGTTGTCGGTGGTGAAGATGCCGATCAGGGGCGCATAGCTGCCGGTCGCGAAGTTGGTGCGAAACTCCGGCGTGTAGATCCGGTCGGACCAACGCGGGCTGAAGATGAGTCGTTTCCGGCGAGGTTGCGTCGCCACCGATTCAATCCGGAGAACGAAAAGCGAGGCTGCATTCGTCGGCGACACGCCGGTCGTGTACTCGAACTGATTGTTTTGCCCGTCGCCATCTGGATCAGCGGTGGACGCGGCGCTGGGATTGTTGACGCCGAAGTATTGCACCTGCCAACTGTCCGGCAGGCCGTCGCCCGCATATGTGCCGAGGTTGTCGGGATTCGAGTCGAGAACGGTGAACGTGATTGTGTTGCTTGCGCCGAGGTAGTACCCACGCGCGCCGGCCGGTGTGTTGGTGTACACGATGCCGGCGGCGGCAACCCCGTCGGCATCGATGGAGAGTATCGGGCCGGTGACGAGACTCCAACCGATGTCCGCTCCGGTCAGCACCGTGATGGTCGCGTCATCCATCGTCGCGTTACCGGCTAGTTGGCTCGTACCGGTTTCGCTGACCGGCGATGGCGAGGCTGTTAAAAGAAGATTGGTAGCGGTAGTCGGCAACGCCACAATACCACCGCCGATGCTGTCGAGACTGGCTTCGAGAGCGTAGCCGGCACTGGAGGATCTCCCACCGCCGGCATTGACGGTTCCGACGACGCTGCCGGCCTGCGCCCCGGAGGCGAGACTTGCGCTAAGAATCAGTGCTGCACATTTGTTCATTTTGCGGGCTGTTGGAGTCTCTGGAGTGTTGCCTCCAGTTCACCGATGCGTTTTTCGAGTTCGGCATTCTGGCGCTTAAGTGTGCCGACCGCGCTCTCGACGTAATCCTTGCTGACGAGTTCCGCTCCGGCAGGATTGAGGTTGGTGGAGTACAGCGTGACCGGGGTCTGTCCGTTGGTGACGTAGCGAGTCGAGTTCTTATACCAATCGAGCAAGTCCGCGTACTTGAATGAACCGTCAGCGTTTCTCACGGTGAGAAACAATGCGTCGGCGACGCCGGGGCCGGTGTAGATACGGCGTTGCAACAAGCCCCAGTTGTTGCGGCTCGCGGCGGCGCCCGAGTCATACGCTTCGGTCGGGATCCAACCGGCTTTGTACGTGAGGACGAGGTTGCCGTTGTTGTAGACGTCCACCCAATCGGCCACGGAATCGCGCAGCGAGCTGTCGTAGGGCGTGATGTCGCGGATGGCGCCGGCGGTGTTCGTGTTGTTGACGTTGAGATTGCAGCCGATGATCGTGGTGGCGTTGTTGGCGACCGCGACGGAATAGTTGGTCTTGCTGCTGCCGAAATCCTTGATCTGAGTATTGAGGATCGTCAGTCCGCTGGCGACGCCGGCGTTGGTGGACACAATGGCGTCGTAGCCCAAATGTTCCATGTTGCATCCGCTAATGAGTGTGTTGTTCTGCTCGTTCAGCACTTGAGTCAACTGACCGGTCGCGCCCATGTCGCAACTCATCAGGGAGTTGTTGGCGCCGCCGGGGGCGAAGTGGACGCCGAGCTTGTTGTAGCCAATCCAACAACTGCGCACGACGGTGTCGAACACCGCACCCGTGAACTTGACGCCCGTGTTGCACGCGTCGCCCGGTTGGTCTCCAATCCGCGTCATCTCTACGACCGATCCGTAGCCGCCGTTGAACAGAACGCCGATGTTGAAACCGCGAATCAAACAGTTGCGAATCGTTCGGTTGCCGCCGGCGTTCACCGCGTCGGAGTTAATGGCCGACTTCGTGGACACGAGCTGGCCGGGGCCATGGATATTCAAGCCTTCAATCACCTGATAGCTGCCTTGGTCGTCGACGTAGAGAGCGTCAATATCGGCGGTCGTGCGAATCGTGGACTGTGGGCGAGCACCGGCAGTTGAGGGCATCGCCGCGCCACGCAGCCGGACACTCGGCGGAATGTGCAGCGAACTGGAAATGAGATATGTCCCGGTCGGAAAGTAGACGACCTTTCCGCTGTTCGTCACGGCGTAAATCGAGAATTGGATGGCCGCCGTGTCGTCGGCGAGGCCATTACCGGCTGCGCCGCCGTCGGTGACCACGTTGTAGAAATCAAACCCCGCCAACTGCTCCGTCGTCGCCACCACGCCGCCGTTGAGCGAGACGCCGAGCTGATTGTTGGTGATGATGCCACGGGGAACGTTGCCGGCCACCATCGCGTAGCCTACCGCGGCAATACGTTGGTCGGGAGACAGAAGCTGCGGGCCGGTGATGCCATCGTTGAACCACACTCGCAAGCGCACGTCCGCGTTTGTGAAAACCGCCGGGGAAATGCCGGCAACCATGTTCGCGATCGTCGTGTCGCCGAGCAGCACGCTGTACGAGCCTTTCGTCACGGGTACCGGCACGGCGGCAGTCGGTTGGCCGCCGGCAAGGCTGCTGCCATCGTTACTCCAATAGGTCACGTTGCCGGTGCCGTTGACGAGCGCGAATTTGAATTGGCCGGCGCCGGTGAAGTTGGTGCCACCAACGGTTACGCGGCCCTGGTAGTTGATCAGTTGCGGCACTTGAGCGTGCAGTGTGGTCGCGGCAAAGATCGCGGTGAAAACAATTACGCAGGTAATCTTCATAGAGACTTGGTTTGCTTTTCGGTATGCCGGTGAGCTCTTGCGTTGCTTCTCTGCAATCCAGTAAATTCCTGCCGCGCAGCAAAGTCGAGAAGATTCTACGGCCCGGCCACGCTTGACAGCCGGGCACAGAGGTCTATGCTTCGTCCCGGCGAACTGAGATGCAGAAGAAGAAAGACTGATTGAAGGCGATCATTACCGGCGGGCGCGGAACGGTTGGTTCCGCGCTCGCCCGTTTTTTATCCGCGCGCGGCGACGAAGTCGTTTTGTGGGATCGCAGCGCCGTGCCCATCGACCGGTATCAGCCGATGGAAGACTTCGTGCGGCGCGAAAAACCGGATGCGCTGTTCCATCTCGCGATTGCATCGAAGGGTACCGGCAAGCCGAACGAATCGTGGCTCGTTCACTACGAATGGACGAGTGAGTTGGCGTGGATTTGCCGGCAGGTCGGTGTGCGCTTCGTGTTCACGAGCAGCGTGATGGTGTTCTCCGACAACGCGAAGGGCCCGTTCACACTCGATTCCGTTCCCGATGCGCCGGAAGATTACGGCTACGAGAAACGGATGGCCGAGCAACGCGTCTTCCACCAAAATCCGGCCGCCATTGTCGCCCGGCTCGGCTGGCAAATCGGCGAGGCGGCCGGCTCGAACAACATGATCGATTTCTTCGAGAAGCAGATGCGCGAGAACGGCGTCATCAACGCCGGTCGCCGCTGGCTACCAGCCTGTTCCTTTGTCACCGACACCGCCGCCGCGCTTGCGTCGCTCACCGCGCCCGGCCTCCATCTGATTGACGGCAACAAGAAGTGGAACTTCTACGAGATTGCCGGCGCGTTGAACGAGTTACATGGCCGGCGTTGGAAGATTGTGCCGAACGATGATTTCGTCTACGACCAGCGCATGATGGATCCGCGCGGGCCGGTTGCATCGCTCCAGACGCGACTCAAATCGTTGTCCTAGTACCGAGGGTACACCGGCTTCGGCTCGACGATGGCCGGTTCGAGAATCGAGACGAACCAAGCGTCAGGTCGTCGGGCCGCACCAGCCGCAGTCAGCCTGCCCACCGCATCGTTGTAGTGGCTGCGCGCCTGTTCACGAACTTCGTACAACGCTTTCAGCTCCTGCAACTCGGGGTTCTTCGTAGCGTCATGCTCTTCGTAGAACGTCTTGAGTTTTCCCTCAATTGTCTTGAACTCCTCGCTGAGGTGTTTGACCTCATCCATCAATGGGCGCAGCGCTTCCTCGGAGGTCGTAACGCGCTGTTCATCGCGTAGCTTTAGATACTCCTCGGCTAGTGTATCCGCAAACTTCTTGGCGAAATCTGCCGATGGACTGTCCACCGAGATAACAATGATGGATGAGTCGCGCATGGGTTCAACCTTCAGGTCGACGAGGTTGTTTCGAACTTCTTCGTCAGTCTTCTGCATTCGCCGCTGAACGCGACGCAGCATCGTCTGACTCATCAAGGCATCCATCTGAACAGCCAGAAAGCGACCCTCTTGTGTCTGCGTTATCTCGTTTGCTGGCACCGATGCTGCCGTCGTTTGCACCAAGAGCCTCGCATTTGCTCGGTAGATTGGCGTTCGAGGCCTGCAGCTCGTCGCAAGCAAAACGCTCAGAAGCACCGCACAGGACAGTAACGATTTCATGGTTGCCGGTGGGTGGCCTTGACGAGTTTCGTGAACATCTGCGTCTTGTGCAGGAGATGCGGGTCCTGGTCGAGTTCGGCGACGGTCTTATGAAGCCGGTAACTCCAGTTGCCTTCGCTCACGGCGCCGGGAACGTTGAAGCGGTCTTCCGTGCCAAAGATGTCGGTAATCATAAATACCGCGAGCCATGACGGCGCATGGAGCACGGCGCGAAGAATCAAAGAGTGGATGTGATCGTTGAACTCCCGCGACGGCGCTTCGTGTTCCGCGCCGCAGTATTTCATCCAGCGTTTCAAGTCCCAACGAGCGCCGTCGTCGCCGGCATCCGCCTTTTCCCAAAGTTCACGCCACATCTTGGCAATCGGATCGTGATCGTGCGTGGCCGGCGTGGCGAGTGAGAGCTTGGGATACGTCTTTGCTTCGACAAACGAGAAATCTTTCTCGCGCAGGAAGTGTGGGACTTTGTAGCCGGGAATCTTGAGGTGTTCGAGGGATACCGGCACGTAGGGCGGTACGACACCGAGGTCCTCGGCGACGACGGCCGTGTCACCGGCTGCTTCGAGCACCATCGCGAGAAGTTCTTCGCCCTGCTTCTGATTTAACGTTGCGCCTTCCTTCGTCTCGTCTGAGTGCGCCTGAAACTGCGGGAGACGACCACCGGTATGTTTCTTGGCCTCGGCTTCGGTCATTGGCAGGAACTTGTCGTTGTGTTTCGGCTGCCACGGGAAGGCGTAGATGCGGAAGAAACCGAGCACGTGATCGATGCGGAACAGATGAAACACTTTGTGGATGTTGCCGCACCGGATGCGCCACCAATCGTGTTTGCGCTCGCGCGACACGTCCCACTTGTACAATGGGATGCCCCAGTTCTGTCCCCACTTCGCCGTGAACGGGTCGCACTTGAACACCTTCTCCGCCGGGCAACCGCCACTCCAGTCGAGATCGAAGATTGCGCGATTGCCCCACACGTCCGAGCTGTACCGGTTCACGCCGAACGGAATGTCGCCCATCAAATACACTTTCTTCTTCGTGCCGTGGTCCTTCACGGCCATCCACTGCTCGAACGCAATCCATTGCACGTAGGCGCAGAACAAAATCCGGTCCGCATACTCTTCGCGCTGCTTGGCCGGCAACGAGAGAAACCACGACCACGCCTTCTTCGGATTCTGCCGGTCCAGCGGCCACTCGTCCCACGTCGGCCAGTCGTTGTAGTCTTCCATCAACACGCGAAAGAACGCGTAGTCAGAAATCCAATCGCCGTTCTCTGCGAGAAACGCGCGAAACTGTTCACCCCGCTCCGCCTTCTTGTTCCAATACTTCGTCAGAAACGAATCGAACGCCGCCCGCAGTAGTTTGCGCTTCAGCGCCTTCACCTTCGGATATCGTACCGGGCCCGCGCGCAATTCCTTCAACACTTCCGGCGTCGCGATCTCCTTGAATTTCGCTGCTGATAACTCCGGCAAGAGGTCCGGCGAGATCGCAATCGTCGTCGGATCAAGCGCTAAGGAACTAATCGCATTGTACGGCGAATTATCGTCGCTCGTCTCATTGATCGGCAATACCTGCAGCATCGAGATCCCATGCCGGTGACACCAATCAATCAGTTGCCGGACCCCTTCCGTGTCGCCGATTCCCAAATCATCTTCGGTTCGAATCGAGAATACCGGACACAGAATGCCGGCCAGTTTCTTGTCGGGTGAAAGTTTCATGCGCTGGGTAGTTTTTACAGGAATGGCGTAGGAGACGAAAGACTAAACGGCAACCCACGGCGAACGGCAAGGCCGAGATACAGGTGCCCGCAATCTCGTCAACTTCCGGCTTTACATTTCTCAACGCCTCGCCAACCATGAATTGTCGGCATTTGGACGAGGATACATTCTCCGCCCAGCGTTCAGCAGGCTAGGCGTGCGCCGCAGACGCAGTCTAACATTCGCGCCTGAAGGATTTCTGACGATGGCTCAACTACTACATACGATAACGAACGCTCTCGCATATTGCGGCAGAATAACAAGTGCAGTAGATCTTTTGCCAATTGCCGTTACCTTTCTCGCGGTCACTATACCGGTCTTCATTTTCGCTGTGACACTTCTAGGCAGCGCAGTCGCCCGCGCACAACAAGAAGAGGAACGAAGAAAGGAGGAGCAACGAAAGGATTTGGACCTCAAGATTCAAGACCTTCAGAATAAGATTAACGCCTTGAAGGAATCAGGCGACAGCAGTCAACTGGAAGCCCAGTTGAAACAATTCAACGACGCCAAGAAGAAGTTCTCGAAAGAGCTCGTTGACATACGAAGAAAATACTCGCGCCTAGAGTTTAACCAGTGCGTCACGATACCAGGCAGCCTGTTTCTTGTCTCAGCAATGCTGGCTCAAACATCTAAGCTCATCACAGTTTCTGAAGTCTCGTTTATCGTGTGGCTGCTCGCCGCAATCACCCTCGGTTGGGGGCTTTACCGTCTTTCACTAAGTCTTATCCTAGTTCAGGAGATAAGCCTCTCCTCGCAGGAGTTGCAGCACAAGAAAATGACTGAGGCATTCAAAGCCGCGTTACACGCTTTTGAACAGGAGAGACAAGCGCAACTTAAGATCACCATCGTGTCTCCTGTCTTCCCGCATAAGTGCAAGCCCGATTCAGAAATCCGAATCCAGACGAGAACTGGTCTTACGAAGGGGCGAGTGGCGCACAATGTTGAGATTTGGTTCTATGTTCCCGATGGATTCGGCTTGGTTAATCCCCCAGAGAACAAAGCTTGGCGACAGGCTTCTGATTTTGTTGTTCCGAATATCCGAACGGTGAAGTTCGAGCTGAACTCCATCAGGTTTGGTCCCTATACGCCGAATGTGTTAGTACTCAAGGCACCAAGCATCGCAGGCAAGTACACATTGATGTATAGGGCCGATGCAGATGAGGTCACGCTTGGACGGGAAAACCTAGGAGAGATTCTAGTGGAAGTCTAACGCGCTTACCTGACTGCAGTCACCAACCGATATCATCAGCATCTATTCCCTGCCGACAAACTGTTCCCCGATAAGAGGAGCGCGACTATCTCGGCGTACATGGCGGTTGCGCCTCAGCGTCAGAGCTTCGCCACTTTCACGTCGAGGATGTCCTTGTCGGATTTGATTTCGGCGAGGGCGGCGTCGGACGGGGCGCTGTCGAGATTCAAGACGGTGAGGGCTTGACCGCCTTCCTTGTCGCGGCCGAGGGACATGCCGGCAATGTTGATCTTGTGCTTGCCCATGATGGTGCCGATCCAACCGACGACGCCGGGACGGTCTTTGTTGCGCATCATGAATAGCACGCCGGCGGGGACGGCCTCGACCGGCATGTCGTTGATGCGGACGATGCGCGGGTTGTTGAACGAGCCGTAGAACGTGCCGGCCACGCTATGGCCATCGGCGCGGACGGAAATCAATTCCGTGTAATCTTCGGACTCAGCGGTTTTGGTCTCCTCGATGCGGATGCCGAGATTGTCGGCCACGTAGGGCGCATTGACGTAGTTCACATCGGCACCCTGAGATTTTTCGAGGAAGCCCTTGAGAATCGCGCGCTGAATCGGGTTCGTCTCCCATTCCGCGGCTTTGCCGAGAAACTCGATGGTGAGCCGGTCGATCCGCGACGGCGCGAGTTGGGCGAGCAACCGGCCCATCGTCTCGCCAAACGCCAACACGGGCCGGAGTTTCTCCAACACCTTCGCGTCAATCGTCGGCATGTTCACCGCGTTGCGAATCGTCCCACCGGCCAACACATCGGCAATCTGCTCGGCGACTTCGATGCCGACCGCTTCCTGCGCTTCTTCCGTGGACGCGCCGAGGTGCGGGGTCATAATGACGGCGTCGAGCGTGAGGAGGGGCGAATCTTTCGGTGGCTCGACCTCGTACACGTCGAGCGCCGCGCCGGCTACCTTGCCCGACCGGATGGCGTCGGACAAATCCTTCTCGTTGATGATGCCGCCCCGGGCGCAATTGATGAGGCGTACACCGTCTTTCATCTTGGCGATGGTGTCCCTGTTGATCATGCCGCGTGTCTCGTCGGTCATCGGCACATGAACGGTAATGAAGTCTGACCGGCTGTAGATCTCGTCAAGTTCGCAGACCTCGACCTGCAGCGATTTGGCCCGGCTGAGGCTGAGAAATGGATCGTACACGAGCACACGCATCCCGAACGCGATGGCGCGGCGCGCGACTTCGCTGCCGATGCGGCCCATGCCGACAATGCCGAGCGTTTTGTTGTAAAGTTCAACGCCCTCGAACGATTTGCGGTCCCACTTGCCGGCTTTCATCGAGCCGTGCGCTTGGGGGATGTTACGCGCCAACGCCATCATCATCGAGAACGTGTGTTCGGCGGTGGAGATCGTGTTGCCGCCCGGCGTGTTCATCACGATGATGCCGCGTCGTGTGGCGGCGTCCACGTCCACGTTGTCCACGCCGACGCCTGCCCGGCCGATGACGCGCAGTTTCTTGCCGGCCTCGATGACCAGTTTGTTGACCTTCGTCTGGCTGCGGACGATGAGCGCGTCGTAGTGGCCGATGATTTGGAGGAGTTGGTCCTCTTTCAAGCCGGTATTCACATCCACGTGAAACGCCGGGTTCCGCCGCAGCATCTCAACGCCGCGCTCGGAAATCGGGTCGGCCACTAAAATCTTTGCGGTATCCATAAAGGCGCTGATGTTATAGTAGAAGTCGCACGACAATGAAACAGATAAAGCTCTATTCGCGTGACCTATGCGGTTGGTGTCAGGACGCGAAGGTGTACTTGCGTGAGCGCAACATTCCGTTCGAGGAGATTGACGTGGGACGCAACCCGGCAGCGAATGCCGAGATGGAAAAGCTTTCCGGCCAACGCTACGTACCGACGATCGTGGTGGACGGGAAGGTGCTGGCGAATTTTGATGTCGAGCAGTTGGAGAAGTTTCTTAGGGGGCTCAATTAGCCGACCCGAGATCGAAGATCAGCAGCGCAGCGATCACGATAATCCAAGTGGAGACGCAGGCGCACACGGCAGCCGCGAGATCATCCAACACAATGCCCCATCCGCCGGGAAGCTTCTGCAGTTCGCGGATGTACAGCGGCTTCCAGACATCGAAGGCGCGAAACAGAATCAGAGCGAGCAGTATCGCCCACCACTTCCAGTACAACTCCTGCCCACTCATCGCCAGCGGCACCGCGACAATCTCGTCGATCACCACTCGCGGCGGGTCCGTCTCCCCCATCCCGCGCGCCGCTTGACCCGAGCACCACACCGCCACCGCGATGCCGGCGACGACGGCCACCCAGTACAGTTGAGGATTCGGGATACGAGTCAGCAGGCACCAGTAACCCAACCCGAGAATCGAGCCGGCCGTTCCTGGCGCCACGGGGATCCGCCCTACCCCCAAACCCATCGCGACAAACGTGATGCTGCGGTCAAACATTCCGTAGAAGCAACGCGCGGTTCTTGTAAAGGTACGCGATTCCCGAAATCAAAGTCAACGCCACAGTCGCCAGCATCAACCACAACGTCACGACCGAAAATAGCGTGTCGAACCGTGCTCGCTCCAGCCCGAGGCAATTCCAGTCTTCCCGGGCCGCCAGTCCCACCAGCACCACGATGATCGTCGCCATTTGCCAAAACGTCTTGTGCTTGCCCAACCGCTCGGCCTGCAACACCACGCCTTGCCCGCCGGCCACCAGCCGCAACCCGGTCACCAGGAAATCCCGGGCCACGATCACCAACACCATCCACGCCTGCACCAGCGCATCCCCCCGGTAATCCTTCTGTTCGATGAAACAGATGAACGCCGCCGTCACCAGAATCTTGTCCGCGACCGGGTCCAGCAACGCCCCAAACGCCGTCCCCTCTTTGCGCCGTCGCGCCATCGCGCCGTCCAGCCAATCCGTCAAGCCCGCCACGACGAAAATCGCCAGGGCAACCGTCTTGGCGAACGGCACGTGCTGCCGGACCATGCCGCTGGCCGGCAACAACAACGCCATCACAAAAAACACGGTAAGCACAATCCGTCCGACCGTCAGCCGATTCGCGAGGTTCATGCGCCGCCGATTCTAAACCGCCCCATCGCCCGCCACAAGCCCGTTGGCGGGCTGCCCGTGCCCGGCTGAGTAATGGCTTGACCGGCTTTGCCGGTTTGCCTATAGTTTCCCCGGAAATCTGTGGCGGAGTTGGAAGAGTGGGTAGAAAACCCACTTTTTTGTTCCCCGAATGGGGCGACGCCACGGCGGGAACCGTACGAATGAATGGCGAACTGATAGCCGTGCTGGAGTACTTGCAGCGCGAGAAGGGTATCGACAAAGAGACCCTGCTTCAAGCTGTCGAGCAGGCCCTGCTGCAGGCGTCCAAGAAATCGGTCGGGCCGGCCCGGGACCTCCGCATCGAGATTGATCGCAAGACCGGCGAAATCAAAGCCTACGCCAAGCTCCTCGTCGTCGAACACGTCGTCAACAAACACGACGAGATTACCCTCGCCGACGCGCGCCGACGCAACCCGAACGTCCAGCTCGGCGAGAACGTGGACGTCGAGGTCACCCCGCAGAATTTCGGACGCATTGCCGCCCAGACCGCCAAGCAAGCGATGCTCCAGCGTATCCGGCAGGTCGAGAAGAACATGGTCTTCGAGGAGTTTAAGGGCCGCGCCGGCGATATCGTCAGCGGCACTGTCCGCCGCTTCGAGCGCAGCGACGTGCTCGTGGACCTCGGCAAGATCGAGGCCATCATGCCCAGCCGCGAACGCGTTCCCACCGAGGAATACCAGCCCGGCGACCGGGTGCGCGCCTACATCCTCAGCGTCAGCAACGCCGTGCATGGCCCCGAGATCATCCTCTCGCGCAGCCACCCGGATTTCGTGAAGCGGCTCTTCGAACTCGAAGTCAGCGAGATCGCCGACAAGACCGTCGAAATCAAAGCCATCGCCCGCGAGGCCGGCTACCGCACCAAGATCGCCGTCATTTCCCGTGACGAGAAGGTCGATCCCGTCGGCGCCTGCGTCGGCATGCGCGGCATGCGCGTCAAGAACATCGTCCGCGAACTCAACAACGAGAAGATCGACATCATCCGGTGGGACCCGCATGTCCGGCAGTTCGTGGCTAACGCGCTCACACCGGCCAAGCTCAAGAACCTCATCATCGATGAGCCCACACGGTCCGTCCGCATCATCGTCGATCCCGACCAACTTTCGCTGGCCATCGGCAAGAAGGGCCAGAACGCCCGGCTCACCTCCAAGCTCACCGGCTGGAGAATTGATATCGAGAAGGAAGAAGTGGTCGAGGTCGGCTTCGAGACCAAGGTCGCGCGTGCCATCGAACAAATGGCCGCCATCCCCGGTATCGATCGCGCCACCGCCGAAGCTCTCGTCAAGCACGGCTTCCTTTCTCTTGAAGGATTACTCACTGCGGAAGCTGGCGATCTCAAGGACATCGTCGGCGAAGACAAAGTCAGCGAAGTGCTGAAGGCCGTCGCTGCCGAACACGAAAAACGCGACGCCGTCGCCCCCCAACCGGCCGCGACCACCGAGGAGACTCGACCGAGCGCATGAGCATTCGCGTCCATGATCTGGCCAAGCGTTGCGGTCTCTCGAACAAAGAGATGGTCGAGAAGCTCCACGCCATGAAGTACCCCGTGAAGAGCCACTCGAGCACGGTGGACAAGATCACGGCGGAATCCATCGAACAAGAATACGGCTACGTCCCACCGGCCCCGCCCGCGCCGGCACCGCAGCCAGAAACCCCAACCGCTCCGGTCCTCGCACCGGCACCAGCGACGGCTACCGCCACCGCGACGCTCGAAGCTCCGGCCACCATCACACAGAGACCGGCCACCCTTTCCAAACCGGCAGCGCCCCACACCATCGTCACACCGTCCGCGCTTCCCAAAGTAGCACCGGCGGTTGTGAGGCCGGCGGCTCCGCCTGTCACGCCTCCGATGCCGGTAGCGCCCCCGGTACCCAAACCGGCACCGCACAAGATCGCCGCGCCGGTGTCCGCCAAGATTCCGTCGCCCACCAAGCCGGTAGTCGTCGTCCCAACGGCCGCGCCACCGGCGTTTACGGTGGACGACAAGGGCAACAAAGTTATCACGATGAAGCCGCCGATCATCGTCCGCGAGCTTGCTCAGCGCGTCGGCGTGAAGCCGCACATCATGCAGGGCGAATTGATGCAGATGCAAATCTTCGCCAACCTCAACGAATCCATCGGTGAAGACATTGCCCGCAAGATTGCCGAGCGACACGGTTTTGTGTTCGAGGCCGAAAAGCGCGCCAAGGGCGAAGGCGTCATTCACAAGCCCGCGCCGCCGAAAGGCCCACCGGAAGCCGAGGACAAGTCCGAGGACTTGGCCCTGCGCCCGCCGGTCGTCACGTTCATGGGTCACGTCGATCACGGCAAGACGTCGTTGCTCGACGCCCTCCGGCAGACCAACGTGGCCGGCGGCGAGAGCGGCGGCATCACCCAGCACATCGGCGCCAGTGTGGTGACGACGCCCGAGGGCAAGAACATCGTGTTCCTCGACACACCCGGCCACGAAGCGTTTACCAAGATGCGCTCGCGCGGCGCGAACATGACGGACATCGTCGTGCTCGTCGTCGCCGCCGATGACGGCGTGATGCCGCAGACGATCGAGGCGCTCAACCACGCCAAGGCCGCGCAAGTACCGATCATCGTCGCCGTCAACAAATGCGATTTGCCGACGGCCAATCCCGATCGCGTGAAGAAGCAATTGCAGGAACGCGGACTCCAACCCGAAGGCTGGGGCGGCGACACGATCATGGTGGATGTCTCGGCCACGACGAAGAAGGGCCTCGACCAGTTGCTCGAAATGATTTTGCTGCAAGCCGAGGTCATGGAGTTGAAGGCCAGCCCGAAACGCGCCGCCAAGGGCAACGTCATCGAAGCGCAGATGGAGCCCGGCATGGGGCCGACCGCAACGGTGCTCGTCCGCAAAGGCACGCTGAAGATCGGCGATGCGTTGATTTGCGGGCCGCACGGCGGCAAGGTCAAGGCGCTCATCGACGACAAAAATCAGCGCGTGAAGGAAGCGACGCCATCGTTCCCGGTCAAGATCGTCGGCCTGTGGGGCGTGCCGGAGCCGGGCACGGAGTTCACCGTGCTCAAGACCGAGAAGGAAGCGCGCGAACTCAGCAGCCAACGCCAACTCGAAGCCCGCGCCACCGGCGCTGCCGAAGCCGGGCCGCGCACGACGCTCGAAGCGTTGATGGGCCAAATCGAGGATGGCCGGAAAAAGAAACTCCACCTCGTCATCAAGTCCGATGTGCAAGGTTCGCTCGAAGCCATTTCCGAATCGCTCGGCAAACTCAAAGGCGACAAGGTCGAGATCGACATCATCCACGGCGCCGTTGGCAACGTGAATGAGAACGACGTGTTGCTGGCCAGTGCTTCGGATGCGGTCATCATCGCGTTTCGCGTCAAGAACGAGAGCGGCGTCACTGACGTGGCCAAGCGCGAAGGCGTGCAGATCAAACTCTACAGCATCATTTACGAATTGATCGAACAAGTCGAGGAGGCGATGGAAGGCTTGCTCGAGCCCGAATCGAAGGAGACCATCACCGGCCACGCCGACGTCAAGAAGGTCTTCGAGCTTTCCAAGGGCGCGCCGGTGGCCGGTTGCCTCGTCAGCGATGGCCGCATCAGCCGGTCGGGCCGCGTGCGATTGTTGCGCCGCCGGGCGGTGCAATACGACGGCCGCATCGCCAGCCTCAAACATTTTCAGGACGACGCCAAGGAAGTCAAAGCCGGCCAGGAATGCGGCATCCGGTTGGACAACTTCTCGGAGTTCCAGGAGGGCGACGTGCTCGAATGTTATACTGTCGAGAAGGTCGCCGCTAAACTGTAAACCCCTAACCCGTACCGGAGGAGGCCACACGGGATGCGTCAGGATGTTTCGAGCGTCTCTCCATCCGCCCCTCCCCTCCACGCCATGAGCACTCATCGCATTGAACGCGTTTCCGAGTTGGTCAAACAACAGGTCAGCGAAATCATCCAGGAACTCACTTTGACCGATTGCGGCTTCATCACGGTCACCGCCGCCAAAGTGAGCCCGGATCTCAAAGACGGCCGCATCTACATCAGCGTCATCGGCTCGGCAGAAAAACAACGCCGCGCCCTCGACACGCTGGCCTCGCTGCACGGCCACATCCAACGCGAACTCGGCAGCCGCATCATTTTGAAGTACACGCCCCATCTCGCGTTCGTCCTCGACGAAACCGAAGCCCGCGCCGAACGCATCGAACACCTGCTCGACGAACTCGGAGACGCCTCCGTCCATGAGTGATGCGTGCCTCCAGATTGCCGGGTTGCTGCGCTCGGAAAAGACGTTCCTGGTGCTCACGCACTTCCGGCCCGACGGCGACGCCATCGGCTCCCAGCTCGCCCTCGCGCTGTTGCTCCGTGATCTCGGTAAACAGGTCGAAGCGTGGAACGATGACGACGTCCCGGCCAAATTCCACTTCCTCCCCCACGCCAATTTGATCCGGAAACCACCGGCCGAGCCGAAGGATTTCGACGTGGTTATCTCCGTCGATGCCTCGACGTGGGCGCGCGTCGGTACTGCCGCTCAGAAAATCAAGAGCCGGAAGCACTTCGTCAACATCGATCACCACATCAGCAACGACAAATTCGGCGAGATCAATTGGATCGTGCCGGAAGCGCCCGCGTCCGGCCAGATCGCTTACGATCTCATCCAACGCGGCGGCTTCACGCTCACGCGCGACATCGCGACGTGCCTGTTCGCCGCCATCTCGACCGATACCGGATCGTTCAGCTTCCCCAACACCACCGCCGAATCGTTGCGCGTCGCGGCGGATCTCATCGAGGCCGGTGTGGATGTCGGTGACCTGAGCCGGCGTGTGTACGAAAGCTATCCCTACGCTCGCGTTCAGCTGCTGCAAATGACGCTCGCTGATCTCAAGCTCGTCGATGCCGGCCGCGTCGCCTATTTCTGGGTCACCAAGGACATGCTTGAGGAATCCGGGGCCAAACGCGAAGACACCGAAGGCCTCATCGACTACGCCCGCTCGATCGAAGGCGTGCTCGTCGCCGTCCTATTCGAGGAACTCGACGAGCCGAACAAAGTCCGCATCAGCCTTCGGTCGAAACATCCGAAGGTGGATGTGAATTCCATTGCCCGGCACTTCGGCGGCGGCGGCCACAAGGAAGCGGCCGGCGCGCGCATTACCGGCGAATCTCACGAGGTCGAACAGCGCGTCATCGCTGCCGTCGCCGCCACGCTCAAGACCGCCGGTCTCTAAGAATGCAACCGCAGCTCAGCCCTTTTGATGGCGTTCTGCTCGTGGACAAGCCTCCCCGGCTGACCTCACACGATGTCGTAGATCGCGTCCGCCGGCATTTCGGTTTCAAGAAGGTCGGTCATTGCGGCACGCTCGATCCCGCGGCGACCGGCTTGCTCATTCTCGTCATCGAGCGCGGCACGAAGCTTCAGAACCACATCATGTCCGATGACAAGACCTACGAAGGCGTGATGCGGCTCGGCGTGACGACCGATTCGCACGACGCCGACGGCAAGATCCTCACGGAAATGCCGGTGCCGCAGCTGACCCCGGCCGACATCGAACGCGTGTTCGCGCAGTTTCGCGGCGACCTCCAGCAGGTTCCGCCGATGGTCAGCGCCATCAAGCACGAAGGCACGCCGCTCTACAAACTCGCGCGCAAAGGTCAGACCGTCGAACGCGAGGCTCGCCTCGTCCACATCTACGATCTCCGCGCGCTGAAGGTCGAACTGCCGGACGTGCAACTGATCTGCACCTGCACCAAAGGCACCTACGTCCGCACGTTGTGCCACGACATCGGGACGACGCTCGGCTGCGGCGCCCACCTCGCCTCGCTCCGCCGCACGCGCTCCGGCCAGTTCAACGTGAGCGATGCCAAGACGCTCGACGAATTGCTCAAGCTCGCGCGCCCGCAACTGCAACCGCTCATCATCCCCATTCTGAAATTGCTCCGCGTCTCCGCGTGACATGCAAGTCGTCCGCACATTCGAAGAACTGGCGTCCCCGGCCAGCGACGTGTTTCTGGCCATCGGCATTTTCGACGGCGTGCATCTCGGCCACCAACGCGTCATCGGCCAGGCCCGCGACGACGCGCGCGCCGCCGGTGGCCGCGCCGTCGTGCTCACGTTCGATCCCCACCCCATCCGCGTCCTCCAACCGGACCGCGCGCCGCTGCTCCTCACGTCCACGGAACACAAACTCGCGTTGATCGAGAAGCTTGGCGTGGATGCGACAGTCGTAATGACCTTCGACAAGAATTTTTCCGAGACGCCGGCCGAGCAGTTCATCGAACGCATTTCGTTCTGCCGGGAAGTCTGCGTCGGCTCCCGATTTCGCTTCGGCCACAATCGTACCGGCGATGTGCAGCTGATGAAGAAACTGGGACTCGCCGTCCGCGAGATCCAATCCGTGCTGACTGAATCGGGTGAGACGATCAGTTCTTCCGCGGTGCGTCAGCACGTGCTGGCCGGCAACCTCGACGCGGCGGCCGCCATGCTGGGCCGGCCGTTCTCGATCCTCGGCACGGTCGAACACGGCGACCACCGGGGACGCGCACTCGGTTTTCCCACGGCAAACCTGAACCCGCACAACGAGGCGTTGCCGCCCAACGGTGTGTACGCCGTGCGTGCGATCCTCGAAGGTCGGTCACTCGGCGGCGTGGTCAACATCGGCGTTCGGCCCACCTTTGCCGGCACCGCGCGACGGCTGGAAGTGCACATCTTCGACGTGAACGAGGGGTTTTATGGCCGGGACATCGAGGTCGTGTTCGTGCACCGGTTGCGCGATGAACAGAAATTCGATTCCATCGAGAAACTCCGGCACCAGATCGCTGCGGACGTGACGGCGGCTCGCGTAATCCTCAGTAGCTCGTCTTAACTTTGTAGAATCTCTTCGACTCCGAGGCCGTAAACCAATCGTTCACCAACTGAATCCCTCCGGTGCCCGGAAAGTTTGTGACCACCGTCCACGAACCCGCGGTCAGATCCGTCGCTGTCTGCAACTCGTGTTGCCCGCCGGACGAACTCTGGAAACTCACGACGGCGTTGGTGCCGCCCAAAGCTTCGATTCCGGTGATGCCGAGTACCGGCACGGTGGTGACGACCAACTTGTTGAAGAACGCGTCGTTGGCGGAAGTGCCGCCGGCGTTTTGGTTGTAGAACGCGAAGCTGTCGATGCCCGTGTTCGGCGAGCCGCCGAGCGTACCGGCGTAGAGGTGCGTCGTAAACTCTCCGAAAACGTTCACGCGCAGTTCGTAAAAATCCGAATCGTACACAGTGATGCGCACGCCCATGCCACCGGATGTAAACCCAAGCCCCGTGTCGTGCACGCCGGTCGCGTCAATGTACTTGTAGGTCGCGTCGCCGCCCGCGAACAGAAATTCGAAGCGCTGCCCTTCGTTCTTGTTGGTCGTGATGTTGCCGGTGCGCAACACGAAGCCGACATAGCCGCCCGCGTCGATGTTTCCGTTGTCCATTTGCAACTCGAACGCCTGATTCGGCCCGAGTGATCCGCCCGAGAATGGCCGGTACGCCACGGCTGTCTGGCCGCTGTTGGCGTACACGCCCCAGGCGATATTCGTCGTCGGGCCCCCGGGAGGGCCGGGATCAAATATGCTGTCGATGCCGGCTCCCCCGCCGGCGCCGTTGTTCGTGGACGACGCGGTGAAGAACCCGTTCTGGCCGGCACCTCCGCTGGTGGTCGTGAATGTCCACGCGCCGAACACAGTTCCAAACGCCCCGGCACCGTCGGCGAAGGCGACACCGTCACCCGCATCCGCAACGCCATCGTTCGCCGCTCGGACGGTTTGTGTAAATACCAACACTGTGACGATCAATGCACATGCCTTCATAGTTCGATCTTAACCCACTTGCGTGTCTTCGCGGACTTTTCCACGGCATCGAGAACGATTTGGTTGGCGAGGCCGTCCGTGAATGTCGGTTGGACGGAACGTTTCTCAACGACGGCATTCACGAAGTCGGCAATCGTTTGCACGAAGGTGTGTTCGTAACCAATGATGTGGCCGGGCGGCCACCAACTTTGCGCGACCAGGATGTCACGGAACCCGCGCCGGTCAGCGGGATCAGATTCGTTGTAGTACCGGAGCCGATTCAAATCTTCGAGATCAAATGCCAGCGAACCTTTGCTGCCGTTGATCTCGATTTGAATCCCGTTTTTCCGGCCGAGAGCGAAACGTGTCGCCTCGAGGTTCGCGAGCGCGCCGTTCTTGAAGCGGCCGATGAACATCACCGCATCGTCCACCGTCACTTTGCCCTTCTTCGACGAATCGCCCGGTAACGGTCGCTCCTTGATGAATGTCTCCATCTGCCCGCACACTTCGCTGAATTCGCCGACAAGGTACCGGCCAAGGTCAATGATGTGGGCGTTGATGTCGCCGTGCGTGCCGGAGCCGCTGATCTTGCTCTGCAGCCGCCACACGAGCGGGAAGTTCGGGTCCACAATCCAATCCTGCGCGTAGCGTGCCCGGTAATGGTAGATCGTGCCGAGGTCACCGGCTTCGATCATCTTCTTCGCGAGCGCGATGGCCGGGATGCGCCGGTAATTGTGGCAAACCATGTTGACGACGCCGGCCTTTTTCACGGCGTCGCACATTTGCCGGGCTTGTTTTACGTCGAGCGCCAGCGGCTTCTCGCAGAGAATGGCCTTACCGGCTTTGGCGGCGGCAATAGCGATCTCGGCGTGCGTGTCGTTCGGCGTGTTGATGTCCACAATGTCGATGGTCGAATCGTTGACGACCTCGCGCCAGTCGGTGACGAATTGGTCCCAGCCAAGTTGCCGGGCGGCGTTGGCGACGCCGGCCCGGTCCCGCCCGCAGACAAGCTTCATGACCGGCTGCGCTTTGAGAGTGAAGAAGCGTGGCGCCTGACGCCACGCGTTGGAGTGCGCGCGGCCCATGAACTTGTAGCCGATCATGCCGACGTTGAGTGGACGGGCCATGTGAGATAGAGGTTGAGCGCTAAATTCAGCGGCACTATACTCAACGCATGACTAAATCTCACGTCAAACTTTTCATCCCCGGCCCGGTCGAGGTCACCGACGAGACGTTCGCCGCCATGAGTCAACCGATGATCGGCCATCGCGGCACCGGCTTTCAGGATTTGTATGCGCAGATTCAGCCGATGCTGCAAAAACTTCTTCACACGAAACACCCGGTCTTCATCTCCACGTCGTCCGCCTGGGGCGTGATGGAAGCTTCCATCCGCAATCTCGTGTCGAAGAAAGTGTTGAACTGCTGCTGCGGGGCCTTTTCGGACAAATGGTTCGGCGTCTCGAAAAGCTGTGGCAAGGACGCCGAGGCGCTGAAAGTGGATTGGGGTCAACCCATCACACCGGAAGCCGTGGACGCAAAACTCAAGACCGGCCAGTTCGACGCGATCACGCTCATTCACAACGAGACCTCGACCGGGCTGATGAATCCGTTGGCGGATATCGCGGCGGTCGTGAAGAAGTACCCGGACGTGATGTTCATCGTGGACAGCGTCAGTTCGATGACAGCGGTAAAGATCGAAGTGGATGCGCTCAGCATTGATGTGTTGCTGGCCGGCGTGCAAAAGGCGTGGGCGATGCCGCCCGGCCTCGCGGTGTTCTCGTGCAGCGAGCGCGCCCTCAAACGCGCCGAGACGATACCGGGCCGCGGCTACTACTTCGACTTCCTCGAGTTCAAGGCGAACCACGACAAGAACATGACGATCTCGACTCCGAGCATCCCGCACGTGTACGGATTGAAGTTCAAGCTCGACCAAATCGAGAAGGAAGGCATCGAGAACCGCTACGCCCGGCATCTCAAGATGGCGCAGATCACACGCGACTGGGCGAAGTCGCGCGGCTTCACGATGTTTCCGAAAGCCGGCTACGAATCCGTCACGCTCAGTTGCGTCGCCAACAACAAGAACATTGATGTCGCGAAGTTGCAGAAGGCGCTGAAGGACAAATACAAAGTTCTTATCGACGGCGGCTACGGCCAGATCAAAGGCAAAAGCTTCCGGCTCGCGCACATGGGCGACATGACGCCTGAGGACATGACAAAGTTGCACGGCATGCTCGACGATTGTTTAAAATCGCTATGAACCGGGACGACGTGCTCAATGCCGTCGCGTCACTGATGCGCCGGCACTTCGACGTGACCGGCGAGCGCAACAAACCATTCGGCCCGGTCATGGTGGATCTCTATCTGCCGGCGCCGCTGAATTGTGCCGTCCAATTCGACGACGCAACCCATTGCACCCGCGAACGCGCCGGCACGTTTGCGAATTATTCGCCGGACACGCCGCTGAACTTTGACGTGTGCCGGTACAAGGCGGATCAAACGCCCGGCAGCGCGGCACTCGCAGAGCAGGACCGGCTCGCTGATTTGATCGACGGTCTGAATCCCACCGTGCGCATCCGGTACGATGAGATCGAGGAATTGCCGGGCATGTTGGAGGCGCGCGTCGAACACATCTTGTCCAAACGTTTCGCCTATCATGCCGGCACGACATTCCACCGGATGCTGGAGAACGCCGGCGGAAAACCGCATCGCACATTATGAAACGAACTCTCGTCCTTGCTTTGATTTGTTTCGTCGGTTGCCGGTCCACCTACTACTCGATGTGGGAGAAACTCGGCCGCGAGAAACGCGACATCCTCCGGTCACGCGTCGAAGACGCCCGCGACGAGCAGAAGGAAGCCGGCAAGGAATTCAAGAGCGCGCTCGACCGGATGAAGGAGATGTACAATTTCAGCGGCGGCGAACTCGAATCTGCGTACAACAAATTCAAGGGCGAATACGAGGATTGCGCCGACCGGGCCGAGGAAGTGCGCGATGGTATTCAGGATGTCGAGACTGTGGCCGGTGATCTGTTCAAGGAATGGGACAGCGAGATCAAGGAAATCTCCAACGCCGAAATGCGCGCTGACAGCCGCCGCAAGCTCGATGAGTCGCGCACCCGGTACGACTCGTTGCACGCAACGCTGAAGCGCGCGGAGTCGAGCATGGAACCGATCCTCACAAGATTTCACGACAACGTTCTCTACCTCAAACACAACCTCAACGCCCAAGCCATCGGCGCGCTCAAAGGCGAAAGCATCAAGATCGAGGGCGACATTTCCAAGCTGATCGCCGACATGAACGCTTCGATTGCCGAGGCCGACGCGTTCATCAGGACGCTTGACTAACCGGCTTCGTTACCACACAGTTGTGTGGTATGCAGCCGCGGCACCAGCGGATTCTTCATGTTGACGGCGATTCGTTCTTCGCCTCCTGCGAGATCGCCCTCGACAAAACACTGCGCGGCCGGCCTGTCTATGTCGGCGGCGGACGACGCGGCGACGGGATCGTCATCGCCGCCAACTACATCGCCAAGAAATACGGCATCATCACCGGCATGGCCTGCTTCGAGGCGAAGCAGAAATGCCCGGACGGCGTCCTCGTCCGGCCGCACTACGACGAATACCGGCGGCTCTCCGTCGAGATGTTTCGTCGCGTCCGGCATTACACTCCCCTGCTCGTGCCGACTTCGATTGACGAAGGCTTCATGGATTTCACCGATTCGCCGGCCGTGTTCCATTGCCGGGATGCCGCCGGTCTCATGGAGCGCATGCGACGCGAGCTAAAAGAAGAAGTCGGCCTGCCGGTTTCGATGGGACTCAGTTCGTCGCGCTGGCTCGCGAAGTTGGCGACGGAACAGTGCAAGCCCGACAACTTCCGCGAAGTGCCGGCCGATGGCGAACGCGAGTTTCTCCGGGACATCCCGATCCAGAAACTGGCCGGCATCGCCAAACGCCGGGCCCGATCGTTGCGCGCGCTCGGCGTGTGGACGCTCGGTGACATCGCGGCTCTGCCGCTGGGATTGATGGAGAAACGCTACGGCTTTCTCGGTTTGGAATTATGGTTGCTGGCGACCGGTCAACTCCGCGAAAAACTTTCGCTCGCCAACAAACCGCGTACCTGCATCGGCAGCGCGACCACGTTGCCCTACGACGAACATGATTACGACGCCGCGTTGATGTTTCTGCTCGACCAGACCGAGCGCGTCATCACCACGTTCTTCCGCGAAAACCTCAAGGCCCGCGAGATGGGCGTGTACGTCCGCTTCAAAGACATGAACGGCAGCGGCGCGAGTGTGAAATTCCCGGCTGCGCTTTGCGAGCCGCACGTCATTCATCCGCATGTCGAGCGATTGTTCCGCGAACTCGTCGCGCACGCGGAACAACCGATCCGGCAGGTCTGCATCAACTTTTGGAACATGCAGCCGCTCGATTTGGAGCCGAAACTGTGGGGCGGCGACCGCGAATACCGACTGCGACAACTTCACCACGCGCTGGAGAAAATCGAACAGCGCTACGGCAAACGAGCCGTCAAAGCCGGTACGCGTGTGTTGCTCGAAAGTGAGGCCGGTTATCTCGTCAGCAACAAAGCGAAGTGCCCATTCATCCCGCAGCGCGAAATGGAAATCAAAATGGATCGCCTCCCGGAACCCATCCTCGATTTGATGTATGAAGACGAATCGAAGCCGCTGGAGGAACTCCCGGCTGACTTGCCGCTCGGGTTGCCGCGGACATGGGGCCGCTCGACCAGCCGCGAGCAGAAATTCAACTGACGCTTACTTCGTGCGCGCAATCCGGTAGCCGTACGCCGGCAGAACCACGTCGTCCTCCAACTTCACTCGTTGCTCTCGGCCGGTGACGTTAACGGCGACCAACACACGTTCGTCTTTCGTTTCACGAACGAACACGACGACAGAATCCGTGCGGAGAAACTTGATGTCCCCGTCCACCAGCGCCCGAAATTGCCGGCGCGTCGCGAACAGTTCTTCGTAAAAGTTTCGCATCCCGCTCGGGTCGCTCTTCCAATCAATCGCGACCTTCTCGAACAGCGGCAATTTGGTGGGGTTGCCGATCTCGTCGCCGTTGTACACCAGCGGCACGCCCGGCAACGTGTACGCCAACACCGCCGCCGCTTTCGCCGCCGGCCCGTACAACTCGATCGCCGCACTTTCCCACGCGTTCTGGTCGTGGTTCGACGTGAACCGCAGCCGCAAACTGCCGACCGGATATTTCTTCTGCTCTTCGGAAAGTGTTTGCGCGATCAGCGTGGCCGGCTTGCCTTTGCGCAACACTTCGACGAGCGCGTCGCGCAGATTCCAGGCGTATGTCAGGTCAAACGCCCGCACGTGTTGTTCCGGCTCGCTTGATTCGGCCAGCATCATGACCGGTTTGACCTTTTCCAGTTCCGCGCGTACCGGTTCCCAAAAATCGAGCGGCACCATCCCGGCCACGTCGCAGCGGAAGCCGTCAATGCCCACATCGCGCACCCAGTACGTCATCATCTCGGTCATCCACTTGCGAAGCTCGGCGCTCCGGTAGTCGAGATGCGCCACGTCCTCCCAATTCGCCGGGAACACAATCTGGCCGGCCTTGTCGTGCCGATACCAATCGGGATGCTGCTTCACCAGCGCGTTGTCCCACGCGGTATGATTGATGACGAGATCGATGATGATCTTCATCCCGGCATCGTGGGTTGCCTTCACGAGCGACCGGAAATCATCGAGTGAGCCGAACTCTGGATTGATCGCGTAGAAATCCTGCACGGCGTACGGGCTGCCGAGCGAACCCTTGCGTTTCTCCTTGCCGGTGGGATGAATCGGCATCAACCACACAACATTTACGCCCAGCTTCTTCAGCTCCGGTAAGCGCGCCTGCAATTCCGCGAGGCTGCTGTTCGTCGAAAAGCCGCGCAGGTACACTTCGTACACGACGGCATTGCGTACCCAGTCCGCGCTCGATCGTGCCGGTGTTTCGGCGCGCCCCGGCCAGGCGAATAACGCGACCAACAATGCAGCGCCGATGATGACCGGCAGCATCACAATTTTCCCTTCGTGCTCGGCACGCCTTTAACGCGCCGGTCACGTTGGCACGCCAGATCGAGCGCCTTCGCCAGGGATTTGAAGATCGCTTCGACGATGTGATGCGGTTCGTCGCCGCGCAATACGTCCACGTGCAGGTTACACCGCGCCTCGTTCGCAAAGCCCTGCAGGAATTCCCGGACCAGTCCGACGCGGAAGCCCTTCAACTCGACATTCGCAATCTGTTTCCAGCCCCGGCAGGTGAACACGAGATACGGCCGGTTACTGAAATCCAACGCCACCCGGCATTGCGCCAGCGCCTCATCCATCGGCACCAACGCCCAGCCGTACCGGCGAATGCCGCGTTTATCGCCGAGCGCTTGAACGAATGCCTGACCGAGCGCGATGCCGACATCCTCGACCAAATGATGTGCGTCCACGTCGAGATCACCGGTCGCGCGCGCCCTCAAATCACACAACGAGTGCTTCGCCAGCAACGTCAACATGTGATCGAAGAACGGCACGCCGGTCTTCACGTCGGCCTGGCCGCCGCCGTCGATTGTCAGCGCAAGCGCGATCTGCGTCTCGACGGTGTCGCGTTTGATTTTAGCGGATCGTTTTTTCACTGGCCTCCAGAAACTTGTCCATCTCCTCGTCCGTGCCGATTGAGACGCGTACACAGTCGCGAATCCGGTCGGCATCCCACCACCGCACGAGAATCTTCTGCTCGCGCAACCGCTCGAACCATTGCCGGGCTGTCAGCCCTGCCGGCGGACGCGCGAACACGAAATTGGCCTGCGAAGGATAGACGAAGAATCCGAGTTTGACCAGCGCGTCGCTTACGCGTTGCCGGGTCGCGCAAATCTTCTTCAGGTTTTGTTGAAAGTAATCCCAATCATCGAGCGTCGCCTCTGCGCCGACTTGACTGAGGCGATTGACGTTGTAGCTGTCGCGCACTTTGTTCAACGCCGCGATCAATGCACTCGAAGCAGTCGCCCAGCCGACACGCAGGCCGGCCAAGGAGAACGCTTTCGAGAGCGTCCGCGCCACGATGACGTTGTCGTACTCGCGCGCGAAATCGAGACAGTTGTCCGCCGCGAAGTCCACGTACGCCTCATCAATCACGACGACGCCGGTGGTTTCCTCGATCACGCGCTGCAACTCGACACGCGGCAACCATACGCCGCTCGGCGCGTTGGGTTGCGTGACGAACACGAGCTTCACCCCGGCCAGCTTCGCCAGCAATCCCGGATGCGCGTTGATCTGAAAATCGTCATCGAGCGGCAACTCGACCGGCGTCGCGCCCTGGATGTTCGCCAATACCGGGTACAGCGAATAGCTCGGCCAGAAGTAGGCCAACTTCTCGCACTCGCCGCAGAACGCGCGGACGCACAGATTCAGAATGTCGTCGCAGCCGTTGCCGATGATGATCTGGCCGGCATCGAAACCATACCGGCTCGCGAGTTTCTGGCGCAAGGCCGATGCCGTCGGGTCCGGATAGAGTCGGAGCCGGTCGTCAATGGCCGCACGCAACGCGTTCAGTACAACCGGCGACGGCGGACAGGGATTCTCATTGGTGTTGAGCTTGATGAGCCCGGCAATTTTCGGTTGCTCACCGGGCACGTAGCCGGCCATTCGCTCGACCTGACGACGGACGTAACTCATTCGAATCGCTTCCGTGCCGACGCCGCGTGCGCGTCGAGTCCTTCGACTTCGGCGAACTTCTCGATGGCCGGTAGTGACTTCTTCAACGCTTTCTTCGACAACTCGACGACACTCGTGCGTCGTTGAAACTGATCCACCGTCAACCCGGCAAAGCTGCGCCCTGATCCGCCGGTCGGCAACGTGTGACTCGGCCCGGCAACATAATCGCCGGCGACCGTCGGCGACCACGGGCCGACAAAGATCGCGCCGGCCGTTTGGATGCGGTTTGCCAGACTTTTCTTCGTCATCAATTGGCAATGTTCGGGCGCAAACTGGTTGGTGATGGCGACGGCCTGACTCAAATCCTTTGCCAACACGCCAACCGGTTCCACCGGGCTGCGGCGCGTCGCCGCTTCTGTTTCCTCCAGCACACGCGATGAAGTGGTGACAAGCCAGACGCGCTCGTGGCCGCTGCCGTGTTCGGCTTGCGCGAGCAAATCGGCGGCGACAAAGGCCGGGTTCGCGGAATCATCGGCGATGATAAGCACCTCGCTCGGGCCGGGAAGCAAATCGATGGCGACGTGGCCGAACAGCAACCGTTTCGCGGCGACGACATACGCGTTGCCGGGGCCAAAAATCTTCTGCACTCGCTTGATCGTGCCGGTACCGAGCGCCATCGCGGCAATCGCCTGCGCGCCACCGACCTGATAGATCTCCGTCGCGCCGGCCTTCCGGCAAGTGTAGAGCAAGTTGGGATTTACCGGCGGCGGTGTGCAGACGACGATTTCTTTGCAGCCGGCCACTTTCGCAAGTGTGACCGTCATCAGGACGGTCGAGACCAGCGGCGCTGTGCCACCGGGAACGTAGATGCCAACGCGGTCAAAACACTCAAACTTCTCGCCGACGGCGGCGCCTTGGGCGTTGCGCATCGCCCAGTTCTTGCGAAGTGATTTCTTCGCGAATCCGGCAATGTTCGTTTGCGCAACGGCGATGGCCTTCTTCAGGTCCGTCGGTACATTGGGCGTCGGGCCGGTCACGGCCAACTGGCCCAGCCGGACCTTGTCGAAGCGTTCGGTTAGTTCAATGAGCGCGGCGTCGCCGCGCGTCTGCACGTCGGCGATGATGACTCGTACGCGTTCTTCGATCTGTGGATCGAAGAGGCTCGAGGTGGCCATCGCACGGGCGATGGCTTCGGCAAAATCGGGTTGGTCGTGGCGCAGTAGTTTCATGGAGCTTGGATTAACGGATGACAACGGCGGTATGCAGCACATTCGTGCCCGGCTCGGCCAGCGTGAGCGTCTTGAGGAAGTCGAACAGCTCGTCGGCGTTTTCTTCGTCGTATACTTGCTGGAGCGCGAGGACTTCCTTGCTGGCGATTTTCTTGCGAACGCGGGCGACGTGTTTCTTGTCAGCATCCAGCGTCACGAGATAGAAGCGGCCATCGGGAAACGCGCTGCGCAATGCGAGCGATTCGAGGTCGGCCTGCTTGTAACGTTCGCGCAAGCTGGTCTTGCAACTCAGAATCACCGGGCCGTGCTCCTTCGACCACAACGTGACATCGTTATAGGCGCGCGGGACGGCGACGAATTCGGCCTGCCAGTAGGCCGGTGTGAGACCTTTCGCTTTCAACGCGACGAGCAGCGCCCATTCGAGCCAGCGACCGCGCATCGAGGCGATGGATTGCGGCGACCGGCCTTGCTTCGCAGCGCGTTCGCCGCAGCGGTCCACCGTCGTCTCCAGAAATTGGCCGACGCCGTTGGTCAGGCTGGCGACGTTGACGTTCGCATCAAACAACTCAGCACTGTCGCCGTAGTTCTTGTAAAGTTTGAGTTCGCGAACGGGTGCGTTTGTCCACGCCAACGCAAACAGCGCGATGGCGAGGACTATTCCCACTCGATGGTGCTGGGCGGCTTGCTGGAGATATCGAAACATACGCGGTTGACTCCTTTGACTTCATTGATAATGCGGGTGGAGAGCCGCGCCAGCAAGTCATAAGGTAATCGCACCCAATCCGCCGTCATGCCGTCCACGCTGTCCACCGCGCGGATAGCAACGACATCATCGTACGTTCGCTCGTCGCCCATCACGCCGACGGTCTTGACCGGCAAGAGCACGGCAAATGTCTGCCAAATCTTGTAGTACAGATCAGCCTTCTTCATTTCGTCGATGACGATCCAGTCGGCCTCTTGCACCACGCGAATCCGTTGTGGTGTGACGGCCCCGAGAATGCGCACGGCAAGTCCGGGTCCCGGGAATGGTTGCCGCCACACGATCTCACGCGGCAGCCCGAGTTGCGTGCCGACTTCTCGAACCTCGTCCTTGAAGAGTTGCCGGAGTGGTTCGAGCAACTCGAACTTCATCCGCTTCGGCAGACCGCCGACGTTGTGGTGCGATTTGATCATCGCCGCGGGATTGCCGGCGATGGAAACGCTTTCGATCACGTCCGGGTAGGTTGTCCCCTGCGCGAGGAACTTTGTCTGGCCGGCCTTCTTTGTTGCTTTCTCGAAGACCTCGACGAACGTGCGGCCGATGATCTTGCGTTTGCGCTCGGGATCGGTCACGCCACGCAGCCGGCCGAGGAACGTCTTTGTTGCGTCCACGTAGCGCAATTTCATGTGGAGGTTCTGGCCAAACATGCGTTGCACACCTTCCGCTTCGCCTTTGCGGAGGAGGCCGTTGTTGACGAACACGCACGTCAGTTGATCACCGATGGCCTTGTGAATCAGCGCCGCCGCGACACTGGAGTCCACGCCGCCGGATAGTCCCAGGACAACGTGGTCGTCGCCGACGGTTGCGCGAATCTCTTCGACAGCGCGGTCGATGAACGATTGCATCGTCCACTGCCGGCCACAGCCGCAGATGTTGTGCACGAAGTTCGTGACGATCTGCCGACCGTTCGGCGTGTGGTGGACTTCCGGATGAAACTGCAACCCGAACAAGCGATGGAGCGGATCCGCAATGGCGGCGAACGACGAATTCTCACTGCGGGCCGGCGCCAGAAAACCGGGCGGCAGCTTGGTGACCTTGTCGCCGTGGCTCATCCACACTTTCTGAAATCGTTCCAAGCCGGTAAACAGCGCGGATTCCGTCACAATCTCCACTTCCGCGTCGCCATACTCGCGTCGGAGGCTTTTCTCGACCTTGCCGCCGAGTTGGTGCGACATGAGTTGCATGCCGTAACAAATCCCGAGCACCGGCACGCCGAGCTTCCAAACGCCTGGATCGCAGAGTGGCGCTCTGTTCGCATACACGCTGGCCGGCCCGCCGCTGAGAATGATACCGGACGCGTTGATCTTCGACGCGGGCGTGTCGTGCCGGAGAATCTGCGAGAACACCTGACACTCGCGGACGCGACGCGCGATGACTTGTGTGTACTGCGAACCGAAGTCGAGAATGACGATCTGCTCGGTCATTTACTGCCCATGCCAACGCCTTGCACGGTCTGGAAGACTTTGCCCTCGGTCTTGATGGCCGGGGCGATGATGATCTCCGTCTCCTGAAACTCGCGGATGTTCTTCTTGCCGACGTTGCCCATGCACGTCGCCAACGCGCCCATCAGGTTCTGCGAGCCGTCGTCGAGCTCGGCCGGGCCGAAGAGAATCTGTTTCAGTGAGCCGGTAACGCCGACCTTGATGCGCGTGCCGCGCGGCAAATTGGCGTGCGGCGTCGCCATGCCCCAATGATTGCCTTTGCCGGGCGCTTCTTTCGCCCGGGCAAACGCGCTGCCGATCATGACCGCATCCGCGCCGCAGGCAAACGCCTTGCAGATGTCGCCGCCTTTGCTCATGCCCCCGTCCGTAACGATAGGTACGTACTTGCCGGTTTGCTTGAAATGATGATCGCGCGCCGCTGCGCAATCGACGGTCGCCGTCGCTTGCGGCACGCCGAGGCCGAGCACGCCGCGCGTGGTGCACGCCGAGCCGGGACCGATGCCGATCAACACAGCAGCGGGGCCGCACTGCATCAACTCCAGCGTCGCGCTGTACGTGACGGTGTTGCCGATGACCACCGGTATGTTCATCGACCGGCAGAACGCGGCGATGTCGAGCGTCTTGTATTCACTGGACAAGTGCCGGACGGTCGAGACGGTGGACTGCACCACGAAAATGTCGGCACCGGCTTCCTGGGCGATCGCGCCGAAGCGTTCCGCCTTCTGTGGAATCGAACTCACCGCGCACAGCACGCCGGCATCTTTGATTCTCCGGACGCGCGCGGCGATGAGGTCTTCCTGTACCGGCTCGGTGTAGATGCGCTGGAGCAGATGCGTCGTTTCGTCCTTGCCGGCTTCGACGATCTTGCCGAGCACTTCCTCGGGGTTTTTGTAGCGTGTCTGCACGCCTTCGAGGTTCAGCGCCGCGACGCCGCCGAGCTTGCCCATCTCGATGGCAAACGACACGTCCACCACGCCGTCCATCGCGCTCGCCAGAATCGGCACACGAATCGTGTGCCTGCCGAGTTGAAAACTCGTGTCCACTTCGTTCGGGTTGATGGTGACATCGCCGGGCACCGGCGCGATATCGTCAAAGCCGTAAGTGACACGGGCTTTCCGGTTACGACCAATCCACATCCCCATAAGAACTCGCCTCCGTTACTTCCATTCTACCGTCTCGCCCGTCCGAACTCAATCCCCAACCGTGGTGGCCCACAAGAATCGCAGCACGTCCCACGTCAACGTTTCCGGCGCGACACCGGCCAGCGGTTCGAACCGGATTTGCCGCGCCAACTCGACGGCCCGCGCATCCGCCGCATCGTTGCCGCTGGCGCGTTCCAATGCCGCAAAGCGAATCGTGCCATCCGCCGCGACGCCGATGCGCACCCGTGTCGGCCGGACCGGCGTTTCGCTGGCGACCGTCGGCAGGGCCGGTGAGCGGACAATGACCTGCGACGCCAACGCGCCCAGCGCGCGCACGACCGATTGATTTACAGCCGCCGGCAACTCTCCGCCGGCATCGTCCCCATCGGGCGGCACCGACAACGCGGGCACCGCGGCGTTCTGGACGAACGTGGCAATCGATGGCTGCTTGAGCAAGGCCGGGAATTGTCCACCGGGCGTCGTGCCGAGGTAGGCCGCGTCGTTTTGCCAGCCGAGCGAACGCGGTGCGGCCGGTACTTTACGGTTGAGCATCTGCCGGGAAAATCCGTGAGCGTTCGGCAACGACATCAGGCTCGGGTCGAGAATCTCCGCCAACTTGGCCGGCATCCGCGCCGACGCGCTACCGGCCACCGATGGCGCTTCGACCCACTGGATGCGGGTTGGCGCGCTGGCCGGCAACGGCGAAGGAAGGCCGACCCGGACTCCGCCGGGGATAAAGAACAGCAAGATAACGGCGACCGAAGCGAGCGCCAGCATCGTCAGCAGGACGGATTCTTCACGGAGAAAACGGCGAGCGTCCACGCGCATATCAGGGTTTGACCGGCGCGCCCGGCACCTCGATGCGCGTGGCGAGGTTGATGACGGAGCAACCGGCTTTGACGCCGAGGCCCATAATTTGCACGATCGTGCCGTGCGGCACTTGCCGGTCAGCTTTGATGATCAGGTCCTTTCCGCGTCCCTTCGCCACCGCGTCGCGCAACGCCTTCTCCAAGGCCGGCATCGTGACCGGCTGGTTGTTGAAGAACAGCAGGCTCTCGCTTTTCACAGTGACGACGAGACTTTGAAATGTGGTGACGGTTGGTGTGGTCGTGGACGGCAGGACGACGCCGAAGCCGGATTGCATGACGAATGGCGAGCTAAGCACGAAGAACAGCAGCAAGAGAAACACAACGTCCACCAGCGGCGCCGCGTCCACCAGCCCTTTTGAAATCTGGCAGTTCGTCTTGAAGGTCATTTCAATGCGATCATCGGCTCGGCGTTCTCGCCTTCACCACCGGGCACGCCGCTGAGATGGTTGACGACCTCGTTGGCGGCTTGTTCCATGTCGAGCACGAGATTGTGGACGCGCGTGACGAGATAGTTGTAGGCGATGTAACACGGAATCGCCACGACGAGTCCGCCGGCCGTCGTAAGGAGCGCGACCCAGACGCCACCGGCCAGTTGGCCGGGCGAAGCGAGCTGCGTCTGCTCGATCACTTGAAAAATGCTGATCATGCCCCACACCGTGCCGAGAAACCCGACGAGCGGCGTCACTTGCGCCAGCGTGGCGAGAATCGTCAAGTTCCGCTCCAGCCGCGCCACCTCCGTGCGCGCGACCTCCTGCACGGCTTCCCGGATTTCGTCGCGAGGCCGGTCGTGGTTGACGATGGCGGCGCGGACGACCTGCGCGACCGGGCCGGCGGTTTCGTCACAGGTGGCGATGGCTTCGATGACGTTGCCGCGTTTCAGCGTGTTGAGGATGCCTTGCACAAAGTCGTGCGTGTTGATCTTGGCGCGATGGAAATGGAACACGCGCTCCAGAAACACGAAAAGACCGAACACGCCGTTGATGAGGATCAGCCACATCAACAGCCCGCCCTTCATCATCATCGTCAGCATGCGGGCACCTGCTTAGCGAATTCGGCGGCGGTTTTCAAGCGTGATGACATGACATCCTGTCAGAACAGAATCACATGTTCCACCCGCAGCTTGCGGATGCGGTCTTCCAGCAGGGGTTTCATGTCGGGGCATAACTGCAGCAATCGCTGGTACAACGTAATCGCTTCCTTCCATTGCTGCTGCTGTTCCTTGAGCGCGCCGGCGGCCAAACCGGCCTTGCACAACCAGAATCGTTCCGGCGGCGCGGATGGTTCCGGCGTCGCAATCGCCTCGTACACGACCTTGCTGTATTGCTCGAATGCGTCATCGAGCTTGCCGGCTTTCTCGAAGCATTGGCCCAGTTTGTACCGGAGTTGGTTGCGGATGCCGGGATCGGCGTCCTTTGCGCATTCCAGCGCCGCCCGGTAGCTCGCGATGGCGTCGTCATACCGGCTCAGCGTGAACTGGCAATCCCCTTTGCGGCCATGCGACTCGCACAACAAGTAACAGCCCGAAAATTGTTTGATGACCGAATCGAACACCAACAGCGCGTCTTCGAATTGTCCTAACTCCGACAGCGCGTCGCCCTGCCCGAACCGCGCGTCGCACCGGAACGCGGATGCCGGGAACGCCTTCAGCAGCGATTCGAACAGTTCGATGGCCGTCTTGTAATCCTGCCGGGCATACGCGGCGCGCGCGGCCATGTACACCGACGTGTCGGCGTACTGGCTGGCCGGGTAGTTCTTGGCGAGCAACTGGAATTGCTCCTGCGCTTGGACAAAATCTTTCTGTTTGTTGTAGTAGTCGGCAATCCAGAATTGCACGTCCGGCGCGAGGGCGGATTGCGGGAACTTCTTCAGGAATTCGGTGAAATCCGCCAGCGTCTTGCCGGCCTCGCCCTTGGTGAAGTAACACCAGCCGCGTTTGTAGAACGCCCGCTGACCCAACTCGCCATCCGGCGCGGCCGCAATCAACTTGTCGAACTCCGCAATCGCCGCGTCGTACTTGCCTTCCCGGTCGAACGACTCGCCGACCGCCAGCGCCGCCTTCTGCGCCCACTCGCTCTTCGGGAATTTCGCGGTCACTTCGCCGAACGCCGCGCGCGCCGCTTCCTCCCGGCCTTGCCCGACGCTGATCAAGCCAACTTGAAACTTCGCCTCCGGCGCAAATGCGCTGTCCGGGAATTTCTCGACGAGCGATTCGTAGGCCGCGACCGCAGCCTCGATGTTGCGGGCCCGGTGATAGGATTGTCCGAGTTGAAAGAGCGCGCGGTCGATCAGGGGTGTGTTGGGATGCTCGACGATGAGTTGCTGGTACGTGGTGCTGGCGTCCGTGAATTGTCCGAGTTGAAATTGCGCGTCACCGATCTTGAACAACGCTTCGGCTACAAGCCCGGCATCTTTCGCCAGCGCCGCCGCCTGCCGGAAGTACGGCAGCGCGTCCGCCGTCTGCCCGAGTTTCCACGCGCACCAGCCGGCCTGATAATTGGCCTTCGCCAGCAACTCGCTCTTCGGATACGCCGCGATCAGGCCGGCATACTCGGCCAGCGCGTCCGCGTACGCTTCGCTCTTGAACAACAAATCGCCCACCGCCATCTGCACTTCGTCGGCGACCGGGTCATTCGGCGACGCCTTCAAGAACGCCCGCAACTTGGCCACGCCATCCGCTTGTTTCCCGCTGCGCACGAACGCCTCGCCGAGCTTGAGCATCGCGTCGCGCTTCAACGGAGTCGTCTGCGCATTCGCCAGCGCTGCCGCGAACGCATCCGCTGCGTCGCTGAACCGTTCCTGTTGCCACAACGCCCAACCCATGCCATACCACGCCGCCGCCGCGAGGCCGGTATCCACGGGCTTGCCGGGCGACGCCTTGAACGCGTCGAGTACCAATCCGTATCGCGCCCGCGCCTCATCGTACCGGGCGCGCCGCGCCAGCGATTCACCGAGCCACGTCAGCGCCCGGTAAAACGTGATCGTCCCCGGCGCCATCTTGATCGCCTCGTCGAAGATCGCGTCGGCCTGATCGAATTTCTGTTGCGCGAGATAGATCTGGCCGTGCAATAATTCCGTCTGCTCGGCCACCTCGCCTTTCACGCCGAGCTTGTGAAACTTCTCGATCGTCGCCACCGCATCCGGGAATTGCCCCTGCTTGAACTGCGCGTACGCCATCCCATAATACCCACGGGGCCGGTAATTCCCTTTCGGGTATTTCTCCACCAGAGTCTCGTACGCCTTCTCCGCCTCGGCGAACTTCTCCCCGCGCGCCAACGCCTCTGCGCTCCAAAACTGAAACGCATCCGCCCGTTTGCTCTGCGACCATTTCTGAAAACCATCGCGCGCCGTCTGATACGCCGGCTGCCACTTGCCGAGTTGCAGTTGCGCTTGCGCCAAGATCAGCGTCACCGATTCGGCCTCCTCCGATTCCGGAAATTTCTGCAGGAACTCCGTCGCCTGTCGCTCCGCCAAATCGTTCACGCCATCCTTCAACGCCGTGCCCGCCACCTTCAGCAGCCGCGTCTCTTCCGCGGTCGCAGCCATGGCGCGCACCGCGCCACAAGCGAGCACCAACGCCAGAATGGGCAACCACCTCCTCATGCGAGTCCGATTATTGTCAGAATCCACTCCCCGCGCAAGGCTCGATGCAATTCATTCACGCATTGCACTGACGATGCCGGCCTCTATATTCTTCACCGTGGCCGAAATCCGCCCCATCACCGCCGAGCAAACCCGGCCATTGCGCCACGCTGTTCTTCGCCCGCATCAACCGGTCTCCGCCCTCGCCTACCGGGGCGATGACACGCACGACACGCTCCACGTCGGCGCGTTTGCCGGCCACGAAATTATCGGCGTCGCGTCGATGTACCGGGAAGGCGAACCCGGCGCGTGGCGATTGCGCGGCATGGCCGTCGCACCGGGATTGCAGCGCACCGGCATCGGCCGCGCGTTGTTCGAGGCCTGCGTCGCCCACGCCAGAGCGCGCGGCGGCACGACAATGTGGTTCAACGCGCGCACGCCGGCCATCGAGTTCTACCGGCGGATGGGCTGCGAAGTGCGCGGCGAAGTATTCGAGCTACCGGACATCGGCCCGCACGTCGTGATGTGGCGGAGACTTTGACGATGCGCATCCTCATCATCGGCGGCACGGTATTTCTCGGTCGCGCCATCGTCGCCGCCGCCGGCAAACACGAACTCACCCTCTTCAATCGCGGCAAGTCTCGACCCGATCCGACCGGCAACATTGAAATCATCCACGGTGACCGGGATACGCAACTCAATTTGTTGGGGAGCCGGCAATGGGATACGGTCATCGACACGTGCGGCTACGTCCCGCGTGTCGTCCGCAAGTCTGCCGAGATGTTCGCCGGCACGCATTACACATTCGTCTCGACGTGCTCGGTGTACGCCGATACTTCGCAGCCGCTGGAGGAGAACTCGCCGATCGCACTGACCGGCGATGAATACGGCCCGCTAAAAGCAATGTGCGAACAGGTCGTACCGGGTGGCCTGATCATCCGGCCCGGCCTCATCGTCGGGCCACACGATCCCAGCGATCGGTTCACGTATTGGCCGGTACGCGTGGCGGCCGGTGGCGAAGTGCTCGCGCCCGGCGAGCCGGAGCGTCGTGTGCAGTTCATCGATGTCCGGGATCTCGCGGAGTGGATTGTCCGGTTGGTTGAGCAGCGCGTGACCGGCATCTTCAACGCGGTTTGCGATCCGCTTCCGATGGAAAGTTTGCTGGCGACGTGCGGCGACGCACAACTCACGTGGGTCAGCGATGAATTCCTGCTCGCAAACAACGTCGGTGAATGGATGGAGTTGCCGTTGTGGATTGCGGACAAGCCGGAGTCGGCTGGTTTCTTCGCGACGAGCAATCGTAAAGCAGTCGCCGCCGGTCTGACGTTTCGGCCGGTCGAGGACACGGTGCGGGCGACGTTGGAGTGGGCGCGAACGCGGCCGGCCGATTACGCGTGGCGCGCTGGACTGAAACGCAAACGCGAAGTAGAATTGCTACAAACGTGGAAGGAGGCCAGTCATGCCAAAGTATGTGATCGAACGCGAATTGCCCGGTGCCGGCAAGCTGTCGGCGGAACAATTGCACGGCATCTCGCAGAAATCGTGCGGCGTGTTAAGCGAACTCGGCCCGCAAATCCAGTGGGTGCACAGCTACGTGACCGGCGATAAGATTTACTGCATCTACATCGCAGCGAACGAGAAGATGGTGCGCGAGCACGCCCAACGCGGCGGCTTCCCGGCCAACCGCATCTCTGAGATCAAATCCGTCATCGACCCGACGACGGCCGAAGGACGCTAGCAAGCGCCGCCGGGCTCAGTCTTGTGATCTCCGATTGGGTTGCCCCAACCGGGCATAGAGAATGTCGCCAGTCAGGCCGACCGGGAGACTACGGCAGACGAACTTAATCGCGTTGCGATAGATCGCATAAAGCGTCACGACGACGTTCTTCACAGATCGAAAGTCCCAGCAAAAGATGATCTGGTCATAATCGGTACCGACCTGGCTCACTTCGAATCCGGCTCTGCTTGCCACGGTCGGAAGGCTCGTCGGGTCGAATAAGTAGATGTGTTCCTTAATCGAGAGTAATTCCCGCCACCAGCTTTGGATGAGGCGGTAGTTCAAGCTTCGCGTGTTGGGCGTCAAAATGAACAGTTGTCCGTTCGGTTTCAGCAGCTTTCCCAAATCGCGAAGGAAATCGGGCGGATGGGTCACGTGCTCCAAGATCGCGGAAGCAATAACCACATCGGCTTTTGGTAGGTCTCCAAAATGGTCCTGAAACAACCCATGCACGAACTTCGTATTTGGATGGAGCTTCCTTGCCTTTTCCAGAGCCAGTGCGTCCACTTCGATGCCGGTCACGTCACAACCAAATGAGGCGCGAATCCTGTCGGCCAACATCCCTTCCGAACAACCAACATCAATGACGGTCATACCGGCCTGAAAACGGATTCCGACCTCGTCCATCCGCTTGAGAATTCGACGAACTCCCCACTCGATCCGTTCGACAGGAATGGCAACACGCGTGTGGTCCGCCTCGTTGTAGAGTCGCGCGGCATCGCTTTGGTCGGACAACACCCGCGGTACGATTCGCTGTGTTCCGCAGGGGTCGCACTTTAAGACCGCAAACTTCGTGCGAAACATTTGACTACACACCACATCCGCTTGCGTTGATCCGCACCAACACGGATAGTCGTGCCGGGAAACGAAATCCTGAAGCCTATTGGAGGCAATTACGGTGCTGAGAAACATCGTGGCATCGGGTCGTTATCACAATCACACTCGAAGTCGCCTTCTACTCCGGCCGGTTAGAGTGCGTCAACGCGAAAATTGACTGCACCGGTGTTTACACCGACAAGGTGTCGTTCGATTCAACCCTCCAACACGCGGCGGAGGAACTGGCCGGTGTAGGAGGCGACGGCCGCGGCGATTTTTTCCGGCGGGCCTTCGGCGACGATGCGGCCGCCGGCATCCCCGCCTTCCGGGCCGAGGTCGATGATCCAATCCGCGCTTTTCACGACGTCGAGGTTGTGTTCGATGACGAGCACGGTGTTGCCGGCATCGCGGAGTTTGTTGAGGACTTCGAGGAGTTTCGCGATGTCGGCGAAGTGAAGGCCGCTGGTCGGTTCATCTAATATATACAGCGTGCGGCCGGTGGCTTTCTTGGCGAGTTCGCCGGAAAGTTTGACGCGTTGGGCCTCCCCGCCGGACAGCGTCGTCGCTTGTTGACCAATCTTGATGTAGCCAAGACCGACATCCTGCAACGTGTGCGTGATGTCGCGGATTTTCGGGACGGCACGGAAGAATTCCTCAGCTTCGTCCACGGTCATGTCGAGCACGTCGGCGATGTTGCGGCCTTTGTAGGTGATTTCGAGGGTCTCGCGGCTGTAGCGCTTGCCGGCACACTGTTCGCAGGTGACGTACACGTCCGGCAGGAAGTGCATCTCGATCTTGATGACGCCGTCGCCCTGACACGCCTCGCACCGGCCGCCCTTAACGTTGAAACTGAAGCGGCCGGGCCCGTAGCCGCGAACGCGGGCGTTCGGCAATTGCGCGAAGAGCGTGCGGATGTGTTTGAACGCGCCGGTATAGGTGGCGGGGTTTGACCGGGGTGTGCGACCAATCGGCGATTGATCGATGACGATGACCTTGTCGAGCTCTTCGAGGCCGGTAATCCCGTCGTGCTGTCCCGGCCGGTCTTTGGCGCGGTAGAATTTTCGGAACAACGCTTTGCGGAGGATTTCGTCCACAAGCGTGCTTTTGCCGGAGCCGCTGACGCCGGTTACGCAGATGAATGTGCCGAGCGGAAAACGGGCGTTGACGTTTTGCAGATTGTTCTCGCGCGCGCCTTTGATCGTGAGCCAGCCACGTCCGGGTTGCCGGCGGGTTTTGGGCACCGGAATCTGCAACTCGCCGCGCAGGTACGAACCGGTCAGAGATTTCGGGGCGTTGAGGATCACCGGCAATGGACCAGCGGCGACGACGTAGCCGCCGTGGACCCCGGCACCGGGGCCGAGATCGACGATGTAATCCGCCGCGCGGATGGTGTCTTCGTCGTGCTCGACGACGATGACGGTGTTGCCGAGATCACGAAGTCCTTGGAGCGTGGCGAGAAGCCGGGCGTTGTCGCGTTGGTGCAGACCGATGCTCGGTTCGTCAAGGACGTAGAGGACGCCGACTAGGCCGGCCCCGATTTGTGTGGCCAACCGGATGCGTTGCGCTTCCCCGCCGCTGAGCGTGTCGCTTTGCCGGTCGAGCGTGAGATATGCGAGGCCGACGTCTTGGAGGAACTTGAGGCGCGACCGGACCTCCTTGAGGATTTCGGCGGCGACACGCTGCTCGAATTCCGTAAGTTGGAGCGTGGTGAAGAAGTTCTGCGCGGCGTCAATGCTGAATCTTGTCACATCAATGACCGACTTGCCGGCAATGGTGACCGCCAGGCTTTCGGGACGGAGCCGGGACCCTTTGCAGTCCGGGCACGGCATGTTGACCATGTATTGTTGGAGGCGATTCTTCGTGAATTCGCTGTCCGTCTCGTCGTAGAGACGTTGGAGATTCGGGACTACGCCCTCGAAGACCTTCGACATCTTGCGCCACGCGCCTTTGCGCCAATAGGTGAACTCGATTTCGCCGGTCGAGCCATGCAGCAATTCTTTCTGCACTTTTTCCGGCAGGTCTTTGAACGGCGTTTCGAGATCGATGTCGTAGTGCTTAGCCAGCCCGCGCAGCATCATCTTGTAGTGAATGATGAGCCGCCGGCCACCACGGCGCCACGCGGTGATGGCGCCGTCGTTGATGGATTTCTTCTTGTCCGGCACGACGAGATCGGCGTCGAAGAAGAGCCTCGTGCCGAGGCCGAGGCATGTCTTGCACGCGCCGTAGGGAGAGTTGAACGAGAAATGCCGGGGCGTGAATTCGCCGTAGCTGATGCCACAGTAGGGACAGGCGTTTTGGCTGCTGAACAATCGTTCGGCGCCGTTGGCCGGTAGGACAAGGAGCAGACCGTTCCCCCACTTCAACGCGGTCTCGACGCTGTCGGCCAGCCGGGGACGAATCCTGGAGGTGATCACGAGGCGGTCGACGACGAGCTCAATTTCGTGGGCGCGCTTCTTGTCGAGCTTGACCGGTTCGGAGAGATCCACGATGGCGCCGTCCACGCGGGCGCGCACAAAACCTTCGCTCTTGATGCGGGCGATGACGTCACGAAATTCGCCCTTCCGGCCGCGGATGAGCGGTGCAAGGAGCATGAGTTGGGTGCCATCGCCGAACGCGAGGATTTGATCGACGATTTGACTGGTGCTTTGCGACGTGATGGGACGACCGCATTTGTAGCAATGCGGCTTGCCGATGTTGGCGTAGAGAAGTCGGAGGTACTCGTAGATTTCCGTGGTCGTCGCGATGGTCGAACGCGGGTTGGAGCCGCCGACGCGCTGTTCGATGGCGATGGCCGGGGAGAGTCCTTCGATGTAGTCCACGTCCGGCTTTTGCAACTGCTCGAGAAACTGCCGGGCATAAACGGACAAGCTTTCGACGTATTTGCGTTGGCCCTCGGCGTAGATCGTGTCAAACGCGAGGCTGGATTTGCCCGAGCCGCTCAGCCCGGTCACCACGGTGAGCCGGTCGCGCGGAATTGTGAGGGAGATGTTCTTGAGGTTGTGCTGGCGCGCGCCGCCGATGGTGATGTGTTCGCGTGGCATGGCGAATTCCGGTGTTTCTCGAACCGCCAATGGTACCGGAACGCCCGTAATCTGACGAGGGAAAACGCGCCGAGGCGACGATTCGCCGTGGCATACCACCTGCTGAAATAGCGTTCACGCGGTTGATACCGCAAGAACGCAGATCGGGTTAACTAATCGAAGTAAGGGAACGAACATGGAAGCCAGCACAGCCGAAATCGGACAATCCGCCGCGCACAACAACGACAAACAGTTGCAGGACCTCCAGGTCCAGCTACAACAGATTCACCAGAATCTCCGGACCGTTCGCCACTCGGTGAACAACAGCGTCGCCGTCATCATGGCAATGGCCGAACTTAGCCAGCGCAATCCCGCGCAATGCGCCAAGCTCAGTCAGCTGTGTCTCGAGAAGGCGCCGCAGATCTCCGCCGCCCTCGGTGGGTTCATGGAGCTGTTTGAAGGCACGATGAGCGTCTCCGCCGAGACTCACCACCGTTAGTCGCGCGCGACGTCACCGGCCAACTCGTCCAAGCGTTCCTCAATTGTCAACGCAGTGGATTGCACCTGGCACAGGTGCGCGTACAACCCCCCGGCTTCCAGCAGTTGCTCGTGCGTCCCACGCTCGATGATGCGGCCGGCTTTGATGACGAGGATTTGATCGGCATCCCGCACCGTTGATAACCGGTGGGCTATCACAAAGCTCGTCCGGTGTGCCATCAACCGCTCCAACGCTTCCTGAATCAGCTTCTCCGTCGCGGTGTCCACGCTCGCCGTTGCCTCGTCGAGAATCAAAATCGGTGGATCCTTCAGCAACGCCCGCGCGATGCTGACGCGCTGTTTTTCGCCCACGCTCAGTTTCACTCCGCGCTCGCCGACCCGGGAATCGTACTTCTCCGGCAACCGCATGATGAACTCATGGCAATTCGCCGCTTTGGCCGCCTCGATCATCTCGGCCTCAGTCGCCTCCAACCGGCCATACAGGATGTTCTCGCGAATCGTGCCGTTGAACAGAAACGCCTCCTGCGACACGATCCCGATCTGCCGGCGCAACGACTCCAGCGTCACGTCGCGAATGTCCGCGCCATCCACAAGGATCGCGCCACCGGTCACTTCGTAGAACCGGGGCAATAGATTCACCACCGTCGTCTTGCCGGCACCGGTCGGCCCGACCAACGCAATCGTCTCACCGGAACGAGCATGAAGATTCAACCCGTTCAAGACCGGCAGTTCTCGCCGGTATTCGAAGCTTACATCGCGATACTCCACCTCGCCGCGCACACGCGCCGGCAACGTTCGCGCCCCGGGACGCTCACCGACCTCGACTGGCGCGTCGAGAATATCGAACACTCGTTCCCCGGCCGCGCGGCCGGCTTGAAACATCTGGTTCAATCCGTGCAGCGAACGGACCGGCGTGTAGAACATCCCGATGTACGCGAGGAAGCCAACCAGTTTGCCGACCGTCAGCTCACCGGCCAGTACCGCTTGTCCGCCGAGCCAAAAGACGACGACATAGCCAAGCCACGCGCTGAATTCCATGGCCGGCGCGTAGATTGACCACGCGCCCATGATCTTCAGCGTCGAAGCGCGCAACTCACCGGCTTTCTGCTCGAATCGTCCCACCTCATGCGGTTCGCGGCCGAATCCTTTAATCTGCCGGATACCCTGCAGATTATCGTGCAACAGCGCGTTCATCGCCGACGTGGCCACACGCTGTTGCCGGTAACGTTTGTGCGCGGTCGTCGTGTACAACGCCGCCCCGGCCACCAGCAACGGGAACGGTAGCATGGACCATAGCGTGAGCTTCACGTCGAAGCTCCACATCATGTAGCCCACCCCAACGAGCCCAAGTATCGCGGTACTTCCCTGCTCGATACCGTCAATGAGCACGCGCTCGACAGCATTCACGTCGTCAATCACACGGGTCATCAAATCGCCGGTCGCGCGCTGGTCGTAGTACTGCACGCTGAGCCGTTGCAGCTTGTCGTAGAGATCCCGGCGCATGTCGAAGATCACGCGTTGCTCGAACCGGTTGTTGAGTTGGATGCGCAGAAAATTAAAGAAATCTCGGAGAAAGCACGCCAGCAACAACCCGCCGGCCATCCACAGCACAAGGTCGACGCGCCGCTGCGTGAACACTTCATCGATCATCACCTGCGTCAGCTTCGGGAACGCCAGGCCGGCCGCGGTCGAAACGACGGCACAAATCATCGTCCCGACGCCAAACCACGGATACCGGCGGAGGTAAGCGTACACGCGGACAAAAATTTCCCGAGCGCTACGGCGCCGGGTCACCATCGTCTCGTCGTTAACCGTGTCATGCCGCTGCATAGGCGGAGAATAGTCGACCGTCCGTAGAAATGCACGTCCCGCAATACCCCACTAAACTAGCAGAACTTCGGCCTTGCATTTGTCTAGTTGTCTAGTAGAGTTACACAGCATGCGAGTTTCCAAACGTGGCGAGTATGCGTTGCGGGCGTTGATCGATCTCGGGATTGCCGGGGAGTTGGGACGGCCGCAGTTACAGATACGGGAACTGGCGAAGAAGGAGAACATCCCGATCAAGTTTCTCGAGGCGATTCTGCTCGATCTGAATCGGGCCGGCTA
>Ga0247727_10001671_pt1 | contig 52043 bp, 38 predicted proteins | sample WisWelCaveWW1625_FD_202498 | JGI IMG/M metagenome (GOLD analysis project Ga0247727, IMG submission 202498) | Biofilm microbial communities from Wishing Well Cave, Virginia, United States - WW16-25 | ecosystem: Environmental > Aquatic > Deep subsurface > Groundwater > Cave microbial mat | place... | reverse complement strand
CCAACACACAATACGAAAGCACGTTGTTGTTTCAAGAGACTACTGCCACGGGCTGGAAGACCTGGGATTTGAGCGCACTCACGCAGAAGTGGGTCAATGGCAGCGCCACAAATTACGGCGTGATTTTATGGACAACGAATGAAGGCACCGACGGCAAAGATTTGCGCTTCCATTCTTCGGAATATAGCGACAATTCTTTACGGCCCAAACTGGAGATTACATATTCGACGGAAGCCAAGACGGTTTATTTTAGGCGAGTGGGGTGTTTAAAAATCTTCACATGGGAGAAAACACTTGACAAATACTGCCGGAATTTATACATTGCGCCGCGAACAAAATCCTGCGACACGTAATCCAATCCGAAAATTGCCTTTCATTCTCTTTCAACCACGGTCTATCCAGCCTTATGGCGCGTGTTCTGCTGCGTGAAGTCAGCAAAATTTATGACAAAGGTGTCGTGGCCGTCAACCAAGCCAATATCGACATTGCGGATAAGGAGTTCGTGGTTTTGGTAGGGCCGTCAGGATGCGGCAAGTCGACCACGTTGCGCATGGTGGCCGGGCTGGAAGAAATTTCAAGCGGTGAAATTTTTATCGGCGACCGCCTGGTCAACGCGGTGCCGCCGAAAGACCGCGACATCGCCATGGTCTTTCAGAATTATGCGCTGTATCCGCATATGACGGTTTATGAAAACATGGCGTTCGGACTGAAGCTGCGCAAGTTTCCGAAAGACGAAATCGACCGGCGCGTGCGCGAGGCCGCCAAAATTCTCGGCATTGAAAATTTTTTGGAGCGCAGACCCAAAGCGCTTTCCGGCGGGCAAAGGCAGCGCGTCGCCGTGGGCCGCGCCATCGTGCGCAAGCCGCAGGTGTTTCTCTTTGACGAGCCGCTGTCCAACCTCGATGCGAAATTGCGCGTGCAAATGCGCCTCGAAATTTCCAAACTGCATGATCGTCTTGAAACCACGATGATTTACGTCACGCACGATCAAGTCGAAGCCATGACCATGGGCGATCGCATCGTGGTGATGAAAGACGGGCTGGTGCAGCAAATCGACACACCGTTGAAGTTGTATCATCGGCCCAAAAATAAATTTGTCGCCGGGTTCATCGGCTCGCCGGCGATGAATTTCATCACCGGCAAAATGGTGCGTAACGGCGGTTTGCATATTGACGAAGGCGCTTTTCACGTGCCCATTCCGGCGGCGCAGGAAAAAGCGTTGTCGGGCTCGCTCGATCAGCAAGTCGTCTTCGGCATCCGGCCCGAAGACATTCACCTCGCAGAATTTTCCGAAGGCTTAACGCAAAAATCGCCGATGTCCGCTACAGTAGAAGTCGTCGAACCCATGGGAAATGAAATCTTTTTGTATTTAAATACCGGCAGCAACAGCCTGGTGGCCCGCGTCAATGCGCGCACGGAACCTGCCGTGGGCAGCCGTTTGGCTTGTGTGTTCGATATGAGCAAATCCCACTTTTTTAGCGCTCAAACCGAAGAAAGTTTGAGTCCTGCTGCTTAGTGCAGTTGAGTGAGGTGATGGCAATCTCGCAAAAATCCTACACCCAAATTGACACCATGCGGTCGCACCGCAACCAAACTTATATTCGTAAAGCGCGATACGTAAAAGCGTGAGGCGTAATAAAGACTTTGCGAAAATGGTTCGCCCTCGACTATTCCTGGCGCGAATTGCTGTTTTCAAAAATAAGAGTGCTTGCGGTCCGGCAGCCGTTGCGCCGGAATCGGAGAAGTTGTGTGTTTCGGTCTAGCCTCGTTCAGGACCCAATCTGTCTGTAGACACACCATTTTCTTTTGAACAAAATCACCTGCTCAGTTTTCATAAATTTTAATTGACGAGCCGTGCTTTCAGCCGGGGAATGCTTTATCCTGCGCTCGGGCAGAGAATCGCTGCATTCCAGCAGGCGCGCCGGCCGTCTCAACGCAAAGGGTTATCTATGGAAATCGCCGAGTTAAAAACCATGAAAATCGCCGAGCTCAACAAAGTAGCGCAAGAGCTCAACGTGCAAGGCGCGGCCGGTTTGAAAAAATCGGATTTGATTTTCAAAATTCTCGAAGAACAAACCAAAAAAGAAGGTTTGATTTTCGCCGACGGCGTGCTCGAAGTTTTGCCCGACGGCTACGGCTTTTTGCGCTCGCCGGATTACAATTATCTGCCCGGCCCCGACGACATTTACGTTTCGCCCAGCCAGATCAAACGCTTTGGCTTGCGCACCGGCGATACCGTTTCCGGCCAGATTCGGCCGCCGAAAGAAAATGAACGCTTCTTCGCGCTGCTCAAAGTCGAAGCCGTAAATTTCGAAAATCCCGACGTCGCCAAAAGCAAGATTCTGTTCGATAACCTAACGCCGCTCTATCCGCTCAAGCGCATCAAGCTCGAGCACGAGCCGCGGGATTATAACTCCCGCATCATGAATTTGCTCACGCCTTTGGGCAAAGGCCAGCGCGGTTTGATCGTCGCCCAGCCCAAAACCGGCAAAACCACCGTCCTGCAAAAAATCGCCAACGCCATTACCGCCAATCATCCCGAAATTAAATTGATCGTGTTGTTGATCGACGAGCGCCCGGAAGAAGTGACGGACATGGAACGCTCGGTAGACGCCGAGGTGATTAGCTCCACTTTCGATGAGCCGCCCGAGCGCCACGTGCAAGTTGCAGACATGGTTTTGGAGAAAGCCAAACGGCTGGTGGAATACAGCCAGGATGTGGTGATTCTTTTGGATTCGATTACACGCCTGGCGCGCGCCCACAACGCCGTGGTGCCGCATTCCGGCAAAATTCTCTCCGGCGGTTTGGATGCGACCGCGCTCGAAAGACCGAAACGTTTCTTCGGCGCCGCGCGCAACATCGAAGAAGGCGGCAGCTTGACCATTATTGCCTCCGCATTAATCGACACCGGCAGCCGCATGGACGAAGTTATTTTCGAAGAATTTAAAGGCACGGGCAACATGGAACTCGTGCTCGACCGCCGCCTCTCCGACCGCCGCATCTTCCCCGCCATCGACATCAACAAATCCAGCACGCGCAAAGAAGAATTATTGCTCACCGAATATGAGCTGAACCGTGTCTGGATTCTGCGAAAATTTTTGAGCGAATTATCCTCCGTCGAAGCGATGGAATTTTTGCTGGAAAGAATGAAGGGCACCAAGTCAAACGAAGACTTTTTAACGCGCATGAACTCCTGATTTTCGCCCTTGCTTTTCGCGGCGTCCTGCCATATATTTCATGCTCGCAAAGCAACTATTAAAAATCAGGAGATTTTTTGTGAAAACAGACATTCATCCCAAATATGTTTTGGGCACGGTCATCTGCGCCTGCGGCAATACTTTTCAAGTGCGCAGCGCGCTCGGCGACCAGCGCGTCGAAATTTGCTCCAGTTGCCATCCCTTTTTTACCGGCAAGCAAAAATTAGTTGACTCCGCCGGCCGCGTGGAAAAATTTATGAAGAAATATGGCAACCCCGGCGCCAAAACCGCGGCGGCAGGCGCTTAAAAATTCAATATGCGCGCAGAAACGGAATGTGCCCAATCATAGGCGCGTTCCGTTTTTTGTTTATGGCTGCGGAATGCACAAATAATTTTAATCTGCTCATGTCCGAAATCAAATTAATGGTCGGCGGGCAAGCCGTAATCGAAGGCGTGATGATGCGCACGCCTGAAATGGTGACCGTCGCCTGCCGCCGCGCCGACGGCAGCATCACCGTTTGGAAAAAGCCGTTTCGCTCATGGCTTTCGCGCCATCGTCTGCTGTCTTTGCCCGTCTTCCGCGGAGCCATCGTGCTGGTCGAAGCCTTGGCGCTGGGCATGCAAGCGCTCACTTATTCCGGCGATTTGGCCGAGCGCGATTTTGCAGCGAAGAACAATGGCCAGACGCCGGAAAATGTCATGCTCCCCGGCAAACGCAGCTCCGGCCAAAAATTTCGCATGGCCTTTTCGATTATCTTTGCTTTGGCCCTGGGCCTCGGCATTTTCTTTTATGTGCCGCTGCTGCTCACCGACTGGCTGGGTGCGCACAGCGGCTTTTGGTTCAATTTGATTGACGGCCTCATTCGTCTCATTTTCTTTTTGGCTTATATTACGCTGATTTCGCAAATGCGCGACATTCGCCGGGTGTTCGAATATCACGGCGCCGAACATAAAAGCATTTTCAATTATGAAGCCAAAACCGCATTGACGCCGGAAAACTCCGCCAAGTTCTCGCGCTTTCATCCGCGCTGCGGCACCAGCTTTTTGTTGATCGTGATGGTCGTGAGCATTTTTGTTTTCATGTTGCTCGGCCGGCCGGAAAACGTCGCCGATCGTTTGCTGCGGCTGGCTTTCATTCCCCTGATTGGCGGCATTTCGTATGAATTTATTCGCCTGTCGGGCAAGGGCTATGGCCATCCCTTTTGGAACGTGCTCATCGCGCCGGGATTGTGGCTGCAAAGACTCACCACGCGCGAGCCGGATCATTCTCAGCTTGAAGTCGCCATTGTCGCGCTGAAAGCGGCGTTGGGAGAGGCGGTGGAATCGGTGCCGAATGTGGTAGTGGAAGGGGAGCAAACTTTGGCGGCGGAGGCGGTTTGATAGAATGATCGAACTCGTGCGAACCGGCATCTGTGGAGATTCGGGGATAGCCGGCCGGCCGTCGATCAATAGGCAAAAAAATTTGCTAAGATGAGTAAGCATCTTTCGGATTAATCATTTTTTCCTATTATGGTGAGGGAGAGATATGTTCAATCCCAGCGTTTACGAAAACTCGCGACCGGACGGCATCAGTGTTCTGGAAATCAGCAGCAGCGAGCAGCTTCAGGAAAATCAGCCGCGCCAATTCGTTCCTCTGAAGCGGACGGAGCTGAAAGGTGAGATCGCCGGTCCTCTCGCCTCGCTTCGCCTGACTCAAATTTACGGCTATTCCAAAGAACAATGCGATAAAGTTTTGGAAGCACTTTATCGATTTCCGCTGCCGGGTGATGCTGCCGTGACCGGCGTGCTGGTGCGCTTTGGCGGAATCGAGATTCGCACGGAATTGAAAGAGCGCGAAAAAGCCGAGGCCGATTATGAGCAAGCGCGACAACAGGGCCAACAGGCGGTATTGTTGACTCGCGAGTCGCCGGAGGTTTTTACCCTTCAAGTTGCCGGCATTCAACCCGAGCAGGAGGTCACTATCGAAACCTCGTATGTTCAACTGGCCCGGCCCGAGGGAGTTGGCTGGTCGCTGCGAATTCCTCTCACCACGGCGCCGCGTTACGTGCGCAGCGACGAGATCACTTCACGCCATGCGCAGGGGCAGCCGCTGCTTTTGCTGCGCGACCCGGGCCATCGTTTCTCCCTGGATTTGACGATGCGTGAAACCGAATCGGCAGAAAGCGCCACGCATCGCCTCGAAGTGTCACGCGAGGACGGGCAGACGCGTGTGCGGTTGCACGAGGGCGAAATCATTCCGGATCGCGACTGCGTTCTTTCCTGGAAGCCTCAGCAACAACAAGATCGTCCCGACCTCCAAGCGATGTATCACAACGATCCGGCTTCCGGCCAAGTTTTCTTTCTGGCTCTCGTCACGCCGCCGGCGATTCGTGATGCAAGCCGCGCCGTGCCGCGTGAAGTGACGCTGTTAGTGGATCATTCCGGTTCCATGCGAGGGCCCAAATGGGAGGCTGCAGATTGGGCGGTGAAACGCTTCCTCTCTGATTTGACTCACCACGACGTCTTTGCTTTGGGTCTGTTCCATACCACGACAAAATGGTTTTCCAAAGAATTGGTTCAGGCCGATCAGAACACCGTCGCGGCCGCCATTCGCTTTTTGGAGGGAAATCGGGACAGTGGCGGCACCGAACTGGGCGTGGCATTGGAGCAAGCGTTGAGCTTGAAACGAATGGAAGAAAAGAGTGCGCGGCATTTGCTCATCGTCACGGATGCCCAAGTCACTGACGAAGGGCGACTCTTGCGCCTGGCAAGCGAGGAAGCGAAGCGCTTCAATCGCCGGCGAATCAGCACGCTGTGTATCGATGCAGCACCCAATTCTTTTTTGGCTTCGGAACTTGCCGAACGTGGCGGTGGTGTTGCCAAATTTCTAACCAGCAATCCGCAAGAAGAAGATATCACCACCGCTTTAGATGAGGTGATGACGCATTGGTCGGAGCCGGTTCTTGCTGGCCTGCGCTTGGAGATAAATCGCGCCGAAGCGCAAGCGATCGGGCATGAAATGAGTCAAAACGATCAATCCGGATGGAGTGCGATTGATTTGGGCGATATGCCGGCGAAGCGTTCCATTTGGGTGGCTGGCCGGGTTCCAGCCGGCGACAATACGATGCTGAGTTTTCGCTTGACGACGCCTGGCGATCCCGAAGTGGCGACACAACGCCTGCGCCTTTCTGAGGAGAATGGCAAACTTCCGGCGCTCAAAGCCCTTTTCGGCGCACGGCGCATTTTGGGCTTGGAGTTTCTCATTCATTCAGGATACGCCGGCAAAGATTTGTCAACCCAGCTCGAGCGCTTGGGCTATGATACCGAAAAGGTTCTGGCGGATCCATCAGGAACGCCGCCAAAAAGCTACGCTGAAAATGTGCGTGCCGACGCGATGGCCGCGCTGCGAACGTTGTTGGTCAAAGAGGCGCTCGATTATGGCCTGGCGTGTTCCGAGACGGCGTTTGTCGCCGTTCGCCAGGAAGCCGGAAAGCTGGTGGAAGCCGGCGTCGCAATCGGCAATGCTTTACCAGCCGGCTGGTCGGAAAGCTTTCTGAGTGGCTCATCGGCAGTACTATTTGCGGGCGTCGCGTCACCTCAATCTGTGGCGCCAACCAAAGCCAGAGTTCTCAGATTCATGAAAATGTCCGCGGCATCACTTACATTCAAAGCTCGCGGAGTCAAGCAAGAGTTCGCGGCAAGGCGTCGATATTTGGTCGACGTGGAGAAAGTGGTTGAACCCCGCATAAAAACCCAAACCCTGTTCTCAGGTCTTCCACAATTCTTAGAGCGTGAAGCCATTCTCTTTGACTCTTCCCGGCCGGAGGATGGCAAGAAATTGCCCGAGGCCATGAACATTTCGCTGTTGGAGATTCGTTTTCCGGCTGGAAAACCCTCACCGGAAAATATGGATCCTGACCTGAGCCTGCTCGTTTTCGTGGGGGATCTCGCAGCGCCGCGCGCAAAAGTGCGGCTGATGGATTTGATCCGCCAAGGCTTGAAGCGGCCGTTGCACTTGTCCAGGCAATCTGGGGACGTGGTGCGTCTTGTTCTGCACGATCCGAATGACGCTTGGAAGCCGGGCGCGCCAACAATCGAGATTCTGTTAGGATGGTGAACGCGCACATGGCCGTCGCCATCATCACCCGGCGGCAATACCGCATCACTGAATCGAAACCGGCACCGCAACACGCGTCTTGCGCGAAAAACCCATTCGAAAATAAAGCATGTTTGCCAAATTAGATCAGCTCGAAAAACGCTACGAAGAAATCAACACCCTGCTGGCCGGGCCGGAAGTCGCGGCCAATCCCAAGCGCCTGCGCGAGCTTTCCAAAGAGCATCGCGACTTGCAGGAAGCGGTCAATAAGTATCGCGAATACCAAACGCTGCGCAAAAATTTTGAAGGCGCACAGCTTTTGGCGCGCGAGAGTGATGATCGCGAATTGCTCGAGATGGCAGAGGCTGAAGCCGCCGAGCTGCAATTACGGTTGCCGGTTCTCGAAGAACAATTGAAGCTGCTGCTCGTGCCGCGCGACCCGAATGACGATCGCAACGTTATCGTCGAAGTGCGCGCGGGCACCGGCGGCGATGAAGCGGGCTTGTTTGCGGGCGAATTATTCCGCATGTATATGCGCTATGCCGAACGCCACCGCTGGCCGTTGGAAATCATTTCCAGCCATCAGCAAGGCATCGGCGGATTCAAAGAAATCATTTTTCAGATTAGCACGCCCGGCGCCTTCGGCAAATTGAAATTCGAAGGCGGCGTGCATCGCGTGCAACGCGTGCCGGTCACCGAGCAAAGCGGTCGCATCCATACTTCCGCCGCGAGCGTGGCGGTGCTGCCCGAAGCCGCAGAAGTCGATATCGAAATCAATCCCAATGACATTCGCGTCGATGTTTTTCGTTCTTCCGGCCCGGGCGGCCAAAGCGTGAATACTACGGATTCCGCCGTGCGCATGACGCACATTCCCACCGGACTGGTGGTGCAGTGCCAGGATGAAAAATCGCAGCTCAAAAATAAAACCAAGGCATTGCGCGTGTTGCGCGCGCGTTTGTTGGAAAGAAAGCAAGCGGAAGAGCGCGCCAAAATCACGCAAGCGCGGCGGCAGATGGTAGGCTCCGGCGATCGCAGCGACAAAATCCGCACGTACAATTTCCCGCAAAATCGTGTGACCGACCATCGCATCGGCTTGACAGTGTATCGCCTGCAAGACGTGATGGACGGAGAGCTCGACGAATTTGTCGAACAGCTCGCGCTGGCCGAGCGTACGGAGAAGTTGCAACAGGAAATTTGATTCACAACCCAACTCCTCAACCTGTCATTCAGCAGGAATCCTTTTCAGTCAAACCACTGTGCTTATGCTTAAAAGGATTCCTCCTGAATGACAGCCTATAGGGAAGCGCCGCTTAATGGGCATCAAAACTTTTGCAGGAAATTTGATTTACAACGCACACCCAACCCTGTCATTCGAGGAATCCTTTTACGCACTTGGCACAAAGCTCATATGAGGGTTGATTCCAGTGCTAAAAAAGGGTCCTCCTGAATGACAAGTTTAGGGGAAGCGCTGCTTAATAGGTATCAAAGCTTTTGGCTGAACAGAATACAAAAAACCTCCAGGCATTTTTGCAGGCAGACCTGCCTGTTTCTCAACTCATTCGAGTGATCGCACAAAATTTCTCCAATGCCGGCATTCCCTCTCCGCAAGCCGAGGCAGAGTGGCTGCTCGCCAGCATTTTGCAAACGAAGCGCAGCGGACTTTATCCACAAGCGCAGCGCACTTTAGCGCCGGCGCAACAACAAACGCTCGTCGAATATCATGCTCGCCGCTTGCAACGCGAGCCGCTGCAATACATTCTCGGCGCGTGCGAGTTCTTTGGCTATGGGTTTCGTGTTTCACCGGCAGTGTTGATTCCTCGCTCCGAGACAGAGTTGTTGGTTGAAAAAGTGCTGACATTGCTGCAATCTCAAAACAAACCAACGATCATCGATCTCGGCACCGGCTCGGGTTGCATCGCAATCTCACTCGCGCGACAATTGCCTACGGCTCAAATTTTAGCTATGGATATTTCAATTGAGGCCCTGGAAATTGCAAAGCAAAACGCCGCGATGCATAAAGCCGCAGATCGCATTCGTTTTCTACGAGCCGATATGTGCGACGCAAGCACGTGGCGCGAGCTTCCAATTTTCGAATGCGTCGTTTCAAATCCACCTTATGTTCTGCAACAAGAGCGCGGCGAGCTGCAAGCCGAAGTTCGTGACTATGAACCCGCTGCCGCACTCTACGTCGATGACGACGGCCTGCAATTTTATCGCGCGATCATTACGTTTTGTGAGCAGCATTTGAAACGCGGCGGCTGGGTGGCCTGTGAAATGGCGAGCCCGCGCAGCGCAGCGATTGCCGGCTTGTTCCGCACCTCGTTTTTCACTTCGGTTGAAATCATTCACGATTATTCCGGTTATGAACGGCATCTGATTGGAAAGAAATCTTGTACGAATTTAGCCCTCCGAGCCGGAGTGTAATGCTTTAGCATTACGATGCAAAACTAAAGTTTTGCACTCCGACGTGGAGCCGCTGTGGCGGAGCCGCGGTGGTGGCGGTGTAATGCTTTAGCATTACGATGCAAAACTAAAGTTTTGCACTCCGACCTTCAGGCGGCTAAATTCTAACCAAACCTTTATAATAAGTCAATCAACGAACACGCGCACTTCATCAGGAGAACACCAATGGCAAAACCAGGTCCCAATACTATTTCGGAGCCGGAAGTGAAACAACTATTGGCTCAAGCGGAGAAGGGAATCAATGCTTATCTCGAAGGTGAGAAGAAGCACATACGCGAAGAAATTTACCGCAGCGCCAAAAGCAATGTCATCAAAAAATTGTCCGAATGGCTGGCGGATCCCTATATCCCCGGGTTTTCTCCAAAATTTTTTGAAGGCGTGAAAAATGCGATTACGCAAGAACGATGGAAAGATCTCATCGATGCTTACATCGACGACATCAGCTTCGGCACCGGCGGCATTCGCGGGCTGGCGGCGTTTGCCACGCCGGAATGGCAGGAGGAATTGCAACGGCTCGCGAACGAAGGCATTGACGCGCCGATCTTGAAAGGGCCGAACACCATCAATGACATTGTGCTGCTTTTAAAATCAGCCGGTGTGGCCAAGTATGCGCGCGAGCGAAAATTGCAGAGCATCGTGCTTGGTTTCGACAGCCGCATTCGCGGGCGTGAGTTTGCCGAAATCATTGCGCGCGCATTTCTGGCGGAAGGGCTGAAAGTCTATCTCTTTGATGAAGCTTGTCCCTTCCCCGAATTGACCTTTGCCGTTCCTGATCTCGGCGCCGACCTCGGCATTCTGATTTCCGCCAGCCACAACGACAAGCGCTACAACGGCTACAAGCTCACCGAGCGCACCGGCGCGCAATTCGAAAAGAAAGAACGCGACTGGCTTTTTTTCAACTTCATTCAAAAAGCCAGCTCCAAAGACGTCAGGTTGGTTGATTTTTCCGAAGTGCCTTTTGATCGACTCGTCTTCCTCGGCGGCGACGCGCCTCTCGCAGGCGTGAATTATTATGGCCGCGAGAAGAGCCTCATCAACATGCACGAGCGCCACAGCAATCACATCAAACGCTTCATTCTCGATTTGGAATTGATGCGCCGCGTGGCTCCGAGCCTCAAAGTCGGATACAGCGCTTATCACGGCGCGGGCCGCAAGGCTGTTCCCAAACTGCTGCAGGACTTTTCGGTGCAGCCGGAGAATCTCAAAATCGTTCACAGTCTGCACGAGCTTGACGGCTTGTTTCCGTGCTTCGTGCTCGAACAGCAACCGGATCCCGGCGATACGGTCGCGGCTGAAATCGCCGTCGACGAATTCAAACGAGAGTATGGCGAGCAGGCGTTCCGAGATTTGGATTTCTTCATCGGCACGGATCCCGATGCCGATCGCACCGGCATCATGGTGAAAGTGCCGGAGGAGCAACAGCCGCATTACACCAGGCTCATGCAAAAGCCGCCGTTCCTGCTCAAGCTTTTGAAAGAGCGCATTCCGAATTATAAAGAGCGCAACGATTTCAGTTGGTTTCTCCTCGATGCCGACAATGCTTGGGCCATTCTGCTCTGGTATCGTTTGATGAAAGAGGCCGAGCAAAATGGCGGCGTCGTGCCCGAGGCCGGCAAAAAATTCCTGGTCCAATCGCACACCACCAGCGACGCGATAATACGCTTGGTGCGCAAACACGGCTTTGGCGTGATCAAAACCTGGGTTGGCTTCGCGATGATTTCGACCGCCATTCGCCGCATCTGGGACGGCACACAACTGGGCGCCGAGTTGCAGGAATGGAATGCGCGGTCCAGCATTGTTGGAACGGGAAACAGCGAACAGGATCAAGGCTTGAAAATCTTTGCGGAGCAGAATCACTCGTTTCTTTATGAAGTTCTCGACATGGATGGCAAGCCGCGCAGTTATAATTTTGCCGCGCTCGAACAGAGCAACGGCTTTAGCATTCTGGGACTGAAGCCGCCAGCCGGACAAGTGTGGGCGCCCGGCGGCCACGTGCGCGATAAAGATGGAACCTTCGCGGCGATTTTACTCGCAGAAGTACAAACGTATGCAAAATCGCTTGGCAAGTCCCTCATCGATCTGATTGACGAAGAAATCTATCTTGATCCCGCTGTCGGCTTCTTCTATGGCTATTATGAGCCGGAGCCGTATTGGGGGCAATTCGAAGGGCCGGCAGGAATGTCGCGGAAAATCAGCCTGCTGCTGGAAGTGGAAAATCTGCGCAAAGCTTTTGAACAGGGGCAAAGCGTCGCATTCGCCGGCATGAAAGTGAAATCGCTCGAGAGCTATCGCACCGGCAAATACGATGCGCGGCATCGCTGGAAATTGCACGACGAGCTTGCTTACTTCAACGGCTTCCCGGACGAGGGCATTCGTTTCTTCTTCGACGATGCAAAACTCAATCATCTCACCGTGCGGCCTTCCGGAACTTCGGAGTGCCTGCGCTTTCATTGCCAGATCAGGCCGGACCACGTTAATGCCGATAATCTTTACGACAAAAAAGTCGAGGCCTACGAAACTGCGGTGGCGATCGTGAATGATGTGCGCGGCAAGCTGGAAAAGGCCTAGATGATTTCCGAATATCAAAAGGACGCGGAGGAGTACTATGGGCTCCTCCGCCAAGTCCATTCCGCGACGTTTACCTCGCGCGCGCGGCAAAACGCCGAGACCACCGAAGAGCGCTACGACAGCGAGGAACATCCGGCCATTCGCAATCTGAATACCTTCATCGAGATGCTTCATTCTCTTTTGGGAGATGGGCCGGAGATTTCCGGTGTTGATTTCGGCTGCGGGTCGCATTTTTTCGTAGATCTGGTGCGGCGGGAATATGGCTGGAACGCGACGGGTTTTGATCCCGATGCCACCGCCATCGCCGAAGCCAAAGAGAAATATCCGCAAAGCCGGGGCGCTTATTTCGTCAATAACCCCATGCAACAAGGCCTGCCTATGCCAAACGCCTCCCAAGATTTTGTGTTCTGCAATGCCGTATTGCAACATTTCAGCGATGAGGAAGCTGATCGCGCCTTGCGTGAAATGGCGCGCGTCCTGAGAGTCGGCGGGATATGTTTGCTCATTTTCAAAAGAAATGTAGAAGATTGGCAGGCCTTGTCTTTGCAAAGAGGCCTCGAAGTCGAGGTGCTGGATCATGCCGCCGGCAAGGTTCTCATCGAGGACAGGACGATGAAAAAAGCTTTGGCGAATCTTGATGAACAAACAAAAGCCAAACTGCCTGAGCACTATCGCCATGGCATGCGGCTGTTTCATGTGTTTTGGGTTGAAGAAGTTTGTCAATGGGCAGCAAAACAAAACTTGCAGATCATAAACTCGCTTCAGCTTACAAATGGAGAAAAGGCAGAAGGCATCTTTCTGTATATTAGTGGAAAAGGCATCCCTACTGCGGCGGTTTTCCTGACAAGGCAAGAATAAAGAGTTCAAGGAGGAGAGCATGAAGGTCCGTCGGCATATCAAGCAGCTCCTTGCTGTTCCGGCTTATCGCGTCAAGCTGGGATTTTTTGCGATTCTTGGCGTGGCATTGATCCTGCTTGCCGTCTATGTCAAAGACGAGTTTTGGCGTGGGATCATCCTCAATTTTTCCGTGACGTTTCTAGCCGTGGCGCTAATTCAAGTGCTCTGGGATTTTCTCGGAGGGGATCCGATGGAAGCGCGTATAGAGCGCATCGAAGGCGCGATGAGAATTATAGCAGATCTTTCTGACAGCGATATCGGAATCGAACGCATCTGGCCGACACGCAAGATCTGGGCAAAGGATCCGGTCGCGGGGCTCGACTATTGGCAGGATCTGGTGTGCCGCTCTAGAGAAGTAAAAATCATTAGCAACACGTTTTGGAACAACTGGCTCAAAGATGATAAACTTGTGGAAGGATTTTTCAAGAGCTTTGGTGAGAAGTCGGCTTTCAAACTGTTGCTCTATCACCCCAATTCATACGTCCAACGTTTGCGCCGGCAGGACGAAACCAAAGATCCAAAAGATGAAATGCAAAATGAAATTGTATCTTCCTTGAAGATGCTGGCTGAAAAACGGAACGACATCAAAAATCCTAGCAACAAGAAAAAATTAGAGGTTCGCCTGACTCATTCGTGCGTACATTATGTGCAATTGATCCGAGCGGACAATCAAATGTTGATTGCTCTGTATCTTTCAGGACATGGCGGTAGCCCTTCTCCAACAATGCAACTGCGTGGGCCACGATCGGAGTATTTCGATACCTACGATAAACAGTTCGAAATCCTATGGAATCGTGGCGAGCCGGTTGCTTGGGATAACATTCCGGATTTCCCTGATCAATTCCCGAAAATGCCACCACCCAAAATCAAAGATTGGCCATGGGATATCAAATCTTGACGCTGGTACAGTGCAACGAATTGTCGTGATTATGTCACAACACCCACGCAAAATCATCTTCATCGATCTTGATCACACCCTGTTGGACAATCTGGACCTTCGTCTGACCGCAGCACGAGAGGCCTTGAAAGTTTTATTTCCCGAGCGCGCGCTCGAGCGGGCTTTATCGAGCTATTCAACTATCATCGATCATACCTACGCCTTCGAAGCGCTGGGCTTTCCGAGCTTCAGCCATTATTGGAATCCGATTGAAATCTATGCGATTCTGGTTTTGTTGACGGACAATAATTATTTCCTGCAAGCTCATCCGGAGATTGCCGGAAGCGATACTCAATCGACGTGGGCTGATCTTGTGGACTTCGATCGCAAAGTGCACAGCGCGAGCCGGTCAAGTTTTCTCTCGCATCAGGATTTCTTTGAAGCATTGCTGAATACTCAGGAAAACAAAGAGCGGCTGCAAGCATTCGTCGATCAAGTCAAAACTATTTTGCCCGATCCCATCTTTCAAGAAGCGCAGCACGAATATCACAAAAACTTGAAATGGAAACCTTTAGACGAGGCTATTTATTTTTTGCAGCGCCTGCAAGATGGCGATTTTTTGTTTTATTTAGTCACCGAAGGGCTCACTCAAGTTCAATTGGAAAAGGTGGCGCTTTTAGGCTTGCAAGAGTTTTTCCAAAATCGCATACTGGTGACACAAGCCGCCGCCGAGCCGCGCGCAGCAACGGAAATTTTGCAAGCGGCGCAAAACATAGTTTCTGATCGCGGGCGATTGCCCGCCAATGACAAAAGCAGTCTCGAATACTTGACGCTCTCCTATTTTTACGGCTTGATGCGAAAATGGGCGGACAAGTGCAATCGGCAGTTTTATGGCCGGGTTTTGCAGGCGGTGCAGCTCGATCCCGTTTCGCCGCAAGATCGTTTGCACGAGGTGGAAGTTTTATCGCGCGAAGAATGGCTTGCCCGGCCTGCAATCAAGCTGGCGATGATCGGCGACCGCTACGACAAAGATTTGCTACCGGTGCTCGAGCTGTGCGGCAAAGAGAAGTCGATCACGATTCGAGTGCGGCAGGGCAAATATAAGAGCGTGCCTCATCCGCAGCAAAGCGATACGTGGCGCAGCCCAACCGCCTCTTGCGATGAGTTTTCTCAAGTCGAGACGTTTGTTTTTGATTCCAAAAATTGGGAGGCGATTGCACCTGTGCCCTGGCCTAAAATTTTTGATGAACCGCCGAGTATTCAATCAGCCCTTTTCATCGCAAGAGCCAAAACTTTGGCAATACCATCAGTTCGGAAATTGACGGCAATATTGGAAAACGAGCAAAAGTCAAAGGTCTGAGGAACAGCTCGATATTTCAAGTTCTGGTCTTGCTTTCGTAACGGCGAAATCGTAACTTGAAGAAATGACATGATGAGGAGCGCCGATTAAATAATTTTCCCATTTGCTTCGGGCTGTCATTCCCGCAGTCTTTAAGCGGGAATCCATTATACGCCCCCTGGATGCCCGCTTAAAGCTTTCGGGCATGACAGATCAAATGAGCAAGTTATTTAATCGGCATTCCTGATTTCAGAAGACGAAATCATACATAATCTGTATTATTCTGGAAACATAAAATTTTACATGCAAAACCTCATCGAACGCGTTCTCGAGCACCTCGGCCGTGCCAACGACCGTCATTTCAAAGCGAAAGAATTAGCCCGGTTGCTGCACGTGCCGCCTCCGAAATATCGCGAATTTCGTGATCTGCTCAAGCGGCTCGCACGCGAAGGCAAGATTTTAAAATTTCCGCGCAATCAATTCGGACGCGCGCATCCTTCTTCCACCGTGACCGGTACTCTGCACGTCAAAAGCCAGGGCTACGCTTTTCTCATCGTCGGCGAGGGAGAGGAAGACGTTTTCATTTCGCAAAAAAACATGAGCACGGCGCTGAACGGCGATTCGGTCAAAGTTCAGCTTTTTGCCCGGCCCAGCGGCCGCAAGGCTGAAGGGCGCGTCGTGGAAATTCTCAAGCGTGGCCGCAAAAATATCGTGGGCCTGCTGCGGCAGGGCAAGCATTATTTTCACCTCAAACCGGATGACATCAAGCTGCTGCACGACATCATGATTCCGGCGGAAAATTTAAACGGCGCCAAGCCCGGGCAAAAAGTTGCGGTGGTGATTGAACACTGGGAAGACGAGCATCAGCCGCCCGAGGGCCGTGTGGTGCAAGTGCTCGGTTTTCCCGGCGAGCCCGGCGTTGATGTGCTTTCCGTCGCGTTCTCTTTCGATTTGCCCGGCGCGTTTTCCGAGGCCGTTGAAAAAGAAGCTGCCGGCCTTGCGATCAAAATTACGCCGGAGCTTTTGTCGCAGCGCGCCGATTTGCGCGACCGGCTCACGTTTACCATCGATCCGGTCGACGCCAAAGATTTCGACGATGCGGTCAGCTGGCGCGCGCTGGACAACGGCAACCACGAGCTGGGCGTCCACATTGCCGACGTGAGCCATTTCGTCACTGAAAATTCCATATTGGATCGCGAAGCCCTGGCGCGCAGCACTTCGATTTACCTCGTCGATCGCGTCATTCCCATGCTGCCCGAGCGCTTGAGCAATGATCTGTGCAGCCTCAAGCCCAACGTCGACCGCCTGACGTATTCCTGCATCATGGAAGTCACGCCCAAAGGCAAGGTCGTCGATCATCGCATCACCGCAAGCATCATCAACAGCAAACGCCGTTTTAGTTACGAAGAAGTGCAGGAGATTCTTGACGGCGAGGCCCGGCCCAATTCCGTGCTCGATCAAACCTTGCAGGAAATGAATCGCCTCGCTCATATTTTAACCAAGCGCCGCTTGCGCAACGGCAGCCTCGATTTCGATACGCCGGAAGTGAAAGTCATTTTAAACGAACAAGGCGTTCCGGTTGATATTCGCCGCAAGCCGCGGCAGGATTCGAATCGTTTGATCGAAGAGTTCATGCTGCTGGCCAATCAAACCGTGGCGCAGCACATTCAAACGCTGGCTTCCAAAAAGAAAGAAATCCCGCCGTTTATTTATCGCGTTCACGAGCGGCCGGACCAGCTCAAGATGGCGGAGTTTGCGCTGTTCGTGAAAGCGCTGGGCTACAAATTCGACCACCAACAAATCGTCACCAGCAAATTGTTGAGCGATTTTCTCAAGGAAATTGCCGGCACGCCGGAAGCCAACATTGTCGAAAAAGTAATGTTGCGTTCTTTGATGAAAGCGAAATATTCCACCGAGAACGCCGGGCATTTTGGTTTGGCGTTTCGCCACTATTCTCATTTCACTTCGCCGATTCGGCGCTATCCGGATTTGATTATTCATCGCACGCTGAAAGCTTATGCCCAGGGCTACCAGCCGGAACTTCAGGGATTGTATCAGCGTAAGCTGGGGCGCGCCGCACAGCAAGCGTCGGAGCGTGAATTGGTCGCACTCGAAGCGGAGCGCGCTTCCGTCAAGATGAAACAAGCGGAGTACATGCTGCGCCATCTCGGCGAAGAATTTGACGGTCTGATCTCCGGCGTGGTGGCGTTCGGCATCTTTGTCGAGATTCCGCAATTATTGGTTGAAGGTTTGGTGCACATCAGCGATTTGGAAGACGATTATTACATGTTCGAAGAAAAAATGTACCGTCTCAAAGGCCAAAGCAGCGGTCGCATGTATCGCCTTGGTGATCCCGTGCGCGTGAAGGTAGTGAAAGCGGATCCCAACGCGCGCATTTTAGATTTCTTGTTGGTGCAACCGCCGCGCCCCCAAAAATCGCATCCCGACAAAAAAGAATCGCGCCCACAGCGGAGGAGAAGATAATGTCTACACACAGTCTGTTCGGATTTCGCAAAAAGCGCGCGCGCGCCGCCGAAAAAAAATCCCCGGCCGGCAACGGACTTTCCACCGGCGCCCAGCAACCTTTTTCCGATGGCAGTGAAGAGTTTTTTGAAGAATTCACGCGTCGCGAAGACGGCAACCGTTACCGCCAACAAACCGGCTTTTGGGTCGGTTTGGGTTTGGCGCTGGGATTGTTTTTGGGAGCAGGAACGATACTATTTTTGCAACACAATAAAGCCAAACCGCCGAAACGAAAATCGTGGTTGCTTTCGTAGTCGTGCCTTTAGTATCGAAAGAGTCAAAGCAGTGCAAAAAAAAGCAAAGATTTTCGGGACACAAAAACGAACGGACACGAAATATTTTTTGTGTCTTGTTTGGTTCCGGCTTGTCCGGATTGTGGACTGAAAATTTTATGTCCGACCCGGAAGGGTCTACTACGAAATACGAAGTTGTGGCAAAAGGTATTTCAAAATTTCCGCTTGACATTCAGAGCCGCCCGCCATAGATTGTCGCCACTTTTCAAATCAGGAGATTGAAATGCGAATTAAATTCTGTGGCGCGGCGCGCACGGTTACAGGCTCGCAACATTTGTTGGCGGTTGACGGCAAAAGGATTTTGCTGGATTGCGGCTTGTTTCAAGGCCGCCGCGAAGAAGCCCGGCAAAAGAACAAAAGCTTTCATTACGACCCCTCCGGCATTGACACGCTCGTGCTTTCCCATGCCCACATCGATCATTGCGGCAACATTCCCAATCTGGTCAAACAAGGCTTCGCCGGCAACGTGCACGCCACGCGCGCCACGGTCGATTTGTGCAACGTGATGCTGCGCGATTCCGCCTATTTGCAGGAGCGCGACGTCGAATGGCTGCGCCGAAAAAAGCATGAAAACGTCGAGCCGCTTTACACGATGGAAGATGCCGAACGGGCGCTGCAACAATTCGTGGGCATGGCTTATGACCGGCCTTCCAATCTTACCCCTAACGTGCAAGTCACTTTTCGCGATGCCGGGCATATTTTGGGTTCGGCCAGCGTGACGCTGGACATTCTGGAACGCGGCCGGCACCTGCGTTGCGCTTTCAGCGGAGATTGGGGCCGGCCCAACGCGCCGATTTTGCGCGATCCGGATTACCTCGACGATCTCGAGGTGTTGATCATGGAAAGCACATATGGCGACAAGCTGCATGCGGATTTTGCGGATCTTGCCGATGCGCTGGCTGAGACCGTCAATAAAGTGTATCAGCGCGGCGGCAAAATCATCGTGCCGGCTTTTTCCGTGGGCCGCACACAGGCGCTGGTTTATTATCTGCACCGGCTCTGGCAGGAAAATCGCATTCCGCCGATTCCGATCTTCGTCGATAGCCCGCTGTCGGTGAATACTACGGAAGTGTTTCGCCTGCACCCGGAATGTTTCGACCGCGAGACCTATCGCATCTTTTTGAAAGACGGGCTCGATCCTTTCGGCTTCGAGCGGTTGACTTACGTGCGCGACGTGGAATCTTCCAAAAAACTCAACGACATTAAAACACCGTGCATGATCATTGCGTCTTCGGGCATGGCCGAGGCCGGCAGAATTTTGCATCATCTCGCGCACAACGTCGGCGATCCGCAAAATTGTGTGTTGATCATGGGCTTCATGGCCGAACATACTTTGGGCCGGCGTTTGGCCGAGGGCGAGACGGAAGTCAAAATTTTAGGAGATCTGTACGAAAGAAGATGTGAAGTAAAAAAGCTGGATGGCTTGAGCGCGCACGCCGACCGTAACGAGCTTTTGCTATTGGTGCAGCGTCAAAATCCGCAAAAGCTCAAACATATTTTTCTGGTGCACGGTGAGCCGGAACAATCCGAGCCGCTGGCACAGCGCATTCGCGCGTTGGGATTTCAAAACGTGCATGTGCCGTTTGAGGGGGAGGAGTTTGAGGTTTGAATACCAAAACACAAATTGCAAAAGACAAAGCTCGAAATACGAAATTTATGATGCGTGTGATCGTTGAGCAATTCACAAACCGGAGGCTTCGATCATGTGTACAATTATCAAGCGCGAAACATTACAGCTTGTATCGTTGTTTTTTCTGACGGCAGCCTTGCTAAATGCCCAGGAAAAGAGCGCGGACGAACAGCAAGATGACGAATCCCCCGCTAACCCGCCAGGCGATACGCTCAAAGTAATGTCAATTATCGGAAGGACTAAAAATATATTTCCGATCGTCGTCAATCCTGCGCTGATTACTGACCATACTTATGAGATAACTTTTTTTGAAAATGCAGCTTTAGACCGATTGCTTTGGAGATTGATGGATCAAACGACGGCGACCATGAAATTAGACAACATGGAATTAGCCACAGATACCAGTGCTTCGCACCCGGCCGTAGATGGGGTCGAGTGGCAAGTGTTTGCTGGATTGCCGAATTTCGCCGACTTTCTTACCGTGGCCAACGCCGCTGGTCCGCTGAATCCGCCTGAATATGCAGCCTTTGCTTTTAATGCAAGTGGATTTCCTCATCCCACCACAGGTGATCGACCGACTGACCGGCAACAGGTGGGGCTTGGTCTCTGGGGAATTCATACCGCAGATAACGGTATCCGCGCCAGTTACGAGGCATTCCTAGCGCGAACCACCCGTAATGGCCTTTCCTGGCGAGAAATTATCCCTCATGATTTTGAAATGCGCTTTACCGGCCCCAGCTACGCCTGGAACGCGTTCACATCCGGAAACTTCATGCAAGTGCCATTTGAGCTATGGAATATCGGCAATGGCACGCCCGATGATCCGAGCGATGATTATCGCATGGTTCCTTGGCTGATCGATGATGATGATGATAGCACCTTCAACATGGGTGCTCCGAACACCAAAACGCAGGGCAACTATGATCATTCCATTTCCGGCGGCGAAAACGATCCCTTTACTGACTGGATTTATTGGAATAAACCTCAAGATACAACGCCCGGAGAAGCAGGCTATCGGGCAGCGGAAGTGGAGATGATTGCCGGAACATATAGTGGTTCGCGTGAAACCGAAGTGATGGCAAGGATGGTGTTGGTCAACTTCAATGGAGACCTCGGCGCAACCCCGCCTTCCGGAGTTTATAATCAGAACTTGCCGGAAAATGGCACGATATTTCGTATTATCACTGACAAACCCAATCTTCCCGGAGATCGTTTGCGCGTTATTTCTCCATCTCCAGTGAGCGTTGCAGACGGCAGAGCTCCGGCCTCTTTTTTTCTGCGCCAGAATTACCCCAACCCATTTAAACCTGAAACCTACGTTTTTTTTGGCTTGGCAAGAGATGCCGCGGTGAGATTCGATGTTTTCAATATATTGGGGCAAAGAGTTATAACACTGGTTGATCAAAAACTGCTTTCCGGGCAACATGTCGTGGTGTGGAACGGTAAAAACGCAGGCGGCAACAGGGTGGCTGCCGGCATTTATTTGTACCGTTTGGAGGCGGGTGATTTTATCAAAATTCGAAAGATGATTCTGACTGGACTCTAAAGCAGGATTTTAGCGAATTTAGTCATTGCGAGAAACACAAAGAACGAAATTGCAAAAGCCGGGAACAGCGCCATATGTCGCCATGTTCATCTTGTTATACGAATCCTTGACGCCGCTCCGTCAATCATTGCTCGCAAGAAACTCTTTGTAAACGTCTTTGCGTTCCGGATCCATTCGTGTCATGATCTCGAACGCCGTGCGGTCGCCGCTGCCTTTGAAAATTTCAATCACTTCCTGATAATGCGCGTCGATGAAATTTTGGGCGGCGAGATTATCCTTGTTTTCCTTCAGGACTTCTTCCAGGCGCTGCAGCGCATCTAAAACATATTTGCGGGTTTTTACGGGCTCGCCGACAGTGGACCACAGGCCGTAAAAATAATAATCCTTCATCATGCGAAACGTTTTGTAATTGTCGGTGGCAATCTCGTTGATGGTGTCCTCGCGCCAGTCCCAGCCGTAGGCATATTGGCTGTATTTGCCCTCTTGCATGGCGGCTTTGGCTTTGGCAATATAATTATCGCCGGCATACTCGCCGTATTTGTCCAGCTCGTTGGCGATGATCAAGTGCACGTAGAAATCAATCAAGCTGCGCAAGGGCGTGGCGGCGCCGGATTCCTGGATGGTTTCGTTCAATTGAAATGGAAAGACGGCGCGCTTGTCATAATATTGTAGATCCGGGCCGGAGGCGATCAAGCTGCAACGATAGCGGTCTTCCGTAGGGTCGGGGCTGTCTTCCAGGAACAACTGCAAACCCACTTTGAAGGGCCGCACGTAATCTTCTTCAATCCACGCGCGCGTGTGGATATAATTGCGCACTTTCTCCGCGAAATTGGCCATACGTTGGCGCTTGTCCTCGGGCAGCTTGTCCAGGATGACCGTGACTTCGGCGCGCACCACACGCGGCGGCGGATTTGCAGAAGCCTTTGCCGTCGCGCGAAATGAAGAACAAGCCGTGAGCAGGGCAATCAACGTTAGCATCCAAACGGATCCAACTTCAGCGCGCATAAGATTTACTCCGTGCAAGTTACCTATCCTCGATAAAATCCGGTTTGAAGCGGCAAGTCCCTTAACGCAACATTTGTGCTGCGATAAACCCTCTGCAATATAAATGTTGCGTGATCATCTAAACCTTAACGAGTCAATATAGCTCGGGGGTCTCATGAAAGTCAAGCTCTTCGTCGCCGCGGCCGTGATCATGTGCCGGGCGCTCGTGCAGGGTCAAGATTATCCTTTAGGCGTGCGGGCGCAGGCATTGGGCGGCAGTGGCGTTGCCTTTGCTTCCGATCCGGAAGGGCAATTGCTTAATCCCGCTTTGCTCGCCGGGCTGAACGGATGGGGCGCGACCGTGTTTTATTCACATCCATTCGGCGTGCGTGAAATCGCGCTGTCAAGTTTGTGCTTGCGCGGCCAGATTGACAAGTTCGCCTGCGGCGGCGCCATTGTGCGTTTGGCGCACGAGAGTTTCGAAGATCAGCTTTTCCAATTCAGCCTCGCGCGCTCTTTTTCGTTTCAAAAGAAATCTTCCTCCCGCACTTCACACCCTGCCCGTCTCGCTTTCGGCTTGCAAGCCGGAGTGCGTGAAATCGGCATTCCCGGTTACGGCAAAACCCATGCGGTCATAGTGAATTTCGGCACCGTTGCGCGCTTGAACGAGCAATTGGTGTGGGGCGCGCGGCTGGGAAATTTGTTCGACGCCAAAATCGGAGCGGCGCGCGAACCGTTGCCGCGCGAGATGAGTTTGGGTATCAGTTATATTCCCAAATCCATCACCGTGTTCCAATTCGAGGTTTATAAAGAGAGTGATTTTCCGTTGGAATTTCGCGGCGGCGTGGAATATCGCGTGCTGCCGCCATTATCGTTGCGCATGGGCATTGGCAGCTCGCCCGATCGTTTGACTTTCGGCATGGCGCTCTGGCTGCGGTTCGTGGTTTTTCATTTCGCCGCGTTTTCTCATGACGACCTGGGTTGGACGCAGCAATATGCGGTGACTTTGCGCAAGTAAAGAATGCCGATTAAATAACTTGCTCATTTGATCTGTCATGCCCGAGCGCTTTAATCGGGCATCCAGACGGCGTAAAATGGATTCCCGCTTAAAGACTGCGGGAATGACAGCCTGTGGCAAATGGGAAAGTTATTTAATCGGCGCTCCTAAAAATTTTTCGTAGTAGATCCTTAGGAGCCGGAGATTAAGTGCGTAAAAAAATTTTCCGCGGAAATGACCTTTCTGTGGGTCGGGCAAATTCTAAAACTCACCGCTTATATTTTCAAAAGAATGCCAAAAGCATCACTACGAAATTTTTTCATCCAAAGCCTGCCGCAGCTTGCGCGCGAATTGCGCAATTGCTTGTTCGCCTTCCGGACGCCCCCAGTTTTTTTCGATAATATTCAACAACGCACTTCCCACAATCACACCTTCGCAATGTTGCGCCAACTGCGCCGCGTCATCGCCGGAAGCGACGCCGAATCCGACCAACACGGGATGGCGCACCTGGCCGCGCAAGCGTTTCAGGAAATCTTCCACCCGGGCCGCAAGCTGTGCGCGCGCGCCGGTGACGCCGGTAACGGAAACGGCATAAATGAAACTCGTGGTTAATTCGTCAATCAATTGTATTCGTTGCGGAGAGGTATTGGGTGAAATTAAATAAACCAAGCTCAGGCCGGATTGCAAAGCCAGTTCTCGCAAAGTTAGGCTTTCTTCCGGCGGCAAATCCGGAATGATCAATCCCCGCACTTTCGCCTGTGCCGCTGCAGCAATGAATTCTTTCAATCCGAATTTGAAAATGGGATTGAAATAGCCCATCAAAATGATGGGCGTTTGTATTTGCGGCGCGATCACGCGAGCGATTTCCAAAACTTTTAAAGTCGTCATGCCGTTTTGCAAAGCGCGTTGCGAGCTGCGCTGGATCGTGGGCCCATCGGCGAGCGGATCGGAAAACGGCAGGCCCAACTCGATTAAATCCGCGCCGTTCTGATCCAGCAGCCGCAACAGTTCTGCCGTGGCATGGATTTCGGGAAAACCGGCGGTGAGGTAAAGCGAAAGAATGGGGCGCTGATTTTGTTGCAGCGTTCGGATGGTTTGTGAGAGGTGAAGCATGATGTTTTTAACTTGGTTTAGTCGCTAGCATGTTTGAAAATATTTCCACCGGATAGAAACAACCCAGCGGATAAAGAAAAAGGCCGTATTCGTTTGGTTGTTTCTATCCGGTGAGAAAATTCGTTTTTTGCATAACGTTAAAAAGCTAATGGCCTGAGTTCGCCATTCGTCCCGCGCAAAGCCTTTTGCACCACTTCAACATCTTTGTCTCCTCGCCCGGAAAGACAAACAATGATGACCTCGTCCGGCTGCAATTGGTCCTGCCATTTCCACAAATGCGCGAGGGCATGTGCGCTTTCCAAGGCCGGCAAAATGCCTTCCAACCGGCACAACTTTGAAACGGCGGCCAATGCTTCTTCATCCGTTGCCGCCTCATAATGCACGCGGCCCGACTCCTTCAAAAAACCATGCTCGGGACCAACGCCGGGATAATCCAATCCCGCAGAAATGGAATGCGCTTCGGCGATTTGTCCGTCGCCGGTTTGCAGCAAATAGCTTATGGCGCCGTGCAAAACACCAATCGTGCCGCGTGAAAGCGTGGCCGCGTGCTGATCCGAATTCAAACCATGTCCGGCAGCCTCAATGCCAAAGAGCTGCACGTTTTCATCCTGCAAAAAAGCATGAAACATGCCAATGGCATTGCTGCCGCCGCCCACGCAGGCCAGCACGCGGTCGGGCAGCTTGCCGGTTTGCGCGAGAATTTGTTGCCGGGTTTCTTTGCCGATGATGGCTTGAAAATCGCGCACGAGCATGGGATAAGGATGGGGGCCGACGCACGAGCCGATCAAATAAAAAGTATCATGCACGTTCGTGACCCAATCGCGAATCGTTTCGTTGATCGCGTCTTTCAGCGTGCGGCTGCCGCCGGTGACGGGCACAACTTCCGCGCCCAGTAATTGCATGCGAAAGACATTGAGGCGCTGGCGCCGGGTGTCTTCTTCGCCCATGTAAATGACGCAGGGCAAACCGTAACGCGCGCACACCGTGGCCGTAGCAACGCCGTGCTGGCCGGCGCCGGTCTCTGCGATGATGCGGCGCTTGCCCATTCTTTGCGCCAGCAGAATTTGCCCTAGCGCATTGTTGATTTTATGCGCGCCGGTGTGCGTCAAATCTTCGCGTTTCAAATAAACCTGCGCGCCGATTTCTTCGGATAGGCGCGGCGCAAAAGTCAACGGCGTCGGCCGGCCGGCGTATTCTTGCAGGGTGTGTTGCAATTGGCGATGAAATTCGGGGTCAGCTCTGGCCGCGTGATAGGCGCCGGCCAGCTCTTCCAGGGCGGGAATGAGCACTTCTGGCACAAAGCGGCCCCCGAAAAAAAAATCTTTGCCGGGGAGAATGAATTTGCCGTGCTCGTCGGGGAAGCGGGAAAAATCCAAAGTGATTTCCGTGTTGAGAATCTATATCGGATGAGGGGTTAATTGTTTTTTGATAAGCCATAAGGCATTCAAACGCAGAATAAAATTCTGAAAGTTGTCGGGGGTTTTTTAAAATGCCTTTTTTAACACAAAGGCACAGAGCGCCACAAAGTTCACAGAGAAAAGCTCAAAACAAAACGCGCTCTATGGGTCTTTGTGCGCTTCGTGTTGGAAGCTTTTACATTTTGTGCTGCCCGCGGGGCTTCAGTTGGCGGCGCAGACGACTACTGGCGTAGACCTTTACACTCAGGAATATCTTTCAGCGCAGCGTCGGAATTATAATATTATGAAAGCTTACCAGGCGCTAAAAAGATTCCTCCTAAAAGACGGGGCAATAAAAAAATATCACAAATTATACTTGTGAATTTTATAGCGCATCGTGCGCAAGCTGATGCCCAGTTTTTTGGCGGCTTCAGATTTGTTGCCGCCGGCGCGGCGAATCGCGTCTTCCAACACCATCTTTTCTGCGGCCTCCATTTTTTCGCGATAGGTAGGGCCCGCGCCGATGAAGGCGTTTGGCGTGGCGGGATTTTGGTGGCGCATCGTCACCGTGAACGGCAAATGTTCGGACAGAATCACTTCGCCTTCGCCCAGCACGATGGCGTTTTCAATCGCGTTTTCCAGCTCGCGCACGTTGCCGGGCCAATGATACGCCATGCACATTTGCAGCGCGGCTTCGGCCATGCCGGTGATGTGCTTGTGATTTGCGTTGCTGTAACGTTTGATGAAATAATCCGCCAACGCCGGAATGTCTTCAAGGCGCTCACGCAGAGGCGGCAGGAAAATGGGAATGACGTTCAAACGGTAATACAAATCTTCGCGGAAGCGATTCTCCAAAATTGCTTTTTCCAAATCGCGATTGGTGGCAGTGATTACGCGCACATCGACTTTAATGGATTCGGTGCTGCCCAGGCGGCTGACTTCTTTTTCCTGCAGCAAGCGCAGCAGTTTGGTTTGCACGCCGCCGGAAATGTCGCCGATTTCATCCAAAAAAACCGTGCCGCCGTCGGCCATTTCCACCCGGCCTTTTTTGCGGCTGGTGGCGCCGGTGAACGCGCCTTTTTCATAACCGAATAACTCGCTTTCCAGCAAAGTTTCCGGAAAGGCGCTGCAACTGATTTCGACCAAAGGCTTGTTGGCGCGTGCGCTATTGTAATGAATCGCGCGGCACACTAACTCTTTGCCGGTGCCGCTTTCGCCGCGAATCAAAATCGTGGCATAGCTCTGCGCAACTTTGGCGATGGACCGGTAAACCTGTTGCATCGCCGGACTTTGGCCGATGATGCCTTCGAAACGGTAATTTTTTTGCAGGCGGTCTTTGAGCTCGCGGTTTTCACGCTGCAAATTTTGCTCTTCCGCCGCTTTTTTGAGAATGACGAAAAGCTCGTCGAGATCGAGCGGCTTGGTGAGATATTCGTAAACCCCGCGCTTCATCGCTTCCACCGCTTCCTTGACCGAGTTGAAAGCGGTCATCACGATGGTGCGCATGTCGGGCGCATAATTCCGGCTCGCTTCATAAAGCTGCAAGCCGTCGAGATCGGGCATTTTCAAATCGGTGAGCAAAATGTCGTAAGTCTCGCGCTCGATCACGCGCAAAGCATCTTTGCCGCTGTCCACCCCGCGCACTTCGTAGCCCTCTTCTTGCAAAATTTCCACCAAGCCGGAAAGGGTGTTGCGATCGTCTTCAGCAATCAAAATCTTCGCCATAAATCACTTCATTCCTGGAGCTGTTGATGATAAGCCTGTTGCATGGCCGTTAATCCTGCCCCCAATTCGATTTTCCAACCCAGCGCTGACAAGGTCAATTCCACGGCGGACATAATTGCGATCATGTCGAGATAATCGTAAGCGCCCATATGCGTGACGCGAAAAATTTTGCCTTTTAAATGGCCCTGCCCGCCTGCAACCGTAGCGCCGAAGCGTTCACGCAAAGTTTTAACGATTTCTCTGCCGTCGATTCCCGCCGGCGCTTTCACCGCAGTCAACGCCGCGGAAGGATGCTGCGGCAGGATTTCCAAATGCAATGCTTGCATGCCGGCGCGCGTTGCCGAAGCCAAATGTGCATAATGTTGCCAATAATGTTCAAGCCCTTTATGACGAATGCGGCAGAGGGACTCGGCCAGCCCCAAAATCGCCGTAATCGCCGGCGTCCATGAAGTATTGCCTTCTTGCGCAGCGGTGCGCGCCGCGGTGAAATCAAAATAATAACGCGGCAAATTGGCAAGGGCGTGCCGCTGCCACGCCCGCGGATTCAGTGCGACCAACGCAAGTCCGGGCGGGCTCATCGCTCCTTTTTGCGAGCCGGAAACACAGGCGTCGATTTGCCATTGATCGAAATAAAACGGCAGCACGCCCACGGAGGTGATGCCGTCGACGATGAACAAAGCCTCGGAATGCGCATGCACGATTTCGGAAAGGGCTTGAATGTCGGCGCGCGCGCCGGTGGAAGTTTCGCTGTGCGTGCAAAAAACCGCGCGCACGTTTACGCTCTGCTGCAGAAGTTTTTTTAACTCTTCCGGCTCGGGTGATTTGCCCCATTCTAATTTCATCGAGATGACTTCCAACCCGAACGCACGGGAGATTTCGGCCCAGCGTTCGCCGAACTTGCCGCCTTCGATGGCCAGCACGCGGTCGCCGTGTCCGAGCAAATTCGTCACGCAGGCTTCCATGCCGCCGGTGCCCGAGCAGGTCAGCACCAGCACCTGGTGTTGTGTTTGAAAAAAATATTTAAGCTGATCGAGTGTTTCCAGAAAAATCTTTTTGAACTCCGGGCCGCGATGATAGGGCAGGGGCTGGGCTGTGGCCGCGCGCACGGCATCGGGAATTCGAGTAGGGCCGGGGGTGAAGAGACGAGAGCGCATAGGCGAATACACTTTTGGTTTATGAATGCTGCTGCAAGTGTTCCGTGACGTGTCATTTGTAAGAACCAGACTGTGTGAAAACGTCATTGCGAGCGGAGCGAAGCAATCCCGGCACGTGCACGTTATTGGATTTAGAGATTGCTTCGCTCCGCTCGCAATGACAAATTCGAGCGTTTTCACACAGTCTGAACCTTTTTAAGCATCTAGTAAAATGTCCAAATGAAGAGCATTCACAGTGCAGAAAAAGATTCTTCCCGAAAAGGGGCGAGAGCCGGTTTGTCGCCCCGTGCGGCCAGAAATGACAGTGCCAGGGTACAATTATTCTTTCAACAGATCAGTAACCGCTTTCCACAATTCATTGCTGCCGGAACCGGTGTGCGCGGAGAAAAAGAGCACGTTTTTGAGGGGAAGATTTGAAACCGCGGCAGCAATTTTCCGGGACATGTCAGCCCGGGCTTTATTCGAGAGTTTGTCGGCTTTTGTTGCCACTAAAATGACCGGCAGCGCCAGCGTGGCCAGCCAGGCCAGCAATTCTAAATCGTGCGCCATCGGCCCGTGGCGGCTATCGATAATTGAAATCGCGCCCGTGAGCTGGGAGGATTTTTCAAAAAAGCTTTCAATCAATCGGCGCCAGCTTTCGCGCTCGGCTTGGGAAACTTTGGCGTAACCATAGCCGGGCAAATCGACGAAGAAAAAAGGCGCCGCACGGTCCAGCGTGATGCGATAGAAATTAAGCTGCCGGGTTTTGCCCGGCGTGCTGCTCGTGCGCGCCAGGTTTTTGCGCTGCAACAGCGTGTTCAGCAAACTCGATTTGCCCACGTTCGAACGGCCGCACACTGCGATTTGCGGCAAAGATTCTTTGGGGAATTGCGCCGCTTGCGCCGCACTCACCACCAGTTCTGCTGCGCTGACTCGCATGAAGTATAATTTGGATTTCAGCTCGGTTCTTTTCGTCTCCAAATAAAAACGCCCGCCCTAGGTGGGCGGGCGTTGCAATATAGCCAACGAGAAGAACGCAGTCAATTCAAAATTTCTGGCTAGCGCACCAAGGCAAAACTATTAAGGGCAAAACAATTGCCTGAAAAGTTTTAGTGGTTTTGCCCCAAATTATTTTGTCTTTTGGTGGATGGGATCGTGTCTATCGCGGCAAAGTCTTTTCTCTCTCCCCGTATAAATCCGATTTCGTCTCACTCTCGTATTGATAGCACGAACCAAGAATGCCGCTGGATTCCATGACCGTCGCGTACGCACGCCGAGTTCTCGGTGTTTTCATCTCTTTCACTTAACTTGATTTTTGAAAGGATCACTATGTACAGAGCCAAATTTCTGCTCGGCGCAATGATGTTGAGCGCCCTTCTCATTGCCGGCTGCCAAAACGATAATCAAATTTTAAGCCCCGTCGATCAAAGCGATGAGCTTGCTGGGCTTGCGAAGACGAATGCTGCCGGCAGCAATTCTTCCGGCCAAACGCTGTATGGCATGACCACTTCAAACAAGCTGCTGACGTTCGATAGCGCTGATCCGAGCAGGATCATTTCCCGGCTGCGCGTGACCGGCTTTCAACCCAACGAAGAATTACTGGCTATTGATTTCCGGCCGGCCACGGGCAAGTTGTACGGCTTGGGCAGCAGCAGTCGGGTTTATGTGATCGACGTGCAAACCGCGGTCGCTACGCCCGTTGGGCCCGGGCCTTTTACGCCGGCGCTCGAAGGCAATGCGTTTGGGTTTGATTTCAATCCGGTGGTCGATCGCATTCGCATCGTCGGTGAAAACGGCCAGAACTTGCGCGTGCATCCCGATCTCGGCGCCGTGGTTGACTCTAATCTTGTTACTCCCGGTATTCAACCCGACGGCAGATTGGCCTATGCCAACGGTGATGTGAACTTCAATCGCCGGCCATTAGTCGTGGGCGCCGCCTACACCAATCCTGATAACGATCCGGCGACGGGCACTACGCTTTACGATATCGACGGTCGTCGCGACGTTTTGGCGATTCAGAATCCTCCCAACAGCGGAACTCTGAACACAGTCGGCAGGCTTTGCTTTAATTTTGAAAAACTGGTCGGCTTCGATATCTCGCGCTCTGGAGTGGCCTATGCTACAGTTAAGAGCGATGATGATGACGACGACGATGACAAAAACTCTCGCTCCGGCGCGGCTTATACTTCGGCCAATGGCGGCAACAGTCGAAGAGGCTACTCCGATCTGGTGACTGTGGACCTGGCCACAGGCCGCATCACCAAAATCGGAAATATCGGCACGAGTGAGCCGATTCGTGGATTGGCAGTGCCGGTGCAATAACGCGTGCGTCCCACTGAAGATTGCTCCCGCTTTCTTGCACTCTGAGAAAACGATGCCATTACGAATCGAAAGGGCGAAGCCGGTTAGGCTTCGCCCTTTTTGCATGAAGGCAATTCTTGAAAATTTTTGTAGAAGTTTCAAGCCTCAGTCATAAGGCAGAAACGTCGCAATGGAATTTTTGATCACCTCCGCACTTTTCCAGGCTCACCGGTCCAAGTTTTTACTTGAATGAAACAAAAAAAATGCCGATTATAAAAAGGTTGTGAGTTTCGCTCGATTTTTCCTGCCTGATTATTTCTCGATCGAAACAATTTTATCGGCGTCCAGTATCAGAAAACCAACGTATCGTAGAAGCAGGCTCCATCTGTTATCATAATGGCAGCTCGAGGAGACCGCCATGGCAAATTATGTTTCGAATAAAAATGAATCCGTGGCCATGTTTGAGAAAAAATGGCTCGATAAGCTCACGCACATGCACCCCGGCACGCCGGTGATTCTTTATTTGCCGGTCATTCTTTTTTTTCTGTATCAAGCTGCGGCGCGCCGGCTCGGTTTTTTTGCCGCCGCCGGCCTCTTCACCGGAGGCGTACTGATTTGGACGCTGACGGAATATTTGCTGCATCGTTTCGTGTTTCATTATCAGCCCACGACGCAATTCGGCAAATGGGTGCACTTTGTTTTTCACGGCGTGCATCATGATTATCCGCGTGATTCCACCCGGCTGGTCATGGCGCCGGTGGTGAGCATCCCGCTGGCGGTTTTGTTTTATTATTTCTTCCTGGCCCTCGCCGGTCCCAAGATGCTGCCGCCTTTTTTTGCCGGCTTCATTTTCGGCTATTTGTGCTACGATATGATTCATTACGCCACCCACCACCTGCCCATGCACAATCGCGTGGGACAATGGCTGAAACAATATCATGCCTTGCATCATTATCAAGATGCGGGTTTAGGCTATGGCGTCAGCTCACCGTTGTGGGATTATGTCTTCCGTACCCGGCAGCAGCGCACGCCGCGTTTTCGTTCCGTTTCAAACCGCGCTGAAATCTCAGCCTGAAAGCCGTTCTCATGCCTAAAAAAATTCTTGCCGTTCTCTCCACGCCGGCCCGGTTTCTCGGCAATTTTTTGCTGAACTTTTTATATCACACCGGCAGCTTTGGCAAATTGGTTTACAAAACTTTCGTGGCCTTTGGCGACGTGCGCACCTGGACGGGACTGGTCGTCGAGCAAATGATGCGCATTGGCATTCAATCCATTCCGGTGGTCATTTATATTTCCATCTTTGCCGGCATGGTGATGGCGTTGCAAGCCGTCAAGCAATTCACTTCGACCGTGCCGCTTTACATTGCGGGCACGGTGGTGGAAAAAGCCGTGTTGCAAGAAATGGCTTCGGCGATCACCGCACTCGTGCTCGCCGGACGGGTCGGCGCGTCCATCGCCGCCGAAATCGGCACGATGAAAGTGACGGAACAAATCGACGCGCTCGAATCCATGGCCTTCAATCCCGTGGCTTATCTCGTGGTGCCGCGGCTGATCGCAGGCCTGGTCATGCTGCCGATGCTCGTGGTTTTTTCCGCATTCATCGGCGTTGTGGCGGGCTGGCTCACGGCCGTTTCCATTGCCGATCTTACGACGTTCGAATTTTTTAAAGGTGCGAAGCAATACGTCAGTTGGCGCGATTTCGCGCTGCCGCTTTCCAAAGCGGTGTTGTTCGGGTTTTCCATCACCATGGTCGCTTGTTATCAAGGCCTCAACGCCAAGCAGGGGGCCGAAGGCGTGGGCGCCGCCGCCACCAAGGCCGCAGTCAGCGCCTGTTTGATGATTCTCACGCTGGATTTTTTCATGGCAACCGTAATTTTGAACGCTTAATCGTATATTGTGGACCGACTCAGGACGAGGCAATCCGTAAAGCGTGAACTTAGACTCAGCTTGAATATGATCGAGTTTCGACATGTACGTAGAAGTTTTGGCAATCTTCTGGTTTTGCGCGACGTTAATTTGACCATTGAAGACGGCCTAACTACTGCCATCATCGGCGGCAGCGGCTCGGGCAAATCGGTTTTGCTCAAACACATCATCGGCCTGCTCAAGCCCGATAGCGGCGAGGTGCTGGTGGACGATCTCGACACCGCCACTGTGCCTTATCCGGTGCTGCTGGAGATTCGCAAAAAAATTTCGATGGTGTTTCAAGGCTCGGCCTTGTTTGATTCCATGACCATCGGCGACAATATGGCCATGGGTTTGAAGCGGCATACCCGCATGAAAGAGCGCGAGATTCGCGGCGCAGTGAAAGAAGCTTTGGACATGGTCGATCTGCGCGACGTCGAGAACAAATTTCCCGCGGAAATGAGCGGCGGCATGAAAAAGCGCGTGGCCATCGCGCGCGCGCTGGTGATCAAGCCGAAAGTGCTGCTTTATGACGAGCCCACCACCGGCCTCGATCCGCCGCGCGCGGACAACATCAATCAATTAATTTTCGATTTGAATCAGAAACTCGGAGTCACCTCGGTCGTGGTCACACACGACATGCACAGTGTTTATCGCATCGCGGCCAAAGTCGCCATGCTAGAAGACGGCGTCATTTGTTTTTTCGGCACACCGCAGGAGATGTCGAAAAGCGAAGAGCCGGCAGTAGCGGAATTTTTGGAAAGCGCGCGCGGACACGAGTGGCTGGAGAACGACAATCATTCTGGAGCGAAGAAGCATGCGACGTTGGAGCAATGAAGTTCTCGTGGGCGCGGCAATTCTGCTGGCCATCGGTTTGGGCATTTATGGCTACGTTTATCTGCGCGAAGTGCCGGTGCGCGAACGGGGATTCGTGGTCACGGCGCATTTTGCCAACGTCACCGGTTTGGAATCGGGCGATCCGGTGACGGTTTCCGGCTTGAAAGTCGGGCGCATCCGGAAAATGCAACTGCTGAAAGAGGGCGTATCCGTGCAGATTTGGCTGAACGGAGAAGTGCCGCTGCCGCGCGATACGCGCGCTGCCATTCGGAGTATCGGCATGATCGGCGAGAAATACATCGCTCTGGTGCCGGGCACGGCCGTGGAAAACTTGCAAGAAGGCGACGTGATTGTCGGCGAATACGTTACGGATTTGGCCGATGCTGGCAGCTCGTTGTCCGATCTCATGGACAAAGCCTCGGAGCTGATGTCCAAGCTCACCGTAGCGTTGGATACGGCGTTCAGCCATCAGGAACAAAAAGCCGTGGCCGCGACGTTGAGCAACGTCGAGCGTTTGACCCGGCGCACGGATAATTTGATGGCGCAAAATACCCAGCATCTCAAAAGCACCATCGCGCAGCTCGACAGCTTGAGCGGAAGCTTGAATCGTTTCTGGCAAAATAATAATTCCGCTTTCGACAGCGCTTCGCATAACATTGCCGCGAGCACCGCGCAATTGCCCGCGACTATAGCCAAGCTGGACAGCGCCATGACGGCAACGCGCAACATGCTGCACGCGCTTGAAACGCAACAAGGCGCGCTGGGCAAGGCCATTTACAACGAAGAGCTTTATAACAAAGCCAACAAAACCGTGGACGAAATGCAAGCGCTGCTCAACGACGTCAAAAAGAATCCGTCGAAATATTTGCAGTTCAGCGTGATTAGTTTTTAAAAAATATCCAGGATGACGTTGATGTCGAAAAACGCCGTACGTCTGGAAACAAGGAAATTTTATGCTTGGTAAAACCATTTCGCATGTTCAGCGTGTTTCATTTGTTTCGATGGTCAAATCCGAAACAGCCGTGTAAACTTGAGAATGATCTCGCGATTGCGCTCGGGCAGGCCGTCGAAGAAATCTTCACCGTCACGGCCCCGGCTTTGATTGAGCACCAAAAACAAATCACTGCCCGGGCTGTGAATGAAATTCAAGCGCAGATTGGTGCTCAATTCATTGGTTTCGCTATTGTATTGCAGCAGCGCGTTGAGAAAGAGCCGGGTGGTGAAGGCCAGATTCATGCGCAACGCGAACAAGTCGGTATGCAATTTGCCTTGCGGCAAGTCGACGTTGTTGCGAGCGTAGTTCCAGCGAAATGACCAATGCGCGTTGGGACTGTATCCCAAACCGCCTCCCCAATTGTTCAAATCCCCGCGGTAAAATTCCCGCCAGAAAACATTCCCCAACACGGTCAATTTGCGTTTGGCGCTGCTTTGAAAATCCGCCTGCAGCATATGATTGTGAAAATCGCCGGCGGGAACGATGAGGCCCAAGTCGGGCCGAAAGAGAAACTCCCGCTCCAGGCGCTCGAAAAACCGGCCATAACTGAAATTGAAATTGTCGCCGCTTGCTAATTCGTTGAAGAAAGTCAGGCGATAATCCCAATCCTGCAGCCGACCGGCGCGATTGTCAATGTGCGCGAAAGTTTGAAAAATGTTGCTGCGGCGAAGCCAGCCGCTGTTAGGCTGTGGACTCACGCGAAAAGTCAAAAATGTGCGGCGAATATCCGGGCGCAGCACAAAGCCGATCGCGGGATCGAAATCTTTGTCGATGCGCATGTGCGAGGCAAACCACCCCCAATGATCTTTGGTAAAATCCAATCCCAATTTCCACGCGCGGCGGTTTTGCCCGCCGGGAGAATCGTGCGTTTGCGCGAAGAAGGATTGAAACACCATGGGATTGCTCAACCATAAATTGGCATCGAGGCCGTAGGCCTGCTGGCGGTTGTGCCCGAGATTCGCGCGGTTGGTGAACATCACACCGATTTTCGAGCGCTGAAAAACGTCGCGATTCACGCGCAACACGGAAAAGTTCGAGCGTGGAGAACCGTCTTTTTCATCGGTCAAAATATTCAACAAGCCGAGATCGAATTTGCCCACTTTGCCGGTCAAGCGCCCGCCCGCCATAATCGGCACGATTTGATTGAAATTTTGAATGCCGATGCGGCGGCTATAAAACAGAAAAATCGGCGGCGGGCCGAAAAAATTGCCCTCGCCGAATTGAAACGTATTCGCGCTTTCCAGAAAAAATTCGCGTTTTTCCGGAAAGAAAAGCGGAAAGCGCGTCAGATTGATTTGTGCGACGTCGGCCTCCACTTGCGCGAAATCGGTGTTGGCGGTCAAATCCAGGGTTAGATTCGAAGTGACGCCGTATTTGACGTCCACGCCCGCGTCGAATTTTTCTTTTTTAAAGGGCGCGGAGGTGAGCAACCCTTCTCTTTGCGATTTGCCCAACGTATAAGGCTTGACTTGCAGATTACGGCCGGGTTGCAGCGCCTGCAAATCCAAAAGCTCGCCCGCGCGCGAGATGCGCAAAAAGCCGCCGTTATTGTCACGCGACCATGAAGCCCAGTTGACCTGCTCGGTTTTGCGCTTGATGATGCGCGTGAAATTGACGCCCCAACTTTGCGCCGGCAATGAATTGAATTTGAAATTCCACAAAGGGATTTGAATCTCCGCCGACCAGCCCTGCTCGTGAATTTTCGCCCGCACCTGCCACACACCGTCCCAGTCGAAATCGGCAACGAACGCGCCATCGATCACTTGTCCGTCTTCTTCCGCGCCGTTGGGATTGGTGGCAAACAAATAAGCATTGCGATGATCGTGATAGGTATCCAACACCATGGCAAACATGTCGTCATCGCTCAAGCCGCCGTCGCGCTGCAATTTTTGCGCAACAATTTTTTGCGGCTCGGCGTCATAACACATGACACCGACGTAGAGATTCGCCTGGTCATATAAAATCCGCACCTCGGTCTTCTCCGTAGCCGGGCGGCCTTCTTCCGGCTGATATTGAAAAAACTCGGAAGCGGCAAGGGCCTGCTGCCATTCCGCTTCCGCCAGCAGCCCGTCGAGATGAAGATGTGATTGAATCCGCTGCGCGCGCAATTGCGGAGTGGGTTGATGATCTGCCGCGGCAACAGCACCGGCGAGCATGATTAAAACGAAGCCGCAGCGCGCTTTCAAAGTGTTGTGATATAGCATGGAATTCCATCCTCTCTCCAAAAAGTTGAAGTAACAAGTCCTGCTGGAAGCATCTTTTTAAGCAATTCACCTCGTGTTCAATGCTTAAAAAGTTCCTTACAGGATGACCGGCCGGTGTTATTTGGCGAACAAACTCCCCAAGGCACTGAATAGGTCCCAATTTATTGACTGCCACAGCTCTTCGTTGTTCAATTCACTTGGGGATACTAGCGCAAGCGTTGGCCGAGCAAGCCGTGCTCCTGGTCATTGCCAGTCGTCAAAAAAAACTTGCGCCAATAATCCGTTTTTCGTAGTAACGTATGTTTGTGCACAATTTGCGATGAGACGCGAACGGCTTTTCCCACCGCAAATCTTCTTTTAAATAAATCTCAGAAAGTGTTTAATAGAAATCAAGGATCGTCTCCGGTGATTGGGAAAGTTTTGTTCATGAGCCATAATACTAGCCTGTCATTCAGGAGGAATCTTTTTACGCACTGGGATAATACTTTATTTGGGTTCTGTGCCAGTACTCAAAAAGCCGCAAGCCCCATTCGGGATTCTTTCAGAATGACATCTTTTTTAGGATAGGTTCACGCCGCTGCAGTCTGCCGTATAATTTCATCACTGCGGTTTTATTCATCTTTTGTAGAGGAGGGTTGTTGTTATGAACGTTTTAAAAAAGATTCTCATCGGACTCGGCGCATTAATCGCTTTGTTTCTGGTGGTGGGGATTTTTCTGCCGTCCAGCTATCGCGTCGAGCGCGCGATCGAAATCAACAAAGCGCCGGAAGTGGTTTTCACCCAAGTCTCCGATTTCAACAATTGGCTTAAATGGAATCCGTGGTCCGAGATGGAACCCACGGCGAAGAACACCATCACCGGCGAAGCCCGGCAAGCCGGCTCGAGTTGGGCCTGGGAAGGCAAAGTCGTCGGCGCCGGCAGCATGACTTTCGAAAAAATTGAGCCGAATCAACGCATTGAATCCAAGCTGGTGTTTACTGCGCCCCAACAAGCGCAGGCGCAAGATTCCTGGACTTTCGCGCCCACCGCCGTCGGCACAAATGTGATCTGGCACAATGAGGGCGGCCTGGATTATCCTCTTGGCCGCTATTTCGGTTTGATGATGGACGGTTCGATTCTCGGCCCGCAATTCGAGAAAGGCCTGGCGAATCTCAAGCGGGTTTGCGAAGCATTACCCGATCCTGCGCCTACGGCGGCAATGCCGAGCGGCAGCATGTGAACTGCAAGAATACTTTTTTGCCATTGCGAGCCGGCTTTATCGGCGAAGCAATCTTATTATATGAGTTGATGCGTTGCCACGAGATTGCTTCGGCCAAAAGCCGCCTCGCAATGACTGGGATTCAGGCTTTTCAAATGCCATCGAGCCTGCACAAATTGAAAAGTCATTCGTCGAATTCTCTGGTTGCCATTCGTCTTGTAAAAGGAAGAAATTATCCGCCCCATTGTTATAGGCTCATTCTAGGTTTGGCATAAACCAGGAGTGCGAAGCTTTAGCTTTGCAAGGCGCAATGCTGAAGCATTGCACTCCTGGCGATCAATTCATTTCATCATCATTTCAGGTTAAGGAGGTTGTTATGGTTGCACCGGTGGTTCATTTCGAGATCATGGGCAAAGACGGCCTAAAGCTGCAAAAATTTTACAGCGAATTGTTCGGCTGGAAAATTCAGAACATGGCCGAGATGGGAAACTACGGCACGACGGAAACAGGCTTGACCGGCGACAAAACCGGCAAGGGCAGCATCGACGGCGGCGTGGGCGGTGTGCAGCCCGGCGCGCCGAATTACGTCACCATCTACATTCAAGTGCAAGACATTGACGCGCATTTGAAAAAGATCGAAGCCGTGGGCGGCAAAACCGTCATGCCGAAAACCGAAATCCCCAACGTGGTCACCTTCGCGCAATTCAAGGATCCCGAGGGCAATGTGGTGGGATTGGTGCAAGGTTGAAACAATAAAAAACCAGACACAGCCTCGGCTGTGTCTGGTTTTGAACCTGCGTTGCCGGCAAGTGCGGATTATTTCCCTAACTGAAAAATAACGCCCGCCAGGATTTGAATTTCTCTGGTCTTGACCTCGGTTTGAGCGTCTTCCGGATCGTCGTTGATATTGGTCAAACCCAGCGCATAGCGGCCCTCCACAAACAGCGAATTGTTTCCCGCCGGGAAGCTCAAGCCCGCGCCAAAGCCGAGACCAAAATCGATGTTGGTGATTTGATCTTTGATGTCTTCATCGATTTCCTGCTCGACGCCCGCGAACGAAATCGAGCCGGTTTGTTTCGCGCTCAAAAGAAAACCTACCATGGGCCCGGCCATAACATATGGTCCCGTCATGCTCGCCCCGAACGCCACTTTTAACATCACCGGCACTTCGATATAATCGACTTTGGTTTTGGCCTCCGCGCTAAAATTGCCGAGGTCGGGATCGGTGAAGCTTCCTTTCTGCTTTGCGCCTTTTCGCAAATACATGGGCTCAAATTGTAAAGCCAGGTTATCTGCCAGGTTAATGTGCAGAACTCCGCCAACCCCGAAAGTGGTGAGATTCGACGGCTCCGGTTCCTCGTTTGGATTCACGCTGACATTGGCCAAATTCAAGCCTCCAATGAGGCCCATTCGTATTTGTGCGTCTGCCGGCAGCACCAATCCCAAAGCGCACAAAAATGCCAATCCGCAACACAGCTTCTTCATATAAGGCTCCTTATAATATCCGTGCCCATGCTTAAAAAGACCCTTCCAGGGTGACATAAAAGGGAGTGCGCCATGACTAACGTTGTAGTAATAATCGGGAGGAAGTTATGGCGAGAAAAAATTTGTCAGAGGGCTTTTGTAAATCTGCCGGCCGGTCGCAATCAACGACCGGCCGGCATTTCATTAATCAGCAGGAATGCTTACTGCATGGAATCCCGGTACTTCGTTTAGCAGCAGCGGCACCAAAACACCGGCATCATCTCATCAACAACAGCCGCCTAACCAAGCGGGTCTCGCCGGTTTGCAGCACATAAAAATAAACGCCGGTGGGCAGATTTTTTGCTTCGAACGTGACCGTATGCAGGCCCGTTTCACGGCGTTCGTTTGCCAGCGTTGCTACTTCAGCGCCGAGCACGTCGAACACTTTCAAGCTCACGTGCGCGCCTTCCGGCAGGCTGAAGCTGATGTTGGTTGTGGGATTGAAAGGATTGGGGTAATTCTGGTGCAGCGCGATTTCTTCCGGCGCAAAGGCAATCCCACTGCCGGCATCTCGATTGAGTGCCCCGCTGCCGCCGTAAACTTCCACTTCATTGATGCGCTCGCTGGAGGTGTTGTTTTGCCGCATGTAAACCCGCACGTAGCGCGCCGAAACCGAAGTGAAAGAGCGGTCGTCGGTGCCGCCGTTGCCGGCATTGTCGGTGATCACGTTGGACCAATTGCTGTCGTCGGTAGACACTTGAATGTCATATTGCTGCGCATAATAGCTGCTGCGCCATTTGATCACCACGCGATTGACGTTTTGCGCCGAGCCTAGATCCACGCGCCACCACACCACGGTGGTGCTGCTCACACTGGCGCTGCGCCAATACGAGCTCGTGCTGCCGTCGACGGCTTGGCCCGGCGCCCGGCTGCTGCTATACGTGCTGGAAGCGGTCGCCGATTTATTCAAGGCGAGGTTGCCACCACCACCGCCGCCGCCCGGATTGCTGCCCACGCCCACGGCATACCAGGCGTTCGACACTTGCAATTTTTCATTGCTGCTGCTGCCGTATAAATCCGTAGCGGCGTTTTCCGTGGCCGTGCGCCCCGCGGCAAAATTAGAACTCGAAGTGAGATACGTGGTTTGCGCACGATAAAAAATGTCCCGCGCTTTTGTAATACCGATGCCGGCGACACTGTAGGAATTGCCTTTGTCATTGGTGCCGCTGCCGCCATTCACCAGCAAATAAAACGCAAAGTTGGAAACGCCGCTGTTGCGATGCACGCCGCCGTTGTCGTTCCACCATTGGCTGGGATTGATCCAATACGTGCCCTGATAAGTATCGGGCTGGCCTTCCTCGTTGGGGTTGACCATGCTGCGCAGCGCATCGCCGGAAGTGCCGGGCGTCCAGCATTCTTCGCCAATTTGCCAGGTGCTCAGGCCTTTGGCGTAAATTTGAATCGCCTCGCCGAAAATATCGGAGAGCGATTCGTTGAGCGCGCCGGATTCTCCGGAATACGTGAGGTTGCTTTCATAATCCGTCACTGCGTGCGTCCATTCATGCGCCGCCACGTCCAGCGCGACGAGAGGATCGGAATCTACGCCGTTGCCGTCGCCGAATTGCACTTGCGAACCGTTCCAGGAGGCATTGACCCAGTTATTTTGCACGTGCACGCTTTCCGTGAATTGTGCGCCTGCACCATCGAAGCTATTGCGGCCGTGCACGTTCAAATAATAATCATAAACCCAGGCCGTGCCCCAATGCGCATCCACACCCGCGCGCTGGCGGGAAGAATCCCATACATTATTCGCATCGGTCAACAGCGTGCCCGGCAGGCTGCTGCCGTTGTTCGCATCGTAGGTTTTAATTTTGCGGCCGGTGTCGTTCATCTCATAATTCGAGCCGTTGAGAGTGGTCTCGATATTGACCGTGCCGCTGTACAAGCTCGGTCCGCTGCCGGTGACGGAATGCATTTTGTTGAACGACATGATGATTTCGCCGGCGCGGGCATCGACAAAATAAACCCAGTTGGCCATTTGTGGTGCGTCGATCGAAATCATCATCTTCCACGCCAGGCGATAATCGCGGCCGTTGAAATCGCCGTGATAAGGCGCGATCACCAATTCCGGCTGCGGCCGCCACGTGCGTTGCGGATCGTTGAAGGTTTCTTTCAGAATGTTTTCTTGCGCGGGATCCTCCCAGCGATAACGGGCGGGCCCGATCAGTTGCAGCGCGATCTGCAGCGCTTGCCCGGCCGCGACCGTCGGCGTGACATTCAAATCCAAAGCATCGACCACCTGGCCGTTGACGCGCGTGACGGCGCCGCGGGCATCGGCATGCACGATCACTTCCGAGCCAAACACCGGCACGCCGCGATGGAAATGCTGCATGCGCGCGTGCTGCATGCCCAACTCATCCGTAAACGTTTTGCGGGTGCGAAAATCGTCGCGACTGGCATCGATGCCGAACACCGGCGCGGCCTCACGCAAAAAGCCGGCGACCTGCTGTTCATCGCGCAGATTCAATCCTTCCGCCAGATTACCTTGCAATAAAACCGGCCGCTGGGAAACGGCATCGGCCTCGATGCGTTCCACACGGGCAAAAACTTTCCCGGCTTTTTCATACAACCGGGTTGAAGCTTCTTGGGCGGTGGCGGCCGCCGCCAGCAGCGCGATACTCGTGGCGCTGCACCACAATTTGCTTCGAAATTGTCGCAGGCTTCGCATGCAATTCTCCTCGTGTTATTAATTGGGCAGAAAGCCCCTTCCGTTCCTCACGACCAAACGGAAAGGGTGTGATTTGGTCTCAGAATCGGGGAAACAAGTCACGGTTTTATACAGACACGCCGGTGGGAGGCGGCGCACATCAAGATCATTTTTCGGGAAAGTCTAAAACATGGTGAAGCGCAGGCACAAAAGGCACACAGAAGTCAAGCACGGCTGCAAATCATTTTCGGGCCGGATGACGAGGGGCAAATTCATAGACCAATCAGCCCGAAGCATGGAGAGCAAATATTAGGATGAATCCTCAGTGGGCGAGACGATAAGACTTTTTTCGCAGTTTGTCAAGCGGCTTTTTGAGCGCGAGGAGTTTAAATTTTATGTGCATTTGTTTTTCAATCCTTGCGTGAAGGGATTGGGGTGGTTATATTGCTTTTGGATACGCGGATTGTGAAACCGGTCGCATAAAACAAGTTAGAACTTTTTATAAAAACACCTTGTGTAAACAATCTCGGGTTGTTCTGCTTCAGAGTATCGGTTATCAACTCTCAAACAAAATAGAGGATCATATATGAGGATCATCGCGTTTTTGCTGTTGTGTATACCGCTGCTCATATTTGCCCAGGAGCATGGCACTCCGGTTCCGGCTGGCACAGATGGAAATCAACTTGTGTTGGCAGTGGAAAACGCTTCTCATTCCTCGCTTCGGGACATACAGGTCGCCGTCCGGTCTGCGCCGGCATGGGTCGTATTTAAAACTACTTCCGTCGTCATCGATTCAATTTCCCCCAAAACCTGGCGGGATGCAGTTTTTGAATTTCGGGTTTCAGAACCGGGGAACGATCAAACGGCTGCGGTCACACTTGCAATCACGGATGCGCGCGGCTACTTTTTGGGCAGCCGTATGATCAAGCTGCATGCCGTCCATCTTCCTCGCGAGACCAGGCTCGAGCACCCGTATCCGAATCCGGCTAATCCTTCCTCAAACATTCAATACGCCCTGCATGCGCCCTCCAGAGTGAAGATTGAAATTTTTAACACCCTCGGCCAGCGCGTTCGCGAACTTATGGACGAAGATAAACCTGCCGGAGTTTTGAGCATCACCTGGGATGGCAAAAATGATCAGGGAATGGCCGCGGTCAGCGGGATGTATATTGTGAGGCTAAATGCTGCAGAGCAAGGAACAAATCAAGTCAAACGATTCACCTCCAAAGTTTTAATCCAAAAGTGAGGGAAGCGAACCATGAAACGATGCATGGCATTATGGACGATGATTTTTCTCTTGTTGTCTTTCTCAGCGGAGTTAGCAGCGCAAGTGGTGGTGCGGGATAGCGTTAAAATTACTCGCACCCCCTTAACCGGCACGAAACCGGAGTTGAAGAAACAGAATTTAGGAACGTCATTCGTTACGCAAAACGGCGTTGTGTCCGGGTTTGTGATACCGTACCGGGCGAATTTACAAATCTATTACAGCTTCGCCGAACGGCTTGATTGGTTTATGCCACCTTGGGCCGGCTTGATTACCATATTCAATAGTGATTCCGTGGTAGTAGATTCCCTGCTCTGGCGTTTTCCGGAGGTGACCATATCACCCTTGACGTATTTCAATGGCTGCTTTAGCAGTTTTGAGCAGCATGACTGGATCTTTTTCACGAATTTTAGCTCTCCCCCGGAGGTCTATATCTTCAACCTCGGGCTCGTCGCAGCCGGAGATACCGTGCAATTCGTTTACGATACCGAAAGCCTTTTCACCGGCGGGAGAGATACGCTGGGCATCTGGGATGCGAACGAGGTGCGACTTTCTGATGGCACGTTGGTGGGGTGGGACGTCGAGTTCGGAGAATATGACTATTGCCTCGATACCTGGAATGATCATTTGGAAATTTTCGTCGGCTTGTTGTCGAGCACGATCGAGATGACATTTACGCCACCCGACATTGCACCTGGCGATACGGCGTCGATCATCCTGAAAAAGGTGAATCCCGACGGCTCTAGGGAAGACTTTTCACCCGCGCAAATTTTTGAAATCGGGATCGTCAAGGGAAGCAACGATGGTGGGATTCTTTCGCCCACGCCTTCTCCGGTGGTGTCCGATTATTTTCTGGATTTCGAGCAGCCTTTTGAGTTTATTGCTGAAAGTAATATCACGACGGATTCGGTGATCGTTCAAGTTCGTGCCGGTATTCCCACCACCTCCAGCACGGCGGCTTCCGCCGTTTATCAAGAGATGAGGCTCAAAGCTCGGCAGCAAGCGGCTGCGTACCAGAGGGCCAAAGCGCCGGAGGCTGATGTTCGTTCTGCGCCGGATCCAACTGCATCAGAGCCAAGCACGAATAAAGATTTCAGCAAGGAGGTTTCAGCGCGTCGCGGTAAAGGCGGGCAGCGTGTCATGAGCGATATGCCGGAAAGTGATTTTGTCTATTATGATTTTGCCATATTTTGCCGCCTCGATATGCGCAATGCGGTGTACCCGCTTGGTCGGATAGCACCTATGATCATCTGAATAGAACTTTTTGTGCGAAGGCTTGTGCACTGTCGAGCATGGCCATGATGATGACTGCATTCGGAGACACGATTAATCCCTACGCATTGAATGCATGGATGGTGGACCCAGTGAGAACACAAAATGTAGATGAAGGAGGATATGGAGGTGGAGGGGCAGTAAGTTGGAATGCGCCACGGTTGCATTCAGGCAGCGAAATTAACATCGATTTTAATGCTGATTTTGTTACCAGGGATATGGCTGATCCTCCTTCCGATGTTTCAGTATTAGACCAACGACTTGAACAATGCAAGCTTATTATTGTTAAGGTTTCAAATAACGGAGGCGAACACTGGGTTTTGGTTACTGGAAAAGAAAATGGTAGACACAAAATACTTGACCCGGGCCGAGGAGAACAATTTTTGGATGGATATGGCAGCTTTTGGTCATGGCGCGCCTTTTCCAAATCTCAATGACATAACGATAGCCGCGGAGAAGAAAAATGAAATATTTTGCATCGCTTTTGATCATACCCTTGCTTTATGCTCTCCCATTGGGTCAATCTAATTCTATTCATATTCAATTGTCCAAGTTAGGAGGAGGAATAGCTCCTGCTAAATTTATCGTCGAAGATGAGCTTGGCAGAAGAACAGGGCGTGACCCAATTGCCGATACCACGATCCGAGAGATTCCTGGGGCGCACTATGGTTCAGAAGGTCTTGATGATCATGAATCCGGTGGGCCAGGGGATTTATGGAGGGTCTTTGATATATGGGATTCAGCGGCAAAGGGAACTTATACAATAAAAGTCATTGGCACGAGCGCCGACAGTTTTCACCTCAATATTCAAATCAGTCGTATTGGTGTTGGCGTTAAAGCAGCAATTTTTAACTTCTTTGGCCTCGCAAGTCCCGGCCAAGTAACCGAGTACAGGATTTATTACGATCCAGATCCCACAAAAACGCTCACCGCCGAGCTCATTACACCGACAGAGAACATCCTCTCCGTGCCGGCAGAATTTGCCACCACTCAGGCTGCGGTTGATGCCTCGCAACCCGGTGACATCATCGAAGTGAATCCGGGCTTTTATAATGAACTGGTGAATATAACTGGCAAGGACTCTATCAGCGTGAGAACGACGAGCAGCATTGATGGTGTCATCTGCAAGGGATTCTTGTTAAAACAATCGCATCAAGTCACCGTCAAGGGTTTTGTGGTGGATGCTTCCGGAACGAGCGACCATGGCATCGTGCTCATGGGAGGCAATAATCAGAATTCGGACCTCACCCTGGAAGCCAACGAAATTAAAAACGCGGGTAGTAACTTCAGCGGCGTCTCCGTTGCGCGCGGCAATCCCCGCACCCGGATTGTTAACAATCGCATTCACAGCAACGGCCGCAACGGCATTCGCATTATCGATGCCACCGGCGGCCCGCACTACTTGGTCAATAACACGATTGTACAGAACGGGTGGAACGGAGTTGACGTGGCGCGCCAGCACGTCATTTATCTCGTCAACAACATCCTTTCTTTCAACGGAACGAAACCCGGTTCGACCGGAGGCCGTTACGGCGTGTTGCGCGAAGCGATGACCGGCCCGGGAGCGGCCGCAGATATCACACTACTCAGCAACCTCATCGTCGGCAATCATGGCAATGTCACGTCAAGCAGTTCTCAAGACCTCGGAAATTACGTTCAAACGCTCGACGCCACCGACAGCGGGAACTTGACGACTTCCGGCGCCGAAGGCAGCGGAGTGAGCGCTTCCCCGACGGCGATATTTGCCGACATATTTGTTTCGCAGACGCCTCTTGATCTGCATTTGAAAGCTTCGTCGGTGGCTATTGATCGAGGTCGCAATAGTTACAATCCGCCGGAGGCCACGGCCGGTGCAATTCCACCAAATGATTTTGAGAGCGAAAACCGGCCCAAGGGCGCGGCCGTGGATTTGGGCGCGGACGAAGGACCGTGACGATCAATTCCGATGAATGCTTCCGGCAGTTTAGGAAGCAAGGTCGATTTGACAAATGGCGGCGCTAACCTCGATGTTGCGCTGCGCCATGAGCTAAATCTGCAGAGAGAGAGAGAGAGCCATCACCTAACTAATAATTCACTTTCATGTCCCCAATCCACTCCGAATATCGCCGCTTCACGCGCCGGCCCTTGTGGTTTGCCGGCGCGGTAGTTGTGCTGTTGCTGCTGGCGGAAATGGCGTTCAATATCGTGGAGCGCGCTCTCGGCCACTATCTCGTTTGGCAAAACGGCGGCCGTCCCAAAATTGGCCGCACCTGGCAGGAAGGCGAGTCCCGGCTGGCGGCGAATACCAAAGTCGAAGAAATCACGCGCAGCATGCGCGAGCGCGTGCGCGCCTTGTCCAGCATCACTAACTTCGACGAGTTGCTGGCTTTTCTCAATGCCAATCCCAGCGTCACGCTTTCGCCGGAGCAGTTCGGCGTGATCTATCAAGGCCTGCCGGAATTTTTCCGGCCGCTGGTGGTGCCCGCCGAAGAGTTGCTGAAAATCTCGCGCGCGCAACAACTTGCCAATGTGCTGATAGAGCGGCAGCCGGAACGGCTGGAGATTTTGCTGGCTACGCTCAATCAGCAAGTAACTTACCGCAGCGAGCTGACCATCGAACAGGTCAACATGCTGGCCAATCACGGCCGCGAAGTGGTGCTGGATTTGCGCACCGCGCCGCGCTTCAAAGACCAAATGCTGGTGAGCTCGGATTTTTTCGAGATTCTCGACCGCCAATTCGTGGACGAGCGCGAGCGCCTGCTGCGCGAATTGCCCGTGCTCACCGATCTCGGCATCACGATCGTGCGCGTCGCTTTTTCCAAAGACTTGACCGCGGGTTTTGTGGAGACCGCCTTTGCGCTCGACGAGGCCCGCGCACGAATTTATTATTTGCCCGAAGAATGGACCATACCTTTTACTGCCCGCGCCCGCGCTTATGAAAGCCCGTCTCATTTTTAGTCTCGTCACTTTTATTTCCGTGGTTTTGCTCGCCGCGATTATCGGCTTTTTCGTGGTGCTGCACGATTTGCCGTACATTCCGGAAGATTTGCGCAGCCTGGTGTATGCGCGGCCCACGGAAATTTACGCCGCCGACGGCAGCTTGGTGTATCGCCTCGGCGGCCGCTCGTACGTCACCATCGAGCAAATCAGCCCGCATTTTTTGAAAGCGGTGGTGGCGGCGGAAGACGGCGATTTTCACCGGCATCACGGCGTGGACAAGCTTGCCACTGTGCGCGGCGCGATGCGCAGCATGAGCGGTCACGATTTGCAAAGCGGCTCGACCATCACGCAGCAGCTCACTAAAAATCTTTTTTTCTCGTTTGAAAAGTCTTTTTTGCGCAAGCTCAAGGAGATGCTGATCAGCTTCCAATTGGAAACCACGTTTCGCAAAGACCAGATTTTGGAAGCGTATTGCAATCTCATTTATTTCGGCGGCGCGGCTTACGGCATTGAAGACGCGGCGCAACAATTTTTCAACAAGCCCGCCGCAGATTTGACGCTGCCCGAAGCGGCTCTGCTCGCGGGCATCGTCAACTCGCCTTCCAATTTGAATCCGTTTTCCCATTTTGACCGGGCCAAAACGCGGCAGAAACTGATTCTATCCCGCATGGTGAAAAATGATTTCATTCCCTCGAGTGCGGGGCAAACTGCTTTTACCGATTCGCTGCGGCTTTCCCGACGGCGCACGCTAGGCAACGATTATCTCGAATATGTCATTTCCGAAGCGGAAAAACGCTACGGCCGCGAAGCCGTGCAATTCGGCGGCTTGCGCATTTACACCACGCTCGATCCGGCGTTGCAACGTATTGCCGAAGAAGAATTGCGCAGCGGCGTGGCGCAGCTCGGAGCCTCGCTGGATTCCACCGGCAATGCTTTGCAAGGCGCGCTCGCAGTGGTGGCGGTGCCCACCGGAGAAATCAAAGCATTGGTCGGCGCGCGCGAATACGTGCCCGGCGGCTTCAATCGCGCGGTCAAGGAGAATCGCCACATCGGCTCGGGCGTGAAGCCGTTCATTTATATGACGGCGCTCGAGCAACTTCGCCTTACGCCGCGCACCGTGGTTTATGATACCACCACGACGTTTCATCCGGCCGGCGCCCGGCAGTGGCGGCCGCGCAATTTCGACCGGCGCAATCGCGGCCCGATGATTTTGAAATCCGCGCTCATGCAATCTATCAATGTCATCGCAGCGCAGATCACCCACCAAGCCACGCCCGCGAAAGTGATCGAAACCATGCGGCGCTTCGGCATCACTGCGCCGTTGGAAGAAGTGTTGTCGATTGCGCTCGGCACCTCCAGCGTGTCGCCGGTGGAAATGGCCTCGGCTTATGCCGTCATTGCAAACAACGGTGAATATCATCGCCCGGTTTTGATCAAGCGCGTGGAAGACCTCAACGGCATCGTGCTGGATTCGGCCGTGAGCTTGTTCGGTTTGGGCGAGCCGCGCTTCGATCCCATGCAAACTTACGAATTGCTCGACATGATGATGGGCGTCGTTGACCACGGCACCGGCCGCGTGATTCGCGCCCTCGGTTTTACGGCGCCGGCCGCAGGCAAAACCGGCACCAGCACCGAGGCTACGGATGCGTGGTTCACCGGCTTCACCACGAGCTTGTCGACTTCCGTGTGGGTGGGTTATGATCGTGATTTCGTGATGCGCACGCGCGAAGGCAGGGAAGTGGACGGCGCACGCGGCGGCGCTCCGATTTGGGCAAATTTCATGAAACGCGCCACGGAGTTGTATCCCGGCCGCGACTTCGCCGTTCCCGGCGGTTTGCAATCTTTGTACGCAGATCCCGTCACCGGACATGAAGTTTCAAATGGAGAAGAAGGCATTTCCATCGTCGTGCCGGAAGATGAGCACTCCGGCAGCTTTTGGCAGTAACATGAAGAGCCCTCTTTTTATGTCATTCTGGAAGAATCAGACTGTGTGAAAACGTCATTGCGAGCGCAGCGAAGCAATCCCGGTGCGTGCACGTATTGGAATTGGAGATTGCTTCGCTGCGCTCGCAATGACAAATTCGAGCGTTTTCACACAGTCTGAATCTGCCTGTGTGAAAACGTCATTGCGAGCGGAGCGAAGCAATCCCGGCGCGTGCACGTATTGGAGTTGGAGATTGCTTCGCTGCGCTCGCAATGACAAATTCGAGCGTTTTCACACAGTCTGAATCAACCTGTGTGAAAACGTCATTGCGAGCGGAGCGAAGCAATCCCGGCGCGTGCACGTATTGGATTTAGAGATTGCTTCGCTGCGCTCGCAATGACGAATTCGAGCGTTCACAAGATTCCCCGCTGAATGTCAGGCTTGAATTCATGATGAACATCTCGAGCTTAACGTTGTAGTACCATGCACGAGTTTTCGCAATGACGACTTTTCGCTGGATGACACTGCGCGTATTTTGGAGCTTATTGGCTTTGATTCCAATGGCATTTTTTGTGCTCTGGCTGGTGCATGAGTATTTGCTGCCGCAAAGCAATGTGTTGGACGAGGCCATTGTTGCGGCGTTGGGCTTCTGCCTGTTCGGATTGGCCGGCCATTTTCTCACGCGCGAGGGCGGGCGGCGATTCGATTTTTTGCACGGTCGTGGCCGGGAATTATTGGAAGGCAATCGCGAGGCGGAAGTGCAGGAAGTTTTTTTCCTGCTGCAACAATTGCTGCGCAGCGGTTTGTTGTCGGAAAAGAAACAGCGCGGCTTGCGGCGCCAATTGTTGCGCAGCTATTTCCCGTTTTATGCCGAGCATCCCGAACGCCCCGATTTTCAGGAACAGCTTGCCCTCGCGCTGCGCGAAGCCGTGCGGCCGGAAGAAGCTTATCACGTTTTGAAATCGCACGTGCTCCGGCAGAAAACGCTGACGCTGGAAACCGCCAATCTTGCCGAAGAATTGCTCGATCACCGGCCGGAGGACGAAACCCTAACCTCCTTCTTCGTCGAGCAATTTCTGCAACAAAAGAAAACGCACTATCGCGCGGAATATTTTTATGCGAAGTATTTGGCCAAAGGCGGGCCGTTGACGGATGAAATTCTGGCACTGTGCCTGCCGAAAGTGCTGCAACATCCCCGCCGCGACGATTTTGCCGGCTGGTGTCTCGTGCGTGCTTTCGACCATGCCGGGCAACGGGAGCGCGTGCGTCGGGCGTTATATGCTTTGCATCAAATTTTTCAACAAGCGCGCCGGCGAGATGCGCTCGCGCACCATATCGCCGGCTGCGCCGGGCAAATTTCATCAGAAGAGAAAACGGGCTGGCAGGTTGTTCCTGAAAAGGTTGAAAAAAAGACGGCGCAGCAATGGGCGCGTTATTGGCGCTTTCAAGCGCGCCAATGGTGGTGGGATGGGCTTTCGCTCTTGCGCCCGCACCAACGCAGCCTCGCTCTCGGTTTCATGGTTGTATTTTTGCTCGGCATGATTTATTTGACCCGGTCATTTTCTTTGTCGCCTCAATCTCAGCTTACCGCCACGCCTTCTGCAACCGCGCCCGATACCACACAATATTTCTCGCTGCAAGTCGTGGCCTTGAAAGACAAGCGCAGCACCGATGCCGCCGTGACTTTATTGCAACGCCGCCGGCTCGAAGTTTACGTTTTAGAGCCGCGCTCTTCGCGCGGCTGGTATCGCGTGCGTGTGGGCAAATATCCCTCCACCCGGCGCGCCCGCCTCGCCGCCGACAGCCTCAAAGCCGCGGGTTTGATCGAGGATTATTTTGTGACGAATTTTGAGGGGCGGTAGGATGGTTTCAGATTTGGTTCTATATTATTTGGTGTGGGTACCCCCTCAACCTGTCATTCTGGAAGAATCTTTTTCAGCGCTGGGAATACTCTGCATTTGGACATTTTACTGAATGCTTAAAAAGATTCTTACAAATGACATGATGACTTTAGATGACTAAACGCCTACGCCAGAATTTCAGGCGAGCTGAAAACTGTAGCCCTGCGGGCAGCACAGAAAGGCTTAAGGCAAAACTATTTTGGGCAAAACGATTTTGAAAAATCGTTTTGCCCAAAATAGTTTTGCCTTAAGCTTTTAGAATTTTATTCTACAATTGATTGTCTTATCTGTTCTTTCGCGTAAACGAAAACAGCTTAGGATGAATTATCGGCCAAGCCGGTGTAGACGGAGACGGGCAGTCCGAGGTATCGCAGAATTCGCTGCAACAATTCGGGT
>Ga0247727_10001670_pt1 | contig 52062 bp, 11 predicted proteins | sample WisWelCaveWW1625_FD_202498 | JGI IMG/M metagenome (GOLD analysis project Ga0247727, IMG submission 202498) | Biofilm microbial communities from Wishing Well Cave, Virginia, United States - WW16-25 | ecosystem: Environmental > Aquatic > Deep subsurface > Groundwater > Cave microbial mat | place... | reverse complement strand
GGGACCGCGGATTCAGGGAAATCAAATCGAACGCAGCTCGATCAACGGCCTGTTCCTTCGCGTGGGAACCGATCCGGGTACCGGCCAGTTCCGCCAATTGACGGGCACCATGCGGCTGGACGATACCACGATTAATCACGTGCTAACGGATAACCTGGATATCGTGGGCGGGCACCTCATTTTGGACCCGGGCATCGTACTCAAAATGCGGAACAACCAGATCCGCATGCGGAACGCGACCAGTGCCCGATTCACATCGACGGGCGGCACGGTTACGTCCGTCAAAGACGACGAGGCCGGCGCCGGCGCAACGGCGGTTGGCGAGCGCCAGTTTGACGCAAACAACGACGGCATTCACACAGCGGCCACCGATCCCCAGCGTGCCCAGACGGCCGACTGGGGCGGGTTGATCTTTGAGGCTGGCAGTTCGGGCTGCATTATCGATTCCGCTCAAAACATCACGAACGCGGTCACGAGCAATCAGACGTCGTGCCCGACTGGCCTGACGCCGTTCGGAGCCGCCTTGCCGGCGATTCCGTCGGTGGTGGCGTACGGTGGCGGCACGGTGCCCGGTTTTTCGGGCGGTTTCTCGACGGTGAACGTCATCGAAATCACCGGCACTCCGACCTCGACCCCGCCGCGGCCCACGTTCGTCAATATTCGCAACAGCATCATTCACGATAACCGGGGCGACGCGATTGTCGTGAACGATGGTGAAGTGAACTTCACGGGAAACCTCATTCTCGACACGACTGCCGGCGGCGCGGGCATCGGCGCGGCGATCAACGTCGATGCCAATACCATGGACACGGTGCTGTTCACGACTCCGCGCGATCCCATGATTAAGGGCAACCGGATCGAAAACAACGTTTTCAACGGCTTATACATTCGCGGCAGCACGCTGGGACGTGACGGTGTGTGGAACGATACGGACATCACCCACATCATCGACGGGACGATTGACCTCGGCGGGGCCGGCGGCTCCGTACTCCTGACGGTCCGAGACGGCGTGGTGGTCAAGGCTCAGCCGGGAGCAAGCATCCTCGTCAATGGTTCCGGTACTGGGCAAACCGGCGGCGCCTCCTCAGGCCTCCGTGTCTTGGGAACTGCGTTTAGCGAAGACACCAACGGGAACTACCGGCTGGATGCGGCGGAAGACCAAGCCACATTCGCCACGGCAAACGGCACGCTCGACCGCGGACCCGTTGTGTTGACTTCCATTTTGGACGACGCATCGCTGGTGCGTGGGTTCACGGTGGGGCAAGACGGCATGCCCGGATTGGCCGGAGTCGACGACGACATGATCAACGGCATCGATGACCCCGGCGAATTGGGAGTCGGGGACGACGCATCGTTCCTCCAGGCAGATGCCAGTAACAACGGACAGTCTTTCGCATCGCCCGGCGATTGGCAAGGGATCACGTTTGGTGCCTTTTCCAATGACGGCGTGCGATCATTCGGCACGACCATCATGCCGGATAACACGGCAGGCTCAAACGCCAATAACAGTGTGGTCGGCGTCCAGCTCGCGCCCAACAGCAACGGGCGAACCGTGCTACAGTCCACGGGTGGATTTCTCCCGCTGGCCGGTGGGTCACCCACAGTCGCCGCTTCGCGAGTGATCAGCACAAATGCGACAGTCACAAACGACGATCTGCAGTTCACGGCGGTCGCGGTCGGGCTGGCGGGCAACAACATCCAAGTGCAATACGTCGTGGCGGGGCTGAACACGACCCTTTCCGTGGCGACGGCGGGTACGAACATTACCTTTAACCTGGCGACCGACGGTGCGGGAAACTCAATCACGACCGGCCAGGATTTGTTGAATCTCTTGGCTCGCGGCAACAAGGTGGACCATGCCGACATTCGTTTCGCTGTCGACGGGATCACGGCGATCAACCAGCCACGACATTCGACGTTTCTGGCCGATTTCGTGGACCCCGAAGGCCCGGCCGGTGCCGGCCCGGCCCAGCCGCGGTCGCCCAGCGCAGGAGTCACCAACGGCGGGCTGCCAGCGATCGGCAACCTGGGTACTTGGTGCGACAACAACATGGACCCCTCATTCCAGACCGCGGTTCGGACGGGAACTTGTAACGGTGCCCCCACGAACTTCAACTCGTCGATTACCGTGACCGGCTGGATTTCCGACGCCAACGACGTGGACTTCTACTCGTTCACAGCCGATCAGGGCAGCCAGATTTGGGTGGATATCGACTATGGCATGAGGCCCCCAACTTCTGCGTTTGATGCACTGGTAGCATTGTATCGCATCAGCTTGGATCAAAGCGGCAATCGATCGATCGACATGATTGCCGTCGGTGACGATACGGACACGAACCCAGACACGAACAACGGCACCAACGGCACGCAGGCATTCGATACGCTTATTGGACCATTCACATTGCCGGGATCCTTGCCGCGCGTCTTTGACGTACGAGGAACAAGTGACCGACTTTATTTCATCGCCGTCGCGGGAACCGGAAATAACCCGGACGAATTGTGTAACCCAGGCACTCCCCCCGGACCCAGCGCCGACACGCTTGCGGCGCTGCGCGACAGTGGATTCTCTACCACGCTCGATGCCGGACAAGCGGTTTCTGACCAGACCGGTTTCGACATCCCACCGGGCACTGCCGGCTTTTGCGGACTCGGGAGCGGAGCTAATACGGGGCAGTATCAGCTCGAGATTCGGTTGGCCACCACGCTAAATCCAGACCCCACTACCACGTTACTTGACGTCATTCGCCCGCAGGGCAAACTGAACATTTCGAACAGCACGTTCAGCAACAACACGAACAGCGGCGTGCGACAGATCCCCAGCGATCCGATCACGCAACCCGACGCAACGAATGCCATGCCGACACCAGGCCCGGTTCGCAATCTGCCCGGCGGCGGCACCAATAACTCGCTCTATCCTGGCATCAACATCTTCAACAACGTGTTCCTGAACAATGGCGGGTTCGGTGTCTCGATCGCCGGCCAATCGGCCGCAGCCATTCTGGGACTTCCAAACACTCCACAACCTTTCGCACTGCTTTTGAACAACAGCTTTTCACAAAACGGCACGGCCATCGACGTTCGCGATCGCGCCGCACCGACGATTCTGAACAACATTGTGGCCAACGGCACCAATGGCATTATGGTGGATGGCACATCGACGGGCAGCACGGTGATCGGTCATAACTTGTTCTTCGGAAACACGGCAGATGGTAGCACGGGAAATAATCCCACGCTCGGCCAGGACCCGCGCTTCGTGAATCCCGGTTCCGATCTGCGGCTGACGACGGGCTCGACGGCGATCGATCAAAGTTTGTCCAATCTGGCCGACCGGTTGCAGACGGCGAGACTATCGCTGGATCCGTTCGATACAGTCAACGTACCGCGCGACCCGACGAACCTGGAACGGTCCACGCCCGAACCGACGTTCGGCATGGAGCGGAACAACGCCAGCGGGCAGATCACCGATCACGACAACCTCGACCGCGTGGATGATCCGAGCACACCAAATATCGGCGTCGGGCTTGACCCGTACATCGACATTGGGGCCTACGACCTGCACGATGTGAAGCCACCGATCGTCCGGCTGTTCACGCTAGCGCGGCTCGATGATACGGGCGAGATCAACGAGACCGCACCTTTCTTGACACGCAAGCGAATCCCGACGTTCCTGGGCTTCGTCACCGACGATTCCAATGACGTCGATGGAACTCCCTTGCAAAATGGCCTGCTGGTTCAGATCGACGTCGATGGCGATGGATTCGACGACGGCAGCGGCTTGACTCGGTTGCTGCGCGACCCGGCCGGGAACCCGATCAGCTTCAATAATACCGGGCTGCTCGTGGGTGAATTCCTGGTTACCAGCTCGGTGCCGATTGCCGATACCGCCAGCCAAACCGTGCGCGTGCGGGTTTTCGACCGGAACCTAAACGTGTCTTTGGTTAAGAGCTTCACGATCGGAGTGGACACGGTTGCACCGCTGGCCACAGGGGCCGCGACGAACAGTAACACATCACCCACCATGGTGAGCGTCACCTACACGGAACCGATCCTGCTCGAGGACAATTTCCTTCGAGCCTACTGGCAGTTTGAAAGTGAACCTGCCTCGCGGCCGTTCCCCGGCTCGGCGATTACCGATAGTTCACTGCGCCTCAATCACGGCACGTCCAGCGGCGATGTGTTTGCCGTTTCGTCTCTTTTGGCAACCGGCGCCACGCTGATCACGAACGGCTCGGCCGACGACTCGCTCATTTTCCGAGCGGTTGAACTTGGTCCCACGGGCGGCACGATTCGCATTCAGATGGTGAGCGGTGCGGCCACCAGCGTCACGGTTACCGACAGCGACATCACAATCACGTTCGCGGTCGGCACGACGGCCGCCGCGCTGGCGAACTTCCTTCAGACGAGCCCGACGGCAGACGCGGTGGCGGCCCGGGCACTCATTAGCGCGGCGATCGCACCCGGCGGCACGGGCAGCGGAGTCGTCGGGCCGGTGGCCTTGCAGCGGCTGGCCCAAAACACGATTCACGCGGTCGGTTCGCGAACGGTTGCGGAATTCCGCGGGCCGTTCAATAACGCCGGGCTGGCAACGCCGCCGCGACCGGTAATCTCGACGCCGGATAATGTCGATGGAAGCCTGGATTTGACCGGTGAATTCACGCTCAGTGCGTGGGTGAGCTTGCGCGATCATGGAGCGTCTCCGAATTTCACGGATTCGAGGCGCCGGCCCATTTTGGCCAAGCACACGGCGGGCTCCGCCGATGGCGGCTGGGTGCTGGCGATCGAAGATGTCCTGACAGGCCTTGCGGGCCTAACCACGAAATCGCCTACTCCGAATGCCAACTTGACCTTCAGAGCCGTCGAGGCGGGCACGGCCGGCAGCGCGGTAACGATCGAGTATTTGCCGGGTAACGCGCTCGGCGTGGCCGTGGTCAATAAGGCGGTCACGATCACATTCATTCCGGGGTCGAGCACGGCCCAGGATATTCTGAACGCAGTGCGATCGAGTTCCATAGCCCGCACCCTGATCAACGTCGACAAGGCTCCCAACAACGACGGGACGGGTGTGCTGAACTCGACCGATACCTTCGCGCCCCAGAATCTCGCACGCGGCGACTCGCTAGTTTTTGACTTCTTCCCCACGACCGGCGGCTTGCAGCGCATACAATCCAGTGGCCGCATCCCGATCGAAGATTGGACCCATGTAGCGCTGACGTACAACCCGGCGACCACCGAATGGCGCATGTACTTGAACGGCCAATTGGACAATTTCGGCAGCGGCACCGAATTGACGATCGACCAGGCAGGCGGTAACAACGCGCTGCTGTTCACCGCACAGACGCCCAACGTGGGCGTGAATTCCACACGAATTAATTTGGTTGCCGCCGCTTCCCTTTCGGTCTCCGTGACCGGAAACGATATCACCGTAAACTTCATTTCGGGTGCCACGTCGGCGCAGCAGGTGCGTGATGCGATCAACAACAACGTCTTGGCCTCGGCACTCGTCCGCGCGAGCCTGGCACCCACGGACAATGTGAGTGGCACGAACAACGGATCGGGAGCAATTCTGGCCACCGGCGGATTCCGGCCCTTGGCCTTCGCGTTTCCTGCTTCCGCCGCGACCAATAGTGCGCCGGTGTTAATCGGTGCGGAAGCCGGTGTGGCGGCCAGCTTCGACGGGTTCCTGGACGAAGTTCAAATCCGGGCTCGCGACTTGTCGAGCGAAGACATCGAGCGGTCGCGGGCGCGGGAACTGCCGCCGACGATTCAGATCATTGCCGCTAACCAGAACGCCTTCGACCTGCAGAGCGACGCGGACTTCTTCAACGACGGCAACGAGGTCACGATCCAAATCACGTCGCTGTCGGTTACCGGCAACGTAGTGACCCTGACGGTCGCCGATCCGCGCGAGATTGCCGCCCCGTTCGGGCTCCAGAGCGATCGCTATCAAGTGAACATTTTCGGTAATTTCGGCACGACCGACTTGGCGGGCAACCCGGTCCTGCCCGCCACCTTATTGTTCGCCGTGGACAGCGTGCCGCCGGTGTTCCTCGATTTTGAACTCGACCCGACCCTAAGCGACACCGGTTTGAAATTCTCGCTCGACCAGGAATATGGCCAGTTCACGACCAATCTTGCCGGGGCCAACAACGACCTGCGATTCACTGCGGTTACCCCCGGCCCCGCGGGCAATGCAATCCAGTTTGAATACATTGCGGCCGCTGCCGACGCCGTTTCGGTTTCGGGCAACCGCATCACGATCAATTTCGTTGCGGGCGCGACCCGAGCGATCGATGTACTTAATCTGGTAAATGGCGAGCTGGCGGCATCCGCCCTGGTGACCGCGTCGCTGCCGGCGGGCAACAACGGTACCGGCCTCGTGGCCGCTCAGGCGCTGACAAATCTCGTGGTGCGCGCCAAGACCAATCAGAATCGTCCGTTCTTCTCCGGGCAAGTTACTGATCAGTTCCCGGGCTCGCCCGACGGAATGACGGTGCTCTTGGATATCGACGGTGCCGGGACATTCAACGCAGGCACGCCGAACACGCGAACGGCGGGCGGCGGATTCTTCACGATCCAATCCATCGTTGCGCTGTCCGAAGGAATTCACACGGTGACCGCGCGAATCACGGACCTCGCCGGTAACTCGACCGAAAGCACCATCTCAATCGAAGTGGATCTAACCGCTCCGGTACTCACACGCACGTGCGTCGTGGATGTCAGCGACGGTCTGTGCAAGGTCGGTCTGCTCGCCGACCGGGCCAGCTCGCTTCGGTTTGCACCCAGTGAACGGCTGTTCGATCTGGCCGGCGACGGAAACCGAATCAGTGGAAACTTGAATCATTACACACTGACGGGCCAGATCCAGGGGAGCGTTGCCGCGTTGCTCACGGCGGTCAGTTACAGCTACGCGATTCCTGCGTCGAGCAGTTTCACGGCGGTCGACTCGCCGGGCGGCGAAATCCGGGTTACGTTCGGCACGCTGCGGCCCGACACGTACACCTTCCGCGCCGATGCCACCACGGGCGCGACCCCAACGACGATTATGGACGAGGCCGGAAACCTATTGGATGGCGATTTTCCAGGCCCCGGCCCGTTCCCGTTCCAGCAAAACTTCCCGACCGGCGATGGCAACCTGAACGACGACGACTTTGTGTGGGGACCACCTCTCGGCGGCTTCATCGTACCCGATGTGATTCCGCCGCGAGTTACGCTCGTGACCATTCTGCCGACCCGGCAAGTAGTCGTGCAGTTCGACGAGGCGATGAATCCTGCATCGTTCACGGCGGCTCGAGTCCTGCTGCAGCGCGATGGAACACCGTCGGGCGACAACGCGTTCGATGTAACGGCGGGCACGACGTTTTCATTTGCCACCACCGTCTTCGCGAACGACACGCTGATCATGACGGTGAACGCGGGCGAGTCGCTGCCGACCGACCTGTATCGCGTCTTGTTGATTTCGAATCCGACCGGGATTTCCGACCCGGTGGGGAACCGGCTCGACGGCGAGTGCTTCAACGGGGTCACGAACTGTGTGTTCCCGTCGGGTAACGGGATAGTCGGCGGCGATTTCGAATTCCGCTATAACTTCGCTCGCGAGTTCTTCGCCGACGCGAGCGTTGCGGTCAGTGGTAGCGGCTCGCGAGGCAACCCGTTCCGGACAATCCAGCAGGCGTTGAACGCGGCGGCCTCGGCCCCGATCAAGTTCGATCAAATCCTCGTCACGGCACTCGGCAGCGGTGCGCCGGGAACACCCACGGCGGCGTTCGTCATTCCGGCCGATAACCGACTCGATGTGCCCGCCGGATTGACGTTGCGGTTCCTGCCGGAAGTTCGCGGCACCGGACCGGGACCATTTGCGGCCGCTCCGGTCGTCGTGAAACTGGATCGCGCGCTGATCGATCTCGGGTCGTTCAATCCCATTGGACTCTCATCGCAATTGAGCATCGAGGGAACTGCCACGCACCGCGTGCTGTTTACTTCGATCCACGATGACACCGGCGTCGATGGCATCGCAGGCACGGCCGACGATTCCGATACGAACGGGAATTCGAATGCGACCGTTCCGGCCAAGGAAGACTGGGCGGGTCTGTTGCTGCGGTCGCCCGCCGATACTTCGCAATCGACTATCCGCTTCGCCGAATTCCGTTTCGGCGGCGGCAAGTTCACCCACCCGCTCTTCGGCCAGGTGGCCGTCAGTCCGATTCAACTGGTCGATGCACGGCCAGACATCCGAGACAACCTGTTCAATCACAACGCTCAGGCGGCGATCACGGCCGACCTGGCCTCGTTCCGAACCGTGGGCTCGCGAGTTGGGCCACTCATCGGCGTGAACACCTACAACGACAACAGCATCAATGGACTGTTGACCTTGATCCAGCCCGGCGAACAGGCCGCAAACAATATTACGTTTGACGATGCCGACATCGTTCACGTGATCACACAGAACCTGAGCCTGACCGGGGCGCCGGTGACGTTTGCGATCAATGCGGGCGTGAAGGTGAAGCTATTCAACAGCGTGATAACGGTGGGTGCCGGCAGCACGCTGCGAGTGGTGGGTACCGCAAACAGTCCGGTCGTAATCACGTCGGTGCGCGACGACTCGGTGGGTGCGGGCTTGAATCTCCTGGGAACGACCCAGACCGACACGAACAACGACTCCACGGCGACCACTCGCGCGGCGGGCAACTATGGCGGTATCGAGTTCCTGGGCGGTTCGTTCGGGACTCTCGAAAAGGTCGATATCGGATTCGGCGGCGGCAACGTACCGGTTCCCGCCGGCACCCCGCGACCGGTCAACTTGATCGACATTCAGACCGGTGCGCTGGTCGAGATCCGGTCGAGCGATATTCACGACATGCTCGGCCCGGCGATTTTCGTGACCTCCACGGCGCCGACGATCTTCAATAATCTGATCCGCAATGCGATCGCCGATCCGAACAATCCGGGCCGTGTCCCGTCGGCGATTTCCGTAACGCCCGACGTGCTCGGCGTCGGCCCCGACGATCCAAACCTCGTGACGCACGGGTTCAACGCGTTCATTCGCAACAATCTGATTTCCAATTCGCTGCTGCAGGATCCGCTGAACCCCATGATCAACGGCCTGGAGATTCGCGGCGGCACGTTGGGTTCACCAGGCCTCTGGGACGATAGCGACATTACCCACGTGCTGCGCGGGCAGCTACAGATCGCGCCGCCCATCGGCCGGTTGTTTGTACTGCCCGGCGTCACAGTCAAGTTGCTCGGAGGAACGGCCGGCATTGATTTGCAGTCCGACCTGGCCTTTTCCGGGCCGTCGTTGACAATCGGGTTCAACGATACGAACCCCGCGACGGTCGAACCGCGGACAATCTTCACGTCGCTGCGGGATGACGCCGTCATTGTGCGAGGTACGTGGCTCGGGTTCGACGGCGTGGCGGGCGATACGACCCTGTTTTCGACAGACTTTGAGACGGGTGCGGCCGGGTTCACGCCAACCGGGCTCTGGGGCCTTTCCACGAGTCGCGGATCGGCACCGGGACACTCGGCCACGACGAGCTTCTACTACGGCCGCGACGGGGACGGCAATCCGGCGACACCCGGTTCGTACGCCACTGCCGGAGCGAATACAGGCACGCTCACGAGGGCCCCGATCAACCTCGGTGGCATTCGCACGCCGGTGACGATGACTTTCAATTACTTCTTGCAGACCGACGCGCTCGGCGACGTGGCGGAAGTACTAGCCCGGCGCGACGCGGCCAGTCAGTTTCAGGTCATCGGGACCCTGGCTAACACGGCAACGAACTTCGTGTCGCAGACGTTTGACCTCAGCACCTTTGCGAGCGCGACCACTCAAATCCAATTCCGATTCACCGCCGATGGCGTCAATGACTTCCTCGAAGGGTTTTTCGTAGACGATATCCGCGTGTTCTCCGGCGGCGACCAGGCATTCAGCATGGCCAATGCCGACAACGATTTGACTCAACCGGCCCCGGCCGACTGGAACGGAATTCGATTCAACCCGTTCACGAACGAGCAGGCGAGCATTGGCAGCCGGATCAGGAACTCCGATTTCAAATTTGCGAACAATGCAGTGACGATCGCCGGCTTGCCGCAAACCGGGCCGTTCGTGAGCGGCGTTCCGACAGATCCGCAGGGCGTGTTTTTCATCCGCGATAGCCTGTTTGCAACGAACGTGAACGGCATCGTGGTCATATCCGGCGCACCGCTGGGCGGCGCTCAAAGGCTCGTGCCGGGTGCCCGACTCGAAAACAACGTTTTTGTCGGACAGATCGCCGCGGGCTTAAGCATCACCGGGGCCGCACCCGGTGAACCGATCCAGGTCGTGGAGGTGATCAACAACACGTTCCACCGCAACGACGTTGGTTTGGACATTCGCACAAACAGCGGCCCGACCGTGCTGAGTAATATTTTCTCGCAGCAAGCCACGGCGGGTGTACGCATCGATGCGTCCTCCGATGCCCTGCGATCGTCGGGTAATGGTCCGATCCTGGACTCAAACCTTTACGCAACAGGGGCACTTTTCAACACGGTGGATATTGTGGTCACGGGGACTCCGACAGCGCCAGGGCTGGTTGACTCCCGGCCGGTATTCGGATCGCCAGGATATGTGAACGTGAGTGCGGCATACAACGCCAACGTGGCGTTCGGCCGCGATTTTGAACTGACCCGCGGCTCGGCCGCGGTCGACTCGGCCCGCAGCGACCTGCCCGCCCGATTCGGCACCGCGTCGCTCCTGGCGCCGACAAACGATCAGCGCGAAGGATTTCGCATTGACGCGCCGGGCTTCCCGAACGTTGGGACTGGCACCACTCCGTTCTTCGATGTGGGTGCGTCCGAGTTGGTGGATTTCATTTCGCCGTTTGTGCCCTCGGCCACATTGCGACTCGTACCCGCCCCGCTCTCGCCGCTCGGCGACACCGGAATCCAAAACGATTCGCCCATCCCAAAGACAAACCAGACGCGGCCGGGCTTTGAGGGATTCGTTTCCGACAATTCCGGCGATCTAATCGGCCTGCAAGTCTGCCTCGACGTGGATGGCATTGATACGGCGCCGGTTTCCAATCCGCTGAATCCCTTCGACGACGGCTGCGGCGTGACGGGTGCCGGGGGATTCTTCCGGTTCGCGACGACTACGGCTATATCCACGACGGCGTCACGCCAGGTCAACGTGCGAGCTACGGACCGGGCGGGAAATACGGGAGTGAACAGCCTTTTGATCGCGGTGGACCTGGTGGCCCCGACGGTACTTTCGATTGGACCGGTGACCAGTCCGCGCAATACGACCGTCACGACCGTGGACGTCACCTTCTCGGAACGGATCATCGTCGATACGCTCGATTCTCGCGACCTGACCCTGCGTCTGAACGGCGGTCCGAACCTGTTAGGCGGTGCAGCGCCGGTTACGATTACTTTTGTATCCGGAAATACCTATCAGATCAGCGGTCTCGGCGGCCTGACCGGACCCAATGGCACCTATGTGCTGACGCTGGCAGGGGCCGGCGTGCTCGACGAAGCGGGGAATGCCGGTTCGGGCACTCCGTCGGTCACGTGGATCATGGATACAACTCCCCCGATTCCCCCCGTGATCAGTGCCATCTCTACCGATACCGGGCTAGGCACAACCGACGCAGTCACGAATGACACGACGCTCATTTTATCGGGCACAGCCGAACCCCTTTCGACGGTCGCGCTGACTCAGGTTGGCGTGGGTGTGATCGGATCGGCTGTCACGACGGCGGGTGGTACATGGTCAATCGGGGCTCCGGCAGGAATCACGTTCTCCCAGGGCACGTTTGACTTCACGGCCACGGCGACAGATCCCGCTACTAACGTGAGTCCGCCTTCGCTGGTCTTCACTGTAACAGTAGACACGACATCGCCCGGCGCTCCTTCGACCCCGGACCTCGATGCGGCAAGCGACACCTTTGGCCCGACAGGGACAAACAACGATAACATCACGTCCGATACGACGCCCACCTTCACGGGCACGGCAGAAGCCTTGGGACGAGTTTCCGTGTTCGCTGGGCCGACTCTGCTGGGCACCGCACCGGTGACTGCAGTTGGAACGTGGACGTTCACAAGTGGCATGCTGGCACCAGGAAACTACAGCATTACCGCAACCGTCACGGATGTCGCCGGAAATGTGAGTTCCTCGTCTGGTGCTCTGACTGTCACCATCGATATATCCACACCGACTCCCTCGGCCCCCGATCTGCTCGCTAGCAGCGACTCGTTCGGCCCGAACGGCACGAGCAGCGACGACATTACGAACGACACGACGCCGACGTTTTCAGGAACCGTGGAAGCGAATGCGAGTATAGAGATCTTCTCCAGCATCACGGGTTCCCTGGGTACCACGGTCGCCGACGCCAGTGGCCTGTGGTTTTTCACCAGCGGCGCGATTCCGCAAGGCATTCACAATATCACGGCAAGGGCCACCGATCCGGCAGGCAACGTCAGCCTCATTTCGACGGCGCTGGCTATTACGGTCGATATTTTTGTGGCAGCCCCGTCCACACCCGACCTCGACCCAAGCAGCGATTTCGGCCCTTCAACAACGGACAATATCACCAACGACAACACACCGACCTTCAACGGCACCGCGGAACCGAATAGTACGGTTCAGGTATTCTCGAACGTCAACGGACTGTTGGGCACGACGACGACCAGCGCGGTTGGAAACTGGACCCTCACCAGTGTTGTCAATCTCACGGACGGCACGCACTCGATCACCGCTCAGGCTACCGACGTTGCGGGCAATATCAGCCCATTCTCTTCGGCACTCGCCCCGCTGATCATTGATACGGTACCGCCGTCCACGCCGCCATCGACGCCCGATCTCTGCTCGCTCGTGTCGGCAGTTTGCCCCGAGGCCAGCGACACATTCGGGCCGGACGGGACAAACACGGACAACATCACGCGAGACAACACGCCGACGTTCACCGGCACGGCCGAGGCAAACGGTACGGTCCGGTTCTTCGATGGACTGGTTACGTTGGGCGTCACGGTCGTGAATGGTGCCGGAATCTGGACGTTTACGAGTGGCGTTCTGGCCGACGGCGTTCACGTGATCACCGCGACGGTCACCGACGTTGCCGGAAACGAAACGGCCCAGTCGTCGGCGATCTTCGTTACGATCGATACGCAAATCGCAACACCATCGATCCCGAATCTGGACACGGGCAGCGACACGTTTGGGCCGAACGGCACAAACATCGACAACATCACACTGGATAACACGCCGTTGTTCACAGGCACGGGCGAACCAGCCAGCCGCGTGTCGCTGTTTTCCAGCATTACCGGCTTGCTCGGATCAACGGTTGTGGACGGTTCGGGCAATTGGTCGTTTGGGCCCGTGACCATTCCGCTCGCCGATGGCGTACACGTATTCACGGCTTCGGCAATCGACGTGGCGGGTAATCAGAGCGCCGTATCCGCCGGACTATCGGTCACGATCGACAGCGTGGGGATTCCGCCGAGTCAACCGGATATGACGCCGGCCACCGATACGTTTGGCGCAAATCCACCGACCGGCTCGAATGCCGATAATGTGACTCGCAACATGACCCCGACGTTTACCGGAACATCCGAACCCAACAGCTTTGTCGAGCTGTTCTCGGACGTGGACGGCAGAGTAGGAACGATCTCCGCAGATGCCTCGGGGCTTTGGACGATTACCAGTTCCGCACTAACCGCCGGTGCGTCGCCCACAGGCACTCAGCACAACATGACGGCCCGCTTGACCGATGTGGCGGGGAATATGAGTATCGCCTCAGTGGCAATCCTCGTGCGAATCGACGTGACCGCCACACCGCCGGCAATTCCCGACCTGGACCCGTCGAGCGACTTGGGAAGCTCCAATTTGGATAACGTGACGAACGACACGACACCCACCTTCAACGGTGCGAGTTTCTCGGCCGAGCCGCTGAGCAACTTGACGCTCTTTGACGGTGGAGTCACGCTGGGAACTGTTCCGGTAAATGCGGTCGGCGCCTGGACATTTACAGTGACCGCCCCGCCGTTGGGCGAAGGAGTCCACACCATATCTGGCCAAGTGACGGATTTGGCCGGAAATGTGAGTGGCTTCTCCACTGCACTGTCAATGACTGTCGACACGACAGCGCCGGCTGCACCCTCGCAGCCCGACCTCGTGACTGCCTCTGATAGCGGCTCGATCAACACAGACAATCTCACAAACGTACGCCGCTCTACGTTCTCCGGAATCGCCGAGCCGCTCAGCACGGTCTCATTGACATCGAATATGGACGGCCCGAACGGGTCGGCCCAAGCAAATGCGGCCGGCGCGTGGACCGTGACGAGCACGGTGGACCTTGCCGAGGGAAGTCACGTCATAAATGCCCGCGCCACAGATCTTGCGGGTAATCTCGGACCGCAAGGCCCTGGCCTCACGATTGTCATCGACACAACACCACCTGCGGGACCGCCCGATGTCAATTTGGTCTCTACGGTCACCAACGATACCGGCCTATCTCAGACCGACAATATCACGTCGCAGATCCGGCCGGCGTTCAACGGCGCCAATGCCGAAGTGGGAACCCTTTTGACGTTATTCGCCGGCGTGACGCAACTTGGCACATTTACGATTCCGGCCAATCGAGTTTGGAACATCACGTCGCCGACCCTGACCGACGGCAGCTACGTTATCACCGCGACACAAACGGACCCGGCAGGCAACGTTAGTCTCCCGACCCGGCTGGACAATAACCCGAATTCATTCTTGGTAATCGACACGACGGCGCCGCCGGCCCCGGCTCCTCCTAATGTGTCGCCGAATAGCGATTCGTTTGGATCCAATGGGACGAACAGTGACGACACCACGAACGATACGACGCCGACGTTCACCTACGACATTGGCGGCGCCGAGGCCCGGGCGCGGATTACGTTCTTCGATGGTGCCTCGGTCCTGGGGTTCGATGATCCGGAACCCGACGACGCCACGGGCGTTTGGAATTTTACGGTCCCCGCCGGACTGGCCATGTCGCAAGGCGTCCACCAGATCACGGCCAAGGCCACCGATCGAGCGGGCAACTTGAGTGGTTTTTCAACGGCTCTGGCGCTCACCATCGACACGCAAACCGCGTCGCCTGTCATTCAGTCGATTTCAACCGACACGGGGCGCATGGCCAATGACGGTGTGACCAGCGATGCATCGTTGGTGTTTACCGGTCAGGCGGAGGCACTAAGCAGGGTAACCATACTGCGTGGCGGCGTGTTCTTTGGGACTACCGACGCCGACCTGTCTGGCGCATGGACGTTCATTGCCCCACTCCTCGGTTCTGGCACTTTCAACATCACCGCACAAGCGACCGACGTTGCGGGCAACACAAGTGCGGTGTCGAGTCCGGCGTTTGGTGTCACTATCGACCAGGCAGCTCCCACAATCGGTGCGGCCCTAACATTGCTCCTTGGGGACGACACGGGCGTGCAGGGCGACAATATAACGACCCGCCGCCGACCTCGCCTGACTGGGGTAACCGAACCCGGGGAGTTTGTGGACATATTCGACACATTTGGCAACGTCCTTGGCTCAGCGACAGCAGACCCGACCACCGGCCAATACGTGGTCAGCTTCAACAGCGATTTGCCTGACGGGATTTACAATGCGACGGTTCGAGCGTCCGACCTGGCCGGAAACCGATCGCCGGAGATTCCGATTACCTTCACCGTGGATGGAACTGCACCGCAGGTTTTGGGTGTGACCCCAACGGGCACGCAGATCGTCAACGTTGCGCAGATCATCGTCCAGTTCAACAACGACGATCTCAACAGCCGCACGGAAGGTGACCCTGCATTCGCCGGCTCTGTCTTGAGCAGAACGAACTACACGCTCCGCGGCGCCGGCGGCGACGGAAACTTTGCAAATGGCAATGAAAGAACGATCTCACTAACCACAAGCCAGTTCCTCTATAGCCCAGCCCTCGATCAGCTCACGATCAACGTGCGCGATGCGGCAGGCAATCCGCTTCAGTTGACCAATGACTCCTACCGGCTGGTAATCCTCGGAACGACCAGTGTGCAGGACATCGCCGGCAACCCGATCGCCGGTGGTGACTTTACTCACAACTTTGTCGTAGCCGTGCCACCTCCGATAATTGAGAACATTCGGCTAACGGGTACGACCAAGGTCGTGACACAGATTTTCCTGACTTTCAGCCGGACGCTACAACTTGGCCCCGCGACGAACCCACAACTTGGCCCTGCGACGAACCCGTCTAATTACAGACTGGTCGGGCCGGGTAGGGACCGGTTGTTCGACACATTGGACGACGTCGAGATTGATCTGCTCACGCCGCGGCTCGACGCGACCAACAAGATCGTTACGTTGGACTTTAACCGGGGCATTTCACAAAAGGCCGCCTTCTTCCGGCTCTTTGTGGATGGCACACCGGCGGGTGGGGTAAACGACGCTCTTCGCGATTCGAGCGGCAACCTGCTGGACGGCAATTTTGATGGTGTGGCTGGCGGCGATCACTTCAGCTTCATTAGTCGTGCTCGAAGTTTCTCCTACTTCGACAGCACGGGTGATTCTGTCACGATCAGTGTCGCGGGCGGTGGCTTTGCAGAACTGGTTCGATATGCCAACGGAGAGGGTAGGTTCCTGAATCTGACCGGAACCAAGCCGGGCAAGACTTCGCTGAACGGCACAGTGGCGGCCGGAGCCGGCGGGGATGGCGTCACGGAGTTCGACACAATCACCGGCACCAATGGCGTCAGTCTGCTGAACTTCCGACAACCGCCGTTTGTAATCAATAACCCACCGATCCGCGCTGTCGTGGCCGAACGTGCATTGGAAGTTGACGAGGTGCTCGACGCCGGAGAGTCCGCCGGCAGTATCCTGGCTGACGTCATCGCCAGCGGGATGCGGCGAAGGAAATGAAGTCGGGCGCGTGGTTCGTGTCGCGGGCAATCGGTCGTGAACGAGTAGCGCACGGTCAAATTCCAGGCTGTCTTAAGGCACGCGGACGACAAGAGTTAGCTGGCACTGAGTTGGCCAGGGTCCCAGGTGGGGGGAATGTGAACTCACGGGGTCTCCTCCATTGCCTCTAAGGTGTTCAATTCTGCGAACCCCGCCTGTTCAATCGTAGGAAGAAATCACCAAAACTTGGCTGGCCAAAAATCGTAACACTTTGATATAACGCGAATTACATTGCAAAAATACCGTCGGCATGCGAACTGCTGTGAACTGGCGTCTCAAGCGAAGATAGTGCGCCGAAGTACCTCGGATTCTCGTAACTGGGTGAAAGGCGAGCGAGTTAGGGGTTGCGGCTCTCGGAATAACAAGCTTGGTGATGTTGCCCGGCTGGGTTTGGGGGCAGGTCGAGGGTTGTGGGGCTTGGTGGTTCTATCAGATTCTCCAGCTTCAATTTGAATTGTCATGAAATTGGCTTTTTTGCGTGTCGCTGAAACAGGAAGAGCTAGTCATTGAGGTTTTGAACTCATGAAGATGCTGTCCAGGATCGTCGGTCGCAATCGTCCTCAGCAGGCCCGGCGGGAGGAGGCACGATCGCAACGAAGCCAAAGACGCCGCTCAATGACCTTGGAGCATTTAGAGGAACGCCATCTACTATCCCTTGGCGTGGGCGCCAATGTAAACATCAGCCAACGGCCGGGCAACCAAGCCGAGACCACGATAGCAATCGACCGCACAAACACAGACAACCTTTTCGCCGCCTCGAACACGGAACTCGCAAACGGCATTCTCACGTCGGTGAGCACCGATGCAGGGGTCACCTGGGGCGGTCAAATCCTTGGAGATGGAACCGACGGCCTGCCGCTCGCCTGCTGCGACCCAAGCGCGGTGTACGACGACTTCGGAAATCTCTTTTTGACGTATCTGGAAAGCACGCTTAGGCGAATCGTTGTTCTTAGCAGCATCGATGGCGGGGTCTCATTTACGCTCGAAGCACAACTTGGGTTTTTTGCCGCCCAGCCGACGATCACCACGGGAGCAGATAGCGTCTGGGTCACCTGGGAACAGGGTGGTTCGATTCGCGCGGCAGGCGCGCCGGTCCTGGGATTCAACAACATTCTTCCGTTTGGCGTTCAGCAGACGGTGCCCGGGTCAAATGGCGGCAACTTTGGCGATATTGCGATTGGCCCGGCAGGCCAAGTCATGGTGACTTACCAGCGGCCGACCTTCGGGGAAGGACCATCGCAGATCTTTACCAACGTGGATCCGGACGGGCTTGGCCCGCTTGCATTCGGTTTTGCAAATCTTGCGACCGACACAAACGTGGGTGGCTTCGATTTTATCCCACCTCAGTTTAGCCGCAGCGTCGACGCAGGGGCAGGATTGGCATACGACCGCACCGGAGGACTGAACAACGGCCGCGCCTACTTGGTCTACACGGATGAGTCGCCCGATGAGAGCGACGACACGGAAATCTTCGTGCGGTTTTCCGACGATGAAGGCGCGAGTTGGAGCCCGCCGGTCCGCGTCAACGACGACTCGACCACCAATAGTCAATTTTTGCCACGAATGGCACTGGATCAGACTTCCGGCGCGGTTGCCGTGGTGTGGCACGACTCGCGAAACGACGACGGGCTGTTCGGTCCGGGCGATACCAACGGCATTCCGAACGACGACGCGCAGTTTTTTGGAACCGTGAGTTCGGATGGCGGATCGACGTTTGAGCCAAACGTTTTGATCAGCGCGGGCACTTCAAACGCGGAAGCCGCACTGAATGTCGTTGATTACGGCGACTACACTGGACTCGATTTCTTCCAAGGTCTGATTTATCCAAGCTGGGCCGACAACAGCGATTCCCTGGGCGATAACCCAACCGCTCCTGAGTTTGACGTGTTCACGGCTCAGGTGGTTTACACAGACACGACCGGACCATTCATCGTTTCGGTTGCTCCGGCCGACGGCGCACTGATCAATGGGCCGATCAACTTCGTGAACTTCACGTTCAATGAAGTGATGAACCAAACTAGCTTCGACTTTGGCGACGTGACCCAATTTGAGGTCACCAACACGCTCGGCGCGACGATCAACCTGATACCTCAGCTCACCACCTTCCAATGGATCGCGCCCAACGTGCTGCAAGTTCGCTTTGCATCGCAGGGGCCGGCGGGCGATTACACGATCACGATCGGACCGGGAATCACCGACCTCGCCGGCAACGCCATGAACCAGGACATGGACGGCACCAACGGAGAATCGCCGGACGATGAGTTTACCAGCGGCTTCACGATTCCAACGCTCGTCGTGACCAGCATTCAGCTCAACCCCGGCTCAATCTTGCTGAATCTCAACAAGCCGGTGCGTGCCACGACAGTGACCAGTGACATTAACGGCGACTGTAACACGGGTGCGATCGCCGACAACATTTTCCTCGAACGGGCCGGCGGCGATAACGCATTCGTCGGTGACGCCGGCAACACACTGCCCGATGTGTGTGTCGCAACTACTTCGACACTGGCAACGCCCACTCAGATCGCGATTACTTTGGCCGGTGCACTGCCGCCGGGAGATCAGTTTCGACTTCACGTGATTAGCGGCGGTGTCACGGACGTGTTTCCGATGAACAACCCGCTGGACGGGGAATTTGACGGAGCACCGCCGGCGGGAAACGACAACACTTTTCCGTCCGGTGATGGAGTTGTCGGCGGCGACTTTCTGTACCGATTCTACAACGGAACCGCCCCATTGCGTGGAGTCACGGACCAGGTACTGCCGCCTGCTATTGTGACCGGCGATCCGATATCAGTTTTTGCCACAACAAACGCTAGCGCGCCGTCGATCGCGATTGACCCGCTCGATCCGCTTCGTATGGTCGCCGCTTGGACGGTGAACGATACGATTCCCCAAACGGACTTGATTACGGTCGAGGCGGCCTTTTCGGTGAACGGAGGGCAGAGTTGGAACTTTTTCTTCTTTCCGTTTAATCTGTTTAACCCCGCTGTTCAAAACGCGAACCCCTACGCCGAGGCAACTGATATCTCGGTGGCGTTTGACCGCGCGGGAAGCTTCTACCTGGTCTTTTCGGAACACACGGGTGACTACGGAAACGGGGCCATTGTTCTCGAAAAATTCGACATGAGCGGTGGGGTTCCCGTTCAAACCATTTTTGACCAGATCCTGTACCAGTGGACCGCCGACCCGGCGTTTAATCCCACAGTCGCCACAGACACGAGCATCCCTACTTTTACGGATCCAGAAACGGGTCAATCACAAGACAACCCCTGGTCGGGAAACGTCTACGTCGCGTGGAATACACAAGACGGCGGCCAGACGAACGTCACGAATCACAATCCCAACGTCATCAAGGTGATGGCATCGTCGGACGGCGGTACATCGTTTAGTACGCCGGTTTCGGTGAATGACGGCACGTTCTGCAACTTCAATGGGAATGCACCTCCGGTTTTTGGTGTTGACCCGGTGAACTGCGGAACGTTTCGGCACGGATTACCGCGCATGACAGTCAGCCAAGGAACGGCGGACGGGCGAGTCGCTGCAGGGCAGATTACGTTTGTTTGGGACGAATTCAGCGGGAGTTTTAACCAGAACCCGCCACGTTCGAACACCATTCGATCCGATCGCGTTATCGATGGAGCCGTTGGCGCGTTTTTCCAAGGTACCGGCGGTTTCGTCTTTGATGGCTTCGATCCTGGAAACAGCCAGCCGCACATTCCTGGCACGACGACCTTTTCGATCACGGTCGACATTAACGACCCGCGATTCGTAAGTTTGAGCGATTTGGATGTCGTTGTAAATCTGCAGCACGGCAGCCTGAATGAGGTTCAGCTTCGTCTTATCCCACCTGCGGGCAGTGGCGTGGGGCCGGTCGTGCTTGCAAATAATCGAACCAATTCAGCCAATGCCACCAATAACAACGTGGGCATGACGGGCGCCGACATCGGGAACACCACCAGTGGAATCTTCATTGGGGGCTTTTTCGATCAGGATGCTCCGCGATCTATTGTCGCTGGAGCCGCCCCGTACACCGGACGATTCAGGCCGGAGGGAAGCTTGGATGTGCTGAATGGCTTGACACTGGATCAGGTTAATGGTGCATGGACATTGGAAGTAACGGATTTTCGTGCGAGCAACATTACTCAGCCCCCGTTTCCAAACCTGATCGATTGGGCGCTGAATCTCACGGGCGGACTCAGGCCCGGTGCCGATGGCTTTGTGGCACAAGTTTGTGCGCTCGCGACGGCCAATGGTCCTCATGTTTCCAGACCAACGGCGTCGCCCACACGCGGGATTTCGTCGGGAGTCTCATTAGCGTCCGACAACACGCTGGGCAGCTTCAGCGCGTTTCAAGGCCGGCTGTACATGACCTTGGCCAGTGCCGTTGATCCAGGCCTTTGTGATGGATCCGAGAACGATTTCAGCATTTTCATGCTGACGTCGGACAACGGAGGCGTTACGTGGACAGTCCAGGGTTTGGTGAACGATGACCACATATTGGACAGCTCGGCTGGCGAGCGAATTCAGTTCAATCCCGCTGTAACGGTCGATCCGGCGACGGGAACAGTCGTAACAGCTTGGCTCGATGGTCGCGATGATGCTGCCAATGCTCGAGTCGCCACGTACGTGGCCGCCAGCAACGATGGCGGTCAGACTTGGTCCAAAAACGTGTTTCTGAACCGTCGGCACACGGCCACGGATTGCGCTTTGCAGTTCGTCGATCCGACCTGCGGAACGACACAGCCGGATATCACGTATGGCCCGATTCCAGATAACCAATCAGGTGGCAACTCGTCGAAGGATCAGCGATTTGAGTTTGGCGATCACATTGGCGTGGTGGCACTAAACGGGATTGCCCGAGTAGTTTGGCCGGGCAATGAAAATGTCACCGATACGGTCAATCCCACGGATTGTTGCACGACCGATATCTTCGTCGGGCAAGCGGATATCGCCGCGGGCCCACGTGTTGCCGATAGCACAATGGGATGGGTCGACAATCCGCTCAGTTCGTTCACCGTGACGTTTGATCGCTTCGTGGACCCGCAAACGATCACTGCCGACGCCGGCATACCGGGTTCAGTCGTGTTTGAGGCCGATTTTGAGTTGGCGAACGACACTATCACGGGCAATGGGTTCTTCGGCTTCACGTTCGACAACACAGGAAACGACGGGATTCCTGGCACTCTTGATGACGGCCTGTGGCATCGGTCGGCGGGCCGCGGGGCCGACCCGGGACATTCCAGTTCATCCAGCATGTATTTTGGCCAGGGTGAAGGCGCGACTGGTGGTGGGGACTATGACACAGGATCGCAGACCTCCGGCAGATTGGTCAGCCCACTCATCGACCTCAGCACGGTAAATGCCAATTCGATCGTCGAGCTTTCGTTCAACTACTTTTTGGAGACGGAAGCATTTGTCGGGTTTGATCGTGCCGACGTGAATGTCGTGGTCTCCTCGGCGACCACCGTCGCCTCCAACACGATCAATCTGCTCGATCCGTCGTTTGGATTTCAATCGGTAACGATCGACATCTCGCAGTTCATCGGCCAGCAAATTCAGCTCGAGTTTAGTTTCGATTCAGTCGACGCCACATTCAATTTCTTCGAAGGCTGGTACGTAGACGATGTCGTGGTCAGCGATTTGGGAGTTCCGCCAGACGTTCAATTGTTCCATCGCGACGTGTTCGGCAACGACTCGCAGGTGCCAGTGATTGGCATTTTCCCGATTTCATGCAGTGTGGTCGGCTGCAATCAGTTCCTTGTGGAATTCCAGCCTCAAACCGAAACGGGCACGTACTACTACTCGGTGGGCCCGTCGATTCAGGACAATATTCGACTCGCATCGGCCACCATCGTACCCGGCTCGACCATCAGCCAGGCAGCCGTGCCGCCACAAGTGCCTCGACCCATTGTCGACGCTCCGGCGAATTTCGTGCAGGGAATCACCAGATCAACGATCACAATTAACACGGCACCGCCGAACACCGTCATCGCAGACGTCAATGTCACGCTGACGATCGAGCACACTTGCGACAACTTCGATTTGATCCTCTGGCTGGAGCATCCGGACGGCACTCGTGCGTTGCTCGCGGTTCAAGAGCCGGTTCCGCCATTCACGTGTACGGTCAATTCCTACACGGATACGACTTTCGACGATCAGGCGGGCATTTCGATCACAGTCCCCTTACCCCCATTGACCGGTTCTTTTCAGCCTGAAGGACCGCTCTTTGGTCTAAACGGGCTCTCCGCTTTTAACGGCAAGGCAGTGAACGGCGACTACGTCTTTGAAGTTTGGGATATCTTTCCGACGGATACAGGTCGGCTTGTGAGCTGGTCTCTCGAGGTTCAAACGGGTGTCGTGATGTCGACGGTCCGTCCGGGCAATTTCATGGACCAGAACGCCAACGGGGTTTCCCGTGAGCCGGCCCCATTGACCGCGCCGCCGTTATTCACGAGTTCCACTCGCAGCACACACGATATGTATTTGACGCCGCTGGAATACGGCGATACCAACACGCTCCCGCTCCTGGTTACCGGCCCTCGCGTCGACCCAACTCCGGGCTCGATCCGAATCGGAACCGAGTATGCGGCGAGCGACCCGGCCCTGCCGCTGCCACTTTTGAATGGCGGTGCTGTGGAGAGCAGTATCTTTATCCTGGACCACAATCCGATTACCGATCTCGATGTGGTAGTCGATATCAGTGGCGCGAACTTGGCCGACCTGCGTGTCGAGTTGGTGCGGGAAGATAACCTGCAAACGATTCCGCTCGATCCTACGACGATACTGCTCTTTGACGCCGGTGATGCGTCTGGAACCACGCTCTCTCGCACAGTGTTTAGCGATGAGGCTGCGGCACTGATCGCTGCGGGGGGAGCCCCCTATCGCACAACATTCCGGCCCCGGGGTACGTTTGGCTCATTAGCCGACACGCCGGCAACGCCATTTAGCCAGAGCGAAACCAGCGGGATCTGGACGCTGCGAATTACCGACACTAGTGGCGTGGCTGGCCCCGCAGGTACGCTCAATGCGTGGAGCATCATTGTCAACCCGACACGACGATTTACCAGCTCACTGATCGAGGTCCCGCTTGGCGACTTCACCACCACCAGCCCAACCGTTACGGTCCCAGATTCGTTCCTGGTTTCGGAACTGGAGATTACGCTCGACATTAGCCACGCCATCAGCCAGGACCTGGATATCGCCCTGCGTCACCTGACCAGCAATACTCTAGTGACCCTAGTGGCAGATGTGACGGCGGCCGGGTCGAATTTCACGGGCACGACATTTGATGACCAAGCGACGAACGGAATCAACACGGCGACGAACTTGTCCCCTTACACGGGGCATTTCGTTCCAATGCAACTGCTCTCTGCGCCCGCTGTGCCTGACTTCTCGCTCGCCCCGGCGCTTGTGCTGCCGGACAATGCCACCACGATTTCGACGATCCTCGTCGCAGATCCGAATCCGATCGCGATCCGCGATTTGAGCGTGCAGATCGGAATTGCGCACAATCAGGCTGCGGATTTGGATATCGTTTTGCGTCACGTCCCAAGCGGACGCACAGCAACGTTGGTTACCGATGTGCAGCAGGGCGGCTCGAATTTCACAACAACAACATTCGACGATGAAGCACCCCTGAGCATCAATAGCCTTGCGACCGCGGCACCGTACCGAGGCTTCTTCATTCCCGAAACGGCTCTTTCCACATTCGACGGCATCGACGCCCGCGGTCAGTGGGCGCTCGAAATCACAGATGACACCGCCAATTTAGTGGCCGGCACGCTGAACAATTGGACGCTGCATTTCGGCGGGTTCGCCGGGCTCGACGCCCAAGGAATCTGGCGCCTTGAAATCACCGATGACACGGGCAACACCGTTACCGGCGTTTTGAACAATTGGACGATTGATTTTGGTTCGTCGGTTCAGCAAGGCGACCAGCTCGCACTGCACGGGGCCGCAAACTTTGTCGACGTGGTGTTTGACCGCGAGATGGATCCGGACACTTTCACGACCGATGACGTCAAACGAATCATTGGGCCGGCCGGCCAGATCGGCGCCGACCCGCTTGGGCCGTTCCGTTATTCCACGCTTGACACCACACCGCTGCCGGTTCCGATTCCAGACAGTGGCCAGGTGCAATCTTCCCTTACGGTGCCAGATAGCTACATCATCAACGATGTGGATGTGCTCGTCGAAATTGCCCATCCGAGCGTCGATCAGCTCCATTTGTTCCTGATCGGACCGAGCGGTGCGCGTGTGGAGCTTATCGAGAATCTTTCATCGAGCCCGACGCCAGACTTGGTTAACACGATCTTGGACGACGAGGGAATCTTGCCCGTATTGGCCGCGTTGCCACCCTATGCCGGCCACTTCCGACCCACGCAGTCGCTGTCGGTTTTCGACAATTTGAACGTTCAAGGCGACTGGACCCTGGAGATTAACGACGAAGGTGCAGGCGGAACCGGCTCACTGATCCGGTGGAATTTGATTGTGACGGCCGATCCGCACCGATATTTCTCTACGCTCCCTGGCCCCTTGGCGATTCCCGACACGGGGGCCACAATTACCGACACGATCGCGGTTCCCGATTCGTTCCCGATTCACGATTTGGAAGTATCGCTCAACATCACACATCCTCAGGTCCAGGACCTTGAGGTAACCTTGATCGGACCCGATGGCACAACGGTGCCGCTGGTTGCCAATCTTCCGGCAACCGGTCAACACTTGACCAACTCGGTGTTGGATGACGAAGCACTGAGCAACATCACAACGTCCGCCGCTCCTTACACCGGCACATTCCGCCCCGTGCTTCCACCCGCTGGTCGCGTCACGCAACTGAGCGATTTCAAGGGACTGAATGCACAGGGAATCTGGACGCTTCAGATTCGTGATCGAACGACCGGAAACTCCACGGGTACCCAACGACTCAATGCGTGGTCGTTGGCGATTACCGAGTCGGAATTCCGAATCTTGCCAAACCCGAACGGCACGGACCCTGACCCAAGTTCTCCGCGAACATATCGCGTTTACTTCCCGCTGCAGAGGCTCAGCGGATCGTACTTGGTCAGTATTGGATCGCAAATCAGCTCGGCTATCGGCGAGGAACTAGACGAAAGTCGAAATGCCGGCTTGGCGGCGCTGCGTCGTGGTGACGGCAGTCCTAACTCGCCGGAAACGGCGGTCGATTTCCAATCGGTTTTCACATCCACCGATGTGGGAACCCCAGTTTCGGGTTTGCCAATAGTCGAACCGTTGGGCACCGCGCGGCGAGTGGTCACTTCGCGAATCTTTGTTCCGGATAACGTGACAGTTGCCGACATAAACGTCGAGTTGACGATCACCAACCAACAACCGCCGGGCACTCGGGCCTTGATGCGAGACGACGACTACGACGTGAGCCTGATCAGTCCAAGTGGTACGCGATTCGAACTGTTCAGTGACATCGGCGGGGCGGGCGTGGATTTTGTCAAGCTGATGTTGGATGACGAGGCGGCACGCTGCCTCAAGGCGTGCCAGCCGGTGTACGTGCAAGACGGCAATGCCCCGTTCTCAAACGATTTCCGGCCGGAACCACTGAAAACGGCTCCAAACGACTGTGATCCCAACAACCCGGCGGCAACGTTTGCCAGGGGCTTGTGCGTATTCGATGGAGAAGAAGCCCGCGGCGTATGGACGCTTGAGATCGTTGACGACACCGCCAATGGGTTGACCGCTTCGCTCCGCACCTGGTCGCTGGATATTTCTGGGCGAACCACGGGGTTGGGCGAATACAGTTCCGATCAACTCTCGACTTCGTTCCGCCTGTTTGCGATGGACCCGTCTGATCCCCGTTCGAGTTCGGCCTGGACCGCGGTGGGCCCAGCTGGCGTTGGTGGTCCAAACACAGACTCCAGCCGAAGCGGCGCCATTGCCGTCGATCCATCCGACCCGAGCGGGAACACCGTATTCGTGGCGGGTGCCACCAGCGGCGTCTGGAAGACAAACAATTTCCTGACAACTGATCCGAACGGTCCCACCTGGATACCCATAACCGATTTTGCCCAAACTTTTGGACTGCACATCGGCTCCATCGCCCTGTTCCCGCGAAACAATGACCCGAATCAGACGATCGTTTACGTTGCAACCGGTGAAGGCGATGGAGGGTTCACCGGCGTGGGTTTCTTCAAGTCGGAAGACGGTGGTGCTACTTGGCTGCTTCAGGACAGTCTGAATAACGACCCGAACATCCCGTTCGCGTTACGCGATCACACGTTGTCTCGTACGACCACGGCATTCAAGATCGTCGTAGATCCGACATTTCCAGATGGCCGAGTTGCTTATGCAGCCTTAAGCGGTTTTGCGGGCGGCTTGTACAAAACGGTCAATGGTGGCTTGAATTGGGTAAACACGCGGGTCGGTCAAGCAACCGATGTGGTCTTGGACTTGGTCAACACGGAAGTCGTATATGCAGCGTTTCGGGGCGAGGGCGTGTTCATATCGTCGAACCGCGGGGCTCAATGGTTGTTAATGGGCGGCGGGGTCAACAACGTGCAGATGCGTGATGTCGATCCACCCGGTGACGCTGTTACCATTCCGATCAATGCCCCCTCGGGAACCCCGAACGGCGGCAAGGGTCGTATTTCACTGGCCAAGCCATTTCTGACGGGCGATGCCAACCTCGATCGCGCCTTCGAGGGGAGGCTTTACGCGGCTGTCTCCACGCCGGACGATCTGTTAGACGGCGTGTACATGACTAGCGACTTTGGGGCTAATTGGACGAGATTGGAACTCGGAAGAGCAGAAACTACGCCCGCCGGACTATGTCCCGCGATCCCATTACCGACCAATAACGATACATCCAACGTTGATGTGGATCCGTTCGCTGGAGCTGGTTGTGGATCAGGCCAGGGCAACTATGATCAGGCAATCATCGCTGATCCGCTGAACCCCAACAGATTTTACGTCTTTGGGACAGGCTATGCTTCATCCCCCGTCCTTGCAATCGACGTATCTACGACCTACGACGGACACAACTATACGATTTTTGACTACGACAATGCAGATGGTGGACAGACGGAGTTCGACACTGTGGGCGGGGCGAATCGCAAGCTAAACAGAGATACCGGAGTCACTCCGCCATCCTGTGAACCGTTCGCGGCCTTTAACGCGACCTTTTTCTGCAATGATTTTGGTGGTGACGCGCTCGGCGAGAATCTCAGCCGAGTCGGCCTGTACCGCGGCAGGTTTAACAATATCGCCAGCTTTGCCAACAACGGCTTTGAAACCAGATGGTCGCCATTCTTAGTGCCGGCACACGTAGACTATCACGATGTCGCTGCGCTTGTGGATCCGCTGACGGGCAAATCTCGTCTCATCGTCGGGACTGACGGCGGCGTGTACTCAGTTCTGACTGAGTCAGGTTTTGATGTGAATGGTGATCCTGTGTTTTCTGATAACGTTGTAAACCCACTTCCCTCACCATCGATCGGTAATTCTATCGGGCCTGCGAACGGCAGTCGCAACGGAAATCTGCAGATGACGCAGGCCTACGGAGGCGCGACGCAGCCGAATCAAATCTCGGCCGAGATCGCCGCATTGTTCAAGAACGGTGGCATGTTCTACGTCGCCACGCAAGACAACGGCTCGTCTAAGTCCGACCCGCAAATCCTCGATAATGGCGACTTGGGTTGGTCTGGCTACGGGGCCAGTGGCGATTCCGGTGGGGGCCTTACGGCTGTGCTGTCCGACGACGATTCCTCGCTTCCCAATGGGCTTCCCATCCAGGGAACCGTGTACATCTTTGAATGGTCGTGCTGCATGGCCCCAGGCGACGAGGCGTTTGTCATTCGCCGCGACAATATTCCGGCCGTAACCGGCTTGGATCAGGAAAACCTGGACGGCGCGGCCGGCTTCGGTCCACGCGACTTCGCGATCAACTACCGCGACGGCCGCGAACTATTGTTCTCACCGCCGTCCGGCCGCCTTTACAAGACGGACGATGCGGGCCTGCAATGGCTCTCTATCGGTGATCCCGTAGTATTCGGCAGCCAAATGGCAACTGCACTGGCGTTCGGGGCCGAACAACCAATCTCTGATCCGCTCAACCAGATCGAGCCCGACGAAATCCTTTACGTCGGACTGCCGAGTGGGCAAATCTTGACCAGCCTGAACGAAGGCGGCGACAACGGACAGGAATGGTTTGATATTTCTGCCGGCGTGTTTGGCGGTGCCGTGGAAGATGTGGCCCCGAACATTCGCCAGTTTAGCCATGAGGTTTACTTGGTGACGAGCACGAGAGTGTTCTTCATGCCGGAAGATCCTCAACCGGACAACCGCGTGTGTCGCTTCCCAGGCCGCAACGACATCATCCCGGGCGGCGATGATCCGATCAAGTCACGCTTCGTCCGGGCCGTTTGCGACGTAATCCAGGGAGGACCGGCCTCGAATGTCAACAACAATTGGATTGACATTACCGGCAATATTAACTCAGCCCGGCACACAATATTCCCAGGTGCTTGGAACGCTGAAGGGCCGCTTGGACCGATTGTTGATTCTCTGCCGTTTACGTTCAGCTCGATCAAAGTGGACGATCGTTATCAGATTCCGGACGCACAGGGCCAGCGACATCCGCTCGTCTATGTGGCGGGCGGCGGAGTCGGTTCTGGGGCGGGAGTTTATCGAACGTTTGATAATGGTCAAAGCTGGCGACGCTATCCCGATCCGGAAATTGATGGTGCACCAATTGAGGGCGGGTTCCTGCCCAATGTCGGCATCACGGAAATCGAGCTTTCCATCGGTCCATACGATCCCGAGACAGGACTGAGTGATTTTACGACGTCGCTTGACATGCTCGTGGCGACGACTTATGGCCGAGGCACGTTCGCGATTCGCAGTGCGCCACTCATCTTCACCGCCCAAGGTGGGTTGGTTCAGAATGCCCCGGATCTCTTTAATCCTGACGACACGACTCCACCGGTTCCGCCTTTCCCACCGGCCCCGCCGGGGTCCGGCTACAGCCAGGACAATATCACCAGGAATGATGGTTTTCCTGGCGATGCCACTAATCCAGCACGGCCGTTGCGATTTGTCGGACTCACGCACCGTGGGGCCGAAGTGCGATTGCTGGAAGACGAAAACGGGGTCCTCAGGGAAATCGGTCGCGGACTCTCCGATTTCTTTACCGGTGATTGGACCGTTTTCGTGGGCGACACAGACGGCGATGGGACTGCCGACGGCGGGACGCTTGACTGTGGGCAGCACGTAATTCGGGCTCAGGGAATCAGTGCATCCGGAACCGTGGGCCAAGTGAGTGATTCGATCACCGTGACCGTGCTCAGCGAACTGCCGACTGAATTCTCAGCGCCGGACTTGCTCAACATTGACGACTCGGGCGCCTCGAATATCGATAACCTGACTCGCTTAACGAATCCACGGTTTAGCGGCGCCACGTTCTGCGGTGGGACCGGCGAACCGGTGCCACAGGCGATTATTCGGCTCATGGTCCGCGACCCCGGCGCCCCACTCGGCAATCCAAACACGATTATTGATCCTAACGACCCGAATCCGGCAACAAACCGATATCGCACCGTGGGTCTCGGAAGTTCGCTGGTGGATGGCACCTGGGTCGTTCAGGTCGATCCTCAAAACTTTGGTCCTGTCCTGCCGGATGCTACTTACACGTTTGTGGTCCGGGCGGAAGATCTGGCCGGCAACATTGGGCCGTTTTCGCCTTCGGTTCCTGTCACCATCGACACAACAACCCCGACGCCCGTGATCACCGGAGTGCGCGATGATACGTGCGCACCACTGGCATCGTTGCCGCCGACCCTGTGTACGTTTGGTAGTCGAACGGATGGAATCACTGCCGACGGAACGCTGTTCTTCGACGGTACCGCCGAGACAGCGACGACAGTAACGTTGCGGCGAGTGGGTGGGCCGGTGCTCAGCAACTCAATCATCACGGGAGCGGGCGGCACTTGGACGTTCGACAATACCGCACAAACATTGACCGCGGGCACCTACAGTTTCACCGCTTCTTCACTGGACTTGGCTGGTAATGTGAGCGCCGTATCCGTCGCGTTCACAGTCGTGGTAGATGCTTCAATCGGCTTGCCATCAACGCCCGACCTTGTAGATGCGAGCGATTCGGGTCTGTCGAACACGGACAATGTCACCAACGACAATACGCCGACCTTCACCGGTACGGCCGAAGCCAATAGCCGAGTTCAATTGTTCTCCAACGTGCTAGGTTCCTTGGGATTTGCAAATTCTACGGCCGCAGGAAACTGGACCTTCACGAGTGCGACTGTCTTCGGCGAAGGCCAGCACAGCATTACAGCGGTTGCGACAGACGTGGCTGGAAATGTGAGCCTTCCATCGGGAACGCTCAACGTAACCATCGATACCATTCCGCCGGCCAATCCACCATCGACACCGAATCTGGACGCGGCGAGCGACAGCTTTGGCGCGGGGCCACCGCCGTCCGGTACCGATACCGATGACTACACGAACGACACATCGCCCACATTCACTGGAACCGCCGAGGCGAATGGCACGGTTACGATTCTGGACGGCGCTAATGTTCTCGGTACCGCGCCTGTGGGCCCGGACATCGGTTTGGGCGTGGGCAATTGGACTTTCACCGTTCTGAATAATCTTGCAACTGGCCAGCATTCCATCACGGCGCGAGCTACCGACGTGGCGGGCAATAACAGCCAGCCTTCGGCTCAATTAATAATCACGATCGACACGACGGTCACTACCGCAGGAATTCCTGACTTGGCCGCCACCAGCGACTCGGGGAACTCGAACTCGGATAACCTCACCAACGCAACGACGCTCACGTTCACGGGAACGGCTGAATCGGCACCCGGCAACGGAACGGTGGAGGTGTTTGCGGGAGCGATTTCGCTCGGCGCCACCACGGTAAATGGTTTGGGCAACTGGTCCCTAACCGTGGTCGTGACCCCCGCAACCTTGCCTGACGGCAATTACAGCGTGTCGGCTCGGCAAACCGATCGGGCAGGGAACGTGAGCGCTAACTCGTCGCCGATGTCGCCCAATCTGGTGATCGACCGAACGGCACCCAATGCGCCGACCATGCCCGACCTCACTGCGGCGAGCGACACTGGCAGCTCGAATACCGACAACATCACACGCGACGATACGCCAACCTTCACGGGCAATGCCGCAGTCGGAACCACCGTTCGAGTCTTTGATGGTGCAACGCTGCTCGGCCAAACGAACCCAGGCGGGAACGGAATCTGGACGTTCACGAGTCCAAGTTTGACCGATAGCTTGCACGCCATTACCGCTACCGCCACGGACGCGGCCGGCAATACGAGCAACCCCTCGCCCGTGCTGAACGTCAGAATCGACACGGTTATCGCACAGCCATTGCCGCCGGACTTGGACCCGGCAAGTGACACTGGAGACTCAACCACAGACAACATCACTCGCGATAACACACCAACATTTACAAACGCCGCGGGATCTGCGGAGGCCGGCAGCACGGTGACCATATTTGACGGAGCCAGCCCGATCGGCTCGGTAATCGCCAGCGCGACAGGTTCGTGGACATTCACGGCCCCCACGGCGTTTGTGGATGGAGATCATCTCATCAGCGTTCGCACTGTAGATGTTGCCGGCAACGGGGCAAGCCCCGCCGTATTCTCAACCTCATTAAAAGTGACAATCGACACAGTCGTTGCTTCGCCAGTCATTGCAAAGATTAGCGACGACCGCGGTCCGAGGAATGACGACGAGATAACCAACGACGGCACGCTATCCTTCGAAGGCACCGCAGAGTTGAACAGCTCTATCCAATTCAGCCAGACAGCGGTCGGCGTGATTTCGCCGTGCCCGATTCCATCGCCGGATGTCCGCGCGAATTTGGGAACTTGGAATTTCGACAATACGTGCAGAACGTTGGGGCAAGGAAACTTCAGCTTTTCGGCCGTTGCAACGGACGTGGCTGGCAATGTCAGTCTTCCATCTCCATTGTTCCCGGTCGTGGTTGATACAACGCCACCCATTATTTCGATCGTGCCGCCGAATCTCACTAATGCCCCCACGCTGGCGCTTGGCGATGACACCGGCATACAGAACGACCTCATCACGAACCTGCGAAGTCCCCGGCTCACGGGAACTACCGAAGCCAACGTGCAGGTGCAAATTTTCGACGCGAATAACACGGTGGTCGGCACGGCCACGGCAGCGGGAAACGGCACCTACGTCGTCCAGTTCTCGACTGTCCTTTCCAACGGTTCACACAAGGTAGAAATTCACGCGACTGATAGTGCGGGGAACTTCAGCGTTTCGTCGCCACTCACTTTTATCGTGGACGGCACCGCGCCGCAGGTAACCCAGTTTTTGCCGGACGGAAGCCTAGGAAACTTGACGGTAACCAGGTCATCTTTTATCGTCACGTTCAACGACGACAATCTGAACGATACGTCTCTCGGCAACGCCGCCTTTGCCGGGTCCGTTCAAAACCGCTCCAACTTCCGCCTCGCGGGCAATAGCCGCGGACAGTTTGATTTGACTAATAGCCTGTTCGTGTACGATTCGCTGTCGGACACGCTGACCATAAACCTCCGCAATTCCAACGGGAGCCCGTTCCCGCTGCCAAATGACACGTGGGTGTTCACGATCGATGGCACCACAAGCCTGCAAGACATCGCCGGGAACAGATTCGACGGCGAATTCCCTGGTGTTGGCACAGCCGTGACATGCGAACCGGTGCTTCGCCCAACCGGATTCCCATCGGGTAACTGCGTCGTAGGCGGCGACTTCATCCAGACCTTCACGATCGCAGTTCCTCCGCCTGTGATTTCGAGCGTTCGAACTAACTTCACGCGTAAGGTCGTGACCGGCGTCACCCTCGAATTCAGCAGCGCGCTCGATCGAACGCTTGCCACGAACGGTAATTTCTATGAGCTGAGGGATAAAGGAAAAGATGGGAGGCTCTTCACGAACGATGATGTCATTCTCGGCCTGCAAGTACCCGCGTGTAACCCACTGTCTGATGCGTGCACAAGGGTGACACTTACCGCGCTTCGAGGTTTTTCGAAAAAGCGAAAGATACTTTTTACCGTCCAAGACGATTTGCTTGATGTTGGTGGCAACAGGCTGGATGGCGATCGGGACGGTTTGCCTGGCGGAGATTTCATCAAGGAGATCGGTCCGATCCTAACACCCGGCCCCGGTTCACAGGTCGTTGCCAGCCAACTGGCCAGCAGGGTGGATAACGTGCTCGCATCCGGTGACACGCCCAGGAGTTTGTTTATTGATGAATTGTTCGAGGAGCGTCCGAGAAATGGTCGCTCGCGGATGTAAGGCACGGACTTGAATAGCGTTACGGCAGGTATTGAAATCTAGGAAAATCGCATTATTCGACGTTGACACGATTTGGCGAACCAGTATCTTACGCCCCGCTCAATCGGAACAGTACACCTATCTCGCAAGTCGTGCGACCAGTTTCGATGGTGCCTGTTACGGACTCTGTGACCATATTTGAGCGGCTGCCGAGGCAAAGGCCTGGCAGTGACATCACCCTCCCTCCCTACTACGTTTCGTACAGGCGGTATTGACGATTCCATGGCCGCGGGTCGGGCTGGCATGGAGGCCGGCTCTGGCCTGCATTATGGAAAGTCAAAAGAGTAGTACCGCCATTCTCGCGCGGGGTCGTCGATTGACGTGCGAGGCCCGATCAAGAGTTTTCGACGGAGCGGAACAACCTATCAGTCTTTCGAGCAATTAGGCAGTATCCGTCGCACACGAGCCGGGAACAGGAACGGTCTCGTTCCATCGGCACGCGGTGCTCACGGACTCGCCGCCAGGGAGGTCAGGGATGATTCGAAGCGCACAATGGTTGGCTGTGGTCGGTTCTGCGACGCTCGGCCTCGCCGGCTGCCAAGCGATGAGCAGTTCTACAAACTTGTCTTGGAAAGGCGACCCCGGTGCGTCCGTCGTTCGCGCCGCCGAACCGGACGATCCGGCGAGCTCCATTCCATCTTTACAATTACACGCGGTCGAGACGTCGACGCCCCACGCAAGGGGCAAGACGCTGGACGACCCCTTTGCTCCGATCACTGTGGAGCAACTGTTGCCCGCATCACACCAAGGGCCAGCCCACTCGGCGCCAGCCGGTGAGACGACAACCGCAACCGGTTATATGGCCCCGCCGGCCGCCATCAGTTCGACCACGAACACGCTCATGCCGCCGGTTCCAATGGCGGTAACCTATCCCACGATCGGTAGCCCGAGTCCGCTCGCAGCGGGGGCCGGCCACTGGGACGCCGGCGCAGCTTTGCACGGTTCGTGCCCCACCTGCGGAACCAAGGGTGGCTCAGCAACTGGAATCCTGTCCGGCATGACTCAAAACATGGTGATCTTCTCGGGAGCAGATTACTTCCAAAACTCGGGCATGATCAACTCTGATCGGCTGTTCAATGCCGCCAACATTCTGAACGTTGAGCCTGTGGATGTGCCGAATTTCGATCCGGCTCGGCTGGGTGGGATGTTCGGCATCAACGCCGGCGCCCCGTTTACTTCCGACGGCAAAATCGGATTCCAAATTGGCGGCCTCTACATTGAATCCGAGGATGGTGCTCAAGGGTTCTTTACCACGGGGCTCTTCCATCGATGTGATACGTGTGAAAACTGTGGCGTGAACTGGGGTGCGGTATTCGACATCGCCTATGATGATCACATTGACTATGTGATCGGACAGATTCGTATCAAGGCCGGCTACGCCCTGTCGCCGCGAGATGAAATCGGCGGTTGGTTTACAATCGGAACAAATGTCGAGCAAGTGGATGTCACGGTGACCACTCGTATCCTTGGCACTACTGGACCGATATTCGAAGACACGTTTATTCGAGCGCGAGTCAGGCCAGAATGCCACGGCTTTTTCTTCTGGCGACATGTACTCACTTGCGGGGCCGAAACATCGATATTCACCGGTGTTCGTGAAAATCTGGGTGGTGCATTCGTGCTGGGTTACACGGCACAAGTTCCTTTTACAGACTGCTGGTCGATTATGAGTGGCGGCCACTGGAGCAATGATTCGGGTGATCGTGGAAGCTGGGACGTTTACCTCGGCGTAGGCCTCTATCCGGGCGGCAACGCTCGTTCGACCGGCTCCTGTGGTAATCGGTTCTTGCCATACCAGGACGTAGCAAACAACACCTTCATGCCCATGTCGATCAACCCCCGATTCATCCAGGTGGTCGGCGATCGGGCTGGACTGTAGCGTGAGGTGTGAGTTGAAAGCGTAGCCTTTTGTCAATTCGTGATCACGACGGCGGCGACTCAATGAAGGGTCGCCGCCGTTTCATTTTTGAAAATCGGTGACTATTGCACCGTCCAGGCTGGATTGACAAGTTCAGGCGCCATGCCCTCGGCTCGCCGTCGGCATGCCGACGCAAAGCCGACGGCATGGCACCCGTCAATTCAGCTTTGAACGACCACAATTTTTCCGCGAGCTATTCTGCGGCGAGAATGCGTTGCAAGTAAAACCCGGTATGTGATTCAGGTGCGACCGCGATTTGCTCAGGCGTGCCGCAAGCGACCAATTGACCGCCGTCATCGGCTGCATCGGGGCCCAAGTCAATTATCCAGTCGGCACACTGAATTAGAGCCAAGTTATGTTCCACCACGATTAAGGAATGGCCGACACTCAACAATGCGTTGAAGCAATCGAGCAAGTTCAAGATGTCTGCTGCGTGCAGGCCAGTGGTGGGCTCATCCAAAATGATCAGGGTGCGTTGCTGAGTGGCCGCAGCTAGTTGTCCGGCCAGTTTGAGTCGTTGCGCCTCGCCACCGGAAAATGTATCGCACGGCTGGCCAAGCTTCAGATAATCCAAACCGACCGAAACGAGCGGCGTGAGGCTCGCCACAATCTTGGTGCGACCTCGAAAAAACCCGATCGCCTCCTTCACGCACATCGCTAGCACCTCCGCGATATTCTTGCCGCGATACTTGACGTCGAGAACTTCTTTGCGAAATCGAAGGCCGTTACATTCCGTGCACGTGATGCTGACATCCGCAAGAAACTGCATGTCGATGATCTGGGTCCCCTGCCCATCGCAGGCAGTGCACCGGCCGCCGTCCACATTGAAGCTGAAATGGCCTGGGCCAAAATTCCGGATGCGTGCCTCGGACGAATCGGCGAATACTCGCCGAATCTCGTCAAACGCCTTCACGTAAGTCACAGGATTCGAACGCGAGGAGCGTCCGATGGGACTTTGGTCCACCAGCACAATGTCGCCGATTTGGCTGAGTCCCAACAATTCGTCGTGTGCAGCCGGTTCTGGACCCGATTTCTTCAGTTGTCGGCAACCACCCGCATAAAGCGTTTGTTCGATAAGTGTACTCTTGCCAGATCCACTGACGCCTGTGACCACGCAGAGAACACCGAGTGGAAAATCCACATCAATGCACTTCAAGTTGTTGCCTCGCGCTTTTCGCACCTTGATCCAGCCGTTGGAAGTCGGCCGCCGGGTGCCCGGAGATCGGATTCGCTTGCGCTTCAGCAGAAACTCTGCGGTCAGAGAATCGGTAGCGTTTTTGAGTTCCGACAGTGGCCCCTGAAAAACAACCTTGCCGCCCGCTGCGCCAGCGGCGGGACCAATGTCGATCAGGTGGTCCGCGGATCGCAAGAAACTGTCATCATGTTCCACAACCACGACACTGTTGCGGCTATCACACAGCTCTTGCACGATCTCGATAAGCCGGTGTGTATCGCGTTCGTGAAGACCGATCGACGGCTCGTCGAGCACATAGAGCATGTTCACAAGCCCTGCGCCGAGTGCCTTGGTGAGAGCCACGCGCTGGGCCTCGCCGCCGGACAGCGTGCAAAGTGGCCGGTCCAACGTCAGGTAACCTACACCGACTGAGTTCAGGTACTTGAGCCGTTTCGTGAGTTGCTGAAGCATGACACGCCCCAGAGTTCCTTCGTGCGGTTGCAAATCGAGGTCGTGAAAAAACCTGGCAGCTTCTCGAACTTCGAGCGACAATACCTCGGCAATGTTTTTTCCGCCCACGCGAGTGGCTAACGCTTCGTCACACAATCTGCGGCCCTCGCAGATCGGACACGTTCGATAACTTCGCCAGCGGCTCAGGAAAACTCGAATGGGCATTTTGTATTTCTTCCGCTCGAGCCAGTTGAAGAAACCGCGAAGTCCCCCGAACTTTCGCTCCCGTATACCCTGGTAAATCAAATTGAGGTGCTGCTTGGCGAGTTGAGCGAACGGAACGTCTGCCGGAATCTCGTAATCGTCAGCGAGCGCAAGCAATTCTTCAAGTTCATGGGCGTATGCCGGAGAATTCCACGGAGCGATCGCACCTTCTCGGATCGACTTGGATTTATCAGGAACCACACGATCCATGTCGATTTCGATCGTATCGCCGAATCCTCTGCACTCCGGACAAGCCCCGAGCGGGTTATTGAAGTTGAAGAGTCGGGGCTCGGGTTCCGGGAAGTATCTATCGCAGTCCCCACAATGCCGGCGATTGCTGAATCGAACTAGACGACTCGAGAACGAAGGGGAGGAAACTCCGCCAGAGTTAACCAGCAAGATATCGCAGTGGCCATTTCCTTTGCTGAAAGCGGTCTCAACGGAATCAGTGACACGGTCCGTGGCAGCCCTTCCGGCCGTGAGCCGGTCCACCACCACTTGGATTGGCCTCTCGCGCGAGATGCCGCGCAGCGTGGCTTCGTCGATCTTGATAACACGATCGTCCGCAATCACTCTTACGAATCCATCGGCAATGAGCGATAGTGCCAGTTCCTTCAGAATCGACTTTTTGCCGGGCATAAGAGGAAACGTGATAAGAAAGTCGGTTTCGGCTGGCAGTTGGTTGAGATACCGCGTGACCGAGTGGGATGTCGCGGCCTCGATTTCCTTACCGCAGCCTTGGCAAAAGACGCGACCAATTTTTGCGTACAGAAGACGGAGGTAGTCGTTGATCTCGGTGACTGAACCGACGGTCGAGCGGCTGTTCCGAGTTGCGGTTCGCTGACGAATGGCAATTGCCGGCGGGATATTCTCGATAGAGTCCGCCTCCGGTCGATCAATTCGCTCCAGGAACTGCCGGGTATACGAGGAGAATGTTTCGATATATCGTCTCTGGCCCTCGGCGAACAGCGTGTCAAAGGCGAGGCTGCTCTTGCCTGAACCGCTTACCCCGGAAATCACAACCAGTTGGCCGCGCGGCACGTCCAGGTCGAGATTCTTCAGGTTGTGGACACGCAGTCCGCGGATGTGAATTGCGGCATTGCTGCTTTTCGTGCTTCGTAGGCTCACGAATGGATCCTATAGCAAACCAATGAGAATAGCGGCAAGTCTAGTTTGCATTCAATTGCCGTGTTTCCCTGTGGTCGCTAGAATCCTGACTACCTTCGGTGACCGATCACAGCCTCTATCGCACTGAAATGAAACCGTGCCAGAATTTGCAAAGGACGAACACTTTAGTCGCCTGATTCAAGGTCAATTCGATCACGTTGACTTGGCGACAGTGGCCTTGGAAATTGCACGAGATGAATACCCTGGGTTAGACATCGCTGATTGGCGCGGGCGATTGACTCAAATGGGATCGCGCCTGCACACTGGCGCCACGAGGTTAGGGGCCATCGAGAGTTTGATTAACCAGATCAATCGGCTCCTTTTCGTTGATGAGGGCTTCAAAGGAAACAATCAGGAGTATTATGACCCTCGAAATAGTTTTTTGAATGATGTGATTGGAAGGAAACTTGGCATTCCCATTACTCTGTCGCTTGTCTACCTGGCAGTTGCCGAAGGCGCTGGACTGCGACTCTTTGGAGTTGGAATGCCGACTCATTTCATCGTCAAGTACCAGGCAGATGGATGGGAGGTATTCATTGATCCGTTTCATGACGGTGCCATCTTGACTCGTGAGTTATGCGAGTTACGCGTGTCGAACGTGATCGGAATGCCGGTAACTTTGAGTCGCGATCAATTAGCCCCATCAGCGCACGATCAAGTCGTGCTGCGGTTGCTCGGGAACCTCAAGGGTATTTACACGAAGCTTGAAGACAGCGTGCGGGGTCTGCGCGTACAGGAGAGGATTTGCGCGCTGAACAAGTTAGATCCTCACGAAGTTCGCGACTTGGGCGTGCTGTATTTGAAAAATGACCGACCAGCCAGAGCGATTGAAGTTTTCGAGAATTACCTGAAGATGAAACCAAAGGCCGACGATTTTGAAGACATTGAGAGCATGATCAGGGGGGCAAAAAGGATCCAGATATCGATGAACTAAGAGAAGACAGATTCCTCGCGAATCACGGAGGATGAGCGATGGACGTGCAAGGAAAGCGTGTGATCGTAATGGGGCTGGGCAATTTCAGCGGCGGTGTATCTGCCGCGCAATTCATGGCAGCTCGCGGTGCCCGAGTCATCGTTACAGACTTGGCCGGCACGGATAAGCTCTCAGAATCGCTCGCTGCTATCGTCGATTTACCAATCGAGGCCTTTCGTCTCGGTGGACATCGTGAATCTGACTTTAGTGAAGCCGATTTGGTGATAGCCAGCCCTGCCGTGCGTGAGGACAATCCATTTCTACAGATCGCACGGGCACACGGTGCGACGATCACAACCGAGATGAACCTGTTCTTTCAATTGTGCCCGGCCGAGATCATCGGGGTGACCGGATCGAATGGCAAGTCCACGACCGCCGCCATGATCCACTCGATGCTTCAAACTGCGTTCGGTTCATGTTGGTTGGGAGGAAACATTGGACACAGCTTGCTGCACTGTGTCGATGAGATTCGCCCTGGCGACACCGTAGTTCTGGAACTTTCGAGCTTCCAGCTTGAAGACCTGGGCGACCTGAAGCGAAGCCCAAACACGGCTGTGGTTACGACATTCACGCCCAATCATCTGGATCGGCATTCCAGTTTGGAATCATACCGCAAAGCGAAACAAACAGTGCTTCAGTATCAGCAGCCAAATGATCTTGCCATTCTGAACGCAGATGACCCGGAAGTGAAGACCTGGCCGACTTGTGGACAGGTGCATTTCTATGGACTTGGTGATCACGGTAAGGACGGAACCTTTTGGGACGGCGACCACATCGTTATTCGTCGTGAAGGCAACCATTCGCGTGTCAAAGTTATGGACGTGATGCGGCTACCGGGAATTCACAACCAGTCGAATGCGGCCGGAGCGATCTGCTGTGCCAGTGCTCTGGGGGCCGACTGTGAGTCAATCCGACGAGCATTGTGCGATTTCAAAGCCTTGCCCCATCGGCTTGAATTCATAGGCGAGCGAAATGGTCGGAGCTTTTACGACGATTCGATTGCGACAACGCCCGAATCAACTTTGGCCGCGCTGGAGGCCTTGTCCCATCCGATCTGGCTCATTGCGGGCGGGTACGATAAGGGACTGGACTTGAACTCTGTGGCAGAGCGAATTGCCCATCGCGTCGAAGGACTTGCGCTCATAGGCCAGACCGCCGGCACAATCCAGCAACTCGTAAAAAAAAGACAGACGCTGAAGCGGGTACGCGATTGCACGAGCATGGAGGAAGCCGTCGCATGGTGCTTCGACAACTCAAAACCCGGCGACGCGATTCTTCTTTCTCCAGCATGTGCGAGCTTTGGTATGTTTCAGAATTTCGTCGAGCGCGGCCGCGTATTTCGTCAGGCAGTACACGGTCTCGCTCTTCCGCTCAATCAGGCCGGATAGTTGCTTGTTTCGCGAGGATACCCTGGGGGCCGTCAATGCTGGGGTAACAAGATTGAATGCCAGCCCTCCGCTCGGCGTGAACACTCCGACGCAGGGCCGACGACATAGCACCGTCAACTCAGCTTTGATCGGCCACTAGTCCTTGTCACCTGCACCCCCCTTACGCGACGGTACACGTTCGCCAAAGTCATCCTTACCGCCAGTTTCCGTCTTCGAAGTGGCTTTCTTGCTCGATTCCTTGTCGTCGTTTTCCTTGGCCCGCTCGCGAAGGTCTTTGATGTATGCTTCACGTTCTTTGCGATCGGCACTGTTAAAGTCAAAATCTTGGTTGCGAGTGGCAAGATCACCGAGGCGATCGATCACAAAAATCTCTGCGGGCAATGGCTCGGTATACATTTGCTCCCTGCCATCCACCACGAAGGTGTATACTTTCTTGCCCCCAGAGACATCCAGCAGAATTTCTCGAGTTGAGAAATCCATGAGTTTTTTCTGGGTCCGGTCATCCCAAGTCACGAACGGGTATTCCTTTACTTCGCCTCCGATCGGGTCGCCTGGCTTGATGATGAAATCCGAGAACTGCCAATCGCCCAACTCGGCCAGCCACGTGTGGACCTGTAGTTTCGCTTCCTCACGTGTTGGTGTGCGGTCAAGGACATAATACTCGTTGTCGTTTGGCACAAAGACTGGCGGCGTATGCTCACTCCACTCTTTGCTTTCCAAGGTTTCATCTTCGGCGACATCGTCCGAAATTATGTCGATCCGCTTGTGGTTTGGGTTCTTTACGACGACCTTTAGGCGGTATTGATACGTGTGTTCCGGCTCGACGGTATAGTCGATGAATCTGATTTGAACAGTCTCAGCATTGGATTGCTGTACTTTGCTCTGAGCTTTTGTTTCGCCGACTTGCGAGCCCTGGGGAGTTCCGGCCCGACCACCCGCCATTCCAACGTCGCCCATTTGGGGACTTCCCATGCCCCGTTGTGTGCCGGCCATCCCCATTCCCATCCCAGACATCCCTGGAGCCATACCACCACTTCCGGGGGGCGCCTGCATACCACCCATACCCATACCCCGCGATCCGGACCCACCCCTGGTCATGCCACCACCGCCAAGTCCAACGTCTCCTCCGGCTGATAGCGCGTTGCCGCTACCAAACATTTCTCGAGCTGCTCTCTCTTGCATGGCGTCGTCGTTCATACCTCTACCTTCGTCCTCGTCGCGGCCAGAGGCAGATTCTGCGGAATTGGTACCAGCGGCTATCGCCGCGTCTCTGGCATCCACGCGATTAAAGCCACCCCATTCGCCGGCGGCCAGTTCCGGCATCGGCATCACAAGTCCCTTGAAAATCGCATTTGCGCCCCTGAGGGTGGGGTCCTCTGGTTCCCACCGTTCTGGAATGCGGCGCCGAAGTTCATTCTCTTTCACCATGTCCACAGATGCCCAATCAGAAAACGAACCATCACTCAAAAGCTCACGGCGTTCAGCTTTGGTCATCATGTAATCAGGAGGATCATCTGCCGTGTGCAAAGCCTGAATGAATTTCTTGACTTGTTCCTTGTGCGGAAACAGATACGTAACCATGACCCATCGGACGCCCCGCACTTCTTCTTTCTTCAGCTTGACTTTCTGAGGGGCCTTGGGATCTGCCTTTCCCGCGCCACCAGCAGCGGCCGCTTTCGCAGCTCTCTCTTCGGCAAACTGAGTCGCCGCGTCTTTTCGTCCTCGATTCCGTGCGTTACTTTTAGTTGTCTTTCCCAGACTGGCACCGAGTTGGCTCCCCATCATTGAACCAAAGTCATCGTCACCTTCGTCCCCAGCGGCACTCATTCCACCGATGCCCGCTCCGGAACCCATGCCCCCGCCTGCCATCATTCCGCCCATATCCATTCCGCGGCTACCACCCATTCGGCCGCCCAAAAACTCTGCCATGCCGGAATCGCCGTCGTCACCTGTTCTTCCTTTCCCACCGGCGTCTTTCTTGGACTTGGATGAAGACGATCGGGCCTTCTTTTTTGTTTTGTTCGCTTCGTCCTCTTTGTTTTCTTTATCCTTTTCGGCGAGGCGTATCACTCTCTCTTCTTCGATGAACTCGCCTTTCTTGTCCACCTGGTACAGCGAGATTGCGCCTTTGTCGGTGCTGGCCAGTGCCGCGTATGGCTTCAGAATGTCCGGGCGGCCACGAAGGATTCCGCCGAAATCCACAAACTTGAAGTAATTCTGGACCAGTTTGAAATCGCCAGTAGGAATATCCGTCATGAGCTTATCCAGGTCATCCTTGAGCGATGGATTCTTAACGCCCTCGCGTTCGGCGATGGCATCGTCCCAAGTGCTGCTGTTGATGTTCCGAGTCAAGGCGTCGGCCAACTGATCGATCTTCTCGGGAGAAATATCGCTCGCGCTCATCGCCTTTTTTGCGCCGTTCAAAAGGAACACGACGAGCACACTGGTAACGATCACGATCACCGCTTTTTCGCAATGGCGAAGCGCGATCCCTTTGTAGTCCACACTCTTCAACATGTTCTTGATGTCCATGGCGTCGATCCTTTTTCGGTAAGAAAAACGGGGTAACGACCCCGGCGCTCATTACTGGTTGGGTGCAGTTGGTGCGGCCGGTGGCGCGGCTACTTGCGCCTTGGCCTTCTCGGCGGCCGCATTTTCTTCCTGTTCGATCCTGGGCGGCTTTTCATAGATGAATGCACGGGCATAAACGTCCAGCTCGGCCATTTGGAAGAACTCGTCGTCCTTAAGCGGAGCCCTACCGCGATTTGCAGTGTCTGCCTTTTTCGCAGACTCTCCTAGCATCGATGCCAGCCGCTCGTTGTTTCGTTCGCCAATCGGCAATTCGTAAAACTCAACCTGTGTGACCTGCATGGGGATCTCGGAGTTGCCAAACTCGCCAAGAATTTTGAGAATTCGCGGCTGGTCCACGACGAGTCTCAAGTGAATCGGAATCTGCCTAAACAGGGGGCCACGAATCTCGCCGTCATCCTTCTTGGCCGCAGCCGCCCCAGCAACCGGGGCATCAAAGCCACCACGCGGAGAAAGTTGCTCCCGAACATTCTTGCTATGGATAAATGTGTAATCCACAGTACCCAGACTGAGGTCCAAGATCTTCTTGACCGCAGAATCTTTCACACTAGTCGAACCCTCGTTTGCTCGCTTGATTACGCTGAGCAAAGCGCGTAGCAGCCAAATATCCTCCTGGGCTTGCCAGGCTTGTTGAATCGAGGGCGGGTTCGTTTCTTCCTGTGCCCAAGGCGGGGAGTATTTGAAGATTAGGCCAAGATTCATATCAACGAGCCCCTTGGCCCTGAAACTCTGAACCGGCTTGACGATATTAAAAAGTTCGGTGAGTTGAGGCGGGTAAAGTTCCTGGTATTTGATCTTCACATCGGGATCGAATTTGGTGTCGTCCGCCTTCGGGCCAGCCGACACGTATGCTTCTTTGACTGCCGCGGGCCAAGTCTTGAAGTCGACCTGACGCTTGTAAAGGTCCTCCCAAGCAACGTCTACTTGGCTGCTGAGGACATCCTTCAGAGAGGAGACCCCTTCGACCCATTTCTCGTTTGGAAGTGGTCCCTTCGCAGCGCCTTCAAGACTGGTGACATCAGATTTCAGCTTGTTGGCTCGACTTGCCGCATTGTTTGCCAGAGTGCGGGTATCTACGAAATAACTCACAATCGGCATCACAACAACAATGCCGACGATGATCCAGAATCGGTAGACCCAGGCTACTTTCAGTTGTTCCATTGGCCAAAACCCTCAAGCCCAAGCTGTAATTAGGAAACTCATCCTTCCAATCTCACACTACTGCGGTGGCTGGCCTGGTGGTTGCTGAACACCACCGCCGGGAACACCAGCCCCACCGGGTAAACCTCCAGGTGTCGAACCGCCTGGCGGCTGTCCCTGCGGAGCCTGAGGTGTGCCGGTTGGGGTCCCCTGGTTCGTAGTCCCGCCCGCAGCATCTTGCTTTGGTTGCTGGATGGGCCGTACCAGTTTCAGGAGGTAATCGGGTGTCTGTCCCGATCGAGCACCGTGTTTCCTGATCGCATCGACCCAGAAGCCAACATTTTTTTCCGCTCGTGTCTTCTTATCAACCGGCTGCCAAGCAAACTCAAGTACGAAGTCAGTTTTCCCTAACCTGACGATCGGCGCACTCCCTCCTGCAACACCACTGGCACCCTGAGCCCCACCGCCAGGATCTAGTTCGCCCGCTAACCCTTCCGCAAAATCACCCGACCCCCGCTGGCCCATATTCTGAGATCGGTCGCGTGCGGATTCTCGTCCGTCTCCGGAGTCATCCAGGTTTCCGCGGTTGAGGCCCATGGACGAATCAATTCCGCCCATCCCTCCGCCGCTGGCCATTCCTCCCATGCTGGCGGAAGATCCACCACGTGCGCCACTGGTCGAGCCGCCGCCGGATCGTTCACGTCTGGCACGACGTGCCGTCTTTACTTCCGTTCCTGGGATCCAGCTTCCCTGGTACCAATTCTCGATGATCATTGCAGCTCGGATGCCGGTCTCCCGAACAACGGGGCTCTGAAATCCGGTTTGGCCATCCGGCAACGGTGGGCCAAGCAAGGCATAGGTCGTATGCGTTCGAGCTGCTTTGTGAAAATGATAGCCTTCCAGCGTAAAGACCCAACCCGCCCCGGCGGGTGGTTCCTTCTCGTCCAGTGGGAGCCGCGTGTTCTGAGCCCAGGTGGTAGGATCGGTGACGACCTTGTCGTACCACCCCTTAACGTCATCGTAGTAGTTCACCACGATGCTCGTGATCTGAACCTCACTCAGTTCTAGGAGGTCCTTTCGATCGATGTTTGCTGGGTTTTGGGGTAATGCATTGCTGATGATGTTCAATACTTCAATCCATTCAAGCCTCTTCTCCACGTTGCTGGTGAGTCCTTCGCCTTTGGACTTGAGGTCAGACCACTGCGATTTGACTGCGTTGTAAGCTGTCTCTTTGGATTGCTTTAGTTCCAAGGCAGACTTTCCCTTTGCCTCCGGTCCTGCGAATGCCGGGGAGTTGACCGCGTGAAGTTGCGACCAGTTGCCGAAGAAAAGGCAGGTGAACCCGGCCATGAGAATGGCCGCGGCTGTAAGTGCCCACGGTTTCTTGCGGCGAATCATCCGTGCTTGCTCGATTTCGGGCGGGAGCAAGTTCGTACGAACACTTGCAACTCCAAGAGCCTGGATGGCCAGCCCGTAGACCACGGTGAAGCTCAAAATATTTTCCTGGAACGCGGGCGCCGAAAGTACCTGGTCACCCTTGAGACAAGTCAGGGTCTCAACCTTTTCGACCTCGTACTGCAAATTCTGGGCAAGGAACTTTTGCAAGCCGGGCAGCTTGAACGCATTGCCCATGCCGATGATTTTGGTGATCTTCGATTGCCGATGCACACTGGAGAAGTAGCCGATCGACCGCTGAATTTCGCTGACCAAGTCGTTGAAAACCGGACGCATCGCCTGAAAGATCGCCCGAGGATCTTGAGCCTTGGTAGCATTTCGTTTGAGGTGTTCGGCCTTGGCAAAGGTTAGCTTCAGTTCTTTGGTCAGTGCCCGCGTGAAATGATTGCCGCCGATGGGCAAGTTTCGCTGCCAAATGCGAGTTCCGTTGGTGATTACCAGATCGCTGTTATCGGCTCCCATGTCCAGCAACACGATGAAACCAGGAGCCGTATCCTGCTCTGGTTTCTTTTTCGCGCCCTCAACTAACTCTTCTCGTTGGTATTCGCTCTCTTCTTTCTCTTCCTCCTCCTCCTCGTCTTTTTCCTTGGCAGTTGACGGCGCAGGCATTTGATCGAAGGCGCCAAAGTTGTAGACGGCGAGTGGCCGCATTTGAACTACGTCGACTTCGACGCTCGACTCGCGGAACGGGTTCATGAAGCGATAGATCAGGTCCCGCTTCATTGCGAACAGACCGATCTCGGTCTCGAGGGCAAAGCCGCCCGCTTCTTCGGCCTGGCCGATGGTCTGAAAATCCCAGACAACTTCTTCGAGGGCAAAGGGAATCTGCTGTCGGGCTTCGTACTTGACGATTTCCGGAATTCGCGATGGTTCGACGGGAGGCAATTTGATGAATCGAGCGAGACCCGATTGGCCTGGAACACCCACGGCGACCCGGTCGCCTTTGATGACGTTTCTCGAAAGAAACGTTTGCAGCGCTTCGCGGCTCAGGGCATCGGGGTCGGCATCCGGCTGACTGAGGATTTTCGGATGCTCAATATAGTCAAAGGCGAGCGCCTCGACTTTCTTGGATTCGGGGTCAACCCGAAGGCGAATCGCCTTCAATGCACATTGACCGATCTCAATTCCCCAAACCGCCTGGCTCGTAGGCATGTAGCGACTCCCCGGGGCCGCCGAATTGAACGGCCCAGCTCGGTATTCTCAAACCGAAGGTACTACCAGCAATTGACTTGCTCCGTTCCGCACAAGGCCCTACACACGCTAACAAACGGGTTTACGGATTGTCAATGAGAAAGAACCTAATTGACCCCACGAAGGCGTTACAAATCGACTCGTGTGTTGGACGCACGCCCTCAGGAAACAGTTCCACGGCTGACCGCTTGCAGCCCCCGGCACGTGCCGCTAACCTTCTGAACAGCTTTCGATTACCCCGACACGTTTTGCAAAGGCAAACCGATCACCGCCAGGTATGCGAATTGAAAAACTCATAGCGATCGTCCCGCTCACCCGAATCGATCCCGATCCTTTGGACCTAACCGAACGAGTCGCCCAGGCAACACTCAGCAGCTTTCAGGCCTTGTGGCATCCCGTTCTGTTGCATCGTAGCGGATCACTCCCCGTATGGGTTCGCGCCGCCGAGCCGCCGGTGCCCGCGCCCGATCAGCTCATATTAGTCCCGGAGACGAGCCGCAGGTTTTTGTCGTTCGCCTGGGAAGAGCAGGCTCGAGCAGCAGGGGCAAAGTGTATTGTTGGCGAAGAAACGCGCGACCGGATCGTGGCCCGACTTTGGGAAGAACTACCTGGAGAATTCGGCCGACTAGCGCAAACGGTTGACGCAGCAGATTTCATGTCACTGGGCCTGGCTCGACTCTGGCTCGAAATGCTGACGGCGTACATGAAACATCCCCAAACCCTCGATGACGATCACCTCCAGCGAGAAGTGCTCGCCGCGGCATCGGCGGCAACATTGGGGGATTCGACAACACGCGACGATCATCTGCGAGCCTCTTTTCAGCTTATCGCTCAGGCGCGAGAACAACTTTACTCGGCAGACGTGCATTTGCTTGATTTTTGCTTACTCGACCCGCGAGCGGGTTTGGATCGCCTCGGCCAGCAACTGAGCTGTGGCCAGGCTGTCAACATTTTCGCGAGCGGGCGAACCATCGAATCATTGCGAGAGAAGTCTCCCGCAGTCTCCGAGCAACTGAAAACTTCGTTGCAGGAAACGAAGTCGGACCTGGTGGGGGGCGAGTTCGACGAGGTCGCCTCCACTTTGCTCCCATTGGAATCACATCTTTGGCAATTTGGACGAGGAGAGCGCAGCTATCGCGACGTTCTGGACCGAACGCCAACGATCTTCGGCCGACGCCGATTCGGTTTTGCCCGCCACATGTTGCAGATTGCGAACCGCCTGGAGTTTCATTTCCTAACGCACTTTTGCTTCGACGACGGAGTTTTTCCGACACGAGCCGACCCCAAGGTCCGCTGGGAGGCACCCGACACAACAACGATGGAGACCCTGGCGCGAATTCCGTTCGCAGGCGATTCCGCGCTGGAATACCTCAAGTTCCCCTGGCGGATGGCCCAGACCATGACGGCAGATTTCGTTGCCACGTTGGCCATGGTCCATTGGCCGATGCCCGAAACCCCGTGGTATTCCGACTTGTTGCGTATGACACGCTACGCAAACGTCTTCGTTCGCTTCTCTACGCTCTCACACTACTTTCAAACCACTGACCCCCCGGCAATTTCGACATCGCTGTCTAACGACCAGTATTCCAGCCCTTTCTTGCTTTACGAGCACCAGCATCAATCTCCATTTCCGATCAGTCAGTTCGCTCGCCACCACCGGTACCGAGCGCGAATGGAGTTAGTCCGTTGGCTCGAAGCGATTGAACTCGCCGTTCTGCGGAGACCGCGTTCTTCCCCACAATCGCTCGATGAACTTGAGGACTATCTGGAAACCGACCCATCCGCCGCTTCCGAGAAACTCAATGCGGCTGAGAACTCCTCGCTGCATCGCCTGGCTGAACTAATCAGTCCGGCCTCAAAGGGAAGCCAGCCTGGTTTGCTGGTTTTTAACCCGCTGGGCTTCGATCGCAATGTAACTGTAACGCTCGATCTGACTCGCCCAAGTGCTGGCGAATCACTCGATCCGACTGGAGATTCTTCACCACCGCGTGTCGCTGCCTTTTCCGTGCCTGCCATGGGCTTCGCATGGGTTGATATGGCTTCGCCTCCCGCCGCTTCCGCAACCGACCGCAAGGCCGCGACGGTGATTGGAGAGACTCTCCGGAACGAATTCATGGAGGTGGAGCTGGATGAAAAGACTGGCGGCATTCGGTCGGTAAGAGACCCCCACCAGCGAGCCCCGTTGCTTGGCCAGCAGTTGGTGCTGGTTGGAACGCCACACGGACAAGATTACACGGCGGACGGAACGCCGGGAACGGATGGCTACGGAATGAGCGGCTACGGTTCGTTGCCGATCAATTCTGAAATGCGTGCAACATCTACGACCGTGCGTTCCGCGGGCCCCGAACTGGCCGAGGTCGTTGTCGAAGGTGAATTGCTAGCCCAGCCGTGCCCGACCTGGGCCTCGCAGTCACGCATGGCGCGGTTTCGTCAGACCTTTCGGCTGATTAGAGGTCAGCCGACGTTGCGGGTTACCACACAGTTGATTGAGCTCGTACACGGTGCGATCGATGGTCAGGCAAGCCCCTGGCATTCGTACCTAGCCAGTCGGTTTGCCTGGCCTGATCCACAGTCGTTGCTAATTCGAGGCGTCGGGTCACTGGCAGAAGCGAGTCGTTCGCAGCGGCCCGAATCGCCATATTTTGTTGAAATCCACGGGCGAAAACACCGTGTCGCAATCCTGCCCGGCGGCTTGCCGTTTCACCAGAAACACTCGGAACGGATGCTCGATATGCTGTTGATCACCGCGACCGAGACCGTCCGCACGTTTGAGTTTGCCATTGGCCTCGACCTACCCAATCCGTTCCAGGCGGCGTTGGACCTGATCACACCCCCTGCTATGATCGCGTGCAATGGCCCGCCTGCCTGTGGGTCACGTGGCTGGTTCTTTCATTTGGACGCGAGCAACATCGTTATCACAAGCCTTTCGCCGCTCCATCCTGACCGTTGTGGGGTGCGGCTCCGCCTGTTCGAGTCTGCCGGTCGTTATACGCGGGCGAGACTCCAATGTCTGCGAACGGTGACCGAGGCACGCATGACCGATTTCCATGGTCAGCGTCTCGCGTCGCTTGAATCGGAAGGGGATAGGGTGACTCTCGATTTGTCGCCGCACGAGTTCACACAACTTGAAATTGAGTTTGCCTGACCATGATCGTAACGATCGACGGACCCGCCGCAGCGGGTAAATCAACGGCCGCCAGAGCACTGGCAAATCGACTGGGCTTCGATTTTCTCGATACCGGGGCGATGTACCGGGCTGTTACCCTGGCCGCCATCCGCCGCAAAGTCCCGCTCGACGATGAGAAGCAACTGGGGAAAATTGCAAATGCGGTGACGATCACGCTCTGCGGCGGTTCCGTGTTGCTCGATGGCGAAGACGTGACCACGGCAATTCGGGATCCGGAAGTAACCCGCGCGTCGCGCCACGTCGCCGATTCGCCCGCTGTTCGAGCCCGCATGGTCACGCTGCAACGTGAGGCCTGCCGCGATGGCAACATCGTCACCGAAGGCCGCGACCAGGGCACCGTCGTTTTCCCAAACGCATCTGTCAAAATCTTCCTCACCGCCCGGCCCGAGATTCGCGCATCCCGCCGCCAGCAAGAACAGGCCGCCCGCGGCCAACACATCCCACTCGATCAAGTACTCGCCGACCAAGCCGACCGCGACCGGAAAGACGCCTCCCGAGCCATTGCCCCAATGGTACCCGCTTCCGACGCCGTCATACTCGATACCAGCAATCTGTCGTTTGACGAAGTCGTTTCAGCCCTGGAACGACTGGTACATGATGCTCGAGTCACGTAATCCAAGCGCTGCGTGGACTCAATTGAGAATCGCAAAAACAGCCCCCCGTACACGGTCAAACTTGCCTTGACCCCTTTTGACGTTCTTTGCAGAATGCGGCCCGTTTCTTAAGGAACGCCAATCGTTTTCTAGGCCAGGTCGTGCACCGCGCGACGGGACAGTGCGCCCGCAAACGAAGCCGGCCAGGATGGTCGAGTTGCGGGTCTGCTCTCCACGGACAAAGGAGTGTCTAATCGTGAGACGAAACTTACTGGCAGC
>Ga0247727_10001669_pt1 | contig 52062 bp, 88 predicted proteins | sample WisWelCaveWW1625_FD_202498 | JGI IMG/M metagenome (GOLD analysis project Ga0247727, IMG submission 202498) | Biofilm microbial communities from Wishing Well Cave, Virginia, United States - WW16-25 | ecosystem: Environmental > Aquatic > Deep subsurface > Groundwater > Cave microbial mat | place... | reverse complement strand
ACAGTGTGGCGAAATGCCCCATCAATATGGATACAACCCTGTATCTACACCACCGGTAGTGGCAATGTGCCACGGTGTCTAACTGTGTATAACTTGGGGATAAGTGCGCGAGAGGTTGTTGGGTACCCACCTCACCCCCGCAAGTGTGGTATAAACTACACAACCCTCCAATCAGTTTGGTATAAACGACGAACTGAGGAATGATACACAACATCTGGGGGTGGCGTAGTAGGGAGGCACAAGTGGGTTGATTGTGTGATTCATGTCACAGTGTAAGCTAGTGATATCGTTCACGTATGGTAGAGATCACACAGTCTTGTACAGATTTGTACACGCCCTCCACTATCCACAGGGTGGTGTTGTCAATACGATCAAGAGGTTAGGCCAAACCAACTAATGGCACAAGTGTTGCATCTCTTCCTAGCGTATCGAGCACTTGACACGGTGAAGGATTGAGGTAGACTGTACCTAGTAGGGAGAAAGACCATGACACAGACGTACGAAGATGCTCCAGAGTACGATGGCGCGTATACAGTGAGAGGCTACAAGGGCGTGGCGTGGCGTGTGTGGGGGTGGCAAACCGAGCCCGACGAGGATACCATAGAGTCTGGCCTTGAGAGCCGTACCGGGAAGCTGGTGGCTGTGATGGTGGGCGACGATCGGCAACACTATGTTGACCCTGACCAGCTTACCTTGATCTCAGAAGAAGACTATTGTGGCTCATGTGGGCAGCTCGGTTGCGGCCACACAGGAGGGTGAGATGTATCTCTATCTGACCATGCACGCGTTGTTCTTGGGGTTCTTTGCGTGGGGGCTCAAACGGTAACAAAGGAGGCGGCCATGCCGCGTAAAATGAAAATCACTAAAAATAAACTCGGGCGCTGGCTTGACTATATTGCTGGGCTCTACGGGCCACATGGAGGGAAACGCACGTGAAACCAAGCGACTACATTAAGAAGGGCTGGTGTCAAAGAGCCGTCGCGAAAACAAGCATAGGAATTGAGACAAAACCACGAAGTAACGATGCGTGGTCCTGGTGCATTGTTGGGGCCGTCTTGGCAAGTTGCGCGGGAAAACGCGTGGGCCTTTCTAAAAAGGCGAAGCAGGAATATTTTCGAAAAATCGAAGCGATCCGCGATATCCTTGGGGTTGTTTATTTGCCAACATGGAATGATGACCCCGACCGGACAAAAGCGGAGGTATTGGAGGTGTTGGAACATGCGAGGCTATAGGGAGAAACACCATGTGGAACCATGAAATCTGGACAGGTGACGACTGGGCGAGTGTAGACTATCGGCTCATCTTGGATGGAGATACGCTTCAAGCCGAAGTCCTTCGTGTCTATCCATGCGATGGGGCGCAGTCCACGGATGTCATATGCTGGTTCTATGAGGATTGGAGAGATGGGAAGGTGAGGTTTCGGATATAAGGGGGTCACTATGCGTAAGGAAGAAGTGGCGACCATGATCCGACCGCACGTGTGCGAGAAATGAGGACCACCAAACGAGACGCTTGCCTCCGCTGTCAGGGGCTGCTTGTACACGAGTTATGCGCCGACCACGAGTACAGTGACGAGCGCGCGTGGAATATGTATTGCCTCAATTGCGGCGCGCGGTACTGGCCTCCCTTGAAGCCCTTGGAGCCACGGACTAACATCGTCGATACGCTCTTGGAAGAGTTACGTAATAGCCCAGGCGGGTTACGACGCATCTTTAACCGGAAGGGGGTCCTATGATAACCGACACGGCCTGTTTCAACTGCGGCTCACATGAGCAGCAACTACAGAGTCTCAACGCGTGTGTCGCTGTCTCGACCTGCACCTGCGGGACGTTTATCCTTGAAACACTCGAACCCATTCACTCCTATGAGCCACAAGGAGACGATCATGGAACAGTTTGAAATGCTCGCCAAAGTGTTTGATATCCTTGACGAATTACAGAAGCCTGAATGTCCGACGTGTCACGTACCTGTGAAGGATTCCGGCGCGCTATGTTCCCTGTGCGCGTCTGACCTCGAAGAAGCACGACAATTCATGAATGAATGGCCGGGGGTGGTCGAGTGATGTTCACCTTTGCCGATCAGATCATCCCGCTGGTCTGCCCGTACTCACGGCTGACCAGGCCTGAGGCACAGATTGTGCTTGACGCCCTAGAGCGCTACTTGGTATACTTACGGGCTCGAAATGACAAGGTTGAGTTCATGGAGGTTGAGGGGATTATAGCGCGGCTCACAACCTACATCCGAGGGGGGAAGTGATGGCGAAAATTGTAACCATGCTGGCGATTGTACTCGCTGGGATGGTGGTCGGGTACATCCTGGCCGAGGTGTTCTTTGCCCTCGTGCTCAGGCCCTTGTTACTGGGCCATGGAGGTGTATAATGCTCACCATCTTTGTTGTCGCCGTTCTGGCGTACTTGATTGTGAATGCCCACAGCCCAGCCGATTACGTGGTCGTGCTCTTGCTGGCCTTGGTGGCGTTCATGACACGGTAGTTAACCGGCTATATACTTAAGTTATAACTTAAGTTATATAGTACTATAGAAGGGGGTAAAACGATGCGTACCTTACTCATGGCTGTGCTATTCTTTGGGTTATTCAGTGTAATGCCAGGACTCGCCCTCGCGCAGTGTCAGACGATTGTGATATTCGATAACGGACAGTACAAGACGTGCACGATCTGTACAGACGGAGGCCTGACGACCATCACGTGTTTCTAACGACATGAAGGAGTAACAGGGAGGTGTGTGATGTGGATGATTGCGTTATTCATCATAATGTCAGACGGCTCAATGGGGATCGGCCTATCGGAGGAATACGCGTATGCTACACAGGCTGAGTGTGTCAGGGTCCACACGGCGATTAAAGAAGCGCAGAACAAGGACACTCACGTAGAGCCGCCGCTTCCTCCAAACGACACGCAGCAAACGCAGCGCTGCGTTTTCGTGACCGTGCTTCCCTCAAAGAAGTAACATGCATTACGAATACGTCGGTGAACGGGTCTACCGTGCCGTCTCGAAGACGGACCAGCTTTCGTATCAACTGACTCTCGTCAAGTGGTATGGCGGGCTCTATGCCTTGCCGGATAGCTTTGGATGGAGCTTGTTGTACGTTGCTTTGGTGAAACCACATGACCGCTAAACAAGCTAAACTTAAGGGCCTGAAGGGCTGGGCTCAACGCGACGAGGCGCGGCCTGTCTATCGGCGCATCATGAACCTGAGCAAGTGGTTGCGGATGCAGGGCTCCTCGCGATGATATTATCCAGGAGTGGGATCACGCCGCTGTGGTTTGGAGTCTTCGGGACGGTTGATACTCAAACACTGTCCTTTCGCGCAGGGGACAACGAACTGATCCTCACGGCCACTCCAACCGCGGTAAGCTGGTCTTGGTGGGAAGCCACACACAGTACATGGGTTTCGCTGGCGGTGGCGCGATGATGACGGCGCTTGATGCTTTCCTGGATCAGACCACCGACCACGAGCGTCAAGTCTACTTCGCGTGGCGCGAGGCGACCGGCAACCGCGCCAAGCAAATCTATGCGATACATAGTATACTCATCCTAAAGGTGCAGGCTGTTCGTATTGCCTTAGGGCTGCCGGTATGACACTGTCACATTAAGGGAGGACGCATGTATACCGAGAACATTCTCGACCTGCTCGCGACCTATCAACAGAACCCCGCTCATGAAGCGCTCATCCCCTGGTTGATCGGGAAGACTGGTGTGGGGAAGACGCAACGGGTGGTCGCCCTCGCCAAGCGCTTGGGCCTGCCTGTCGTACGGCTGCTGCTCATGCAGCATCTCCCGGAGGATATCGGCGGGATTCCACGTATCACGGTAGACGGTGAGACGATCGTCACCGACTTCGCGCTCACGCGTGATCTTCGGCGGGCTATTAAGAACCCGGTTGTCCTGTTCTTTGACGAAGCGGATAAGGCGCGACCGGAAGTGCATGCGACCGTGTTGACCGCCCTCTCTGATCGTGAGGTGCGCGGCGAGCGATTCCACCCCGGCACGGTGATGATCGCGGCGGGCCAGACGATCCACGCGGAAAGCTGGTTGACTGACAAGACCAACGAGGCCCTGTCAGCACGGTGTGTCTTCCTTCCAATCACGAATGACTGGGAGTACGTGCGAAACCAGGTGAAGCTTCCGCTCGCCTGGTTGAAGACAACGCCCTACGCAGAAGTGTTGCCAGTGGTCGAGGCGAACAGCCGGAACATCACACGGACGATCATGTTCCTCAAACACGCGGGGTTTCAGCTCAGTGCGGAGGAGCGCGAGACGGTCATCCGCGGAGTGCTCGCCAGTGGCGATGCGGATAACCTGCTCAATGAGCTGGGTAGCTCAAGTTGGATTGACATTCACGCGGCAATTCAGTACCATCCCCTTCAGACGATTGACGCGCTGGATGTCCACAGCCTGTGTGAGGCGAGCGGCGTTCTCATGCTCAATCTGAAGGAACTGAAACACTTTGAGGCGGCCTTTCGGCGCGTGTTCATGGACCTGCATAGCACCGACGAGCACCGCTACCGGTTCATGGACAACTTCTTTAAGGCTCTGGAGCACGCAGCCCCGAATCAGGGTGACACGGTTGAGATCCTCCCAGGGACAAGTGATGAGGAGTTCCACTCGTTGATGATCGGGTTGATTAAAGAGTACAACGATGGCGCTGACGCACGGAAGGCTGCAGACGCAGCCGTGCTGCTGGCCCCCACGCTCAAGCCGAAGATGCTCCCCACCGAGAACACGGCGGCCATATGAACGCAGACTTGACGAAGCTTCATATCCCCAATAAGATCGGGCACCTCCTTGGAGGACTGCGGCGGCAACCGCTTGAGGGACCCTATCGCGCCGCACTGAGCCTGAGCCCGGATGGCGTCTACACGATTAGGATCAACGAGAAGAAGTTTGCGACCAGCACACCGGACCAAAAGCAGATGATTGTCATTCATGAGCTGATGCACTTGGCTCATGGACACCTGCCGTATGCCGTGCTCCATAAGCTGGACCCTGTGTTGTGGAACATCGCCGCGGACGCCTGGATCAACCAAGCGTGGCCGGAGGAACTCGTGGCGTCACTCGGGGGTGTCACCTGTACGACGCTGAGCGAACTCCTTCCGAACTTACCCCCACAGCTCGTGGGGCCGCGTGTGTACTACGATGCCCTGGTGAAAGCAATGGAAGGGACACAGATCAGGATGAGCATTACCACGCAAGATCAACTGTCCATCCCGGATGAGTTGACGCCTGAAGGCCGCGCAAATGCGACCCTCCAACAGCTTGTCACGATTAACCGTATCCAAGAGGCCATCAACGACTCGAAGTTGCCGGACCACCTGCGTAAGCGGCTGAGGGACTTGCTCGCCGGGGCGTCACCGACCGGGAGTCACCGCGAACACACGAAGGGTGGACAGGCGGTCATTCCCTGTGAGTGGCTGGCTGCCATCCTCAACCGCCTTCGAGGCCACTCGATCCATGGGGACTACCGCCGAACGCGTGGGTGGTACCGTCAAGGGCGCACCGAGGGTGTCGCGGGGAGCCGTCAAGCGTACGGTCCGCTCGTGCTGATCGCGATTGATGTCTCCGGGAGTACCTGCGCCTACTGGGAGTCGTTCATCGCCGCCGCCACGATGCTCAGTCAGCGGTATCGGCTTCGCGTGGTGGTCTATGCAGATACCATCCTCTTTAAGGGGAGGACCATCCCTGCAACGGGGTCCCCGACTGGCGGTGGGACGCTCTTCAACCTGGTCTTCCGCCACGCCGACGCATTGGGCGCACATTTCCTCGTGAACATCACGGATGGCGAGAACTTCGACAAGGACGCCGTGTTGTCGACCTGCCCCATCGCATGGGTGTATACGCCAGACCACACCGCCCACTCGCTCCGATCAATAGACATGGCCCTGCAGTTGGGGCTGAAGCCGTCACACCCATGACGTTAACCCGTAGCCCACATGACAGTTATTACAATGAGCCAGAAGACGCAGCGGGGTTTAGCGTGTGGTGTAATTTCCCATTGACACCGTCGAGCCAACCTGACGACTACCAGTGGATCACGTGGGGGTACAACAACGTTGCAGGACCCCGTATGAGCATCCCCCGAGTGACGCCGGAGTAGTATGGCTCCGGCGGGTAAGCAGTGCACGATCGACGTGATTGACGGTGACTTGACACGGTGGATTCTTGCGCGCCGTGGACGTTCCCGAGAAGGCCAGGATGACCGACCAGGAGACCGAGACCTTGCTAGCCGCCATACGTCCAGCCGTCACGAAGATCGCGAAGCGGTACTACACCCGCGACGCGGAGACCGTGGAGGATCTCGTTCAACAGCATAGCCTCTTGATCTGGGAGATGCGCCAGACGCTTGACACAAATCAGAACCCCCGGGCCTATGCCATCGGGCGGATGTACTACCTCTGCCGTGAGTACATCCAGAAGCGTGGGCGTCGGCGCGCCGCAGGCTTACAAGAGGGTGGCTACGAGGGGCTGATCCACGACCACGTTCATGGCCCGTTACACGAGGCCGACGACGACGAGGCGCAAGAGGAGTTCGAAGCGCTCTCTTGGAACAACCCGCTGTCACGCGGTGACGAGGCGTCCACACTCCGTGACGCCGACGTGCAGCGCGCCGTCCAAGCCTTGGAGCCCGAGGCACGCGAGCTTGTCCTGGCGATCCTGGTCGAAGGGCAGTATCTGAAGGACGTGGCGCGCCAGCGTGGCCTGTCCACACGGACGACACGCAAGCGCTTAAGGGCGGGGGTCAAGGTGCTCCAACAGCGGTTGAAGGAGTGGAGAACGCTGTCGTGACGCTCATACGCTGTCGCGATCAAGGATCAGTGCCAGTACGGAAGTTCGCGAGCCCCACGAGCGACGCCTCCCTGTACCGGAGTGATTACAACTGGGTGGGACCGCAGTATTCCTGGTTTGTGGATGGCCGTTCGTTATGGCTATACCTCGTCAAATGACCGTCACGAGAACCGGGACATTAGCTGGGGCCTACGACGCTGACCCCAACACGACCAACGTGTGGTTCATGATCGTCCGGCCACAGTTACGCACTGGGCCAGCTATCGCCGTGTACACAGGCTTCGGTGAGGGTCGAACGTTGCTCCTTAAGCAGGTGACTCACCTATCCCGATGAGGCAGCATGTTCCCCTGTGTAGCGGTTTATACCAGTGTGATTGGGGAACACTATGCCCATCCGCTCAAACGACTTCGTTTTGATGCCAAACCTCAGCATCGCCGAAATCATCCCTGATTTCCTTCCGGTTGGTGGTAAGGTCGCCCTCAATGGGGCACCAAAAGTGGGTAAGTCATTCCTCGCCTTACAGATGGCCCAAGCGGTCGCTGACGGGAGTACGTTCCTGGGTAAGCCTGTCACGGCTGCAGGGCCGGTCATGTACTTCCAGCTTGACACCCCGCCGGGACTGTGGAAGAAGCGCCTCCTGGATATTCAGCACCACGGCTTCCTCATCGACGGACAGCACGGGCTGTACTTCTCCGACCCTTTTGATCGCCATACTCCAAGTCGGGTCAACATCTTCAACACTACCCACTTCAACTGGATGGCTAGCCAGATCGCCGCTGTGAACCCTATCCTGATCGTGATTGATGTCTTAGCCAAGATCCACAACCGGAACGAGAACCTCCAACAGGACATGGCTGAGATCTTCGCGGCGCTCGACCACCTCAGGGACCGCCGGGCGATCTTGATTGTTGGACACACCGCCAAGCCCAACCTCATGCCCGGAGCCGGGTCCCATACGCCCAGTATGGCGGGCCGCGGATCCAACTTCCAAGGTGGCGACACTGACCAGAACATCCTCCTCAGACGCACACAATGCAGCCAGGGGGCGTTGGAGTGGGAAGGGCGGCTTGGGGCCAGCCAAGCGCCGTTAGCCCTCGCCCAGGAGCCCTGTGGCGTCTGGATGGCTACTGGTGGGGTCGTCACTGGGCCCAGCGTCGCTAAGGCCCTGACCTTCATCCAACAGCACCCGGCTGCCAGCTACACCGAGGCCAAGGTAGCCTGGGAGCTGACTGGTGGGACCCACGCAACCTTCGATCGAGCCTGGAGGCTGAGGCCTCAGTCGAGTATACCCTCAGGTATACTACACTGAGGGTTGAGGGTGAGGGTAAATGTGATACCATTTTAGCATCATGTACGACCGAAACGCTCGCCAGTGTGTTTAAAAGGAGACAGTATGAGTGGCGCCGAGACAAAAAGACACAAGAATCGAATATCTGCTTCTTACAGAGAGCAGCAGAGTATGACGAAGGCCTGCCCAAAGTGTGGGAGAGTCAAGTTTATCAGCGAGTTCTCCCCAAAGGGACAGTATCGTGACCGCACACAGCGGTCTGGGTACTGTAGACCGTGCCACTCGCTATACCAAAGGGAACGTAATACCGCGTACCTATTACGAAAATACGGGATCACGGAAGCGCAGTACCAGAAGCTGTTTGTATTACAAGGCGGTGTCTGTGCTATCTGTGGGCACCCGCCAAAGACACGAAACCTCGCCATCGAACACGATCATAAGACGGGACGTGTCCGTTGTCTCGCCTGCCATGCGTGCAACCGTAACAAAATCGGAACCAACACTCTCGAAAGCGCCGAAAAGGTCGTAGCCCTCTTAAAGCGTGACTTTGATGGACGTACGCTATAGCATACCTTGCTGACCGCGAAGGCCGTCGTGAAGTACCTGAGTCCACCTGGAGGTTAGCTATGAGTATACCGCGCTCGTTTAGCCCATCACAGACACAGGATTACAGCTTCTGCCCACGATACTGGGGCCTGCGGAAGGCCAACTACAAGCCGAGGGGGATCGAATACCCCGAGATCGCGGCGATGGTCGGGACCAGTGTCGCGGCGGGTCTTGAAGTGTTCTATAAGGCGAGGCGAATCAACCAACCTGTAGAGCCGTCTGTCTGCACGACCGTCGCCCTTGACGTGGCGAAGGTCGAGATGACAGCGGCCTTGGCAAATGGAGCGAGGTATGTTACTATCAAGGAGCGAGACCGATGGGAGCGGATACCAGAGTCTGTGGAGTCCGTACTCACCACACACCGACGCGTGGACCCCTTCCGGGGTTATACTGTGGAAAGCGTTGAAGAGTCCGGAGCGTTCCACGATCGAACTGATCTCATTCTCCGCGATGAGCGGGGAATACTCGTTGTTGATTTCAAGACCAAGCTGAACCTCGTGGCGGAGTGGGTGAAGAAGGAGCAGTCGGTATGGGCGCGTTCCTGGCAGCTTCACCACTACGCGATCACCCGTGGCGCCGATCGGTTTGCCGCGGCACTCATTTGCCCCCGAACCCGACAAGGTGTATACTATGAAATTATCCAAGTGGACCCACGATACAAACAACTATGGCTACGAGACGCTGTACGACTCTGGGCCGAAATGGAAGTGCATGAGCATAGCTCACTGGAGCAACTTCGGGGAAACACTTCACATAGTAATGAGTACGGCGAATGTACCTATTGGAGTGAAGCTTGTAGTGTTGGGCTTGACTCCGCGCACATGACGGCGAACCTGGTGCAGATCGAGAGGCCAAAACGTGTAGCGCTTAAGGAGGAACCACATGAGCCTGATTGATGTCACGGCATCGTTAGCGCGTGTGCTGCATGCGAGCCGATGCTACCTGGAGAACGGCCCGCCGAACAGCGGCAAGACTGGCGCGATCTGGACGGCACCTGGGCCGACGATCGTCATCACTCTGCCACAGGAGAAGGGCGACGCGAGTGTCCCTATTAAGGGTCGTGACGGGTTGCCAATCAAACACTTCAAGTTCGACCTGGACCCCAACAAGGAGGGGGTGAGCTACCGGAATGAAGTGGAAGCGGTCCGTAAACTTATTCGGGACATCATTGCGGGTAAGCATGGAGACGTGACGACGCTCGTCCCGGACGGCGCACACAAACTCTACGATACCATCTTTCGGGCTAATTGTGGCGGGTCGTCCAAGAACGTCGAAGACAAGTTCGTAGGAAAGAAGTACGGCGAGTCTCACGAAGAATTTAGTGAATTCGTGGACCTTGTGAACCGCTCCAACATCAAGTACCGCATCTGGACCTGTTGGGATGGGGTGAAGGTGGACAGCCAGGTGGAGAAGCCCACCAAGGAGAGCCCGAGATCAGTCTATGTTGGCTTGCCTGGCAAGATGGGACGTGATATCATGGGCGAGTTCGCGTTCGTGCTGCACAACTACGTCATGGGGAGCGGTGAGGGCAAACAGTTCCGGTGGCACTTGGACAGCCAAGGTGATGTTGAAAGTGCGGGGCGCAAGATTCCGCGTGATCTCGTCTCGAAGCTGAAACTACCGGCCACGATCGCGCAGGACTTTGACGTGCTGGACAGGCTATTGACCGAGCAGATCACCAAGGCGTGGAGTGAGGTTCATAAGGAGGGCGTATCATGAAGAAGACACGGGATGCCGCTATGATTAACATCGGACCGACGTATGGAGCGGTGATGGAGGCGCGCAAGGCCGTGATGGAGATTCTGAAAATGAACCGTGACTCCAGCGTTCTGATCGCAGCCTTACACGCGTTTACGGAGGTGACGGGGGTGAAGAACGTGACGGTGCAAAACTGTACGTTTAAAGGATAGTCGTAGTTCGGTGGTTCTTAACATAAAGGAGGGGTCAATGTACGCATGGGGTATCGCGGTTCTCATCGGGCTGTTGACGGTGCCGACAGGGTTTGCGAAGTAGTTAACCAGGGTCCTTCACAAGGAGAACAGACACATGTCAGACGAGATGATTGCCGCATTTGGAGAACAACTGAATACCGACCTGGCGAACAAGGCTGCCGCTCAACAGACCTTCGTCTGGGATGAGGGCTATTACGTGGCGCAGTACAGCAAGCATACGGTGTTTAAGAGCGACATCGAAGAGTTCACACGCAAGGACGGCAGCGGCACCTTTGCCAACAAGTTGTACGGCGTGCCGGTGGGGATGTTCAGCTTCAAACTGCTGGGACGGACGATCCGCGAGAGTGACCCGGTCGTGGAGTTCGACGCACCCAAGGGATACGCCTTCCGTGCGTGCTTCGACGTGATCGTGAACGACAAGGGCAAGCTCATCACCGAGAGCGTCAACGGTGGGCTGATGACCAAGGCGGCGCTCCTGAATGGCGCGAACGTGACGACGACGCCGGAGTTGCTGGATTGGTACGTGAATCACATGGTCGTGATCCACATCGGCAAGAACAGGGCGTGGAAGACCAACACGGGCAAGGACATGCCCGAGAGCAACGTGATTCGGAGCATCAAGCCGTACACAGCGAAATGATGTTACTGGAACGGTACCATACTGTCCCAACGGTTGGGTTTCGTCTTCACCAGTCCCGGTGGAACGCTGACACTGTTTGGTTGCCCAGAACGATTGACGGCGAAATTGCCGTGAGCCAATTCCACATCTGCGCGGGCTATCACTGGCTGAGTTGGTACCGTTGTGCTACCAAAGCCTGACACGTGTAAAGGCTGCCCGCTGGCAGGTGACATGAAAGGATTCGTCCCTGACCTGATCCAAACGGACGCACGTGTCACCCTCGTCGCGCAGAACCCTGGCGTGGACGAGGAAATAGGCCGACGAGTTGTGGAGTACATTGGGGGGAAACCATTCTACGAGCCGTGTACTCCACAACCGTTAGTCGGCGCGACCGGGTATAGCGTCGATCATACGTGGTTGCCGCTGGCGGGGCTGAGGCGCGATCAGGTCAACCTGATGAACGTGCTGAAGTGTCGGTTGGTCGTCAACGGCAAGCGGTCGAATCGCATGCCCAAGGGCAAGATGCTGGCCGACGCGGTGGCCTGTTGCGATCAATACTTTCACGTCCCGCCACAGACGCAGGTCGTTGTGGCGATGGGAGCGTATGCGTTTAATAAACTCGGTGGTGCCCAGGTCAGGAACCCGGCTGGCAAGCCTGCCCACGTATCGGAGTATCGAGGGTACCTCATTCCGACCCAATTTGCACATCAGACGACATTTTGCGTTGTCCACCCTGCCGACTTGTTTCGAGATCGTAGCCTCCTCGTACCCTCACGACTGGACTGGGCACGCATCGGTAAACTTCTTATGGGTACATGGCCCAAGCCAATCCCCGACCGGATAGTCGCGCAGACACCTAAAGACGTCGATCAAATCTTTGCCTCATTGAAGGCGACCCCTTGGGTGGTCGTGGATACCGAGTATGGTGTTAAAACGCGGATACTTCAGCTGGTTGGAATTGGGGGACCCGCCGCGGGGGGAACTGTTGTGGGTGGCCAAGTTGTCTGGTGCCGTTCCACTGCCGCCCCAGGCACCCGAGCGCGTTTTGTTTCGCAATTCGCCAGATTGGCTGCTTCCAAACCTGTCTGGTTCTGGAACGCGAAAGCCGACGTACCGGTTCTTCGAAGGGCCATGGGGATCGAAGTCACCGGCTACCGTCACATGGACGACGGTATGTACCTCCACCACGTTCTCTGGAGTGACTATGAGCATCGCCTCGAATACGTCGCGAGCGTACTTGGAGAATATGTCAAGCTCAAACATTTAAGCAAAACTGACCCACTCCTGTATAATTGGGGTGACATCATTGAGTCTGTCGAGATCATCCGGAAGCTGAAGTATCAACTGACGCTCGACGCGCAGGTGGAAGCGACGTACGAACGGAAGCGGCGGCTGTTGCCGATCATCATGGAGCGTGAGGCACTCGGCCTACGCGTCAACCAGCCGCTCGTCGAGGCCATGCTGACCGACTACGGCGTGCGACTGGCGTTTTGTGGACAACTCGCGGAGGCGTACTGTGGCTACCCCATCAATCTCATGTCGCCTGGTCCAAATGGACAGGTCGCGCAGCATTTGCGCGAGTACGATCGGATCGACGTCGTGTCGATCAACCGTGACACTATCGCGGAGGAGCGACGGAAGTTTTGCGCTTTCGATGCAGATACAGAGAAGCGAGGATTTACTGTCGCCTACTTGCTGGATCGAATCAAGCAGGGTGCCCACCCCTTACTCGAACTCAGGGCGATGAAAAGTCAGTTGCAACAGACGGTCTCATATTACCTGAAACCATTGGTGGAACGTGACGCAACAGGAAGCAGTGTTCGCACTCGTGAAGCACGTCCTACGCTACATGGTGATGAACATGGGGGGCCAGGCGGTGGTTCCGATGAAGGCCTTGGAGGGAACTGACACACACCTCCACATGTACATGGACCTGAATAATGACGCGATCATGCTGACGGTGGTCTCGGCAGAGGCCGCTGATAGCACGCCGAACGCGATTCAACTGTGAAGATCGTCGAACGGTGCTATCCAGAGATCCAGGTCCATACACAGGTCAGTGGTCGGCACAGCACGGTCCATCCGCCGCTTGCACAACTGCCGGAGGACTTACGGAAGCTCGTGCTTCCCGAAGTGGGCGGGTGGGAGTGGGGGTACGACTGGGATCAGATCGAGCTACGGATCGTCGCGAGCGAGGCACACGACCGTCCGTTAATCGACGCCTTCGAGAGGGGTTATGACGTGCACACGCTGTCTGCCTGTGAGATCTTTCGATTACAGCCGCCCCCAAATCCAGTTGACCCGTTCAATCTGGCCGACGATGCAACAGCGCGGTGGGCTGATCGAATTGACTGGCATGGAAAAAAGGACATGCGCCGTACATTTGCCAAACGGTTTGTCTATCGACTGCTCTATGGAGCACGCCCAGATACCTGCACCGATATCCCAGGGGTGGTGCATCTCGGACTCGATATTCGTGGCCTCGTCCAAGCGAGTGAGAACTGGCTGAACGCGCATCCTGCCGTGCGCGCGTTCCAGCGTTGTTGCGCGGTTCACGCAGCAAAACGGGGCACGATCTACACGTTCTGCGGACGACGGCGTACCCTGATCGAGACGGGCGAGGAAGCGGCGCGCCAGGCCATGAACCACCCCATGCAGGGTGGCTGTATGGACATCTACGAGGATGTGTTGTATGATATTGCAACGCAACACGTTGGGAGCCTACAATTCCGTTGGGGCATGCACGATTCACATAAATGGGATGTCCTGGGTGGCGCTCCAACTGATCCCACAATACACGCGCACCTCGTGGGTGCTGCACAACTTGCAACCCGCTCACGAACAATCAGCGGTCGGCTTACTGCGTTCCCGGCAACGTTCTACATCGCTGATGACACAGGAAGGGAGTACGCATGGAAGCCAATGACCTGCCTGACATGAAGGCGCTGGCGCAAGTGATGGGCAAGCTTGACACTCAGTTCAGCGTCGAGCCGATCCCCAAGTACATGACCGTCATCACGGTGAAGGAAGTCAGCAACGGCTTCGTCACGGAGCTTGACGAGATCGTGCCGCGGATGGGTTGCGCGCGCCGTGTCACGAGTGTAGACTTAACCATCGCCGAAGTGGCCGCTCGACTGTGCGCCTACTACAAACGGAGGGACGAACATGAAGCAACCACGACCCCTAGCGATCATCCTGTCCAGCCCGACGCCACCGGCAATTATTTCTAAGCTGGAGGCGCGGGGGCATACGACGTTCCCGATGGCGGACATCACGACCGCGCTCCCGGTTGTGGTGATGGGCGCGAACTGCTGGCGCACGTTGCCAGCATTCCTTGAGGAAGGGAAGAACAAGGACGCGCTGTTTGACATGATGCTCCGCGGGATGGAGGCGTTCATGTATCCCGCGCCGTCAGTGCTGGCGAAGCCTCAAACAACCAAACGGCGGCGCAAGGCATGAGGCCGCCAGTGAAGGCCCTGTGGTACTGGCTCGTCATCGTGCCATGGGCGGTCGCGGCGGCGCTCCTGCTGTGGGCGGCACGCTGTGAGGGGCATGAACCCGCGTTCATTGGCCCCCCGGCTCCGGCGACGATTGGCATCCAACTTGACATGGTTGTGACAGCCTATTGTGTCTACAACAAGCGTCCAACGGAGTGCGATCATGGCTACAACCCAGCGTGGCATAACAAAACGGCGAGTGGGCAAGTACCCAAACGCGGTCTATGTGCGGCTCATTGGGACATATGGCCCAGAGGAACTGTGTTCTATATTCCGGGCTATGGGCGGTGCGAAGTGGCGGACAAGGGTGGTCGGGGTGAGGGAGGACGGTGGCTGGATGTATTTATGGGGCAGGGCCCGTCTGCGGTCAAGGAAGCGAAACAGTGGGGGCGGCAAACGTTGAAGGTGACGCTGATACGATGGGGGGTGGAGCCATGACACTTCACAAATGCCCGGTTTGTACAGGTGCAGGAACAGTCCAGCGCCCCCCGTGGGTCGCGGGGGATCAACAGTCCTGGGGCTCCAATAACACCTCGTGCTATCCCTGCGAAGCTTGTAAGGGAACAGGGATCATTCGAGAGGGGGAGAGCCATGACTGTTGAATGGATCAGTACTGTCTGCCTATGGGTGGCGGCGTTGATTATCGGGGTTGCGTTGATGGGCGGGTGTACGACACCTCGGCAGTACAGTGTCTGTTACACCTTGACGACGGAGAAGCCAACGTGTGCTACACAATTAACTGTGGAGGAAGCCAGTGAACTTTACTACACTCTCCTCGATAGTGGCGCTTATGTCAATATGTATAGCGACTAGCTGTGCGCCCCGGCCATACGCGGTCTGTAGTGAGCTACGGTGCACCAAGCCGCTGACGCATGACGAGACCGTGCGGGCGCATGAGGTACGAAAAGCCTGGGGTGAACAAGCCCCATTGCATGTGGAGGTGAGCCCAAATTGAAAGTTACTCGGTACTCACTGAATACCCACTGTTCCCCGGTGTCGCGCCCGGGGCTGGCCCTCTTTACCCGTACGGTATAAATGACTGAGGTGATTCGTGCCACACGCCCGGCTCTATGCGTTCACGCTGACGGTCCTGGTATTGTTGCTGGGCTGTGCCTACTGCCACGACACGGCACAGGCCCAGCTGGTCCATAACGATCAGATCATCAAGTGCGACCGCAACCTGACGTACGAGGAAGCTGACAAGATCGCGGAGACCGTGAACCCCAACAACACGGTGAGTGAGTGGTACGACACGAATCGCGACGGGCTTGCTGACATCGAGGCCATCAGCTACATCGACGGCTACGACGAGAATGGCGAGATGACCCATGATCCCTTCCCGTTCATGTGGCTGGTGGATCTGAACTTCGACGAGAACCCTGACAAAGTGTACGTGGACATCGGCGGGCACGGGCGGTGTGATGAGATCAAGTTCTACCAGGACCTATACGACCCGAAGGCACCGTGGCCTGATCCCGACATCGGACGACGGGAGGGACAATTATGAACGCGTTAAGGGACATGTTGAAACGTCACGAGGGCTGTCCGCGGCTGCCTAACGGCAATGCGAAACTGTATCAAGACAGTGTGGGCAAATGGACAATAGGATGGGGGTGGAATCTGTGCGATAACGGGCTGCCGCTCCCCGTGGCTGAACAACTCCTTGACCTAGCCATCACTGAGGCGCGCAACACACTGTTTAGCGCCTTCCCGGTGTTTCGGACACTGGACGGAGTACGCCAGGATGCTCTAACGAACCTCGTGTTCAACATGGGCATCACGAGTTTCAGTGGGTTCAAGAACACGATCCGTGCGCTTGAGACAGGTGACTACGCCGGTGCCGTGGACCGGTTGAAGCAAAGCAAGTGGTATCAACAGGTGCAAAAAGAACGGAGCGACGATATTTTTACTATGCTACTAACAGGCACGTACCCGTCATGACATTACGTGAAATCATGTGGCTTGCAGGGCTGTTAGAAGGTGAAGGCTGTTTTGGGTTAAACGGCGGTACTCGCAAAACCCGGACGCCTCGGCTTAACGTTAGCATGACAGATAAAGACGTTGTAGAGCATGTTGCTAGATTGTTTCGCAGTAGAGTTCAACATCGAGTACGAGGGGCACACTATAAAGACGTTTACACAACGGCACTGTATGCACGAAATGCTGTCGCGTGGATGTTAACGTTGTATCCGCTGTTGGGAATGCGACGACGACAAGCTATCCGAAAATCTGTTACGCACTGGCGTTCCCTGCGAGTTAAAAACGATCAGGGCGCAGGCAGGACAGCTCCACGTTGTTTAAGTGAGGCAAAACGTGGCAACACCTAAAATTCTATTCGCGGACATCGAAACGTCTCCCAACACGGTCTATACTTGGGGGCTGTGGCGGCAAAATATTAGTCACGACCATATTGAACTATCAAGTGCAATCTTATGTTGGTCGGCTAAATGGCTTGGGCACTCTACAATCATATATAAGTCCATTCAGCATGATACGCCGAAAGAGATGCTGAGCGGCATTCATAAGCTTTTGGATGAGGCTGACATCGTTGTTACCTACAACGGCATGAATTTTGATCTCCCAACACTTAATAAAGAGTTTCTGACGCATGGTTTGACACCGCCGTCACCATACAAGCAGGTGGATATGCTCCGTGTAGTGCGTGCGGCCTTCCGTTTTGAGTCCAATAAGCTAGACGCTGTACTCAAGACGCTCTCTATGGGACAGAAGGTAAAACATCGCGGCTTTCAACTATGGGTCGGCTGTATGAAGGGGGACACGTCGTGCTGGGAGGAGATGCGCCGCTACAACAAGGGCGACGTACAGGCGTTGGAGAAGCTCTACAAGCGTGTACTCCCATGGATCAGCGCGCACCCGCTCATCAGTGCCTACCGTGAGCGGCTGGTCTGTGACAAGTGTGGGAGTAAGAACACGACGTATCAGGGAACATCAATCAAACAACGCCTCCGCTACCCGCAGTACCAGTGCAATGACTGCGGCGGATGGTCAACAGGACGAAAGGCGGTGAAACGATGACGACGAACGTTCCGGGCGTGATGGTGATCTACGATGACACGGCGCAATGCTACGATATCTATGTCGCAGGGGTCATCGTGATGACGTTCCTACCGGATAACGGGATTTTTATCCGGCGGGTCGTGAGGGAAAAAGACATCGCTCGCATGAAAGACGCCGCGGTGAAGATCAGTGAACGCGATCGGCGTGTGGAGGTGTTCTAACATGGGATTGGCGCGGATCATGAAGCGTAAGAGTATGAAGGCGCAACTTGTGGAGCTGACCAAGCAACACAACCTGATGATGCGGGCGTTCATGGGGACGCTGGAGCAGGAGAAAAAGGCGGCTTACGCGCGTGGACTGGAGGACGGCAAGACGGTCTCGTTGGAGAACCCGCTCCTGGATGAGGGTGGGGTGACGCTCCCGCCCGGGCGGGAGGCGCTACCATTTACAGATGGAGAATCCGCATGAGGTCGATCTACGTCATCGGGTCACTCCGCAACCCCGAGATCGGTGCCTTTGGTAAAGTGCTGCGAGAGCTGGGGTATGACGCCTTTACCGATTGGTGGAGTGTCGGGCCACACGCGGACGACAGTTGGCGAGACCACGAGAAGTTGAAGGGGCATGACCAGGTGCAGGCGCTCCTGAGTTGGTCCTCGCGGAACATCTTCATGTTCGACAAGTACCACCTCGACCGTTGCGAGATGGCCGTTCTTGTGCTGCCAGCGGGCAAGAGTGGGTGTATCGAACTCGGCTACACGATTGGGCGCGGTAAACCCGCCTTCGTGGTGCTCGACGGCGACCCCGATCGGTACGATGTCATGCTCAGTTTCGCAACGCAGGTGTTTCGTGACGCGGAGGAGTTCTTCGCCTACATGAGGGAGAATACATGACCAGACGACTTCGTGTGTACGTTGCAGGACCGCTCTCAACAAACGCCGACCTGAATAAGATCGCGGAGAACGTCAGTCACGCCGTCGCTGTTGGTGGACGGCTCATTAGTCTTGGGTATGCGCCATTCGTGCCCCATCTCACGCTCTACTGGCACATCCTTGACCCGCGGACCTGGCGCGAGTGGATGGAAGTGGATAAGGCTTGGGTATTAGCTAGCGACGCGCTGCTGCGGTTGCCTGGTGCGAGTACTGGCGCCGATCAGGAAGTCAAATGGGCTCACGAAGCAGGGATTCCAGTTTACCCTAACATAGATTCATTAGACAGACAGTTAGGAGGGCGCGAGGCATGCCGCGACAGAGTCGAATACGCTCCACCAACCCGAAAGATCTCATTGGGGCTCGAAAAACTCCTCTTGGACTGGTGCCCCCCGCAAGTCTCATCTACCAAGCCGAAGCCATGCGTTGTGGGGCGGACACGTACGGCCCGTACAACTGGCGCAAAAAGAAAGTGAGTACGATGGCCTATGTGTCTGCAGCGATGCGGCACCTGCTGTCCTACCTGGATGGAGAAGACCTGGCACCTGACTCGCGCTGTTCACATCTCGGTCATGCGTTGGCGTGTCTTGGGATACTCTGTGACGCAACCGAATGCCAATGTCTCATTGACGATCGCCCGCCCAAAGGGGCGGCAGCCAATATCTTGAAGCGGTATACGAGGGAACGATGACACAAGAACAGTGTGACACAGTGACGGTCTACCAAGCGGTACGGTGTAACTGGCAGGGGACCCCCGCTGAGGATCAGCCGGTGAATATGGTCCTATTCGAGGATCACAAGGTGCTCAAGCAGAAGCTTGATGAGATGACCACGAGGTACGAGACGCTGCTCAAACTCTTCACCGCCTTAGAGGGCGCATGAAACTCTACCAAGGTACTACCGTCAAGTGAGCGTGTGACGTGGAAGGTCAAGGATCAGTCAAGTTATGAGTCAAGCGAACAGGAGGCTGACAACGTGGCCTGGGAAACGACGATGAAGTTCACGGAGCAAGAGTGGCGAGAAATCCATCACGCCTTAGTGGAGAAGGCCTGTAAGCTGGAGAAGGCCGAGACCCCCCATGGCGTGATTGACTGTGCACGATGGTCTGTGGCGCTCAGAAAGCTCGCCAACCGCATTCAAGCTGAAGTGCCGATCTAATGAAGCTCCAACGGGAGAATGTATGATAAAATTTTTTAAGCCCGTGCAGTGCCTTTCCACGTCACGGCTGTATGTCCCACCCTCGCGGTGGAAGCTTGCAGGTTGGTTCTTTCTGCAAGGGATTCGCGTCCTCATCGCGGGCGTGAGCTTTTATACGGCTGAAACCAACACGTCTGTCTAACGGTCGTTGTCGATCTTATCGACCCAGACGTGCTTGCACTCGTGCAGCCAGTCCTCCAGCCGTTCGGTGCCGACACGCGACGCACGGAGATAGACCGTGCTGGTGTCGCTCTCCCAACACGCATGCACCTCACGGTCAATCTTGTTGAAGTCCTTATCAGCGAGGATGGCGACCTTGAGCCGAATGACTTCGGCGCGAGCCGTCCGTGACTTACCTGCCAATGAGCCAGCTAGCTGCTGCAAGAACCAACGTCCCCATCCCACCGGCCACCCATTTCGAGTAGAGGATGAACGAGTCGAGGCGCTGTTGGTTCCCCGCGACGAGGGCGTTTTGTATAGAGAGCGCGGCTGCGATCTTGTCGTTACGGGCGTCATCGGTCTTCACATGCTCCTGCATGAAGGCGTGGTTCTCCGCCATGAGTGCGCGTAGCTGGTCGAACTCGCGCTGGACCGTGTGTAGGAGAGATTCTTCGTCACGCTTGGTCATGTTACCACCCTTCAACTTGGCACTCATAGATCGCCCCAGTCACTTGGCCCGACTCGCTCACGTTCACATCTTGGAGCAGGATGCAATCGACGATCTTCGTGGTCATCCCCCGGTCGTCAATCGGCTTCGTGACCGTCCACTGTTCGTGGTGCGGGGTTGCACAGCCAGCGGTCAGTAGGATAAAGAGAAGTGTAGCTTTCATTTAGGTCTCCATACAAGCCACCCAAAGACTCTGATGGCGGCATACATGAGAAAACGAACGGGCGCGTTGACTGATTCGATACGCATCCCTTCTAGAAAGATTTGATCAGCTTGCCTGCGGGAGTACTTCGAAGGCACATTGTAGAGATAGTCATGGACGACACTGGCTTTTCCGTAGCGCCCCCATTTCGGAAGATACGCCCACAACCGGCGGGGCACTGAGGCAAAGTCCGTGATGAAGCCAACTGGGACGACAATATGTTCGTCACCAGTTGTCTCACCTACCACGTACTCAAATGGCTCAACAACTGACCAACGCTTGCCGTCTGATAGTGGCGTGACAATTAATTTGTTCAGGAATTCGCTCATGGTAGCTCCTTTCTTATTTACTGTTCTTTCCTGCCTGAGACTTGTCATAGGAACGCATCGAGGATGCCGCTTTCTTCACGCTTCGTCATAACGGTATCGCTTTCAACTACAAGTTCCTCCGCAGGAGCGTGTACAGAATCACGCCTGCGGCTACCGTTATCACGGCAGCGGTGTAGAGTTCAAGGAAATCCATGTTACTCCCCCCTATCTCCGGGCATGTCGCCCAGGTCTTTCCACCACGTGATCCACAGGAGCCACCACACGAGCAAGCCTTCACCAACCCCGAGCGCGAGTGTCCAATACCAGGTCATTTGCCGTTCTTCCCAGCTTGGGCTTTGTCGTAAGACCGCATCGCGCCAATCCCGAGCAGCGCAAACAACAGCCCGCTCAACTCCGCGTTGTTGAGCACCGGCAACGAGGCGGGGTTGAAGGTGCTCCCGAAGACGACTAAGAAGAACACCGTGAAGGGCTGAACAAAGAACGTCCACGTGTAGCTGAGCACACACACCCACCCCAGCGCCGGACGCCACCACGCTTGGACCTTACTGCCTGACAGCGCGTCGATCTTCAACAGGTCGCGCATGTCCTGGCCGACCTTCTCAACGGCTCTAGATATTTCTTGTTCCGCTTTTAGCCGATCAGAAGCATCCGGTATCCATTTGTCAAGTATGGGCTTTATAACCCCCGAAAACAGTCCTTGTATCGCATCAGCAATGGGTAGCATACGCTCCTTACAGGGCCTTTTGAGGTTCGGCTGGGGCACACTCAGTGATGACCGCGATCGGCTCTGGATTGCGGAGATAATCGAGCGCCACCTCGTAGGCCGCCTTGTCACAGCTCACAGAATCAGCCCAGCGGCTGTGTTCAAACTTGTTCTCGTGTCCATCACTGTAAATCAGAAGGACCAGTAGTATCCACATCGTTTGTCTCCTCCAACAGTCTACAGACGCCCCTCACATACGCAGGGGTTTTGCTATCTAGGTCCAGGCGCGCAGCGTCACACTGATAGGACGTGGGGTACACTTGGAGCGGCTGCCACTCGTTGCCGTTGGCCCAGGTGAACACGGCCCAGAGCACCCATACTTCCCCGGAGAGTGTCATTGCTTGACGCACTCGACGTGCATCGTCGTGCCCTCTGGCAATGGAGGCTCTGTTTTGAGATCGTCGATCAACTCCTGGCGCGCCTCTGGCAGCGCCGCCTCACAGGCCGCTTGCGTCTCGAAGACGCCCTTGCCATCAGTACGCGTGTAGAACTCCACGTCCACGCCATTGATCGCGAGAAAGAGCACAAACATCCACATGACTATACCTTTCTGCCCCATCCCATGAGGAGGAGCACTATTCCAAGCCACAGTAGGATATAGAACCACACGAACATCACTTCACCTTCGGCCAAAAACAGCGCCAACACCACCAGTCGTCTTCCGGGTGGCACTTCGCGATGGTCGCGCCACACCGTGGACAGCGCATGTGCCACTCATACCCCTCATGTGTAGAACTTAGGCGTTCCACCAGTCACTCCGATGTAGCTGGGTGCGTGGATCACCTTCGCAAGCTTGCCACCACACTGACAGGTCTGGAGCGCCTTCTCGCTGATGCGCTGTGCGATGTCAAATTGAAGTTTGCATCGGGTGCATTTATACGTGTATTCCGGCATACTCCCCCCGACTAGCGCTTCTCGATCGTCACCTGACCTGGCGCGATGCCATAGACGCTTGCTGGGATATCCTTCGTGCGCGACGTGAGCCCTTGTGCCGCTCCAGCTCCCGCCCCAGTGAGCGCGGCGTGCATCTCGCGCATCTGCACTTCGCTGATCCGCCCGCCCTGTTCCTTGACCACCTTGGCGATCCAGTTACGCCCCGCCTCGCGTGTGAGCAGGAACCGCGACACGGCCCCGAGGGTCAATCCGACACCCATCGCCGTCATATACATCTCGGCCCCACCGCCAGCCATATGCCCCGCGAAGGCGGCGACAGACGCCACCGGCAGCAGCTCACGCCCGACCGTACTCATGGAGATGCCTGGGTTGGGGATGATGTAGCCAAGGTTCTTGGTCGCCTCGATGATCTTGTCCACGTCCTCGCCCATGCCTGCCTCATAGACGCTCTGCTTACCGCCGCGAGGGACCGCCTTGAGCGCCTTCGAGAACGCGTCCCGGTTGAACTTGATCGCGTTATCGTTCTCCAGTGGGGTCTGCACGCGGGAGAGCAGCGCGTCCAGTTCCTGGGTTGCCGTCAGTCGCTTGGTCAGGGCCGACGCCTTCAGCAAGTCTTTCGCACCCTGCACGGCTGCAGCCCCGTAGCGCTCACTCGCGCCAACCTCAGCGGCCTTCATCCCGAAGCCTTCCATGTCATCAATAAGGCCCCCGGCGATGCGACCCCACCACTCGCCACCTTCCTTGAGTTTAGCACTATTGGCATGGTTAAACAAGGCGGTCAGTTGCTTGCTGTCGAGGACGCCTGTGTTCTCCAAATGCTTCAGTGTGTCGGTGATGAGCTTTTGTTCACCCTTGTCGGTGAATCCACTTGAGAGCGTTGAAAGCTCGCCAAGCTCTTTCAGACGTTCTTTGAGGATCCCCTTCGTATTCTCAACAGGGACCGCAAACTTCTCACCAGTACGGACGACGTCCCACCCAGCCTTGACGGTCTCCTTCGTGATGCCAAACTTCTCCGCTTGTGCTTCAGCCGTTTCAAGGGCGGCTTTGTGCGCCCCGTAGCCACCGCCCGGCAGGAACTTACCCAGTTTGCGAATATTCTTCCACGCAGGACCGATGAATGGCGCGGCCATTCCCAACGCAACGTCACCACCGGAGACCGGTTCGGTGATCCCCAATTCTGCGTTCACCTGCATCCCGCCCACCGTGCCAACGCCCGCCCCGATGTAGGACGCGGCTGGGCCAGCGACTGCGCCAGCGGCGACACCAAGCAACGCCCCACCAGCGGTCGCGGGCATGGAGGCGAGCGTCTGTGTCACGCCTTCAGGAACACCCGTCTTGCGTTCAATTCCCGCCATCGCCCGCTGGGCAATCGGGCGCAGCTTCCCGTCAGCGGTGTATCCGGCACGATGATAGATTTGGGCAACTTTGTCCTTATAGGCCTGCTTATCGGCTAACGCGAGCTTCTGCATGCTCTCGTCGTCAGAGATCACTTCGCTCAGGTCGTCTATGTTCACGTCAGTAAATAGCGCAGTTTCTGGTACAGGCATGTTACTTGCCCCTCTTTTTAGCTTTCTCTAGTGTGCGCTCATACAAGGCGTCGCTCGACGTAATTGCCGGTGGCTTCTGTTGAGATTCAGGCGAACCCAGCGCTTCCGCCTGTCTCAGCATACGCTCATTCGTCTCACGGAATTCCTTATCGCTAATCACCACATCACGGTCGCCAGCGATGGCACGACGCGCAGCCTGTTGCTGAAAATTCATATAATCAAAGAAGGCTTTCCGCTTGGAGGCCACCGTCTCGGCGCTGTCCAGTGAGTTGGGGACGAATGCCCGTGCACGTGATATGTCGCCGTCAGTCATGGTTCCGACTTCATACGCAAGAGACCGCGCCATCAAGCCGGTGAACCCTTCGCGCATGGCGTAGTAGGTACGGATGTCAGTGTCATACACACTGCGTGCGTTGATATCAGCGAACTGCTTACTGACGCTCAAGGGGTCACTACTCGCGGTGAACAGCTTCTTCGCGCGATCATACATGTCCGTCAGTTGGTGATGCACCGAACCCTGCTTGGCGATGGTCTCGCGCTCCTTAGGACCGATGTTCACGATGTCTGTTTGACGAAGCTGCGCGCCAGTCGTCCCAGGCTTCGGCTTAATCATGCGGCCAGTCTTGAGGAACTCCTGGCGGTCAAACTGGTCTTCGAGTTCCTTCGGGGCAACCGGCTGGGTCATCTTCTCAGTGAATGTGCCGCGTTCCTTTCCACCCGCACGCTGTTGTGGGATGTCGCTGTAGTAGTAATCCATGAACTCTTTGACGACTGACCGCGGAGCCTTGCGCGTAAACTCGTCTACGGAAGTTGTCTTGAACTCACCGCCATACTGTTCAGCCGACCATAAGGTTAACGCTTCCGACATCGACTTGGTCTGAGCTTGCGCCCCAGCGCCGGTCCTCTCGTTGTAGAGTTGCTGCTTGTAGGCCGCGCTGCTGGTCTTCACACCAAGGCCAGCCATAAACGCCTGCCCTGCCGGGGAGTCATAGTATTGAAGGAGCAAGTCCGCGTCACGCGCATCCACCATGGGCTGCTGCGTGTCTGGGTTCTTCGTCATGGCCCGCTTATTGAAGCCGGTTTTCTGTGTCTTGATGAACTCCTCTTCAGACATTCCTGCGTAGATGGGCGCTTTGTCACCCTCATATCCGTGTTGTGATGTCGCAAACTGCGCGATGTCCGACGCGAGAATATGGGCGCGATTTTCTCCTGTTTTGAGGATTTGTGCATTCGTTGCGAGAGCCCAGTACTCTTCGAGACTAGCAAGCTGTTCGAGCTTGCCATCGCGGATCAGGGCATCGAGGTAGGCTGAACCGCTCGCCGTCGCGAACTTATTCTTGCCCATCCAAAGAATCATCGCCTGGCCTGCGCCTTTCGGGACAAGCGGCGCAAGCTGCTCGGCGAGTTTTATGCGCTCCTCCGGTGTCTTTGCACTGTTGAGGATGCTTCGGTACAGCGGCATATTTTGGAGGGTTCTGTTGTTGTTATTGATCTTCTGCTGTCCCTCTTCGTCGCCTAACGCCTGATAGAGCCGCTCCTCCTGCTTGACACGACGCTGCGCCTCGAAGATCTGCATGTCGTTGTCAAACTGAATCTGTTTGACACGCATCGCAGGCGAGATGCCGCCTGGCCCGAAGCCTTCGATCCACGACGGGGTGTACCCAGCAAGTGGGTTCTTGGGGATCGCACGTTCAAGCGCACCCGCTGGGTTCACTTCAGGCGGAGCACTCGCTTCAGGCGCTAGCGAACTCGCAGCCGTACCCGACCCACTGACGCGTGAGCTTCCAAGACCGATCGTCGAGTCGTAGTAATCCGGTTCGATTTCCATCGCTGATCCTTCTACGCGCCTACATTGCCTGCGGCAGTCGTTCCTTGCATCCCACTTTGCATCATCTGTGGGTTCTGGGACGCACCGCCCATAGCAAAGGATGCCACGCCCATCGCCAATCCAAGTGATCCGCTTAATTGCTGGAACCCGCTGAGGTTCCTCGTACCCTTCGTCGAATCCGTATACTTGACCTGACTCGCAGCCTGCGCACCACCACCGTACATCCAGTTCAACCGGCTCGACCAGCGGTTGTACTCCAGATTTTGTTGGAACTGTCGCACGCCTTCCTCGAATTGCTTCAGTTGCATGCCAGTCTGTAACTTAGCCCCAGCACGCTGGCTCGAAATACCCAGTTGTGCCATCCCTAACTGCTGCATCATCGGGCGTGCGATCGCCGTATCCGTCATACGGAGCCCGCGGCTCCCAGCTAACTCAGACGCGCCTTTCTTGAACTGCTCCATCATGCGGCTCTCTTCGTACTCGTAGGCTTTGTTGACGAGCGAGTCCACCATCTTCATCTGATCGGGCGCGAGGAACTCTCCACTGGTTGAGCGCTTGAGCAGGTCGCTGGCTGATTGGCGGTCCTGCTTCTCGATCGCAGCCTGTTCCTCAGCGGCCTTTTTCGCCTCAGGCGTGTAGCCCTTGTAGAGGCCCTCCTTGCCAAACTTGCCACCCTCGCCAGCCCCTTCAGCCTGGGCGTACGCCTGGAGGAACGCCATCGGGTCGGTGCTCTGGAAGGCAAATGGGCTAAACGACCGATAGCCCTGTGTGTACGTGTCCAGGATGGGGTTGTAATGCTCGGTTTTCGCTGTGCTGCTACTTGTAAAGAATCCCATACGGCTCCTTACACCATGATCTCTTCGATTTGAATAAACCCAACGTCTGTCGTACTAAACGACCCAACACCAAGTTGTGTCGTGGCAATACTTTGCAACACCGACCATTGTCGGGCAGCTCCCGAAAAGTCAGAACCGAGATTAATCGAAAACGACGTGGACGCCACCGTACCGGACCGCACAGTATAGTGTAACGTTGGTACTACTCCTGAATGCACTGTCGAAGTGGTTTGCCCAGTGGCGCCTAAGATGCTCATTGTCAACGCCGAGCCCGCCGCGTCACGGAATAGCAGAGTCCACGCACTGGCTCCGGTACCTAAACTTGCGTCCGTCCATCCAGTCCCCCATGCCTGTGCAGAGACGCGTAAAAGATGAAGCGTCGAGAGCGGTGTCAGAGCCTGAGTTAATATCAAATTAGTCTCGCCGTATTGGGGCAAGGTGTCGTCCCACGGCATAACGTTTCCTGAGCCGACCGCTGACACCGATACGGTCGTGGATTGATTCCTCGCGCATTGCACGATATGCCCAGTCCGAGGCATCCACGGTTGCAACTCCTGAACAGTAGCCGCCGCAGTATTCCAGGTCCCGGCGGTCGCTTGATTGCTCTCAAAGAACCCAATGATGCGGAACGCCACGCTTGTCCGTGCCGTCGTACTATACGCAACCTGAGCGCTGTCGGCGGCGCCCGCGCCCCCTTCCGCAGTGGTTGAAATCAACGCTGACTCACTGAGCCCGCGAAGATCGAGTGTACTGGTCAGCGGATTATAGACGAACAGCTCAGCGGTACCGGCGTTATTCAACAACCCGATATAGACCCGGCTAAGTTCTCCACTCACTGTATCCAATGTTGAGCCGCTGCTGATCGACATGCTCAACGCGGCAGTGATGTTCACGTTCGTCGTGCCACTGGTTGCGAGGGTGGCGTTTCTGAAGCGCACACGGATTGGGTTCGCGCTCGTCGCGTCAGCGTTGGCATCCGTCTTGAGAGCCACGGTCACCGCTGATCCTGACATCGTGACGTTGATGTTCAGGTTGGTCAGCGCATACGGGTTCAACGTGTCCATCGTGGCTGACGCCACAACGAGGCTTCCATTGAGCGTTGTGGTTCCCTCTACCTGCAACGCGCCGTCGAGCTGGACCTTCCCGTCGTCCACTCGGATCGCGTAGGCGTTCGTTAGCGTCTCGTTGGTCCCTGCGGCAGGGGCGTTCTCAATATATAGCGTGCTGGCGTTTGTCGTCGTGACGCCAGTATTCGTGGCAGCTAATGTCGGCTGGCGCAACGTATGACTGTTCCACGTCGCCGCCGTCCCAGCTATGGCTGTGTTGTTATCGGTGAACGTCGCCGCCGCTTGATTGAAGTGCGAGCCTGCCGTCCCGGGAGTGCCCGCCTTCGCCCCCGGCGTGTACACCAATCCTGCAGTAGACGGCGAGACGATGGTCGTCGCGTTTGCGCTATCCAGCGTAAGCGTAAACCCAGCCAACGAGACGTTCTTGGTCAGCGGGAACGCGACATCAGTTCCATTGCTGTAGATATTCCCAAACTCGTTGTTCCACCGCGCTGCACTAATCAGATCACCAGAGACGGCGGTGTAGACCTGTGATAAGGCCACGTTATTTCACTCCCAGCTTATCTTTGAGCAGTGTCACAGCCACAGGGTCAGCCAATAGCGTTTCTAACGCTTGCATGACGTGTTGTTTCTTATTCAGTTCTACTTCTTGTAGGATGCTAGGAACGACCAAAGCTTGCCACTCAGCTAAGACCGTGTCATAATCTTCGTCAGAAGATTTGACAGCCCCTACAGGCTTCCCTGACATATCCGGGGCGTAATTTCCGTCGTCCGCGCCGAAACAAATCAATTTCCCGGTCGCGTCTCGAACCGTGATCGCTTTCATAGTGCGATCTCCTCCACAATGACATGCGAATAACAATTGTTATTCAATACAGCACCCGCTGATCCGTTGACGGTCGTTGTTGCGCCGGTACTGGCCCCGGCCCGTATGCGGTACGTTTGAGCAGCCAAACTTTGCGGCTGATAGATGAAACGAAAATGCCCTGTTTCAGGATCAGTTGCCACCTGTCCTTGATCCACTCGGAATGAAGCATCCGTGTCAGTTGCCCCTGAAGGAGCATTACTTACAGTAATTGTCATTGGTACAACAGCGCTATGGTTGACCGTAAGCGAGCCGTAGACATGCACCAAGCTACTAATCATTTGTTGGGTCAGTGCTTGGCTCAAATATTGATCGCCTTCATTGTCCTGCGGTGTGGTGGCATCGTTCGGGATAGCTGTTGTACCTGTGGCAACCGATCCAGACCACGACATCGCTCGCTGAACAACACTGCCTGTCCGTGGTATCCCGGGACCCATGACCTGAATAACAGTCGGCGTTGCTGTCCAATTCCCATTGGTGGCCCCGGTGGCGATGTCGATGTAACCGAGGATGCGAATTGGTAAGGTAGTTTGAGCTGCTGTCGTATAGATTGTCTGTGCTGTATCGGCAGCACCGAGCCCGCCCTCAGCCGTGCTCGAATACAGGATAGACTCGTTGATACCAGTAAGGTTAAACGCTGCGGTAGTCAGCCCGGTCCCTGACAAAGGATTGTACAGCCCCAGGACCACGGTTCCAGCATTATCCATCGCGACGACGTAGATACGGCTGGATTGGCTCGCCGCGGTATACCCGATCGTTGAACCCCCTGATAGCACGATACTGATGGCAGCCGTCACGCGTCGGTCTGTCCACGTGCCGGTCGTAACCGGTGACGTTCTGAATGGAACGGTCGCAGCGTTCGTAATAGACAGCGCGGCACCATCACCACCAACAAGTGTCACGGTGAGCGCGTTCGCTGCAACCGTTGCCGTCAACCCGACGTTAATCAACTCACGGTTTGCCTGTCCCCCATCCACATATCCAGCGGTCATCCGCAGGTTGCCGTCAAACCGCACATGCCCAGCATCTACCCACTGCGCCCACGGGTTGGTGATCGTACAGTTCGTTCCATTCGCGGGGCTGTTTGCGATATAGAACGCCGCGCCGTCTGTGAGCGTGACACCCGTATTCGTCGCTGCGAAGGTTGGGCGCTGAATCGTACACGCCGCGTTCTGTGTGGCCGTCCCACTCGCAGCGGTTGCCGTATCTGTATGTGTGAAGGCGAGAACATCGAGGCTGCGGCCAGAACTGACAACCGGCGATCCGCTCTTTGCCCCGGGTGTCACGATTAGCCCACTGTTCGCGGTGCTGGTCAGCGTACTCACACCGGCACCGTCCAGCGTCAAGGTGAATCCGGCGAGAGAGATATTCGCTGTCGCTGGGAAAGCAATCGAGGTGCCGTTGTTGTAGATGTTCCCGAACTCGTTGTTCCAGCGGGCGGCGGTAATCGTGTCACCAGAGACCGCTGTGTAGAGTTGTGCAACCGCCATTTAGTTCTCCTGAGACTCGCCACACGGAGTGATCTTCGCCATGAACGAGTGGATTTCAAGGTCGCTGCTGTTCGCGTTATCCTGGAATTGAAATTGAATGCCACGAAAATCGCCACCGTTCTCTAGGCCATAGAACCGTGGCACGTAGGCGGCTCCACCAAAGACAGCCGTGTTGAATAACGCGGTATCGAATACCCCGCCGGTACTCCCCTGGGTGACGGTCGAGGTCTGTGACGTGTTGCCGTCACGGACCCAGTTGAGCGTGATGGCGTTGTCATTCTGTGCTTGAATAGAGACACCGACGTCAACCAGGTTCTTGATTAGCCATTCATCGCCATATGTCAGCGCGGGCGTGCTCGCGAGCATGTTGATCGCCGTCCCGTTGTTCGAGCGGCTCTCTTGGCTCAACCGATAGACGAATCCATCGTAGCCCCCAGCCATGATGCGGAGTGTCGAGGTATTGTTGTCACGGACAAGCGCCAGCGACGCAAAGGGCCGTGCATCCCAATAGGACCACCGGGGGAACGCCTCATTACGCATCAGCATGAAACGGTAGTCCATAATGAGGGTTCGTGTGTTCTTGAGCTGCCCAGAAGGCGTGAAGGCAATCCACACCTGCCCTCGGTTGGGGTCCACGACGGCCTGGATGAATCGGTGCCGCCCGTGGTTGACGTTATCCCGCAGGTAGTTACTGATCGGATGCGACAGATAGGTTTGGTTGAAGTCCCCGTAGTCCGCTGACGCCTTGAGACTGTGGACAGTCATATACGGGCTCACAAAGCCGACGTCGTCACCAAATCGGAAGATCGCGCTCTGCCACGCGGCACTGATACCTGTGGTAAACGTGGTGCGTGCCCAGGTCGCTTCACTAGAGCCGCTAATCATATGAATAGACATCTTGTTCGGCCCCTTGAAGACCATGAGCCGGTCTTTCCACGAGACGATGCCTATAATCATGTCGCCGTCGTTTGGGTCAATATCAATGCTGCCGCTACTCGCAGAAGTCCAGTCTTCGGGGTCGCTCGTTGCGCTGTAGTACAGCCGTGATGGGTTCGCCCAGTCACCTGCCGCCCAGAGGTAGTTCTTGTGGGAGACACTGAAGCTAAATCGTGGCGGTGTGCCCGCGAGGTTTTGTGCCGTCGTCTGATCCCAACTTCGTGGCACGTCCGTCGTGCTACTTGACGAGATAATTAATAGATCATCGAATGTGGCGTAGTTCGGGACCACCCCCACTTCGAGCCCCGTGAACAAGCTACTGAACGTCCCTGCGCCATCGTCATTCTGGATCGTGGAGCCTGAATGGACAATTCGGCGCTGTGAAGGCGCGCCAATGGCTCCTTGCCGCCAGTAATCGTAGACGCCCATGACATCCGCCTGTCCGAGGATCGAGGCGGCGCCATTGACGGTCCACTCCTCGCCAGTGGTAATGGCAATCCATTTTGACGCACTCGTTGCGGCGTCACCGGCATACATATCCGCGAGGACCGTCGCCCCGGATAAGCCGCTCCACATCTGCGCCCGATAGACCTTCCCAATAAGACGTGTGAGAGTCCCGCTTTCGGTACTTCCCACTTCGAGGATGGCCGTGGTCGCCTGGATGCTCGTGTTAAAGGTGTTGGTGATTGTATCGCCAAGCTGCGTCCAGGTGGTTCCACCAGTGCTCGTATAGAACTTCACCGTACTGTTGACACCATCCACGACATCTAACAGCACGCGCACCCACCGCAGCACGCCGTCCGCGTACCCTGTTGCGGCGGTCGAAGTGGCTGTCCGCGAAGTCCCATCGCTCTCCAGCCAGTTAAAGACTAGCTCTCCAGTCGCCTGCACGAAGAACCGAAAGCTGCGTGTCGCGGCTGCCGTGCTCCATTTCGCGATGAGCGCCTGACTGCCTGCTGGCGTCCAGTCGGTCATGTTGACATTGACGCGAAGTTCAAGGTCGCCGGTGACGTCGATGGTGGCACTGTCGGGAGTCGAGAGATAGTCCCCACTTGCCCCAGGCATGTTCGCGTAGTGGTCTACGATAGCTGCACTGTTTAGTGTGTTGCACCCGGGGACCTTGTGAAGGCCGCCGTCAAACTCAAAGATAACGTTCCGCGCCTCAGTGAGGAATGGGATATTCAGCTTGTTGTCCTCACCGAATGACCCATAGAAGGACGGGCCAAAGTCAGTCGCCCAGCCTCCACTGAATTGATGGGTGATCCAGCGGCTACTCGTTAACGGCATAATTATGTCCTGAAATCGTCAAACGAGTTGTTCGTGCTGAACCCGCGCCCGACACCACTGTAGGGGCGCTTGCGCATGCTATCTGAGGAAGCCTTGTCCACAACCAGCCTTGCACTCGTTGGAGCACCCATATTCTGGTCATTCACGACGCGTGTCACGAAGTCCTGGTAATCAGCCTGCGCGTGCTGCGCACGGACGTCGTCCTTCTTGTCCCGGTACCACATGTACAGCGCGTGGAGCACGATGCCCGTTCGATAGCGCAACGGCATGTTTGGCTCATCGGTATCGGCTGATAGCGACACGGCAGCCACCCCCGCACTACTCACTGCGAGGTTGCTCGTGATATACGTGTAGGGAACCTTGAGGGCGCTGGTCGGGTAGGGATAGAACTGCACACGAAGGATGGGCGTGACGGTCGTGCCGAATCCACGATCCACGACAGTAGCAACGCTAGGCGTACCACCGACGTTCGGACGCGGGAAGCGTCGTCTGAATGAGTTACGCTCGACCAGTTCGATGTTCGAGGCGACACTAAACAGCCGTTGGTCAATCGGCTTGAGGAAATCGCTCGCTAGGGCGAACTCGTCCTCGAAGTAGATGTAGGTGGCTCCTGACAGCGCCGCGCTACCGATGTACCGCTCGTTGAGTGTGATACTCGTATCACTACCCACCGCGCTGATCGTGTAGATGGTCGTTTCGCCAGCGAGGATCAGCTTACCGGTCGTGCGCGCGTTAGCGACCGCATAACTGTCGTTGGTATTCCAGAGTGTACTGGTCCCTGTCAGGGCCGTTGCGCCCACTGAGATGGCGACGGTTCCAGTCGTATATGTCACCCGTGTCTGAAGCGTCGCATCTCGCTCCAGCCAGGGCATCTTATACTCGAAGCCCATAACCATATCCTGAAGCGCCATGTTGATGTACCGCTTGGCCTGGTTGTTGACTGCCGTCACGCCAGTAACCGTGCGCGTGCGGTTCAATAGCTCCGTATAAAGGTCAGTAAACGTCGTGAGTTGTGTATCAACTGCCATTCACATGCTCCTTTTCCATTTACGGCGTTTCCAGAGGATAGTTTTCTGACGCAACGGGATGAATCCGGCCACTTCAATCGCGGCAACGTCTGGCGCTACGGTTGGCACAAAGGAACTCAAAGGCAGCGCCCGTTGTACATGCACGGCACCAGGAAGCCATTGCATATTCGACGGGTCAAACGCCGGTGCGGATATAGGAAATGGATCAAAGGCTGCTGGTACAACAAGATTAGGTGAAAGTTCGCGTTGTGGTTGTTGCCCGCGTGGCAGCCATTGCAATTCAGCCGGTACATAAAGCGCTGCCAATTCAACCGGAGAAAAGTGTCCTAATCTGCGCGGCTCTAGGCTCCTTTGTGGTTGTTGGCTATAAGGCCACCATTCTAGCGTTGAGGGATCAAACGCTGGTGCTGTGATTGGAAACGGGTCAAGCGCTGACGGTATAAGAAAGTTTGGCGGAAAATGTCTTGTTGGCTGCGTGGCCGCCGGAAGCCACTGTAACCCTTCAAACTTATATAGTGCGTCAAACGCTGGCTGTGCGAAATCGCCTAACTGATTAGGGGAAAGTCGGCGTTGTGGCTGTTGACCGCTAGATATCCATTGCAGCCCAGCAGGTACATATAGGGCTTCGAAAAATGGGCGAGCGTAATCGCCCAGCTTGTGTGGCGGTCGTGCCCGCGCTGGCTGTCTTTCGCTTGGTGCCCACTGCAGCCCAGATGGAACATAGAGAGCTGCAAATTCAACGGGTGAAAAATGCCCTAGCCAATTGGGCGCTAACTTACGGGCTGGCTGGCGTGCACTAGGTATCCACTGTATGCCAGCCGGATTATAGAGGGCCGCGAACTCTGGCCGTGCAAAGTCGCCTAGACGATGAGGCGGTAACTTCCGTGCTGGTTGTTGAGCCCGTGGAAGCCAGGACAAACTTGCCGCAACAGACTCTCTCCAAACCGGGCCTGTAATTTCCTGGTATTGGTATGTCGATGGCTGTGGCACATTTTTATCCTACCCGTTGGAGAAGTTGCTGCCGCTTTTCCCACAGTTCTAGGCGTTTCAAAAATGGACGACAGGTCCAGCAATTCTTCCGCCCACAGTGGGGGCCATTACAGTTCATACACCAGCCTCGTTGCATTCCACTCCCAGGAGCGACCCACCAATGAGCGTTACAGTGCACACATTGAAGTGAGTCACGTTCCCAAGCCGGTTTGTCAGGTTCGACAATACAAATATAGCCAGCCGAACGGCCCATACGCATATTATTCGTCCCAAGCCAGCGTAAGGTTGATGTTTGGCGTACCGCCCGAGGCGATAGACCGCACACCGATGCCATTCGCGGTACCCGCTGTAGTTATAAGCTCACGCCCAGGATTAGCAATCCAAGTGAAGGTTGCACGCTGATTAAGCGCAAACTGAAGCAAAGCTTCGGTGGCGACCGCTTCATACGTGGGCTCCGTCATAGTGCCACCACGGAGATTACAGCCCGCTGCAGAGAACATGCTTTCTGCTGTAGGCTTTTCTGTGACAGCCGTTCCAACAGCGCCAGCCGCTGTGTGTCGTAAGGCCGCGAATTCTGTCGCAACGTCAGCAGGCGTGGCGTCTGAACCGATAACAAGTTGATGAACTCGACCGCGCACGGCTGCCGCTGACTCAAGTGCGAGAATAGTCAGGTTTGTACCAGCCGCTGTTTGATGACCGCCTTGATAGCTTCCCATGGGACTCCTTTACGGGTTAATAAGGTTCGGTGGTTTCATTCCTGATTCCACAACCTTGGGTTGATGAAACACAATATCCCTCCACGGTCGGCTCATAGCGGCCATTAAAGCAGCATCAAAGGCAGCAGCGGCAGCAGCAATCCAATAACCAATATGTGGATGGCGCGGAGCCCACCCTATGAATGGGCCATCCTCTGTGGCAATCGTGGTAAAGACGTAATCCCGCCCATTCCCGCTGTAGTCCTCATTGTCAGTGGCATCGAGAAAGGGGCACCATTGCCAGAGATTGGCTAACCGGATCGGGCTGATGTACCGCATTTCGTTGAGCACTTCGTCTTGAGTCAACTGCGCGTTGAATATTTTGAGCGCGGTGATATTGCCATTTGTCCATTCGTCTACTGGATCATCGAGAAGCTGCACGCGCTGAGCAGAGAACGTGCCATCTCCTAATGTCCCAGTAAAATCACTCACCCCATTTAAATAAACAGTGAATGCCGAAGCTACGCCGGTGTTGGTAACCAAAGCCAGGTGATACCATGTTCCAGCCGTCAAATTTGTGCCGGTTCCACGAGCCGCAATAGTGGTCAAGGCCCACAGTTCCAACGTGGTGCCATCCGCGCCCGTGCCAAGATAGATGGCTTGCGTAAGGTTGTCTACATCTCCACCCAAATAATAGAAGGTGCTGAAATTATTGTTATCAACGGCAATCCGCACCCACGCCATGACAGTGATATCCCCTGTGGGAGCCGCCGTGTCAAAGAGAATCTCGTCGGTTGAGGCGTCCTTCCTCAGTGCCATCTACGTCTCTCGACCTTCTAACACCCCGAACTCCGCGTCGCCCGCCATGTCATCAGCAGCGGCAGAGGCATTCCGCCGCACACGCACGATGGCCATTTCACCATCAGCCCACGAATCCATATCCGCCCCGTTCGTGAACGTAACGGTGTCATAGGCGAACTCACCGCTTAATGTCGCGGTCGTGGCTCCCGCGTGGTCGTTGAAATCGTAAGTCTGTGCAGCATCAATGTCTTCTAAATCATCTTGCACACGTCGAATGGCAACCCCCCAGACAACCTCAAGTGTCGTGGCCGTCGCGGCGGACCACACAAAAGTAAAGGTCAAACCACCGCCATCATATCCACGCAAGAAACACAGGAAGTCAAGGTACTCAATAGTGGCTGCGTCGAACAACCATATGGGCATGTTCTCGGAGGGGGTGGAACCTCCGGCGCGCCGGGACCGTACCGCAAAGTTGGCCGCTGGCGGGATAATCTCAAGGATTTGGACAACTGGATCGCCGCTGGCCATGTTATTCTCCTAACCGTTCAGTAATCAGTTCACGGATAAGCTCAAGCCGTTGTGTGATAGACAAATCAGAGAGAGCCGCAACCGGGGGGACCGTGAGCCCATTTACGAAGAACTCGAATCGGTCATCTGCTGCATCAACCGCTAGACGTAACTGTCGTTTACTCCCGGCGGCACCGGACAACAAAGCGTGTTTCGCACTTTGCGTCCTCATGAACTTTGCCCACACATTTGCCCGTGATGGATCCGGTAGAATTGCCATTAGCCCTCCTCTATGCCGCCTTGAGGCCCTTTGGGCCCGTTACGCCGAAAAAACCGCACGCCTCGTTCGAGAAGTCGCTCTCATTCTTGGCAAGGTCATAGGCGGTTAGCTTAAAACACATCTTTCCCTTTACATTGACGGCGGTTAGTGATGCCGTAATGATGGTCTCTGAAGCGTTTGCGCCGATGTCCGTCCGCCGCGTGTTATCATAGAGCCTTGGGAGAGGTTCACTTTCCTTTGCCCAGTACAAGAAATAGCCAACCCCGTCGGGGTCTGTGTAGTCATCCCACAAGAGCTGGGAATTCTTTGGTGTCGGTGCGGCAGAGGCGACACTAGCAAGTAAGCAGAGACACAGAGCTACAACCAATCTACGCATAGTTCCTCTCTTCTTTACGCAACGGCTGCCTTGAGTTTGGCAACCTTCGACTCGTGTTGTTTGACTGCTGCGGACAACTCGCTCTCGCGCTTTTCAAGATCACGCTCGCGCGCGACAAGGGACTGCTCGCGCAAGTCAAGTTCAAGGCTACGAACTTGCGCTACGTTATTCACGCTGTCTTCGAGCGCTTGGCGCTCATCCGCCACACGCGCATGAGCCGCGCTAACAATCCTCTTCGCGTCATCATCAGCGCGGCTAAGAATAGCCTCTGCTGCCTCAAGCGCGATCGCACGATCCGCCTTCACAGCGGTCAGCGCTTGTCGTGCCACAGCCACATCGGCGTCTGCCTTGGCTTTGTAAGCGCTAATTGTTTCGAACTGATCCAAGTCTTCCAACCGTGAGTTAATGGCATCGAGCAACTTCTGAAGCTCACCAAGATACTTGGCATACTTCGCTGGATTCAGCAAAAGATCAGCCAATTCTTTGAGGTTACTAATAGTCGGTGGGGCAATGATTTTCATGGCTAATCCTTATCCAGCAATGGGATGGTTCTTACGACGTGATCCGTGGTCGCGAATGCGTCCATCTGAACGATACCCTTGTGAGCGCCCAATGTGAACGATGGCGCGCGGTGCGGTCCCAGCGAGATCAACATACACCCCACGTTTCGACCAGACCGGCACATCCGCAAGGTCAATCGGTGGCTCACTAGCCGTGAGGTTATGGAGCCGCCCAATGATGTTACTGGGGTCCGAAGTGTACGCCTTGTCGGTATCATAGAGCGTCAGCACGCTATCCGTGCCCGTGCCAGGAATCAACTCCACGTTCAACAATTCGGTCGCGCCGACAGCACAGTGCCCACTACGAGTCATGAACATGGTCTCAGGGAAACGCTCTACAATAGGGAATAACCGCGTGTCATCGGCGAAGATTTCATCTATCAACACGACTCCGGCGGTGGTTCCCACGTCTTGTGACAGGACGCCAAACACTGCGCTCGTGATCGCGCCTTGATCTAAAGCAGTGACCTGCGTGAAGGCGGCGTTATCGAGGAATCCGTCAATGGTCCCGTCGTTCGGTACACCTGAGTCAATCAAGGCGTTGACTTCAACAGTATGCCAGACGCCAGGTGACAACGAGAGGAACTGAGTCGCTGTCGTTTCGCCGATGCCGAGCCGCAGACCGCTAGCCGTTGTGAAGTTCACATAGACGCCAGCTTCAACCGTCGTCGCACCAGACCAAAGCTGAAACACGGCGAATTCATCGGCGTCAGCCATCACTCTGCTTGGGCTTATATACAACTGAAACCGTATATGAATACGCCCCGTCGCCGCCGTATCGAACGCAGCCGTCTCCTGGACGTAATGGTCGGTCGTATTGGTGGCAAGGTCTACACGGAAACAGTACGCTCCACGAAAGGGGGCCACCTTCACATCAGGTCGCCCTGCGAGTGTGCTGTAGTGATCGAATCCAGCCCGCGTAAACGGATCAGGAGATTGCGCGTCGAATTGTCCGATCGTCCCTAACTCGAACCCTTCCTCATACAAGAATGGAAATGCCATGAGTCACTCCTTAGACGCCTGGGACCGCAGACGCTACTCGCGTAGCCGGGGTCCCTGTCGCCTGTTGTTTCTCAGCTTCACGCCTCTGGCGACCTTTCTCACGATTGGCGGCCATCAGCTCACGAAGCGCCTGTCTACGTTCCGGTGACAACTTCCTTTTGCGCTTGCCGGTTTCAAGCTCAATCGGTTCCCGCGTGGCGAGTATCTGTTCAGCTTCAGCCACGGACTTACTTATACGATCCTTCGCTTCCTTGGCGACCTTCTCGGCTTGTTTGAGGGCGGTATTCTTGGGGTCCTCAAAGGGCCACAGCTCCTCTGGGATGCCCGCATAGGACATGACCCCACTGATCTGGGCGTCTGTGCGGAGGCGGTCTACCTGACCTGGATTGCGGAGCCGCTCGATGTTCGCCAGGTCCTTGTCGTCGCTCTCAGGGTTGAGCTGGATACGGACATTCTTCCAGACGTTAATCAGCTTCTTGTTGGCCTGCTCCCACATGCGGTGCGCGTGGACAGCTCCGACAGGGTTCTTACGCATGGTCTCGTCAGTTGGCATGCCCTCTTTGATACGTGCAGCCAGACGCTTCTCAAGGTTATACAGCTTATCCTTCTCAGCGCCGGTCAGTGGCTCCGGGGAGAAGTTGTCGAGCTGGGACTTCACTTTATCGACGTTCTTGCGTGCTTGAACTTTGTCCTCCACTTTCGGGTGTTGCAACAGGTACTCAGCACGCTTGAGTTCGTCCTGTCGCGAATCCCGCTCATGCTTACGCAAGAGATTCATGTCTAACGGTTTCATGGCATTTGCCCCCTAGATTATGGGTTAGTTCCCGCGCCGGGATACCTGCGACCGTGACGCCCGACGAAACGTCACGGGTGACTACGGCACCAGCGCCGACTGTGGCCCCAGCACCAATACGAACTCCTGGAAGGATTACGGCTCCTGCGCCAATGTTGCAATCATCTTCGAGTACAGGCGGCTGCGCTTGATACGCTGGGTTATTGACCTGAGGGTGCGCATCGTCAGTAAGTACAACGTTAGGGCCAACAAATACACGACTCCCAATATGAGTATCTCGCGGAATAAAGGCCCCGTGCTGAATGCGGCAATCGTCGCCCATAACGGTTCGATCGCCGATCCAAGTCCCTGATCCGATGACACAACGCTTGCCAGTAATGACGCCATCATTCACCGTCGCGAACTGCCACACTTTCGTCCCCTCGCCAAGGTGCGCGCTGCTCGCCTTGTAATACAGATTGAACCCCAGTGGGTCGATCATCGTTCCCTCCATCCCAAGGCCCTGTCGGTAACTTCCCCCATTTGAGTGGTTTAGCTCCCGGCGGAATCACTGTATTCGGGTCAAAGGCTGGTTTCGCGTCAGGTAATGTGATGACATTCACGCCCGACTTCAGCGCAGGAACCCACTTCCCTTGGTGTCGTCTGGCTGTTACGCCGATGATGAAATAATGATCCAGCACGACGTCCTGATATACCCAAACTGTATAACCAAGTTGCTGCAGCTCATGACAGAACATCATGTCTTCTTGCAACCGCCCCGGATCGAGCTGACCGCATTTGAACCAAGGGTCTTTGAGCTGAGCAAGTACAGGTTTACGAACTAACATTCCCGCTTGCCCAATGAAGTCACCCTTTGGAAGGGCCATGAGGCCTGTCCCCGATACCTCATCCCAGTGGTACAGGAGCATCCCTTCATGCCAAAACCCGTCTTTTTCAGGGTTCGCTGGTCCGTGCATCATACAAGGAAACCAAGGAGCTATTTTGCACGGCGTGATTGGCACCACGACATCTTTCTTATACGCCAGGAGCGCGAGTAACATGTTAGGCTGAAAGGAATGGTCATCACCCAAAAACCAAACCCAATCCCCTGTCATGTCACGGACGCCCTTGTTGAAGTTCTGCGCGATGTCACAGCTACGTTCAATGTGCAGCTTCGTCCCTGCCGGAACATGCAATCCTTCTAGAGACATTTGAAATTCGTAGTACCGGGGGGTCACTCCGGCAGCGACCACGATAGTCCCCGGAGCGAAGTCCGTGTTTGGGATGTGAATCACGCGCCCTCCCTGTAAGTGGGCCGGACATTTTGAGCCCGTCCGGCGAAGGCTAATTCACTACACCGAACCTGTCAATGCGCCACCTGTCGCCGTGGACAAGTAGTTCTCAGCGGCAGTGATATCAAGCGTTGCTGTCGCTTCAAACGCATCGGACCCTTCAGGGAAATAGCAACGGAAGACTTGTGTCGAGCCGTCCGTTGTCGCGCCCGTGGTGTCGATGCAGTCCGTAAATACTGTCGTGACGGAGGTTGGCGTATAGAAGTCGCATTCACGGATATGCGTCCCTAAATTGATTTGTGTCAATTCGATCGCATCATCCATCGCAGCGGCTCCGATTAATTCAAACGTGGAATTTTGAATGGTCAATCCATCGCATGTTCCAGCAGCCCGAATGAATGGGCCGACATTCGCCCCTGCCTGAAAGTAGCAGTTACTAATGACGGTGTCATCATTATGCGTTGCCGTCCCCGTTCCAAGGGGAAACGTGATACCAAACGTCGCTGTCTGGGTCGTTGAACCAAGATTGAATGTGCAGTCATGCACATACAGTCTGTCCGCTGCGTTGGAGGCACTGATCCCAGCCCCGGCTGTAATCGGAGCAAGGTGCACCCAGGCGATCTCAACATCCGCTGCTGACACGGTGAAAATCAGCCCAGCCGTTTCAGTCGAGGTGATCTGTGAGCGATTGCGCACAGAACCCGAACTCATACGAGATTTCGCCATCGGCGCGTTCCCAGGAATACCCGTAATCGTAATTCCTGCCACGTCTACTGCGATTGTGGCTGAAACGGAATGCGACCCTGGCAGGAGAACGATGACGTCGCCCACACTGGCCGTCGTCTGCCCGACGGCGTAATCGACCGTTCGGAACGCCCGCTCAGGGGACAACCCATCGTTGTTATCACTCGCCGAATAGGTTCGGCCTTCAACCGTGTAGCTGGCTGCATCGGCAACCCAAAATATTCTACCGCTTGTCTGAGGCAGCATGCCCCAGAAACTTCCGTATCGTGTGATGTACCCCATGATCTGTACCTATGGCACGATTAGGGTCTCGTCCATGATTCACGCGCCCCTGAACTGGACACCCTACAACAGACGCCGTCAGGCCTTGATCGGCCCTGGCGTTATCGACCTTGCTGCTTCTTGAGCAGCATGCGCCGGTCGTAGTCACGCTCCAAGGCTTGCGCCTCTGGAGACATCTCACCAGGCGGCGAAGGCTGCGGAGCTGGCACCACCTTTGGCTGTGTGGTTCCGCTACTATCCAGCGGGCCCATCTCGATCGGCTCCAGTGTTTTGGGGTCGATCTGCCGTGTATCCGAACCAAACGTCCTCTTGCCCTTGTCGTCATATCGACTATGACCCGGCATGATTACTTACCTTTCTTCCTCTTCACTTCACCAGCATAAGATTTCCCGCCCAGGAAGGCGATATGAATATACCGCCCTCCTGACAGGACCTTCGTGCGGACACGAGCGCCGCGCTTAACTGCTCTCGTGAACGCGGCTGGCATGTTAGCTCACCTGACTTCCGGCGATGAAGCGCCAGTTGAACCAGGCGTTCGCGTACCGACAGTACGCACGCCACTTGGCAACGAAGGTATCGAACTCTTCCGCCCGACCAAACTCTAGCGGAATACGGTCGAACCAGACGTTGAACTTCTTCATGTTCCGCTCATCAAGCATGAACCAGTTGTTCGTGTCGGTGAGGTACTCCCAATCGGTCCCACTGAAGCGACCATACTGGGGGTTCATGTTGTTGTTTGCGCTGTCCGGCTGCTTGTCCGACTTGATGATCTCATCGAGACGATCGGCGAGATCAATCGGCACGACGATCTTGCTCGGCATGCAGTCGAACCGCTCGGCTTGGTCGCCACGAAACCCGCGCATGGTCGTGCGCAGTGAACCGACGGCGACGGCGGTTAAGCTGGACGTGACACGGTTATCGAATCCCGATGCCGTACTCGCACCACTAGTTGTGGTATGCGAGTCGTTACACAGGGACACTGCTTCGCTGTTCACGTAGAATAACGTGTCCAAGGCGAAGGCGTTGTTGAACAGACGCGCACCGTGCGCCTGGCGGGTCCGGTTGTAAGCGTTGGCGAGCGCAGCGGGACGCTGGCTCCACAACCCATGCCGGTCGTCGTCGTACAGGTCACGGTTGATTTGGAACCCGTTCACCCACTCCAAGTGGGTCACGATTGTATCGTACCCTTGGCTCTGGGAGTTGTAAACCACGGTTCCGTTGAACTGACTGAAATCTGGCAGCGCACCAACCTCGGACCACTTCTCGAAGCTGTCCTTGGAGGATTGCATGCCGTAGAACTCACCGACTCGATCGGGTAGCTGACTCAGCTCGTCATGGAAAATCTTCGTGACGCGCTTATCAATCAGGTCTACCATCGAACCTGCTGACATTGGTGTTGGCATGAAACGTACCTTCTAACGCATTCGGCTGATCGCAACATAGACATTCGCTAATCGGAAGGCTATGTTAATCAGCTTATGTGGCCGCTGCTCCGAATGCACTATCCGACTGCATGAGATGCAGGTAGCTGTTGCTATTGCCGTTCAGTTCATTATCCACCATGATCCCGGTCGTGCCGGTGATCGCGGTGTTGTTCTGAAGGACGTTCGTCAGGGCGGTGTTCATCGTCGAACCTACCAGACCCGGACGCATGTTATGAACCAAGAACACGTCGCCGACCGCGTTCGCGGCGAACGGCACGAGGACCGTGGCGGTTGCGGTCGCCACCGATTCGATAATCCTCGAACGACCCACGTTCGGACCGCTCGTATACCAGATCGTTCCGCCATCCAGGTTGGACACGCTATTCGTGCCAACTGCGGTCAGACCCGCTGCTGAGGCGGTAAGGATCGCGTTATCCGTAAGCACGGCGTCGGTCGCACTGCCGACGAGCAGCGCCCGATAGACGGCGTCGGTGTTGATTAGGATGCTATACACGGCTTCGGGATCGCCCTGCACGGTGCTGTAGGCGATCGTCGCACCCTGGAACAGACCCTGATCCAGGGTGAGACCCATACTGTCGGTCCATGAAGTTATGGTAGACACGGCTAACCCGGACTGTGCAGCGGAGCCACGAAGCACGATGATGTTGTTTACGTGCGTCGCGTTCACCTTGTACTTCCGAATGTTAGCCTGCCCACCATTGAGCAAGTATGCTAGTTGCATGTGATTCCTCTAGATGTTGCGCGGAGGGGGGTCGTTCAGATCGCCCTTCCGCTCGATGACTTTCTGCCGCCACTTTGCCAACCCACGACGCTCGTCGGCTGTCGAACGCACCGTCATGTACGTCTCTTCTGCGATGTACATGGAGCAGTGCGTATCCAACGTCCGGCACGCGTCACAGTTGGCGATCACGTAGCGGAACTCTTTTTCCATTCGAAAGCGGTGACGCTTGTAGTCGAACTTGCTGTTGCACAACGGACAGAGCAGAATCAGCTTCCGCAGGTCCGCCAGATCAACGACATACGACCCATGCGGCTTCCCGTGCCGACGCCCCGGATGGAGCATCGCGTCGTTGAGTTCCTTTTGTGTCCAACTACTGTCCTTCCGCTTCACATAGATGTCTGAGCGCATGTCACTGCCTCACAGGCGGCACCCACTTAATCTCTTCCACGATTTCCTTCCAACCGCCCTTATACTGACCGGCGTTCATCATCTTGCGATAATGCGCCACCTGTTCAGGGGTCAGGGCGTCCAACAGTTTTTGGTCAGGGTTGACCGGCTTTGACTGTGGCTTCTGGGTAGCACCGTGTATTTCCATCGTGGGCTCCGGTCTGGGACGAGCAATTTGACGAATCGCTTCCACTGGACCAAGGACCGCCCGTATCGCTTGGAGTTCGAACCTCCGGCGATCACGCGAGGTGAGCGCTCGGGCATCACGGCCTTGCAGGGCCAGGATGTAATCGAACTCTTGATCGACCCGCATCCGCAGTACACTGTTCCGATCCTGCAGGTCTGGGGCGGACGTCTGGTACTTATACAGTTGATCGCCAACGGCGTTATCAGCTTGGCGCTCGGCGATCTTCTGTTCAGCCACCACCGCGACTTGTTTCAGGAGTTCCTTCTCGCGGAAGTCGTTCGCCTGGGCACGGGTGAACCGGCCCTCAGCGATGCCTTGCTCCAGGTCCACCCACGTTGGGGTGGTTGGTCCGGAGCCTGTCGGCTGTCTCAACGCGTCGATCTCGGCGCGGATTGCCGCCAGTTCGGTCTCTAGCGCATCGGCCCGATCGCGCTCCTTGTGTGCGCGGGCCACGACTTGCTTGAATCTCACTCCACCTGGGTCTAACGGGTGCGGCTCAGGCGCCACGGCTTCTGGACTTTCGATGACAGGCGCTTCCAAGACGGGCGCGACTGACACCGGCTCCAGAGGAGTAGGCGGCTGTGCGACAGGCGTTGATACAGGTTGAGCTGGGACTCCTGATACGATTGCTTGCTCCATTTCCAACGATTCGTCCATGACATGCCTCATTTCTGGCTTGGCTACCGCAGGACTGTTGTGGCCGTCCTGAACACCGCGCTCAATGAGCGTTACTTACTTCCACCGGCTTCTTGTTTCAGAGCTTGGAGGACCGCACGCACGCCGTTCTCCAGCCCCCAATGACGCCAATACTGAATCGACAGCGCCCGTGTCGCCTGCTCGTTGAGCGACTCCGGGAGCTTACTCTGGCAATCCTGCTGGATGGCCTTGAGCTGGGCGAGATAGACGCCCATCTTTCGGGCCATGTTATTGAAGGTCTCGTTCTCAGTCAGGTACTCGGTCACGTCCACCGCGGGCAGGTCCGCGAACGGGTTCTTAACCGGTTCAGGCTGTACCTCGTTCGCTTGCTCAGTCCGTTGCCTCCGGTAATCGTTGATGTCCACTCCCATGATCCCCTCCAATGGTTAAATTAAACAGCACGCCTTTGCAAACAACCCGCAGGACCGCAGTCGCATCGCCGGGGTATGGTCCCATCAGGTCGATTGCGCCCGACGCCGTCGCGGTCGATCTCCACCACCACACGTCCCCATGTTCGGCCACAGGTTGAGCAGTAAACTTCAAATTGCTCCCTTCTAGCCACCGGTGTTGGCTCCACCGCCCGCTCCCGGGAGGCTCTCGTCAGCTAACTCACGGCCCTGGAGTGGTGCGTTCCCCGCCGGACCTTGAGCACCGGGGTTGGTCTCGCCCTTCGGCCCGGGTTTACTGTCCTGCTTGCCCTGAAGCTGCTGCTGCATGGCCTGCGCCTGTGCCATCATCTGCTGTTGCTGCATCAGCGCTTGCATCTCGGCCTGGACTTGCGCCGCGTAGACGCCGAGTATCTTCGCGCCCTGCTCGCTAATCAGCTCAGGGTGCTCCAGCGTCTGCTGCATGAACTCCATGATCTTCGTCAGGTGCTGATCCAGCGGCTCCATCGCTTTCCCGTAGGGCATCTGACCATTGCAGGCCGCGTTGATGGCGTCTTCCGCGGTGAAGAATGGACGGCCGTCATCGACCATGCCCTGCGGGGGTTGGATGTATTTCTGTGGGGCCTGCCCCTTGCTCCGAATTACTTCCTTGAGTGCGTTATAGACGTGCTGTGGGGTGACAATCCCCATCATCAGCAGCATCGGATTCACGATGACGCTCAGGATCTCCTGTGTGGCTTGACTGGACAGCGCGCGATTAGAGTTAAGTATGTTGGCTCCAAATTCAAAGTCGAAGTCGCCTTCGAGTGCTTGCGGGTCCGCCACCTCCAAATAAGGGTTGTTTCCGGGTTCCAGCTCCACTTGAATACGGAACTTCTTACCGGCTGGTAGGAAGGCTTTATCGAGGATATGAAACTGTCGCCAAATTTCTGCAAGACCACTAAAGAACCTCCGTAACACGCGCTCCGGGCGCGCGTCACCCTGCTGCAGGAGCGATTGCATATTCTGGCTTGTCCGCAGTGCTGACGACTTGCCTTGGGGCACTCCGCCCAATTGAAGCTGTCCGACGAGGGTCACTTGATCCAGGATTTGCATGACCATCGCCGTGATGTTCATGCCGAACGCCGTCATCCCGTTCTGGAGTTGCGGGAAGAACACGTCCTGCTGGGGTGACCCTAACGGAATCATCGCACCGGGGGACAGCTTGATCTGTTGGGGCTTCATGCTGGACGCCGGGCGGTAGAAGCCGAATGGCATATTCGCCAGCCAGCCCGCGTCGATCATTTGATCGAAGGTTTCTTTGATGATGTCGTAGCCGGACTCCATGAGTTCGATGAGTCCGATGGCATAGAAACGGTCATTGATAGGAATGTACTTGGCACACTGCAATGGTCGCCGAGGAGGATTCGAAGGGTACACCGCGGTAAGGTACCGCGCTCGAAGAAGAACTTTCGCTTCTTCGATGACCCAGTAAATAACATCTTCCTCAAGGCCGTCACCGTCATGGTCTGCCCTCCCAAAGAACATGAGTCGCGTGAATGTTTTCCGCCCCGGTTGCGTATCGGGGTCGGCTCCCTCATGAGCGAGCGCACGACCTTCCAGGTCGTCCTTCAGCTTCTTTTGACCTTCAGGATCGTTGGCGGCGATACCGGCTTGGGACGCTCCTCGGAGTTCATCGAGCCTTCCCATATCCGCGTCGGTGATAAGGTCGTAAAAACCATGAGCACGCAGTCGCTTGATTTCGTCGAGACTGGGATAATCCACAAGGATAACTCGATCGGCTCCTGTAGGATTGGCGACAGTGCGCGGCTGAAGATTTTCGCACCGGATCGGCACAACCACATCTTCCAATTCCTTGGGGATGAGACACGGTCCCTCAAACGTCGTCTCGTCATGGCGACAGGCCAGTTGCACGCCGGTCTCTGACGCGGTCACGTCCACGAAGAAGCTCTTGACCTGACCGGTGAAATCGTTCTCCTCTCGTACCTCGAATCGCCACTGGTCGCCGGTTGGCAGGACCACCGCCTCTGGGTAGTACCCACGCAGCGCTTCCCAGATGTATGTGTCCCACGACTTGTTCGCCACAGGGAAGGGGAGGTGATAGAGGGTCGAAATGACCTGCTTCTCATGCACCCACGGCGTGAAACAGACGAACATCCCGTCCTGCACGAAGCTACTAATCAGTTTGGCAACCCGATACTCGCCGTCGTTCTCCTTGAACACCTGGTAGTCCAGGAGCAGGTCTACCCCACGCTCCTTCTCCACGTCGTTGGGGTGGCCCGCCTTCGCATTCATGACCGGGCGCACGCTCAACACGGCGTTATGCAGCGTGTCCTCGGTCCGCTGCACGTCGGTCATGATAATCGGCAGGTGCGCGTTGCTCGCTCCAGGCCACGGGTAGGCTTTCGGCTCCCGCCAGCCACGATATTTCGCCGTCCGCTGGATGCGTGCCTCGTTCCACTCGGACCGATCACGGATGTCGTCCGTGTAGAGCTTGAGGACATCGCGAACCACCTGCTCGCGGTCCTTGATCTCCAGCGACTTACTCGCGGGCGGCATGGCCGACTTGGCTGGCGGTTGTGGATCGCCCTTCTCAAGCTGCTCGGCGGACTCAATGAGCGCGTCGCCGCCCATCTGAGGGTCCTGAAGCGGCGTGTCGCTGCCCTCGACGGGTATTTCGCCCGTATTCGGGGCCAGGTCATCTGCCATGCGTCACTCCCGTTCGGTAGCCGCCACCATACGCCGGTTGCAGGGGGGTGGGGGTCGTGATTTCATCTCGTCCGATGCCGCGTAGCTCCTGGTACGTGGGCAGGCGGTTCATCAAGTATTTGAGGAGCGTCGGGTAGTCGTCGTAATCCGCTTTCGGGATTTGGCGCTTTGTCCCACTCAGCCGACGCGGGTCGGCCCAGACGTACCGCTTGAGCTGGAAATGTACTGCATCCACATCAGACGAGAAGGTGATACGAGGACGGCACAGTTGCTTGTCGGGCCGAAGATAGTCATTGAGACGAGCACGTCCAACGTCGGAATCATCGGCAAGGTCGAATGACAGACCCACGTTCGAGAATTCGTCTTGCCAGGTGATGCCGCGCTCAGTACCACTTGGGCTCCTCCCCATATTTGGGTCGATCATGCGGTAGATGAAATACCAGCCGTACTTGCGCTCCACCTCGTGAACCGCCTTCTCCACGTCATCGGCACTCCCTTCAACCTCGATGTTCGCGACCACGTAGTAGTCGTCATTCGGGTCAATCTGGACCCACAGCATCATGTGAGGCTTGCGAGGATGCGGATCAAGAAGGCATACCACCGGGTATAGAGGATCGACCTTATTCGGTACAACGTGATTCACCTGCTTGATCCAGTGCCCGCCGCAGGTCCCGCAATTCCCAGCGACGCCAATCACACGGTTCCCACACTCGAAGCACCACGTCATCTCCTGCTCGGTGAAGATCGGGTGTATCCGGTTGCTGAATCGAATCGGTTCGCCGTAGATACGCACCCGCCGCGTCTGGTCGTCCATCTGCTCGGCACGTCTGGCGATGCTCGCTTGATCGAGGTGCGGGTTGTCGGTGCTCCAGATGTTGATCCATACAATATTACTGTCCCGGTGCGATCGGTCGTAGATGTCATCGAAAATCCAGTCTACCGCAATGGCGGGGTTGTTCGGCCAGGTCATCGCAACGACGAGCGTCCCGTCCACGCGCATGACACGGGCGACGTTCTCGTCCCAGATTTCCTTCGACGGAGGCTCGTCGTGCAGGCAGTAGTGCACGTCGCCCGACGCGAAGTCAGACGGGTCCTGATCGTAGGACATGAACTGAATTGTGGATTGTCCAATGACTCGTTCGTCGTCGGGATCGCGGTAGAGGACACTGAGGAGGCGTAGTTTCTCGTTCCAGGACCTCTTCCACTCCCCACCAATAAGACAGTGTCGTGGAATCCAGCCGAAATGACCTTGCGAGCCAAAAGGCTGGCCCTGGCCCGTCCAGCGCCACCACTGCAGTTTCGGTAAGATAACCGGGTGTAATACCGTCGTTAACGACTCGCACACGACCCTCATGTTGATCGGCCCGCGTAGTTTTTGGCGGGGGTAGGTATCGCGTAGGTAAAGAGGTATTTGCCCGGTAGCTCGGATGACTCCTTCTACAAGGGCGTGCTCGGTTTTGCCCGCGCCGTTCCCGCCGCCAATTCCTATGGTGCCGACCGTCAGTTCATGAATGCGTCCAACCTGGGGGTTGGCCGGTTTGTAGTAGTACAGGGCGTTTTCTTGGCTATCGGCCCGCTGGAGTGAAAGCCCTTGCTGACACGCCTCAAGCAGGTCCTCGTCACTGAGCGTTGATAACCTTGAATGGTCCAGGTCTTTCAGGTCCACCCGTTACCTCCGCTGTGCGCTCTGTGAGCTTGATCGTCATCCCGCGCCGCTGGAGTTCTTGGATGGCCGCGACCATAAACTCGGTCAGCTTCGCCCGCGTGTCGCTCCCTACCACGCGATTCGGCTGACCCCGCAGCTCAGTGAGCTTATCAAGGTAGATGCCCTCGACGACGGCCACATCCTTGACGGACGCCACCGACAGCCGCTCCTTGAACGCCTGGTCGGTCAACTCCTCGTCGATCAAATCCAACCTGCGCGACAGTCGCTTTTCGATCGTCTCTTTACGGACCGGCGTGTAGTGCGCGGGTGTCGAGCTTGGCCGAGACGGTGGGAGGGGGACCGGCGCGGCCCTGTCTGGTTCCGGCGTGGTACCAAGCACGGCGGAATTACCAAGATTTAGGTTATCCTGACCAGGCTTTTCCATAGTCTTCAAGTTCGAGATGTTGCTCACTGATCTGCTGGCCTTTTCCTGGTATGCACGCCCCGAAGCAGTCCCAGCCCCCGCGAAACTCTTCGTCGAATTCAATGCTATACAGGACTGCCCATAGTCCGGGCGTATTGACCCCAGCCGCGCTGGACGAGATATTGACCTTGCGGACCGTCCCGGCTTTTCCCTCTAGGTAAGGCCAGGCGACGCCTGACACATCAAGGGCCGCGCTTGGTTTGACCGTCACGCGGCTCCCGACTGGATACTTCGTACAGTCAGCCATAACCCCTCCGCTTAGTCACGAATCATTAGCGCGTCTCGGTACCACCACGGCGTGTCCAGACACTGTTCGATCATCATCAGCACGTCCTCAGTCGTCACCCCCTGCTGCACTGCCGTACTGTCGCTTGGGAACTCAACGACGATCGTCAGTTTATGAGGCTCGGTGCGAACCGTTGCGGTCAGTCCTTGATGCGTTTCTGTGTAGTCACTCACGGCAATCCCTCCTATGACAGTGGAAACAATGCCAATCTTCGATTACTTCCCCCTCGAACTCTGCCAGACCCAAGCACTCGTGTCCGTACCGTTGGCATGCCAGACTATTCCACAGCCACGTGGTGGCCGCGAGGACCCACGAAGGAAGAAACCACCCGGCCCCGTATGGGGTATACGCGAAGTACGGGCCGCTACGTACGAGCCCCAGACTGTCGAGGTAATTCTGTGTATTGTCATCGGTCACAAGTAGCTCCCTAGGGGGATGACTCTGTAGTGCTCGGCGATGTACTGCGCCATGTCCGTGGTGCCATCCTCGTAGCCGACGTAGAAGCTGTAGTAGCTGACCGCGAACAGCGAGGCCATCCAGAACACGATCAGGGCGACATAGCGGAGAAACCGCTTCACTGTGCCGCCTTGGAGAGGAGCGCCTTGACCTTCTCTAGACTGGACCGTGAATACCGGCGATACAGATACACGCCCACGCCCATCCCAGCGAGCAAGGACACCGCGTTTTCAAGCAGATGGATCAGGAAATGTCGCATGATTGTCAACCTTTCAACGCTGGGATTGTCAACCGAGGGCACCTTACGCCCCCCTTTTGGGATAACCGCGGCACAGCGGGTCCCCTGCGCCAGCCCATGCCGGGTGGGGGGTGAGCCTATTCGCCGATCTACCCGTGGTGGTGTGTGGTATATACAACACTACATGTAGTCTATGTACAGTATCGTACAACTATATTGAGACATATCCACAGCGAGATGGATACAGTTGCCACTATTCACCCCATCTTTATGTATCCAAACCCATACAGTGTGGCGAAATGCCCCATCAATATGGATACAACCCTGTATCTACACCACCGGTAGTGGCAATGTGCCACGGTGTCTAACTGTGTATAACTTGGGGATAAGTGCGCGAGAGGTTGTTGGGTACC